>FWPU01000234.1_pt1 | contig 175713 bp, 169 predicted proteins | sample 2228361 | NCBI WGS metagenome assembly FWPU01 (sample SAMEA103939777, study PRJEB20133) | metagenome | reverse complement strand
GGAGGGGATCGCGGGGCTCGTGACGGTCCTGGACCCGAGGCTCGGGGTGGTGGGGGGCGGGGCCTGGAAGCGGCCGACGACGACGGTCACCGTCGATCCCACCCGTAGCTCCGTCTTTCCGGCCGGAATCTGGCTCAGCACGAGGCCGTCTTGGCCGGCGTCGCTCGTCTCCACCCGGGTCACCACCACCTTGAGCCCCGAGCTCCGCAGGGCTGCCCTGGCCGTCTGCTCGTCCAAGTCGACCACGTCCGGGACCTCCACCGTCCGCGGGCCTTTGGAGACGGTGAGGGTGACCTTGGTGCCCGGCGGCTGGGACGAGTTGCCGGGCGGATCCATGGCGAGAACGGTGCCTCTCGGCTGGTCGGACTCCTCCAGCCGAGGTGAGCCGGTCGGGAACCCCGCCTTCTGGAGGGCGATGACTGCCTCCTCGTACACCTTGCCCACCACCGAGGGCAGCGTCACCGGCTTGAGACCCTTGGACACGTTGATGCGAACCGCCGTCCCCTCGACCACGCCCGTTCCCGGCTGGATGGACTGGGCGACGACGGTTCCCGCCGGTTGTGGGGAGAAGACCTGGAACACGCTGGCCTTGAGCTGAGCCGCTGTCAGGGCGGCCACGGCGTCGGCCAAGGACCTCCCCACCACCTCGGGGACGAGGGTCTTGGCCTTGCCCTTGGAGACGGTGAGAACGACGGCGGTGTCCTTGTCCACCCGCACGCCGCCCTCCGGGTCCTGGTCGAAGACTCGGCCCACGGGGACGTCGCCGTTGAAGACCCGGCGAATGGAGACCTTGAGTCCGGCCTGGAGGATGGCGTCGCGGGCCGCCGCCTCCGGCCTCCCCTCCACGGCGGGGACGGCGATGGGCTTGGCCTCGGCCAGCTTGTCCTCCACCTGGGAGTAGACGTAGAAGCCAGCCACGCCGGCCGCGGCTAGGAGGAGGAAGGCGAGGAGCCACGGCCATAGGGGCCGCCGGCGCGTTGCCTCCTCGTACTCGTAGTACCGGCTGGGGGGGGTGGCCGGGGCCGACCGGTCGCGGCCGTCGCGGCCGACCACCTGAGTGGGGACGGTGTCGGCGCCGGCCCCCCGCAGGACCTGGGTCGCCGCCTCCGCCGTGGCTGGGGACACCGACAGGCCACCCGCCACCCGGGCCAGGTCGGCCTCCATCTCGCGGGCGCTGCCGTAGCGATCGTCCGGGCTCTTGGCCAAGCAGCGCACCACCACCTGATCGAGGGGGGGAGGTACGTCCGGCCGCAGGGAGGACGGCGGCCGCGGGACCTCGGACAGGTGCTTCATGGCGATCTCGAGCGGGGTATCGCCGGTGAAGGGAACCGACCCGGTGAGCATCTCGTACAGGACCACGCCCACCGAGTACAGGTCCGAGGCCGGGCTCACCGACGCGCCTCGGGCCTGCTCGGGGGACAGGTACTGGGCGGTGCCGACGATGGAGCCGGCCTCGGTCATCTGGCTGGCTCCGGAGCGGGCGATGCCGAAGTCCGTCACCTTCAGCCGGCCGTCGGGACCGACGATGACGTTGTGGGGCTTGATGTCGCGGTGGACGATGCCGTGGCGGTGGGCGAAGTCGAGGGCGGCCAGGATCTGGCGGGTGTAGTCGATGGCCACCCGGATCGGGGTGGGGCCCCGCTCGAGGAGGAGCTCCTTGAGGGTCTTCCCTTCCAGGTACTCCATGGCGATGTAGTAGGTGCCCTCGGCTCGGCCGCGGTCGTAGATGGCCACGATGTTGGGGTGGGAGAGGCCGGCGGCGTTGCTCGCCTCCCGCCGGAACCGCTCCACGAACTGGTCGTCCTGGGCGTGGCGGTCGTCCAGGAGCTTGAGGGCGACCCGCCGGCCCAGCTCCAGGTCCTCGGCCAGGTACACCACCGCCATGCCGCCGGCGCCCAGCCTGCGCAGCACCCGGTAGCGGCCGTCCAGGACCTTGTCGATGAGGGTGTCGGAGGTGGCCACCGGCTTCTACAGGTTAGGTGCCCGCTCCCAGGAGCGCCTCCATGATCCGCCTGGCGATGGGGGCGGCGGTCACCCCGCCCGTCCCGGCCTGGTTCTCCAGAGCCACCGCCACCGCCACCCGGGGCCGGGGGACGGGCGCGAAGGCCACGAACCAGGCGATGTTGCGGTCGGAGCGGCCGGTCTCGGCGGTGCCGGTCTTGCCGGCCACCCGCACTCCGGGAATGCGGGCAGCGCCGCCGGTGCCGGAACGCACCACCGCCTCCATCATGTCGGTGAGGGCGGCGGCGGTGCGGGCGGTGATGGGTCGTCCCATCTCCTTGGGCTTCGTCCTGACGAGGACCCCTCCTCCCGGCGTGAGGATCCGCTCCACGAGGTAGGGCCGCATGAGGACGCCCCGGTTGGCGATGGCGGCCGCCACCATGGCCATCTGGAGGGGGGTGACCGCCAGCCGCTCCTGGCCGAAGGCCAGCCGGCCCGGGTCGACCTCGTAGTCCTGCGTGGGCCGGAACAGCCGGCCTCCCCTGTAGAGGCCGCTGGGGCGCACCTCGTCGGCGGGGAGCTCCAGGTCGGGGTGGCGGTAGAAGCCGAACCGGCGGGCGTAGTCGAGGATCCGCACCGCCCCCAGCTTCTTGCCCACCTCGCAGAAGACGGCGTTGATGGAGTGCTCCAGGGCTTGGGCTAGGGTGACCCGGCCGAACCGCTCCGGCCCCGACTGGTCGGAGAAGTTGTACACGGGCTTTCCGTACTCGACGCAGTAGCCTCGGTCGACGAAGGTGGAGCCGGGCTGGAAGGCGCCGCTGTCGAGGGCGGCGGCGGCGGTGACGAGCTTGAAGGTGGAGCCGGGGGTGTACAGGCCGGCGGTGGCCCGGTTGAGAAGGGGGGCGGCCGGGGAGCAGGCGGCCGTGGTCCCGGCGATGCGGTCGAAGCGGCGCTCCACCAGGTTGGGATCGTAGGTGGGCGAGGTGGCCATGACCAGCACCCGGCCGGTGTCGGGCTGGAGCGCCACTGCCGCTCCGCAGCTTCCATCCAGCGCCTCCAAGGCCACCCGCTGGGCCTGGGGCCGGAGGGTGAGGACGAGGGAGTTGCCCTCGATGGTGCCCCCCGTCAAGCGGTCGAGGGTGGTGTCGAGGATCGTCTCCAGGCTGGCGTTGGAGCCGGTCAGGTAGTCGTTCAGTGATCGCTCCAAGCCGGCCCGGAAGCGGGCCTGGGTGGAGTAGCCGACCACCGCCGCCGCCAAGGGGCCGCGCGGATAGCGGCGGAGGTAGAAAGTCTGGCCGGCCACGCGGCGGCGCACGTTGGCGGCGAGGACGGCGCCGTTGGCGGCGTAGACGAGGCCGCGCTTGACCCGGAACTGGGCCACCCGCTTGATGGCGTTGTCCTGGCGGGCGGCCAGGTCGCCGGCCGCCCACGCCTGCCAGTAGGTGGTGGCCACCACCAGGGCGGCGAGGAGGACGAGGGCGGCCACGGCCAGCCGGCGGAGACGGTCGTTCACGGCAGCCCGACCTCGCTCCGGTGGGACACGGCCGCGAGCAGGGCCAGGGCCAGGAAGCTGGAGACGATGCTCGATCCCCCGTAGCTGACGAAGGGGAGGGTGATGCCGGTGAGGGGGATCAGCCGCAGCACTCCGCCGGCGATGATGAACGTCTGCAGGGCGAGGCCGAAGGTGAGCCCGGCGGCAAGCAGCTTGGAGAAGCCGTCGGAGGCGAGCAGGGCGATGCGGAAGCCGCGGAGCACGAGCAGCATGAACACGAGCAGGAAGGCGGCGGTGCCGATCAGGCCCAGCTCCTGGGCCAGGGCGGAGAAGATGAAGTCGGTCTTGAGGAAGGGGATATAGGGCGCTCCCTCGGGGCTGGAGAAGGTGCCCCGCCCGAGGCCGGCCCCGCCGTACCCTCCGTTGGCGATGGAGTAGAGGCCCTGCACCGTCTGGTAGCCGGCTCCGTGGGGGTCGCTCCAGGGGTCGAGCCAGGTGTCCACCCGCTCTCGCACCCGGTCCACGGCCGAGTAGGCGAGGGCTCCTCCAGCCACGAGGAGGGCCGTGCCCACGGCCACGTACAGGACTCGCCCAGTGGCGGCGTACAGCATGGCCAGGAAGATCCCGAAGTAGACGAGGGCGCTGCCCAGGTCGTTGGTCTCCACGATGACGAGGACGGCCGCTCCCCAGACCACGAGGAGGGGCCCCAGGTCCTTGGGCCGTCCTTGGGCGAGCACCTCTCGCTTCTCGCGCAGGTAGGCGGCCAGGAAGATGACCATGAGCACCTTGGCCAGCTCTCCCGGCTGGAAGCGGAGTACCCCCAGATCGACCCACAGGCGGGCGCCGTTGACGCTGGTGCCGATGACGGGCAGGGCGGGAAGGGCGAGCAGGGCCACCGCGCCCAGCCCGAGGACGTACTTGTAGCGCTGGAGGCGGCGGGGGTCGCGGACGAGGACGAGGACGGAGGCAAAGGCGGCCACTCCCACCACGATCCAGGCGCTCTGGCGGAGGGCATCGGCCGGCTGCAAGCGGTAGATCTCGATCACGCCCACGGCGGTGAGGAGGCCCGCCAGGGGGAGCAGGTAGGGGTCGGCGGCCGGCGCCGCCAAGCGCAGCACCAGGTGGGCGGCCAGGTACAGGCAGAGGAAGAAGGCCCCGTACGACAGGGAAGCCGAGGAGACAGCGTCTTGGCGGGCGATGTAGACGCTGGCGAAGCCGAGACCGGTGATGACGGCCACCACCAGCAGGCTGAGGAGCTCCCGGCTGCGGTAGGTCACGGCACCACCTCCCGCTCGTAGCGGCGCACCTGGCGCATGGCCTCGGCCCGGCTGACGAGATCGTGGTCGAACAGCCGGCGGCGCTCTTCCCGGGAGAGGTGGGCGGCCAAGAGGGGGCTCTCGTAGACCAGGCGGTAGAGGCGGATACCGGGGGCGAGGTTCCAAGGAAGACCCTGGTAGACGGCCACGTGACCGTTGTCATCGGCACCCACGAAGTGGACGCGGGAAAGGCCGAGCACGGCCGCAGCGCCGAGGACGAGGAGGAGCAGGGTGCCGGCCAGGAGCAGCCGTCCCGGGCGGCGCCGGCGGTCAGGCGCGGGCGGGAGCGCCGATGCCGGTGCCTCCTCGGACGATTCGGTCACGGCCGCCCCCGGCAACTCGACGGTATCGTCGAGACCGGCCAGCTCGAACAGGACGACGGTGATGTTGTCCTCCCCGCCCCGCCGGTTGGCCTCCTCCACCAGCGCCCGGGCGGCCCCTTCCAGGTCGGGACGGGCGTCCTCGAGCAGTCGGCAGATGGTGGCGTCGTCCACCATGGCCGTCAGCCCGTCCGAGCAGAGCAGGAAGAGGTCGCCCGGGCGGGCGGGCACCGAGAAGACGTCCACCTCCACCGCCTCCTCGGTGCCGAGGGCCCGGGTGATGAGGGAGCGCTGGGGGTGGGACTCGGCCTCCTCCGGCGTGAGCCGCCCGCTGCGCACGAGCTCGGCCACGAGGGAGTGATCGTCGGTGAGCTGGCGCAGGCGGCCGCTGCGCAGGAGGTAGGCCCGCGAGTCGCCGACATGGCCGATCCAGACCACCTCGTCCTCGACCAGGGCCACGGTCAGGGTGGTGCCCATCCCCGACGCCGCCTCGTCCCGGCTGGCCCGCTCGTACACCCTCCGGTTGGCCTCCTCGATGACAGCCACCACCTGGTCTCTCCCCGCCTCCCGCCCCGGCTCCACCCGCTCCACCACCGCCGCCGCCAAGCGGGAGGCGATCTCCCCCGCTTGGGCGCCGCCCATACCGTCGGCCACGGCGAACAGGGGTGGCTGGCAGACGAGGGCGTCCTCGTTATGGCGCCGCTTGCGACCGGGATCGGTGACGGCTGCCGCTCGCCGGAGCGTCATCGCTCGTAGCGCAGCTCGGTCTCCCCCACCCGGACGACGTCGCCCGGCTCCAGCCGCCGGGGTCGAGTGAGGCGGCGGCCGTTGACGTAGGTCCCGTTGGTGGAGCCGGCATCCTCGATCCAGATCCCGTCCGAACGCGGCTCTAGACGGGCGTGGAGGAGGGAGACGAACTCATCCTCCTGGAGAGGCATGTCGTTGTCCGGTCCCCGGCCGACGGTGGCCGGGGCCGAGTCAAGGAGGAGGGCGCGGCCGTCGCCGCTCGGTCCGGACACGGCCACCAGTCGACCGGCGAACGATGGAGACCGGCTTCGGCCGTGCCGGGGGGCAGGAAGCACCATGCTCTCCTCACCAGGTCGCAGGTCGCGGGCGGCGGTGCGCACGATACGCCAGAGAAACAGATAGAGGAGGACAAGGAAGGCCACCTTGAGCACGAGGAGCACCTCCTCGACCGCGGCCGCGGCGCACGTCATGGCAGCTCGCGGCTGAAGAGAAGCCGGCTCGACCCGAGGGTGATGGTGTCGCCGGGCTCGAGCTTGGCCCGCCGGATCCGCCGGCCGTTCACCTCGGTGCCGTTGGTAGAGCCCAGATCGACGAGGACGTAGGACGTTCCCTCCTGGCGGATCTCGGCGTGCCGGCGGGAGACGTTGATGTCGGCCAAGCGGACGTCGCACTCGTGGGAGCGGCCGATGAGTACCACCGGCTTGGTCACCTCGAATCGGGTATCGCCGGCGATGAGAGCCACCACCTCCCGCTCCACGGGAGGAGGAAGACCCTCTTCGGGCGGGTGCTCGCGGGGGCGGTAGACCATGGTGGCGGCGGGCTCCACCCGGGCCAGGGGCTCCTCCGATCCCGCCTCCCGGCGCTGCACCATGCGGGTGGCGATGCCGAACTCGCCCAGCTCCAGGTCGGCGTCGCTGGTCATGATTACCGCCGGCGGGCCGAGCAGGGCGTACCCCTCGCGCCGGGCGTGGGCGGCCAGGTACTCCTCCAGCTCCAGGCGCAGAGACGCCTCGTAGGGCTGGAACTGGGCGTAGTCCGGGGGAGAGAGGTAGACGGTGTACTCGTTGGGCACGTACACCCGGGAGACGGACACGGTGCGGTGGTCGTCCATCTCCTTGGTCAGCTTGCGGGCCAGCTCCACCGGCTGGACGTGAGCCCGGAAGGCGCGGCCGAACACGCCCTCCACCAGCGCCTCGATCTTCTGCTCGATGGTGCGGAGAATCACGGCGAACGGCCTCTCCGTCCGCCGAGTCTACCCTCGCCCGGCGACTCTCCGGGCCGGCGGCAGGGGCACGAGAACGGCGGCGGTGCGGGCATGGGCGTCATCCCGGGGGCGCCGGCGCAGGCGGGGCTCGATGACGAGGAAGGCGCAGGTGGCCCCGATGTAGGCGGCGAGGGAGAGGGAGGGCAGTCTGGCAGCGGCGAGGAAGGGGGCCAGCACGGCCGCTCCGTACAGGGCTATCGCTCCCGGCCCCCGACCCCTCACCAGGGGAAGGACGGCCGCCGCCGCGGCCAGCGCCGCTGCCTCCAGCAGGAGGTCGGGGCGGGCCGAGAGGACGACGGCCAGGGCGGAGGCTGCCTCGGCCGGGCGCTCGGAGGAGGAGAGCCCGAGCTCGGCCAGCCGCCCCGACGCCGATACGGCGGCAGCGGCGAGGACGGCCCCGGCCGCCAAGAGCGCCCGTCGCAAGGGGTTGGGAACGGCCACGAGGGCGGCCGGCAGGAGTCCCACCGCCGCCACGGGAGCGAGGAGGGGGCCGAGGACGACCATGAGCCCCCAGCGCGGGGCCCGCCAGAAGGCGACAAGCCACGTTCCGGCCAGGGCGGCGTAGAGGAGAGCGAGGCCGAGGGCGTGGTTTCCCAACGGCAGGATGGGGACGGCCAAGGCCAGGGCCAGAGCTGCCCGCTCCCCCAGGAGGGCGAGGCCGGCGGCCACGGTAGCCAGGGCCGCCGGCCAGCCGGCCGGGAAGAAGGGAAAGGCGGCGGTGGTCCAGCCCACGAACAGGCCGGCTGCCCCCGCATGGGCGAGGTGGGCGGCGAGGGGGCGGAAGGGGGCGACGGGGCGGAGCCGGGAGCGGCTGGGCCGGCGGCCGCCGTCGGCCGCTGCCCGGCGGAGCTGACGGGCCAGGGAGCGTGCTTGAGGTCGACGGGCGGGATCGACGGCCAAGGCCCGGTCGACGCAATCGATGACGGCGGCGGGGAGGTCGGGGCGAGCCTCGGCCAGAGAGGGAGCTCCTCGCTCGATGTGGCGGGCCGTGTCGAGCAGGGTGCCGCTCCAGAACGGGTGCCGCCCGGCCAGGGCTTCCCAGAGAATGACGCCCACCGCCCACACGTCGGCCTCAGGCCCGGCGGGGCGGCCCCCCAACCGCTCGGGGGACATGTAGGCCAGGGTGCCGGGGACGTCGCCGGCGGCCGTCAGGGTCTCCTCGTCGCCTATCTGGGCCAAGCCGAAGTCGAACAGCTTGACCTGGAGCTGGGGCCCGTCGCAGAGGAGGACGTTGGCCGGCTTGACGTCCCGGTGGACGATCCCCTCGGCGTGGGCGTGGGCCAGCACCTCCAGGATCTGGGCCGCCACCTCCAAGGCGGCGGCGGCGTCCAGGTCCCCGGAGCGGAGGGCCTCGCGCAGGGTGCGGCCGGGCACGTACTCGTAGGCGATGTACACATGACCGCGGTCGCGGGCGAGGGCGTGAGCCCGCAGACAGCCGTGGTGGCGGAGGCGGGAGGCGGCCTTGGCCTCCCGCCTCGCCCGGTAGGCGGCATTCCCCTGACGGGGCACGACCTTGAGGGCCACGTCCCGCCCTGCCGCCACGTCACGGGCCAGCCAGACCGAGCCCGAGCCCCCGGCTCCCAGCGGCCGGAGGGGCCGGTAGCGTCCCAGGACGAGCGTTCCCGGGGCGAGCGCCTGTGCCGTGGACGACATCGACGCTCCGCTCTTGGCCGCGGCAGGAGAAAGTCCTTCCCGGCGAGAAAATGGGTACAGTGGCCTGGTCGGGCCGGAGCGCGATGAGCGAGACCTTCCACGACGAGGACATCGAGTTCGACTTCTTCGAGGACCTCGACACGCGCGAGCAGACCCCGGCCGAGGACGAGCAGCGCCCCCTCCGCCAGCGTCGGCCGGGACGCCCTCCCCGCCGTCCGGCCGGCCCCGGTCTTTCCCCTCGAGCCCGCCTGGTCGGCCTGGTGGCCTTCGCCGTGGTCGTCATCGTCCTCCTCGTCTTCCTCATCTCGAGCTGCGGCGGCAGCAGGAAGGGGAAGTACGAGAGGTACATGGCCAGCGTGACGGCGGTGGCCAGGGACTCCACCCAGATCGGCCGCGAGCTCAACAAGGCCCTGACCACGCCCGGCCTCAAGCCCACCGAGGTGGCGGTCAAGCTGGAGGGTCTGGCCGCCCAGCAACGGCTGGGGGAGGTGACCGCCCAGGCCCTCCGGGCTCCCGGGCCGCTCCGGGAGGAGCAGCGCAGCCTCATCGAGGCTTTGCAGCTGCGAGTGGCCGGCCTGCGGGCTCTGGCCGACGTGTTCCGTAACACGGCCGGCTCCAGGGACGTCTCCGGCTCTGCCCTCCAGCTGGCGGAGCAGGCCCAGCGACTGGTGGCAAGCGACGTCGTCTGGGAGGACCTGTTCCGCTCCGCCTCCATCACCGCGCTCCGACAGGAAGGGGTGCGGGGGGTGGCGGTGCCCGACTCCAACGTCGTTCCCAGCCCCGACTTCGGCAGTCCCCGTTACTGGGTGCCTGTGTTCGAGCGGGTCAACGGGGCCGCCATCGGCGCCCGCGGCTTGCACGGCACCGGCATCGTGGAGACGAAGGCGCTGCCGAGCGGCAAGGTACTCCGCCCCGACCAGGAGAACATCGTCACCGCCGGCACCGATCTCGGGTTCGCCGTGACGGTGGAGGACACGGGCGACAACCAGGAGGTGCAGGTCAGGGTGACCCTCACCATTCAGCAGCAGCCGTCCCCCATCGTGGCCACCCAGACCATCGACGTCATCGACCCCGGCCAGCAGAAGACGGTCACCTTCCGCGACCTGGGCCAGGTCCAGTTCGCCACCAAGACCACGGTCAGGGTGGACGTGAAGCCGGTGCCGGGGGAGGCCAATACGGGTAACAACTCGGCCTCGTACCCGGTGATCTTCTCGCTGGGATAGAGCTCGGGCTGTGAGCCTGTCCAGTACCGCCGCGGCCTGGATCGCCATCGGCGCCGCCGCCGCCGCGTCGGCCCTGCTCGTGCTCGTGGCTCTCGTCTGGCGGGAGGTGAGCCGCCTGCGGGCAGCCCAGAGGGTGCTTCTGGGCGGGGCCAAGCGTGACCTGGCCGACTTCGCCGTCGCCCTTCAGGCCCGGGTGGACGACCTCCACCGGGCTGTGGACGAGCTGGCAGCCGCCATTGCCCGCGTCGACCGCCGGGCCGACGCCACCCTGTCGCGGACGGCGGTGGTGCGCTACGACGCCTACCCGGGAGCAGGCGGGCGACAGTCGGCGTCGGTGGCCTTGCTCGACAGCAACCGGTCGGGGGTGGTGCTGAGCGCCATCCAGGGCCGCGACTACGCCCGGGTGTACGTGAAGGAGCTGGATCGAGGCAAAGCCAGCATCGCCCTGTCGCCGGAGGAGCAGGAGGCAGTGGAGCGGGCCATGGCCGGCTCGACCTGAGTCGGCCGGTACAGTTGGGCGGGGTGGAGCACGTCCTCGTCCTCAACGCGAGCTACGAGCCCTTGAACGTCTGCTCCGTGCGCCGGGCGCATGTACTCGTGTGCAAAGGACGGGCGGAGGTTCTGGAGGCGCTCGACCGGCCCCTTCGCTCGGCCGCGGGCTCGTACCCGTGGCCGCACGTCATCCGCCTGCGAGCGTACGTGCGGGTGCCCCGGGCCGCCCGGCGGCGCATCTCGCGGCGGGCCCTCTTTGCCCGCGACGGGTGGTCGTGCGCCTACTGCGGCCGGAGCGGCGTCCGCCTCACCCTCGACCATGTGGTGCCGCGGAGCCGCGGCGGCGCCTCGGTGTGGGAGAACGTGGTCGCCTCCTGCGCCCCCTGCAACCGCCGCAAGGGCAATCGGCTGGTGGAGGAGGCGGCCATGGCGCTGCGAACCACCCCCCGCCCGCCGGCCCCGTCCCTCTTCATTCGCCTGGCGGCGCCCCGGGTCCCTCGAGGCTGGCTCCCCTACTTGGAGCCACGCTCCGCTCCGGCCGCGGCCTGAGCCGGGAGGCCGGCCGCCCCGTCTGCCAGTGGGACGTCTGCCATGGAAAGGAGGAGCCGTGAGCTACAAGCGTATGGCCGCCTCGGCGGCATTCCTGGTCGCTGTCGTGGCTTCCGTCGGCGCCGGCTCGGCGGAGCGGGCGGAAGGAGGGGCGTCCGTCGCTGCCGCCTCTGCCGCCGCCACCATCACCGTTACCGGAGCCGGCTCTGCCACCACCGTGCCCGATCGGGTGGCCTTCTCGTTCGGGGTCACCGCCCAGGGGAGGACTGCCTCCCAGGCGCTGGCGGCGAGCTCGGCCGAGATGGGCAAGGTCATCGCCGCCCTCCGCGCGGCCGGAGTGGCGGGCAGGGATATCCAGACGGCGGCCGTAACCCTGTCCCCGCGCTACTCGCAGACCGGCGATGAGATCCTCGGCTACACCGCTTCCAACACCGTGTCGGCCACCGTGCGGGCGGCGGCGCGGGCGGGGGCCGTCGTCGACGCCGCTGTGCAAGCAGGGGCCAACCAGGTGTACGGGCCGAGCTTCACCCGGGCGGACGAGGCGGCGCTGTACCGGCGGGCGCTGCGGGCGGCGGTTGCCGATGCCCGGATGAAGGCTGCCGCCCTGGCCGCCGCCGGCCGGGTGCGGCTGGGCCCGCTGCGGTCGCTGGTGGAAGGCTCCGTGGGCCCCCTCCCCGTCGCCGAGCGGGGCGCCAAGGCGGCGGAGGCGATCCCCATCGAGCCGGGCACCCACACCGTCCAGGCGACGGTGACGATGGAGCTCGGGCTGCGGTGAGCGCCGGCTGAGCCGGCCGCCGTACGAGCGGTCGGCGCTGAGGGCGACGTCTCAGGGCTCGCCTACCATGGCCCTGCCCTGTCGTGAAGATCCTCCACCTGGCCGACGTCCACCTCGACCGCCCCTTCCGCGGGCTGGCGCCGGAGGCGGCGCGGGAAGCGCGGGCAGCCCTCCGTGACGCCTTCCGCCGCTCTCTGGAGGAGGCCCGCAAGGCCGCCGTCGACCTCGTCACCATCGGCGGCGACCTATGGGAGCACGAGCACGTGTCCACCGACACCGTCCGGTCGGTGGCCCACGAGCTCGGGGAGCTCGGCCTCCCCGTCCTCGTCATCGCCGGCAACCACGACCCGGCGGTGGCGGGCGGGCCGTACAGCCGGACGCGCTGGCCGGACAACGTGACCGTGGTCCGCTCCAGCGAGCCCGTGGAGTACCGCTTCGGTCCTGTCAGCGTCTGGGCTGTGTCCTGGACGGGGGGACGCCTCCAGGCGGGGTTTCTCGACTCCTTGTCGGTGCCGGCAGACGGCCGCACCCACCTCCTCCTTCTCCATGGAGCCTGTCGGGAGGCGGTAGGGGGAGACGAGGTAGAGGCGGTATGCCCGTTCAGCGCCGAGCAGGTGCGCCGGGCCGGCTTTGCCGCCTGCCTGGCCGGCCACCGCCACGGCGCCTTCTGGCAGGAGAACGTCTGCTACCCGGGCTCGCCCGAGCCTCTCGGCTTCGGCGAGGAAGGGGATCACTGCTACGCCCTCATCGAGGCGGGAAGCGACGTCCGGGTGGAGCTCGTCCCCATCTCCCGCCTCCGCTTCCAGACGCTGGAGGTGGACGTGGAGGGGGCTGCCTCCAGCGCCGAGGTGCGGGCCCGAGTGGAGGGTCGGCTCCCCCTGGAGGAAGCGGCGACCACCCATCTGCGGCTCCGTCTGGTGGGAGGGGTGGAGCCGGGCTGTGCCGTCCAGCCGGTGGAGCTGGAGCGGGCCTGGCAGAGCCGGTTTGCCTCCCTGCGCGTGGACGACCGGACGTTTGCTGCCTACGACGTGGACGCCCTGTCCTCCTTGCCGACGGTGGAGGGACGGTTCGCGGCCCTCCTCCGGGAGCGGGCGGCGGGGACGGCGGGCCGGGAGCGCCGCGTCGTCGAGCTTGCCCTGGGGCTCGGCCTGCGGGCTCTCCGGGGGGAGCGGCTTCCCCATGTGGATTGAGGAGCTCGACATCGACGGCTTCCGGCGCTTGGCCGGGCGGTTCGAGCTCCGGCCCGGCCTCAACGTCGTCCTGGGCGGGAACGAGGCGGGTAAATCGACCCTTCACGAGGCCCTCGTCCGGGCCCTCTTCGGCTTCTCCCGAGCGGAGCGGCGGGGCGAGGCGGCCTGGCGGAGGAGCCGTCCATGGGATCGGGGCCGGCCCTACCGGCTGCGCGCCCTCGTCCGCGAGGCCCGGGACGGCTGCTCCTACCGGATCGAGTGGGACTTCGACAGCCACGCCGTCCGCCTGCTGGACGCGGTGACGGGGGTCGATCGGTCGGCGGAAGTGGTGGGCAAGGGGAGGGACGTCTCCCTAGGGGAGTACCTGCTCGGCATCGATTACGACAACTTCCGCGGTGTCTGCTGCCTCGACCAGCGGGACGTGACCCCCGTCCGCCGCTCGGACTGGCTGACCGCCTCCCTCCAGCGGGCGGTGGCCAGCGCGGCCGGGGAGGGAGCGGGTAGAGACCAGGCAGACTCTCTCCTGGCCGGATACCTGAGCGCGCTCGGCTTCCACGCCCTCTACTACACGCCCATTCCCACCGGTCGGGCCCGCGCCCTCCAGGAGGAGCAAGACCGGCTTCGATGGGAGCTGGCGGAGGAGGAGGAAAGGCGCCGGCGGGTGGAGCAGCTGGCGGCTGAGCGGGACGACCTTTCCGCCCGCGCGGCCAAGCTCCGGGGCCAGGCTCTCGCCGGCGAGCTCGACGCCGCCCGCCGTCGGCTGGAGGAAGCCCGTCGCTTGCAGCGCCAAGCGGGCGATCGGCCCGCCTTCCTCCCCGATCTGGACGTGGCTGAGGTCGATCGCCTGCAAGCCCAGCTCGACCACGTGGCGGGCGAGGTCGAGCGGTGGCAGGGGGAGGCGGACGCTCGCCGCAGCGAGGTGGCCTCGCTGCAAGGGCGGAGGGAGGAGCTCATCCGCCGCCGCCAGGCTCTTGCCTCCTACGCCGAGGTGGACACGAGCGCCGAGGCGGCGGTGCGGGAGGCGTGGGCGGCCCTCCAGACCCGGTCCGCCGACGAGCCCACGCCGGCGGCACGGGAGGGCGGGGGGAGAGCCTGGCGCCTCCTCTGCCTTCTCACCCTTGGTCTTGCCCGGCTCCTAGGGCGGGCGTGGCGGGCTCTCCTCCGCTGGATCGCCCGCCGGGCGCGGGCCTCGGCCGCCGCCCGCAGGCGGGCCGAGCTCGAGGGGCGGCTGGCGGCAACCCTCGACCGGGCAGGGGCGGCGGAAGGCCCCGACCCAGCCGCTCGAGCGGCCGCCTACCTGGCCGCCTGCGAGAGGCGGCGGGAGTGGGCGGAGGTGGGAGGCGAGCTGGACCGGGTGGAGGGGGCGCTGGCCGTGGCGAAGGAGCCGGAGCGGGCGCTCCAGCGGGCTCGGCAAACGCAGGCCCAGTTGGCCCAGGAGCTCGACGCTCTGTGCGCCGCTTGCGGCATCGGCGCCGGCGAGGTGGAGCAAGTGAGGGCTGACCGAGCGCGGGCCCAGCGGGCGGAGGAGGCGGAGCGGGTCCTGCGAGCTCTGCTCGGCGCGGACACGATGGACGATGTCGAGGGTCGGGTGGCGGAGCTCGATCGGAAGCTGGCCGAGCACGAGCGGGCACACGGCCCCTGCGGCGAGGGGGCGGCCGACCTGGAGGAGACCCGCCGGAAGCTCCGCACCCTGGAGGACCGCCTCGCGCGCCTGGAGGGGGAGATGGCCGCGGTCGAGCGGGGCCTGCGCGCTCCGGCTGAGGTGAAGGAGGCCCTAGAGGAAGTGGAGGAGCGCCTGTCCCTGCTCGAGCTCCACAGGGACGCCGTCCGGCTGGCCCGGGAGACCCTGGCCGAGGCAGCTCGGGAGACCCACCGAGCCTTCGCTCCCCGCTTGAACGAGGCCCTGGGCCGGTCTCTTCCTCGCATTACCGCCGGTCGGTACAGGGAGGCTCTCGTCAGCGACGACTTGGCCGTGAAGGTGCGGGCGCCCGAGACCGGCACCTTCGTCGAACCCTCCCAGCTCAGCCGGGCGACCCAGGACGGGATCTTCCTCGTCCAGAGGCTGGCGATCGCCCGCCTCCTCGATCCCACTCTGGGCGCCGCCCCTCTTCTCTTGGACGATCCCTTCGCCCGCTTCGACCGCCGCCGCCTACGGCTGGGTGTGGATCTTCTGGCCGACATGGCCGAAGACCGGCAGGTGATCTTGTTCACCGACGACCCGGCCCTGGAGGAGCTGGCCGCCGAGATTTGCCCCGGCCTCCACCGGATAGAGCTCCCGCCGGTCGGGTAGGGACGGCCGTCTCTCCCAGCGGCTGCGGCCGCCTCGGCCTGGGAGCGGAGGGCCCGGCTTGTGCCTTCGGCGCCTACGTCCCCGGGGAGGCGGCGTCGAGGGCGGCGCGGAGGGAGGCCACGTAGCGGCCCAGGGAGGCCGGCCCCTCCTCGGCCACCTCCAGCGCCCGCGAGCCGACCACCACTCCGTCCGCCAGCTCGGCGGCCGCCCGGGCCTGGTCGGGGGTGGAGATGCCGAAGCCGGCGTACAGGGGGACGGTGGGCGCCAGCCGGCGGGCCCGCTCCACGAGCGGGGGAAGCTGGGGCGACAGGCGGTCCCTGGGGCCGGTGGTGCCGGTGAGGCTGACCAAGTAGAGCCAGCCGTCGGTGCGCTGGGCGGCCAGGCGGAGGCGGTCGTCGGTGGAGGTGGGAGCGACGAGCTGGACGCGGCGGAGCTCGGGGCGCTCGTCCACCGGCAGGTCGGCCACGATCAGGCTGGTGGCGCCGGCGGCGCGGGCATCCTCCTGAAAGCGCCGGTAGCCGTAGGCCTCGAGAAGGGAGGCGTAGGTCATGGGCACCAGGGGCACCGCCACCCACTCCCGTACCCGGGCCAGGCAGTCCAGGCAGGCCCGAGTGCGCATGCCCTGGGCCAGGGCCCGCTCCGCCGCCCGGCGGATGACCGGGCCGTCGGCCAAAGGATCGGAGAAGGGAAAGCCGATCTCGACCAGATCGGCTCCCGCCGCCACCGCCGCCTCGGCCAACGCGGCCGTGTCCGGGCCGGCCATGAGGTAGACGACGAGCGTCTTCCGCCCCTCCCGGGGCGGTGTCCGGTCACGAGCCATGGAGGTGGGCGATCGCCTCGTCCAGGTCCTTGTCGCCCCGGCCGGACAGCCCCACGACCACGAGCTCGGCGTCCAGCTCGGCCGCCCGAGCCAGGGCGTGGGCCGGCTCCAGGGCGGGGATGATGCCCTCTGTCTCACAGAGGCGGCGGAAGGCGGCCAGGGCCTCCTCGTCGGTGGCGGTCACGTACTCGGCCCGGCCCGTGTCGCGGAGATAGGCGTGCTCAGGCCCCACCCCCGGGTAGTCGAGGCCGGCCGACACCGAGTGGGCATCGAGGATCTGGCCGTCCTCATCGGCGAGGAGGGAGGAGCGGGCGCCGTGCAGCACCCCCGCTCTGCCGGCGCCCAGGCTGGCCGCTCCCGCCGCCTCCACTCCCACCAGCCGTACGTCCCGGTCGGCCAGGAAGCCGTAGAAGAGGCCGATGGCGTTGGAGCCGCCGCCCACGCAGGCCACCACCGCCTCCGGCAGCCTGCCTTCCGCCTCCAGCACCTGCTCCCGGGCCTCCCGGCCGATGACCGCCTGGAGCTCGCGCACGATCTCCGGGTAGGGGTGGGGCCCCACGCAGGAGCCGATGAGGTAGTGGGTGGTCTCCACGTGGGTGATCCAGTCGCGGATGGCCTCGCTGGTCGCCTCCTTGAGCGTGCGGGTGCCGAATCCCACCGGCCTCACCTCGGCTCCCAGCAGCCTCATGCGCTCCACGTTGGGCCGCTGCCGGCGCATGTCCTCCTCGCCCATGTACACCACGCACTCGAGGCCGAACCGGGCGCAGACGGTAGCGGTGGCCACTCCGTGCTGGCCGGCGCCCGTCTCGGCCACGATCCGGCGCTTGCCCAGACGGCGGGCCAGCACCGCCTGGCCGAGGGCGTTGTTGAGCTTGTGGGCGCCGGTGTGGAGGAGGTCCTCCCGCTTCAGGTACAGCCGGCGGCCGGGGGCGAAGCGGTCGGCCCGGGTGAGAGGGGTGGGTCGACCGGCGTACTCCCGCCCCAGGGCGTCGATCTCGGCCAGGAACGCCTCGTCGGCTCGGGCCTGGCGCCAGCCTGCCTCCAGCTCGTCCAAGGCCGGCACCAGGGTCTCGGGCACGAACCGGCCGCCGTAGGGTCCGAAGAAGCCGTCCCTCACCGGGCTGCCTCCAGGAACGCCCGCACCCGGTCGGGGTCCTTGATCCCCGGCCGGACCTCCAGGCTACGGCTGGCATCCACCGCCCACGGGCGCACGGTGTCGATGGCCGCCCGCACGTTGTCCGGCCCCAAGCCTCCTGCCAGCACCACTCGGCCCGGCACCCGCCGGGCACGCTGCCAGTGGTCGGGGTCCTCCTCCTCCCAGGGGAGGTCGACCACCGTCGCCACCGGCTCTCCGTGGCGGAGGAGGAGCCCGTCCCGGCCCCGCACGGCGCCCTCGCTCCGGGGGTAGAGCTGAACCAAGTCGGCCGGGGTGTCCTCCGCCTCACCCACGAAGACGGCCACCGACAGAGCCGTGTCGGGAACGGCGAGGACGGCCTCCGCCGCCCGGGGGCTGTCGGGGACGAGGACGAACCCGCACAGGTCGGCCCCCGCCTCTACTGCCACGTCCACGTCCTCCTGGCGGGTGAGGCCGCATACCTTGACCAGCGGCCGGGACAGGATCTCGACCAGCTTGGCGGCCGGGTCGGGTGCCCGCATGAGAGCCGATCCCACGAGCACGGCGTCGGCTCCCGCCAGCTCCGCCGCCGCCGCCTGGGCCCGCGTCCACACGCCGCTCTCGGCCACCACCACCCGGTCGCGGGGGGCGGCGGCCACGAGGGCGAGCTGAGCCCGGCGGTCGACGGCGAAGGTGTCGAGGTCGCGGGCGTTGATGCCGATGGGGTCGGCGCCCAGGGCCACTGCCCGGGCCAGCTCCTCGGCGCCGTGGGCCTCGACCAGGCAGTCCAGCCCGAGCCGGCGGGCGCCATCCATGAGGGCCAGCGCCCGGCGGTCGTCGAGGTCGCGCAAGAGCAGGAGAGCGGCGTCGGCGCCGGCACGGCGGAGCTCGGCCAGCTCCGCCTCCTCCCGGAAGAAGCCCTTGGCCAGGAGAGGGAGCGAGCAGGCCTCCCGCGCCGCCCTCAGGTCGGCCAGGGAGCCGGCGAACCGCTCGTCCACCAGCACCGATACGGCCGCCGCCCCCGCCCGCTGGAAGGCGGCGGCGAGAGCGGCCGGGTCGGCGTCGGGGCGCAGGTCGCCCGCCGACGGGGAGCGCCGCTTGACCTCGGCCACGGCGGCCAGACCGTGCCTGCCCAAGGCGTCCCGAAACCGCCCCACTAGGGCTCCCCTCCTGCCTGCGAGAAGAGGACGAGCTCCTCCAGCCGGCGCAGGGCGGCGCCCGAGTCGACGGCGTCGGCGGCGACGGCCAGGCCCTCCCGCAGGTCGCCGGCTCGGCCGGCGGCGACGAGGCAGGCGGCGGCGTTGAGGAGCACGGCGCTGCGTCGGCCACCCCGATCGCGGCCGGCGAGAACGGCTCGAAGGGCGGCGGCGTTCTCCTGCGGCGATCCACCCCGCAGCTCCTGGATGGGGAAGCGGGGGACGCCGACGTCGAGGGGATCGAGGGTGGTCTGGCGTACTCTCCCCTCCTCCACCTCGCAAACGAGGTTGGGGCCGGCCGGGGAGAGCTCGTCGATCCCCCCCGCCCCGTGCACGACCAGAGCCCGGCGGGCGCCCAGCCGGCTTACGACCTCGGCCATGGGGCGGACGAGCTCGGGGCTGTAGACCCCGACCACTTGCGCCCGGGCGCCGGCCGGATTAGTGAGAGGGCCGAGGAGGTTGAAGACGGTGCGCACCCCCAGCTCTCGCCGCACCGCCCCTGCATGGCGGAAGCCGGGGTGGTGGGAGGGGGCGAACAGGAAGCCGAAGCCGAGCTCATCGATGGAGCGGGCGATGCGGTCGGGGGTGAGGTGGAGAGAGAAGCCCAGAGCCTCGAGGACATCGGCGGAGCCGCAGGCCGAGGACACGGCCCGGTTGCCGTGCTTGGCCACCGCCGCCCCCGCCGCCGCCGCCACCAGGGCGGCGGCGGTGGAGATGTTGACGGTGGCCTGCCCGTCGCCGCCCGTTCCCGCCGTGTCCACCAGGTCGTCCCGACTGGGGCGTACCGGCAAGGCGTGGTCGCGGATGGCCTGGGCGCAGCCGGCGATCTCATCCGTCGTCTCCCCCTTGGCCCGCAGGGCGACCAGGAAGGCGGCGATCTGGGCCGGCGTGGCATCGCCGGTCATGATGGCGGCCATGACCTCTCGGGCCTGCGCGCGCTCCAGGGAGCGGCCGTCGAGGAGGAGCTCGAGGGCGCGGCGGATCACCGTCCCCCCGCCAGGAAGTTGCGGACGAGCTCGCGGCCCAGGGGCAGGGTGAGCACCGACTCGGGGTGGAACTGGACGCCGTCGACGGGCAGAGAGCGGTGCCTGACCGCCATCACCTCGCCGTCCTCGCTGCGGGCCGATACCTCCAGCGCTTCCGGCACCCGGACGGCGGCCAGAGAGTGGTAGCGGCCGGCTCTGAACCCCTGGGGCAGGCCGCGGAAGATGCCCTTGCCGTCGTGCTGGATCTGGCTTGCCTTGCCGTGGAGGAGCCGCCGGGCCTGGCCGATCTCGCCCCCGAAGGCCTCCACGATGGCCTGGTGGCCGAGGCAGACGCCGAGGATGGGGGTGGTGGGAGAGAGGGCCTGGATGACCTCCAGGGTGACCCCGGAATCGGCCGGCCGACCCGGGCCCGGCGACACCACCATGTGGGAAGGTCGGAGCCTCCTTGCCTGCTCGGCCGTGATCTCGTCGTTGCGGCGGACGAGAACCTCCTCCCCCAGCTCCTCCAGCAGGTGGACGAGGTTGTAGGTGAAGGAGTCGTAGTTGTCGACGACGAGGATCACCGCCAGGCCTCCGCCAGGGTGATGGCCGTCTCCAGGGCGGCCAGCTTGCGCAAGCACTCCTCGTGCTCGGAGGCAGGATCGGAGTCGGCCACGATGCCCGCTCCCGCCTGCAAGTGGGCGACGCCGTCGGCCAAGATGATGGTGCGGATGGCGATGCAGGTGTCGAGGGAGCCGTCGGGGAAGGCGTAGCCCACGGCTCCGGCATAGGGGCCGCGCCGGTAGCCCTCGAGCTCGGAGATGATCTGCATGGCCCGCACCTTGGGCGCCCCCGATACCGTCCCGGCGGGAAAGCAGGCGCGGAGGAGGTCGAACGGCTGGACGCCCTCACGCAGCTCGCCCGCCACCTCCGACACCAGGTGGGTCACATGGGAGAACCGCTCCAGCTCCAGGAACCGCTCCACCCGCACCGTCCCCGGACGGCATACCCGGGAGAGGTCGTTGCGGCCCAGGTCGACCAGCATCACGTGCTCGGCCCGGTCCTTCTCGGAGGCGAGCAGGGCCTCCTCGGCGGCGGGGCCGCGACCGGCGGTGCCGGCGATGGGGTTGACGCTGGCTCGGCGCCCCTCCAGCTTGACCAGGGTCTCCGGGGAGGAGCCGATGAGGGCCAGCTCTCCCAGCTCGAGCAGGAAGTTGTACGGGGAGGGGTTGATCCGCCGCAGGGTGCGGTAGATATCGAGGGCGCCGGCCGGGGTGGGCCGTACCGCCCGCTGGGAGAGCACGATCTGGTAGGCATCTCCGGCCCGGATGTACTCCTTGGCTTTGACTACCCCGCGCTCGTAGGCGTGGCGGGAGGGGAAGCGCCGGGTCTCGCCCCGCCGACCTCCTCCTGCTCCTCGGGGGAGGGAGAAGGGCTGCTCCAGGAGCTCGGCCAGCTCGCCTGGATGGCCACGGAGGACGTCGGCGAAGCCGTGGGCGTGGTCGAAGCGCACCAGGGTGTCGGCCACCACGAACAGGCTGTCGGGGAAATCTTGTCCCCGGTTGGGGAGGGGCACCGTCGGCTCCAGCGTGGCCACGTGGTCGTAGGCGAGGAAGCCGACCACCGGCTCGCGGCAGCGCTCCGCCTCGGCCACGTCCACCAGCCGGCTACCGCAGCCGACGAAGGAGAACCGGCCCAGCCTTCCCTGCTCCACCGACTCGAGGAGGAAGGCTGCCGCTCCCTGCTCCCGCAGCCGCAGGTAGGCCCCGAGGGGAGTGACGAGATCGGTGGAGATGACGGTGGTGGCGTTCATGTTCTCCCAAATGAAAAGACCTTCCCGATGGAAGGTCGGCGAGCGAGACGGGGTCGACGGGCGGTCAGGCGACGCTCCCGCCTCGCTCGCGGCGCCACCAGGCCCACCACGTGCAAGTCGGGAGAGTCATCGCCTACAAGCGTAGGGCCGCCGCCCCCGGTCCGTCAAGCGGTAACCTCCGCCGCCAGGCGGAGGGCGTCGGCCAAGGCTAGGCGGCCGTTCCAGAGGGCGGTGCCGAGCACGGCTCCCTCGCAGCCGAGCTCCTTGACCCGACGGAGGTCGTCCAGATCGGCCACTCCCCCGGCGGCGATGACGGGCAGGCCGGAGGCGGCCATCACGCTCTCGAGCAGGGCGAGATCGGGGCCGGCCAGGGACCCGTCCCGGGCGGTGCTGGTCACGAGGAGCCGGCGCACCCCGGCCTCGGCGCAGGCCCGGGCCAGGTCGCCGGCGGCAAGGTCGGTCGTCTGCTTCCAGCCAGACACGGCCACCCGACCGTCACGGGCGTCCACCGCCGCCACCAGCGCCTCGCCGAACCGAGCCACGGCCTCGCCGAGGAACCAGGGGGAGAGGACGGCCGTCCCCGCCACCACCCGGGCGGCGCCGGCCTCCAGCGCTCGCTCCATCGCCTCCAGGGTGCGGTAGCCCCCGCCTACCTGCACAGGCGTACCGCCGGCGGCCGCCACCACCCGCTCCACCAGCCCCGGCGTGGGCCGTCCGGAGAAGGCTCCGTTGAGGTCGACCAGGTGGAGGAAGGGTGCCCCGCCGGCGGCGAACCGGGCAGCTGCCTCCGCCGGGTCGCCGCCTTTCACGATGACCTGAGTAGGATCGCCTCCGGCCAGGCGGACGCAGCGGCCGTCGAGGACGTCCACGGCGGGGAGAACGAGGAAGGGGGGTAGTGGCTGCGGCGTCGCCCGCATCGTGCTAGCATGTTAGCACGATGCCCAAAGACGATGCTGTCAGGGGCGACAGAGCCCTCATCGACGAGGCGGCCCTCATCGACTCAGCAGGAGCAGCTCCTCCCCTCCCCGAGTACCCGACCTCGTCACCGTATCCCGTCGAGGACGTGGCCGGCTTGGACGAGCTGGCCGATGCCCTCCTCACCCTGCGCACCCGGGACGAGTGCCGCCGGTTCTTGCGCGACCTGTGCACGCTGGGAGAGCTGGAGGCCCTGGCCCACCGCTGGCAGATCGCCCGTCTGGTCGATGAAGGCCTGCCCTACCTGGAGGTCGCCGCCCGCGTGCGCACGAGCACGGCCACGGTGACTCGGGTCGCCCACTGGCTCCGCCACGGAACCGGCGGCTACCGTCTGGCTCTGGAGCGGGCCGGGAGGGGCGGGTAGCGATGCCGATGGCCAGGTTCGCCCGCGCGGGCGAGGACGGCCGGCTGGCGGTGGCCATCCCCTCCAAGGGGCGGATGATGCAGCCCACCCTCGACCTGTGCGCCGCCGCCGGCCTCTCCTTCGAGGCGACCGAGCGGGCTCTCCTCATCCCCTGCGCCAACGCCCCCATCGACCTCCTGTTGGTCAGGCCCCACGACATCCCTGAGTACGTCCAGGACGGCGTCGTCCACGCCGGCATCACCGGCGCCAACCTGGTGGTGGAGAGCGGCGCCCAGGTGGCCACCCTGGCCGAGCTCGGCTTCGCCCGCTGCACCCTGGAGGCGGCGGTGCCGGCCGACGCTCCTCAGCGGGCCCTGCCCGACCTCGCCGGCCTGCGGGTGGCCACCGCCTACCCGCGATCCACGGAGGCCTGCCTGGGCGCCCTCGGCATCGCCGTGGAGCTGGTGGCCGTGTCGGGATCGGTGGAGGCGGCCCCCCGGCTCGGCCTGGCCGACGCCATCGTCGATCTCGTGTCTACCGGCTCCACGGTGGAGGTCAACGGCCTGCGCCGGATCGGCCGGCTGCTCGAGTCGCAGGCGGTGCTCATCTCCAGCCCCCGGGCCACGGACGAGGAGCGGCCTCTCCTGGAGCGGCTCCAGCTCATGCTGAGCGCGGTGGCGGCGGCCCGCCGGCGGCGGTACCTGATGATGAACGCCCCCGCCTCGGCGCTGGAGGCGATCCGAGCGGTGCTGCCGAGCATGGGCGCTCCCTCCGTGCTCCAGCTGGCCGAGCCGGGAATGATCGCCGTCCACGCGGCCGTGGACGTGGACGCCGTCTGGGATCTCCTGCCGCCCCTCAAGGAGGCGGGAGCCTCGTCCATCCTCGTCGTGCCCCTGGAGAGGCTCGTCCCGTGACCCGGCCCGAGCTGGCCGAGGTACTCCCTCGGGCGGCCGAGATCGTGGCCGACGTCCGTGCCCGCGGCGACGCTGCCCTCCTCGACTGGAGCGAGCGCCTTGACGGTGGCAGGCCGGAGCGGCTGCGTATCCCTGCCGACGAGATCGCCGGCGCCGAGGCAGACGAGGCTTTTCTGGACGCCGTGCGGCGGCTGGCGGGGGCGGTGGAGGCCTTCCACCGGCCCCAGCGCCCTCCCGATACCACCGCCACGCCGGTGGTGGGAGTGCGGGCCGAGCGCCGGTTTCTCCCCCTCGCCTCGGTCGGCATCTACGTACCGGGGGGCCGGGCAGCCTACCCCAGCTCCTTGGTCATGGCCGCCGTCCCCGCCCAGGTAGCCGGCGTGGGCCGCATCGCCGTTTGCTCGCCGCGGCCGCCGCAGTCCCTCCTCGCCACCGCTCGCGAGCTCGGCCTGGACGAGGTATACGGCGTGGGAGGCGCCCAGGCGGTGGCAGCCCTGGCCTACGGCACCGCCACCATCCCCCGGGTGGACAAGATCGTGGGGCCCGGCAACCTGTGGGTGCAGGCGGCCAAGCTGCTTGTGGCCGGCGTGGTCGGCATCGACCTCCCGGCCGGGCCGAGCGAGGTGCTGATCGTGGCCGATGACACCGCCGATCCCGCCCTGTGCGCCGCCGACCTCCTGGCCCAGGCCGAGCACGGGCCCGACTCGACCTGCGTTCTCGTCACTCCCAGCCCGGCGGTGGCCGAGGCGGTGACCTCGCTCGTCCAGGACTGGCCGCAGGTGCGCGTGGAGCTGGTGGGCTCGCTGGAGGAGGCGGTGGCCCGGGCCGACTCCTACGCTCCTGAGCACCTGGAGCTGCACGTGGCCGATCCCGAGGCCTGCGCTCGGGCGGTGAGAAACGCCGGCTCGGTGTTCCTGGGGTCGTCGGCGCCGGCGGTGCTGGGCGACTACGCCGCCGGCGCCAACCACGTCCTTCCCACCGGCGGCCTGGCCCGGGGGGTTGGCGGGCTGGGGCTGGAGAGCTTCCTCAAGCCGGTGCAGTACGTGACCGCCACTCGGGAGGGGCTGGCCGCCGTCCGAGACACGGTAGCCGCCTTCGCCCGCGTGGAGGGGCTGCCCTTGCACGCGGCGGCGGTGGAGGCCCGGCTGGCGGAGGCGCCGTGACGCCCCGGCCCCGTCCCCTCCCGGAAGGCTTCCGACCCTACGTGTGGGCGGAGACGGCGGAGCAGGTAGCGGCCCGCCGCGGCTTGCCGCCGGCCCAGGTGCTCCGCTTCGACGCCAACGTCCCTCCCCTGCCGGGGGTGCCGCCGGTGCCCCTGGGCGAGAGCTTCGCTCGGCTCAACGAGTATCCAGAGGGGACCTACCGGGAGCTCCGCCAGGCTGCCGCCCGCTACGCGGGGGTGGATCCCGATCAGGTGGTCATCGGAGCCGGCGCCGACGACCTCATTCTCCTCGTCGCCCGTACCTTCCTAGGGCCGGGGAGGAGGGCGGCGGTGGAGCGGCCCACCTACCCTCTGTACGCCATCGCCGCCGCCCTCGAGGGGGCTCAGGTGGTGGACGAGGGGGAGCCGGCGGACGTGGTCTGGGTGTGCAACCCCGCCAACCCTACCGGCGCCCTGCGCGACCCCGAGGAGATCGCCGCCCTCGCCCGCGAGCGACCGGAGTCGTTGGTGGCTGTGGACGAGGCGTACTTCGAGTACGCCGGCAGGACGGTGGTGCCGCTCATCTCGACCACGCCCAACCTCGTCGCCATCCGCAGCCTGTCCAAGGCGTTTGGCTTCGCCGCTCTCCGGGTCGGCTACGCCGTCGCCTCCCCGGAGGTGGCGGCCGAGCTCGACCGCCGGCGGGCGCCGGCCCCGGTGGCCCTACCTGCCGCCCGCATCGCCGCCGCCGCTCTCGCCCAGCCCTGCCTGGATGTGGAGGCGGAGCGGGCGGAGCGGGAGCGGATGCGGGCGGCCCTCCTGGCCGCCGGCTACGACTGTCCGGAGAGCCACGGCAACTTCGTCTACCTGCGCGTCCCCGACGGCTATGCCCTGGCCGATCGGCTGGAGGAGGAGGGCCTGGTGGTGCGTCGCTACCCACAGGCGGTGCGCATCACCGTCCGCCTCCCCGCCGAGAACGACCGCATCCTGGCCGCCTTGGGGGCGGCGCCGGCCCCGTCGCCGCGGCGCTCCTCGCTGGTGGTGCGAACGACGGCCGAGACGGCCCTGCGCGTCTCCCTCGCCCTCGACGGCCGCGGCCGCTGCCGGGTGACCACCGGCATCGGCTTCCTCGACCACCTCCTCCAGCAGCTCGCCTTCCACGGCGGTCTCGACTTGGAGGTGGTGGCGGGCGGCGATCTGCACGTAGACGAGCACCACACGGTGGAGGACGTCCTGGCCGCCGTCGGCGCCGCCGTGGGCGAGGCGTTGGCAGGGCGGTCCGGCATCGCCCGGTACGGGTCGGCCACGGTGCCTATGGACGAGGCCCAAGCCACCGCCGCCGTCGACCTGGTGCGCCGGCCGCACGCCCAGGTGGCCCTCGCCTTCCGCGGCCAGCGGGTAGGCGGGCTCGCCTCCACCCTCCTTCCCCACGCCCTGGAGCGGCTGGCCATGGACGGCCGTTTCACGCTCCACGTGCAGGGGTCGGGCGAGGACGACCACCACCTGGCCGAGGCCGCCTTCAAGGCCCTGGGACGGGCCCTGGGCCAGGCCTGCGCCAGGGATGGGAGCGGCCTCCGCTCCACCAAGGGGGACCTGTGAGGGCGGTGGTCTGCGACTACGGCGCCGGCAACCTGCGCTCGGTCTGCGCCGCTCTCGAGCGGGCCGGGCTCACGCCCCAGGTCACCCGCGACCCGGTCCTCGTCCGGGAGGCGCCCTTGGCCGTGGTCGCCGGCGTGGGTCACCTGCGGGCGGCGGTGGAGGGGCTGCGGGAGAGCGGCGTCGCCGACGCCCTCCGCCAGCGGGCGGAGACAGGGCGGCCCCTTCTCGGCATCTGCGTGGGCATGCAGCTCCTGTTCGAGGAGAGCGAGGAGGGAGGATCCGGTCTGGGCGTCTTGTCCGGTCGCGTCCTCCGCCTGCGAGCCCGGCGGGTACCGCACATGGGCTGGAACACCCTGTCCGTCCGGGACGGGAGCGCCCTCCTCCTCGGCCTGGACGGGGCCGATGTCTACTTCGCCCACTCCTACGCCTGTGCCCCCGCCGACGCCGCTCTGGTGGCGGCCGAGACCGATCATGAGGGACCGGTGGTGGCCGCCGTCGAGTCGGGGGCGCTGGCCGGCGTCCAGTTCCATCCCGAGCGCAGCGGGGCGGCCGGTGCCCGCCTGCTCGCCAACCTGCGGCCATGGTCAAGAAGCGCCTGATCCCCTGTTTGGACGTGGCCGGCGGGCGGGTCGTCAAGGGCATCCGCTTCCAGAACCTGCGCGACATGGGCGACCCGGTGGAGCTGGCCGGCCGCTACTCGGAGCTGGGCGCCGACGAGCTCGTGTTCCTGGACATTACCGCCACCCTGGAGGGACGGGGCCCCCTGCTCGAGCTCGTCCGGCGGGCGGCGGAGGAGCTCCAGATCCCGTTCACCGTGGGCGGGGGCGTGGACGGCCTGGATGACGGCCTGGCTCTGCTCCACGCCGGCGCCGACAAGGTGGCGGTGAACCGAGCGGCGGTGGACGACCCCTCCCTGCTCGAGCGGCTGGCCGACGCCTTCGGCTCCCAGGCGGTGGTCTGCGCCATCGACGCCCGCGGCGGGGAGGTGGTCACCCACGCCGGCCGGCGCCCGCGGGGGCTGGACGCTGTGACCTGGGCCGGGGAGGCGGTGGCCCGCGGCGCCGGGGAGCTCCTCGTCACCTCCATCGACCGGGACGGGACCCGAGAGGGGTACGACCTGGCCCTCACCGGGGAGATCGCCGCCGCCGTGCCGGTGCCGGTCATCGCCTCGGGCGGAGCAGGCTGCGCCCGTCACCTGGCCGAGGCCTTCGCCGTCGGGGCCGAGGCGGCCCTCGTCGCCTCCATCGTCCATGAGCGCCCGCAGCGGCTGGCGGAGCTGAAGAGGGAGCTACGCGAGGCAGGATGGCCGGTACGGACATGAGCGAGGGACTGAGCGAGGGACAGTCCCTGTGCGAGGGACAGTCCCTGCCACCGGGCCCGCAGGGGCCGCTACGGCCGGTGGTCGTCCAAGACGCCTCCGACGGCCGCGTGCTCATGGTCGCCTATGCCGACGCGGAAGCGCTCCGCCGCAGCCGCGACAGCGGCCAGGCCTGGTTCTGGAGCCGCAGCCGCCGCCAGTACTGGCGCAAGGGCGACACCTCCGGGAACGTGCTGGCCGTGGAGGAGCTGCGCGAAGACTGCGACGGCGACGCCATTCTCATGCGGGTGCGGCCGGCGGGACCTGCCTGCCACACGGGCTCCCGCTCCTGCTTTGCCCCCTGGCTGTGGCGGAGGGTGGCCGAGAGAGCCAAGGAGCGTCCCCCCGGCTCGTACGTAAGCGGCCTGCTCGAGCAGGGGCCGGCGGCATGCGGGCGCAAGGTAGCCGAGGAGGCGGTGGAGGCGGCCCTGGCCGCCGCCGGGGAGAGCGACCAGCGGTTGATCGAGGAGGTGGCCGACCTCTGGTTCCACTCCTACGTCCTCCTCGCCGCCCGGGGTCTCGATCCGGACGCGGTGGAGGCCGAGCTGCGCCGTCGGGCGCGGTAGAGTGGTCGGTGGAGGAGGCGAGATGGGCAAGACGCTGTTTGAGCGGATCTGGGAGAGCCACCTGGTGGCCGAGCCTCCGGGGGAGCCCGCCCTCCTCTATGTCGATCTCCACCTCGTGCACGAGGTCACCTCGCCCCAGGCCTTCGACGGCCTACGCCTGGCCGGGCGCCGCGTGCGTCGGCCGGATCTGACCCTGGCCACCATGGATCACAACGTGCCCACCGACGACGGGCCGGTGGCCGATCCTCTCGCTCGAGCCCAGCTCGACGCCCTGGAGCGGAACTGCCGGGAGCTCGGCATCCCCCTGTATGCCCGCGGGTCGGGCCGGGAAGGGATCGTCCACGTCATCGGGCCCGAGCTGGGTCTGACCCAGCCGGGGATGACGGTAGTGTGCGGCGACAGCCACACCTCCACTCACGGCGCCTTCGGGGCGCTGGCGTTCGGCATCGGCACCTCCGAGGTGGAGCATGTGCTTGCCACCCAATGCCTTCCCCAGCGCCGGCCGAGGACGATGAAGCTGGAGCTCGTGGGCCGCCTCCCCCTGGGGGTGACGGCCAAGGACGTCATCCTGGCCGCCATCGGCCGCATTGGCGTGTCCGGGGGGGTGGGCCACGTCATCGAGTACGCCGGCGAGGCGGTGCGAGCCATGTCCATGGCCAACCGGATGACCATCTGCAACATGTCCATCGAGGCCGGGGCCAGGGCGGGCATGATCGCCCCCGACGACGTTACCTTCGCCTACCTGGAAGGCCGTCCTGCCGCTCCCAAGGGGGCTCTCTGGGAGCGGGCTCTCGATCGCTGGCGGGCTCTTCCCTCCGATCCCGACGCCGTCTTCGACCGGGTGGTGGAGATGGATGTGTCCGAGCTCAAGCCTCAGGTCACCTGGGGGACGAACCCGGGCATGGTGGCCCCCGTGGACGGCGTCGTTCCCGACCCGGCCGACCTGGATGACCCCGACGAGCGGGCTGCCGCCGAGCGGGCCCTCCAGTACATGGGCCTGGAGCCGGGCACCCCCATCCAGGACATCCGCATCGACCGGGTGTTCATCGGCTCCTGCACCAACGCCCGCATCGACGACCTGCGGGTGGCGGCCCGGGTGGTGGCCGGCAAGAAGGTGGCGCCGGGAGTGCGGGCCCTCGTCGTCCCCGGCTCGGCTGCCGTCAAGCGCCAGGCCGAGGAGGAGGGCCTGGACGAGATCTTCCGGGCCGCCGGCTTCGAGTGGCGCAACGCCGGCTGCTCCATGTGCTTGGGCATGAACCCGGACGTCCTCGCCCCCGGCGAGCGGTGCGCCTCCACCTCCAACCGCAACTTCGAGGGCCGGCAGGGCCCGGGCGGACGCACCCACCTCGTCAGTCCAGCCATGGCCGCGGCCGCAGCCTTGGCCGGCCGGTTCGTGGACGTCCGCGACCTCGACCTGGAGCCGGTGGCGTGAGGCCGTTCGTGCGCCACTCGGGACGGGCCGCCGTCCTCGACCGGCCGGACGTGGACACAGACCAGATCGTGCCCAAGCAGTTCCTCAAGTCCATCTCCCGCACCGGTTTTGCCGACGCCCTCTTCTACGACTGGATGAAGGATCCCGACTTCGAGCTCCGCCGGCCCCAGGCCCAGGGGGCGACCATCCTCCTGGCCGGGCCCAACTTCGGCTGCGGCTCGTCCCGCGAGCACGCCGTGTGGGCTCTCCTCGACTACGGCTTCCGGGCGGTGATCGCGCCCAGCTTCGGCGACATCTTCCGCTCCAACGCGGTCAAGAACGGCCTCCTGCCGGTGGTGCTGCCGGCGGAGGAGGTAAAGGCCCTGATGGCGGCGGTGGAGGAGGGCGGGGAGCTGACCGTGGACCTGGAGGCCCAGGAGATCACCGGCCCAGACGGCCGTGTTATTCCCTTCGTCTTCGACCCTGCCGAGCGCTACCGCCTCCTCCACGGTCTCGACGACATCGGCCTCACCCTGCGGCTCGAGCGGGAGATCGCCGCCTTCGAGGCTGCCCATCCTGCTCCCATCGACACCACCGCCCTGCCCACGTAGCTCAGCCGGCCGCCTTCTCCGCCGCCCTCTCCTCTGCCCGGGTGACCTCCCGCTTGGTGAGGTCGAGGATCTCGTGGAAGAGCTCCTCCAGGCCCTCCGGGGACAGGGGGCCGCGGTTGGCCCGCTGGAGGTAGCTCAGCATCCACGCCTCCCGATCCGGATCGACGAACTCCATTCCCCGGGAGGCCTTGTAGCGCTTGATCTGGGCCACCAGCTTGAGCCGCTTGTTGATGAGGTCGACGATGGCCCGGTCGTTGTCCGAGATCTGCTCCCGGAGCTGCCGGATAAGGGGGTCGCGGTGGTCGCTGCTCACTCCTCTCCTCCTTCCTGGGCTGCGGGGTACGAGCCGAACACCTGGAGCCGGCGGGTGCGCGTCTGCACCTCGGCCAGAGCGCCTCGCACCACGGGGTCGAGGGGATGCCCGGCCAGCACGGCGTCGAACCGGTACCGCCAGCGCGAGTGGGGGATGGGCCGCGACACGAGCTGGACGAGGTCGATGCCGTGGCGGGCGAACGGCTCGATGGCACGGTGCAGGGCGCCCGGCGAGTGGTCGGTGACGAAGGTGAAGGCGGTGCGCCACTCGCTACCTCCATCCCGGTCGAGGCGGGTGTAGGTGGAGACGGCCACGAACCGGGTGTAGGCGTCCCGGTGGTCGCCCACGTCGCCGGCCAGCACGGCCAGCCCGTACAGGCGGGCTGCCCGCTCGCTGGCGATGGCGGCCTGGGTCGGGTCGCCGGCCTCGGCCACCTGGCGGGCAGCCTCGGCGGTGGAGGAGCAGGCGACAGCGGTGGCCCAGGGCATGGCGGCGAGGAGACTCCGGCACTGGTCGAGGGCCACCGGGTGGGAGCGAACGAGGCGGATGGCTTCCAGGGGGCCGGGGCGGACGGCGACCAGGCAGTGGCGGATGGGAAGCGCCGTCTCCGACACGATGGACAGGGGAAGCTCGTGCAGGAGGTCGTGGGTCTCGGCCACCGGCCCGTGCAGGGAGCTCTCGATGGGGAGAACGCCGAAGTCCACGCTTCCCTCCACCGTCGCCTCGGCCACGGCGGTGAAGCTGGCAAGAGGCCGAAGCTCGGCGGTCCCGGGGAACAAGCGCTCGCAGGCGGCGGCGCTGTGGGCGCCGTCCCGGCCGGGATAGGCGACGACCGGGGCCATCAGACAGGGACGCCTGACCGGCGGCAGTCGCCCGGCCACGGTCTCGGGGTGGGGGATGGCAATGGTGGAAGTGGATGGCGCAAGGGGGACCTCCCGAGGGGAGTGGACGGTTCCGCTTGGAGGGGGCTAGCCGGCGGGTGCGGAAGAACGAGGGCGCCGGCTAGCGCGTAAAGGCGCCCACGAAGAAGAGCGCAAGGTACGAGCGAGGGCTCTTCTCCACCGCGGTCGCCATCAGTCCCTACAGAGTAGGGTCCCCGGGCCCGTCCGTCAACGCCCTGCGGACGGCGTCGGTGAGCTCCACCGTGCTCGCCCGCCCGCCCAGGTCGGGGGTGGGGGCCTCCATCAAGGCCCGCTCCACGGCGGCCTCCAGGGCCTTGGCCTCGGCCTCGCGGTCGAAGGCGTAGCGGAGCATGAGCGCCGTCGAGCGGAGCATAGCCGCGGGGTTGGCGATCCCCCGGCCGGCGATGTCGGGAGCCGATCCGTGCACCGGCTCGAACAGGCCGGGCCGCCCATCCCCCAGGCTGGCGGAGGGGGCGAGACCGAGGCCGCCGGTCACCGCCGCCGCCAGGTCGGACAGGATGTCGCCGAACATGTTCTCGGTAACGATGACGTCGAAGCGCTGAGGAGAGCTGGCCAGCTGCATGGCGGCGTTGTCGACCAGCATGTCCTCCACCCGGACGTCGGGGTAGACGGCGGCCACCTCGTGCACCACCCGCCGCCACATGCGGGAGGTCTCGAGGACGTTGGCCTTGTCCACCGAGGTCACCAGTCCTCGCCGATCGCGGGCAATGTCGAGGGCACGGCGGGCGATGCGCTCCACCTGCCGCGGGTGGTACTCGCAGGTGTCGAACACGGTGCCGTCCTCCCGGACTCCCCGGGCTCCGAAGTAGAGGCCGCCGATGAGCTCGCGGACGATGAGGAGGTCGATGGATCCCCGAGCGGCCGGCCGCAGGTTGGCGTACAGGCCGAGCTCGGCCCGCAGCCGCAGGAGTCCCTGCTCCGGCCGGACGTCGGCGGCGTCCAGCTCGGGGTCGCCGATGGGCCCCTTGAGCACGGCGTCGGCCTGCCGACAGGCGGCCAGGGTGTCGTCGGGAAGGGGGTCGCCGACGGCCCGGATGGCGGCCGCTCCGAACAGGAGCTCGACGACCTCGAGGTCGGGAGCAAGGTCGGCCAGCACCGCCCGGGCGGCAGCGCTGACCTCGGGGCCGATGCAGTCGCCGGGAAGGAGAGCGATGGTCGGCATGGGCGACAGCCTACGCCGCCGAGCGGCGCAGAGCGGACAGGGCAGCGCGGATACCGCGGACCGCCTGGCGCAGGCGGTGCTCGTTCTCGACCAGGGCGAAACGGACGTAGCCCTCGCCGGCGGGACCGAAGCCGGCGCCGGGGCTGACGCACACCCGGGCCTCCCGAAGGAGCCGGCGGGCGAAGGCCTGAGATCCCTCCGATCGGTAGGGCGGGGGAATGGGGGCCCACACAAACATGGTGCCGAGAGGTGGCTCCACCGGCCAGCCGGCCCGAGCCAGGCCTCGGCAGAGGGCGTCGCGACGGGCCCGGTAGGTCTCCCGCACCCGGTCCGGGTAGTCGGCCGCCTCCGTGAGAGCGACGATGGCGGCGATCTGGATGGGCTGGAAGGTGCCGTAGTCGAGGTACGACTTGAGCCGGGCGAGAGCCGCCAGCACTCGCCCGTTGCCGACGGCGAAGCCGACCCTCCAGCCGGCCATGGAGAAGCCCTTGGTGAGGGAGTACAGCTCTACGGCCACGTCCTTGGCCCCCTCGGCCTGAAGGATGGAGGGCGGCCGGTGGCCGTCGAAGGCGATGTCGGCGTAGGCGAAGTCGTGGACGAGGAAGAGGTCGCGCTCGCGGGCGAGATCGACCAGGCCCTGCATGAGCTCCGGGGTCGCCACCCGGGTGGTGGGGTTGTGGGGGAAGGAGACGAGGAGTACCCGCGGATGGGGTCGGGCCCGCCCCAGGGCCTCTCGCACGGAGCCCAGGAGGTCCTCGTCGTCCACCGGAAAGGCGGCCACCGAGGCTCCGGCCAGGAGGGGGGCGAAGCGGTGGATGGGGTAGCTGGGGTCGGGCACGAGGGCGGCGTCGCCGGGCTGGAGGAGCACCCACAAGAGGTGGGACAGGCCCTCCTTGGCGCCGATGGTGGCCACCGCCTCTCCGTCGGGGTCGAGCTCCACCCGGAAGCGCCGGCGGTAGAGGTCGCAGATGGCTCGCCTCAAGTTGGGAAGGCCGCGGCTGGCCGAGTAGCGGTGGTTGCGCGGGTTGCGGGCCGCCTCCACGAGCTTCTCCACCGCCACCGGGGGCGACGGGAGGTCGGGGTTGCCGAAGCCGAGGTCGACCACGTCCTCCCCGGCTCGGCGCAGCTCCAGCTTGAGCCGGTCGACCTCGGCGAAGGCGTAAGGGGGAAGGGCGCCCACGCGCCGAAGCTCGATCACCGTCTGTTACCTCCTTCCCGCCTACAAGCAGCCGCAAGCGGGCGGCAGGGCCGCCCTCCAGCCTGGATCAGCGGAGCGCCGGGCGCACAAGGACGAGCCTACCGGCCGCGCGCGGCGGCCGTCAAACGGGATCGGTGTCTCCTCGGGAAGGGCGGCTGAGCCAAGCGCCCCCGGTGCGGGCAACAAAGCCGCTCCTTGGCGGGCAACCCTACAATCCCCGGCCGTGGATCTCGGCTTGGAGGGTAAGCGGGCGGCCGTGGCTGCCGCCTCCCGGGGGCTCGGCTTCGCCGTGGCGGCCGCTTTGGCGGCGGAAGGGGCTCGGGTGGCCATCTGCAGCCGCCACCGGGGACGGGTGGAGGAGGCCGCCGCCCGGATCGGCCCCCTTGCCCACCCTCTGGTGGCCGACGTGTCCGAGCCGGAGGGGGCCCAGGGCTTCGTCGAGGAGGCGCGGCGGGCGCTCGGGGGAGTGGACATTCTCGTCGCCAACGCCGGCGGCCCGCCCCCGGGAACGTTCGCCTCGACGCCGCTTGAGGCCTACCGGCCCGCTCTCGACCTCAACCTCCTGTCGGTGGTGGCCATGTGCCGGGCGGCCGTGCCGGAGATGCGCGCCCGTAGGTTCGGCCGCATCCTCGCCATCACCTCCCTGGCGGCCAGGCAGCCCTATCCGGGGCTGATCCTCTCCAACACGGCCCGGGCCGGGGTGACGGCGTTCCTCAAGACCCTGGCCCGGGAGGTGGCGGCGGACGGGATCACCGTCAACTCCCTTCAGCCGGGAAGCCACGCCACCGAGCGTCTGCGGGAGCTGGGTCTCGATCTGGAGGAGGTGGCCGCCTCCGTCCCCGCCCGGGCCGTCGGCCGCCCGGAGGACTTCGGCGCTGTGGCCGCCTTCCTCTGCTCGCAGCAGGCTCGGTTCATCACCGGGGCGGCCATCCCGGTGGACGGCGGCGAGTACGCCGGCCTGCTCTAGCCCCAGACTGTGCCATCCGCCCAGGGGCGTGGCCGCGATCGAGGGCTCCGGCGTCTACGGCGGTGAGCAGAGGGTGGAGGAAGCCTCCGGGAAGCTCACCGGAGGATGGAGGAGCGGTGCCGGATGGAGACGGCCGGCGGCGAGGAAGCTCGGGCCCGACCTGGGGAGGAACCGGCCGGGCGGGAGCCCTGCCCCTCACCGTGGGACGGACGCGATCGCCGGCAGGGGAGGAGGGCTCCCCGGCCGGCCGGAGCGGGCCCGGCGGGGGGCTGCCGGAGCTCCCTGGGCGCCTTCCCCGGCAAGAACCCCGGCCAGGGAGACGACGTCGCCCACCACCACCAAGGCGGGCGGGCGGAGGCCGGCCGCTGCCCGGGCGATGGTTCCCAGGGTGGCCACCACGGAGCGCTCCTCGGGGAGCGTGCCGGAGGCGATGACGGCGGCAGGAGCGGCCGGGGAGCGGCCGTGCTCCACCAGCCGGAGGGCGATCTCGTGCAGGTGGGCGAAAGCCATGAAGAGGACGAGCGTCCCCGGCGTTCGCGCCAGGGCCTCGTAGTCGAGAACGTTCGGGTCGTGGCCGGAGACGGCCGTCACCTGGGAGGAGAGGCCTCGGTGGGTGATGGGGATGCCGCAGGAGGCGGGGACGGCCGACAGGGAGGAGACGCCGGGGACGATCTCGAACGGCACGCCGGCCCGAGCGAGGGCGAGGGCTTCCTCGCCGCCGCGGCCGAAGAGGAGGGGGTCTCCACCCTTGAGCCGCACCACCGCCAGCCCGCGGCGACCCAGGGAGACGAGGAGGGCGCTCACCTCCTCCTGGCTCCGCCCTTCCCGGGGGACGCGGAGGGCGTCGGCTGGGGCCTCGGCGACGAGCTCGGGGGAGACGAGGCGGTCGTAGACGAGGGCGTCGCAGGCGCGCACGAGGGCGAGTCCCCGTACCGTGATGAGTCCGGGATCGCCGGGGCCCGCTCCTACCAGGTAGACGGCTACGGCAGGGCCTCCTTGACCAGGGCGCGGAAGAAGTCGCGCCGCTCCTCGTAGGTGGGATAGCGCTTCTTGGCCAGGGGGCGGAGGGCCTGGAGACGGCGGGCGAGGTCGGCATGCTCGGGCCGGACGAGGCGGGCCGCCTCGTCTCGGAGCCGCTGGGCCAGGGCGGGGGAGGCGCCGCCGGTGGACACGGCCACCGCGATCGGGCCCTGCCGGTGCACGGCGGGGAGGATGAAGCTCGACAGCTCAGGCGTGTCCACTACGTTGCAGAAGACGCGCCGGGCCTCGGCGTCGGCGAACACGCGGCGGTTGACCTGCGGGCGGGAGGTAGCCGCTACCACCAGGTAGCAGCCGTCCAAGTCGCTCGACCGGTACCGGCGACGGAGCACCCGCACGGGCATACGGGCGACCTCGGCCGCGACCTCGGGGGCCACCACCGTCACCTGGGCGCCGCAGTCGAGGAGGCCCCGGACCTTCTCCGCCGCCACCGAGCCCCCGCCCACCACCAGGCAGGGGCGGTGGTGGAGATCGAGGCAGGCCATGTAGTAGAGCTTGTCGGCCATCCTCTGTCTAGCAGGCGATGCGGTAGTGGTGGCTTCGGTGGGCAGGAGGAGGGGTGGGTGCCCGCTCGCTCCCCGCGTAGGCGCGGACGTGCTCGCTGTAGGAGACCCACAGCCTCCCGTCGGGCGCGTAGGCGCGGCGGAGGTGGCGGAGGGCGCGGCGGCGGTTGCGCCGCTCCTCCTTGGCCACCGGCTCCAGGTCGAGCAGGGGCTGAGCGTCGAGGGCGGGGGCGGCTTCCCGCCAGGCCTCCTCCCCCGCCTCGGTGCGGACGAGGACGGTGGTGAAGCCGGGGGGGCTGCCGCAGTTCCCCACCGACAGGTCGGCCAGGTGCCCGCTGAAGTCGGCGCACTCGTCGCAACCGGGCAGGCCGGCCTCGGCCAGCTCGGCCGCTCGACCCACGGGCCGGCGCTGCCCGTCGGCCAAGATGACGTCCAGACGGCCGTCTCGCACGTCCACCCGCCGCACCCGGCCGGGGTCGAGCCCCCGCTGTCTGAGCGCCCGTCGCAGACGGGCGGGATGGAAGGAGCGGGTGCAGAAGAGGCCGATGGTGAGGGTCACGGCGCCCACCCCGGAGCGCTGGTAGGGCCAGGGATAGCGCTGAAGGGCACGGAGGACACTCACCTGGCAGGGGGTGGCGACGAGGGCCAGGGAGCGGATCTCCGCCGGTAGGGGCCGGGACAGAAGGGCCAGGGGGAAGCTCTGGTCGTACACGCTTCCCGCCGCCTCGACCAGGTCGGCCCGGTCGGTGGCGACGACGCTCCGCCCGGTGAAGGCCGTCAGCCGGCGGGAGACGAGGGCGCCGTCGATCCTCCCCGCCGCCCGCAGGGCGGTGAGGAGGGCGGTGACGACGCCGCCGTCTTGCGCGTCGGCGACCGGATCCTTGGCCCGGGCGTAGAAGGCGGCCCGCACCGGCCCCAGATCGGGGTGGCGGCGGTCGTTGTCGGCGGCAAGCAGGCGTCCCAGCCGCTCGCTGCGCAGGCCGGCCAGGGGGCAGAAGTCCCAGCACCGCGAGCAGCCGGTGCACATCCGGACGAGGGTGGGCCGACCGTCGTCGGCGATGCCGATGGAGGCGGACGGGCAGGCGGCCAGGCAGCCGGCGCAGCCCACGCAGCGGTCGGCGTCGATGACCGCCGCCGCCGTCTTGTGGAACCAGATCTTGTCCTCGGGCTCGACGATCCCCGCCTGGGCGGCCAGCTCGTCGCGGATGTCCCGGGCCGGGTCGGCCAGGGCGCGGACGGCGGTGGCCATCACCCGCTCTCCTCCCAGCGGGACGGCCACGCCGCCGCCAGCGCCTGCGGGCCTTGCCCGTCCCGTGCCGCTTGCCGGAGGAGCGAGGCGACAAGGGAGAAGGCCTCCTCCACCCGCACCTCCGAGGCCACCCACCGGGCCAGGCGACCGGCGCCCGGATCGCCGCCCAGGGCGACGTCGAACGCCTCGTACTGGCCGGCCTCGTCTCTCGCCACCGTCGCCCGCAGGCCCACGTGGCCGGCGTGGGTCTGGGCGCAGGAGGCCTTGCAGCCGGACAGATGGATACGCAGGCCGGCCAGGCTGGGGGCCCGGGCGGGAAGCGCCCGGCGCAGGTGCTCGATGAGCTCCTCGCCCCGCCCCTTGGCGTCGAGGATGCCGAACTTGCAGAAGGGGGCGCTGGTGCAGGCCACCACCGCCCGCTGGATGGGGCCGGCATCGGGGCGCAGACGGGCAAGCAGGGGCTCGGCCAGGAGGTCGGCCAGCCTCTCCTCGCTCACCCCGGTGAGGATGACGTCCTGCCGCTGGGTCAGGCGCAGCTCCCCGTCCCCGTAGGTGCGGGCCAGGCGGGCGAGCTCGGCCAGCTCGTCCGCCGCCAGCCGTCCCAGGGGAACGTTGAGGCCGACGCTGAAGCGGCCCGGTCGGCGCTCGGGACGGACGCCCAAGTGGTCTTCTGCCCGCCAGCTCGACCGATCCTCCCCGGCGTCGGCGAGGGGGAAGGGGAGGCGGGCCTGAAGCTCGGCCGCGATCCGGTGGGGGCCGAGCTCGGCCACCAGGCGGCGGAAGCGGTTGACCGCCTTGTGCTCGAAGTCGCCGAGATCCCGGTAGAGGAGGAGGGCAGCCCGCACCACCTCGACCACCTGGCCCGGCTCGGCGAACAGGCCGAGAGGGGAAGCCAGGCGGGGGTAGTCGCTGAGGCCGCCGCCGGCGTGGACGTGGAAGCCGGGCCGGCCGTCGCGGACGGCGGGGGTAAAGGCCAGGTCGTGGAGGCGGGCAAGGACGCAGTCGGTGTCGCAGGCAGTGACGGCCACCTTGAACTTGCGGGGCAGGAAGGCGGCCAGCTCCGGCTGGGCCAGGCCGAGGCGGGTGACGGCCTCCACCACCGGCCGGGCGTCCAGGAGCTCGCCCGGGTGGAGGCCGGCCAGGGGGCAGGCGGTGACGTTACGCAGGGTGTCGCCGCAGGCTGCCAGCGTGGTCAGGCCCACGGCGGCGTACCGCTCCCAGATGGCAGGGAGGCTGTCGAACCGAATCCAGTGGAGCTGGAGGTCCTGGCGGGTGGTGATCTCGCAGAACCGCTCCCGCCCCCACTCCCCGTCCGGGCGGACGGCGAGCCGGGAGGCCACTTCGGCCACGGCCTCCGCCTGCGCGGCGGTCAGGCGCCCCCCCGGCACCCGGGTGCGGAGCATGAAGAAGCCCGGCTGGCGGTCATCGTAGACGCCGGCCAGGCGGAGCTTGGCCACGGCCAGCGGGTCGTCATCGACCGTGGGGGTAGGGCCGCCGGCGGCTACCCGCGCCCGCACCCGGTCGACCACGTGGAGCGGGGTATCGGCGGGGTGGAAGACGGTGTCTGTCACGCCACCCATTACTACACAAACTGAAGTCCCTTTGCAAAATGAAGTTTTGCTACCGCGGTTGTCCGCGTCGGCCCTGGCGGCGCCTGTCACACTCCCAGGCTGACGAGCCGAGCGCCCTGGCGGTCGAGGCGCACCGACGCCTCCCACCCTCCGGCGGCGAGGGACAGGGTGTACGCCCCCGGCCCCACCGCCTGCACCCTCACCCACTGGAGCGGCAGTCCGCCCAGAGCCTGGAGGGCGTCGCTGACGGCGCGGGCGCTGGCCGCAAGCTCGGATCCCCGGGGCAGGCGGCGGTACAGGGAGAGGGCTGCCTGCTCCCCGCCCGGCCCGTACAGGGCCCGGATGCGCCCGGTCTGGAGGCCGAGCTCGAGCAGGCCCTCCAACGTGGCCTGCTCGTCGGGACCCAGGGCTCCCTCGGCGGCGGCGGCGGCCAGGGCGGCCAGCTCGGCCCGCCGGCCCTCGTCTGCCACCATGGCCAAGACGCTCTCAGCCTCTCCCACGGCTACCTCCCGCTCGGCCTCCCGGAGCTGGAGCTCAGCCATCTTTCTCCTCGCCCACGATGGCCCGCAGCTCGTGCTCGAGGCCGCCCGTCTCGATGGCGCAGTGGATGCCGCACTCCTTGGGGGCGTTCTCTTCCCACCACCAGCGGCCGGAGCGGGCCGGCTCGCCGGCCGCCACGGGGCGGGTGCAGGGGGCGCAGCCGATGGAGGTGTAGCCGCGGCTGTACAGGGGGTGGACGGGGAGGTCGCGGGTGCGGACGTACTCCCACACCTCCTCCTCCGTCCACTCGGCCAAGGGGTTGAGCTTGACGATACCCCCGTGGTCGTGGTCGATCTCCACCTTGCGGATGTCCGATCGGGACGCCCACTGGTCGCGGCGAAGGCCGGTGATCCAGGCATCCAGGGTGGCCAGGTGGCGGGTCAGGGGCAGCACCTTGCGCACCCGGCAGCAGAGCAGCCGCTCCTCCACCGACCGGTAGAAGAGGTTGGGTCCGCGGCGGGAGACCATGCGCGATACCTCCTCGGCCCGGGGCGACAGGAGCTCCAGGTGGAGGCCGGGGAACCGCTCCCGCAGCTCCTCCACCAGCTGGTGGGTCTCTTCCGGCAGCCTGCCCGTGTCCACCGAGAACACGCGGATCGTGGGATCGATCTCGTACGCCATGTCGATGAGGGCGACGCCGTCCACCTGGAAGGCGGTGGACAGGGCTATGCGGGGCGAGAAGCGGTCGATGGCCCAGGCCAGGAGGGCCTGGGGCTCCTCGCCCTCGAAGGCGACCGCCAGCTCTCCCGCCTCCAGCTCGTCGAGGAGCTCGAAGGTGCTCATCAGGCGGCCACCGGCTCCTCTTCCCGGGGGCGGCCCCGGGCCGGCTCTCGGCCGGCGAGGGCGCCCAGGTCGTCGTCGCTGAGGCGGTCGCAGAAGGCGCGGAAGGTCTCGCCCGGCCGCCGCCCGGCCAGCCAGCCGGCCACGAGGCCCACCACTACCTCGTCCAGCTCCTCGCTCGGCACCCGCCGGAACAGGGGTCGGGCGATGGCTGCCCGGGGCCCGAGGGCGCCGCGCAGGAAGACGTCGTAGGCCTGCCGCCGCCGTCCCTCGGCGTCGCGGGCGGTGGTCCCCTGGAAGCCGAGGTCGCCCACCCAGTGCTGGGCGCAGGCGTGGGGGCAGCCGTCCAGGTGGAGCTTGAGGCCGGCCACGTCCTTCCCGAACCGCTCCTCCAGCCGGTCGATGAGGTCGCCGAGGCGGCTCTTCGTCTCCGTCACCGAGAAGTTGCAGTGAGGCTCGCCGGTGCAGGCGATGGAGGCAGCCCGGACCCGGTTGACGTCCAGGGGAAGGCCGATGGCGGCCAGGGCCCCGGCTACCTCCTCTGCCCGCTCCTCGGAGACAGCGGTCAGGACGAGGTTCTGCTGGCGGGTGATGCGGATGTCACCGCCCAGGCGCTCGGCCAGGTCGGCCACGGCCACCATTTGGTCGCCGGAGACGAGCCCCAAGTGGACGGGGACGCCCACCGACACGAGACCCGGCTGGCGCTGGGGGCGAATGCCCATGTGGTCGTCGGGCTCGCGGTCGAGGGGAGGGAGGCGGAAGTCGGCAAGCCGCCTGCCCAGCCGCCGCTCCACCTCGGCCCGCATCCCCTCCGGGCCGTAGTCGTCGACCATGAACTTGAGCCTCGCCTTGACCCGGGAGACGCGGTAGCGAAGGTCCTCCCGCCAGGCGTCGATAATCGCCCGTAGCACCTCCAGGGCCTCCTCCTTGGGCACGAACACGCCCAGGTCGCGACCGAGACGGGGCACCGAGGAGAGGCCCCCTCCCACCAACACGGCGAACCCGGGCTCGCCCCGGTGGAGCACCCCCACCAGGGCGATGCAGTTGATCTCGGGGGCGGAGCAGCGGTCGGCGCAGGCGGCGATGGAGATCTTGTGCTTGCGGGGGAGATCGGAGTACACGGGGTGGCCGTAGAAGAAGCGGGCCGCCTCCTCCACCACCGGGGTGGCATCGAACAGCTCGTCGGCGGCGAGACCGGCCAAGGGGCAGCCGGTGATGTTGCGCACCGTGTCGCCGCAGGCTCCGGCCGAGGTGAGGCCGGCGGCGTGAAGGCGCCGGAACACCTCCGGCAGGGCGGCCAGCTCGATCCAGTGGAGCTGGACGTTCTGGCGGGTGGTGAGCTCGCCCTGGCCGCGGCCGAACCGGTTGGAGAGGTCGCCGATGGCGCGAAGGCCGGCCGGGGTCAGCCGTCCGCCGGGGAGCTTGATACGGAGCATGAACGTGCCCACCTTGGGCTTGTCGTGGTAGAGGCCCCACCACTTGAGCCGCACCATGTCCTCCTCCGGCACCTGCTCGTAGCCGGCGGCGATGAGGGCCGGCAGCTCCTCCAGCATCGCCAGGGGGCTCTTCTCCTGCTTCAACCGCTCCACCGGGTTGCGGCGCAGGACGAGCTCCCAGGTGGGCTCCGGCTGGGCTGCGGTCGCCTGTGGGGGGACGTGGGGCATGGCTCCTTGGGATGGCTGGAGCCGACAAGGCTAGCGCAGATGATTCAAAAAGTAAAGCTACTTTGGAAAGGGAAGCTTCGCCTGGCTACGACGCTCGGCGGAGCTACGAGGCCACCAGCCGCTCGAGGAGGGCGTCGGCGTCGGGCTCGATCTCCACCGGCCGCAGGCTGGCCGCCACCGGCTCGGGAGTCTTGAGGCCGTCCCCGGTGACGAGGAGGACGACCCGGTCGCCTTCGCCCACCGCCCCCTCGGCTACCGCCTGCCGGAGGGCTCCCAGGGTGACCCCGGCGGCGGTCTCGCCGAAGACGCCGGTGGTCTCCGCCAGAAGGCGCATGTTCTCCCCCACCTCCTCCTCGGCCACGGCGTATACCGCTCCCCCCGAGTCGTGGGCGGTGGCCACCGCCAGGTCGCCGTCGGCGGGGCTGCCGATGGCCAGGGAGCGGGCCACCGTATCCGGCCGCACCGGCTTCACCGGCCCCCCCTCCCGAAAGGCCGTCGCCACCGGAGCGCACCCCTCCGCTTGGCCCCCGTACAGGCGGGGAGCAGGCCCGTCCACCAGGCCCACGTGAGCGAGCTGGAGGAACCCCTGCTGGAGCTTGGAGAAGAGAGCGCCGGAGGCGATGGGGCAGATGACGGCGTCCGGCTGCTCCCAGCCGAGCTGCTCCGCGATCTCGAAGGCCAAGGTCTTGGAGCCCTCGGCGTAGTAGGCGCGCAGGCCCACGTTGACGAAGGCCCAGGGCAGCTCGAAGGAGAGCTCCACCGTCAGCCGGCTACAGTGGTCGTAGGTTCCCCGCACCGCGTACACGGTGGCCCCGTACACAGAGGTGGCAAGAAGCTTCTCCGGCTCCAGATCGGCGGGGCAGAAGACGGCCGCCTCCAGCCCTTCGGCGGCGGCGCGGGCGGCTACGGCATTGGCCAGATTGCCGGTGGAGGAGCAGGCGAGCGTGGTCAGGCCCGCCTCCTGGGCCTTGGCGGCCGCCACCGCCACTACCCGATCCTTGAACGAGTGGGTGGGGTTGGCGGTGTCGAGCTTGAGGAGCAGCTCCCCCACTCCCACCGCCGCCGCCAGCCGCGGCGCCGGCACGAGCGGGGTGAGGCCGGGAGCGAGGCGCTGCTCGGCCGGAGCGTCCACGGGCAGGAGGGGAGCGTACCGCCAGATGGACGGCGGCCCGGCGGCGATGGACTCGCGGCTGACCGACCGGCGCAACTCCTCCCAGTCGTACACGGGATCGAGGGGGCCGAAGCAGCGCGAGCACACCCCCACCGGCTCCAGGCCGTGGTCGGTCTCGCAGATACGGCACCGTAGGGCTTGGGCGGGCATCGTTCCTCCTTGGTCTCGCTTCACATCCATCCGGGCTTGGCACCTTGCCGGGGGGCAGGTTGCCGAGGCGTCGCAGGGCCGGTCCCTCAGCCTCTCTCGATGCGGAGCGGGACGTGGTGCCCGCCTCCGGCCTGCCAGTATACGGGAACTGTGACGCTGCGCCAGTCCATCGAGCAAGAAGCGGCCGAGGCGGGCCGGGCGGCGGTTGCCCTTGCCGACGGCCCGGTGGCCGAGGCTCTGCGGGCGGCGGCCCGGTTGGTCGGAGAGCGAGGGGGCGCCATCCTGGCCGCCAACGCCGCCGACCTGGACGCCGCCCGCGGCCGCCTGGACGAGGGCGCCCTCGACCGCCTGCGCCTCGACCGGGGTCGCCTGGAGACTCTCGCCGCCCAGCTTCGGGCCCTGGCCGAGCTCGAGCCGCTCGAGCGGGAGATCTCGTCCTGGACGCTCCCCAACGGCCTCCGCGTGAGCGAGCGGCGCATTCCCATCGGCACCGTGGGAGCCACCTTCGAGGCCCGGCCCAACGTGGCCGTGGATGTGGCCGGGCAGCTCCTGAAGAGCCTCAACACCTGCGTCCTCCGCACCGGCGGGGCGGCCCTCCGCACCGTGGGCGAGCTCGTGGACGGGGTGCTGCGGCCGGCCCTGGAGCAGGCCGGCCTCCCTCCCGCCGCCGTGGGCCTCGTCCGCTCGCCCGACCGGGAGGGAGCCCGTATCCTCTGCTCCCTTCCCCGCCTCATTCCTCTGGTCATTCTCCGGGGGAGCGGCCGCGCCACCGCCGAGCTCGCCCGGCTGGCCGCCCAGCACGGGGTACGGGCGCTGGCTCACGCCGAGGGGGGCGGCGTCCTCTACATTCACGCCGCTGCCTCCCCGGAGAAGGCGCTGGCGGTGGCCGAGGCCGGCCTCGATCGGCTGGGAGTGTGCAACCGGCTCAACCTGTGCTTGGTCGACCGAGCCGCGGCCGGCCTTCTTCCGCCGCTCCTGGCTCTCTTCCGCCGGCTGGGCCTGGAGGTGCGGGGCGAGGTGGAGGGGGCCCTCCCCCTCGACCGTCCCCTCGGGTACGAGTGGGCGGCCGATCCCGACCGGGTGGCCACGGTGACGGTAGCCCTGGTGGAGTCGGTGGAGGAGGCTGTGCGCATCGCCAACGAGGAGACCTCCGGCCTGGCGGCGGCGGTGGTCAGCGAGGACGGGGAGGCGGCCGGCCGCTTCCTCGACGGCTACCGGGGCACTGCCGCCTTCTGGAACGCCACCACCCGCTTCACCGACGGCTTCGAGCTGACGGGAGCCCCGGAGACCGGCATCAACGTCGACCTCGCCCCCGGGCCGCGGGGTCCCGTCACCTACCGCGATCTGTGGCTGCGGCAGTACCGGGTGGTGGGCGACGGCAGCCAGCGCCGCTGATCGTGGGGTGGGGGGAAGGAGGACGGCGTGAGGCGGCCGGTGGTGGTCAAGCTCGGCTCATCGCTGGTGGCGGCGCCGGGAGGGCGCGTCCGCCGCTCCCTCCTCCAGGCGCGGGCGGCTGAGATCGCCCGCCTCGTCGGGAAGGGGACGCCGGTGTGCGTCGTCTCCTCGGGGGCCATCGCCCTCGGCCTTCCCCGCCTCGGTCTCGACCGCCGGCCCCGCAGCCTGCCCAGACTCCAGGCCGCCTCTGCCCTCGGCCAGGCCCGCCTCCAGGCGGCCTGGGACGGAGCTCTCCGCCGCCACGGCCTCCCTGCCGCCCAGGTGCTCCTCACCGCCGCCGACCTGGCCGATCGGGCCGCCTACCTGAACGCCCGCAACACCCTGGTCACCCTGTTCGCGTCGGGAGCGGTACCGGTGGTGAACGAGAACGATGCCACCGCCACCGACGAGATCACCTTCGGCGACAACGACGCCTTGGCGGCTCAGGTGGCGGTGCTGACCCGAGCCCGCCTGCTCGTCCTCCTGACTGAGGTGGAAGGCGTGTACACACGGGCGCCGGGGACACCGGGAGCCGAGCTCATCTCCCACGGCCCCGCCGCCTCCCGGGCCGAGCTGGGCCGGGGGTCTTCCCTGGGAACGGGCGGCATGGCCAGCAAGATCGTGGCCGCCAAGATGGCCTCCGAGGCCGGCATCCCCACCGTCATCGCCGGCGGCGCCGGCCCGGAGGTGCTGGTGCCCATCGTGGCCGGCGAGCCCCGGGGAACCCGGTTTCCGGCCGGCGAGCGGGCCCCCTCCTCGTACAAGCTGTGGCTGCGGCATGGAAAGCCGGTGGCAGGTCGGCTGCACGTGGACGAGGGGGCGCTCCGGGCTGTACGCGACGAGGGAGCGAGCCTGCTGGCAGTGGGAGTAGCGAGCGTGGAGGGCAGGTTCGAGCCCGGGGATGCGGTGGAGCTCGTGGGCCCGGACGGGAAGGCCTTCGCCAAGGGCATCGCCGCCGCCGCAGCGGTGGAGCTGACCGGCCGGCGGCGGGGCGTGGAGGCCGTGCACCGCGACCGGCTGGTGCTGTACTGAGGAGGGCTACTGGAGGGCGGCGGGCTCCCGCTCCCGGCGGCGGCGGGCCACCCCGGCCGCCTCCGCCGCCTGGGAGACAGCGGCCGCCACCACCGGCACCACCTCCTTGTTGAAGACGCTGGGGACGATGTACTCGGGGCCCAGCTCGTCGGGCTTGACCACCGAGGCGATGGCGTGGGCGGCGGCGATCTTCATCTCCTCGGTGATGGCGGCGGCCCGCACATCCAAGGCGCCTCGGAAGACGCCGGGGAAGGCGAGGACGTTGTTGATCTGGTTGGGGTAGTCGGAGCGGCCGGTGGCGACGACGGCGGCCAGGTCCTGGATCTGCTCGGGAGGAACCTCGGGCACCGGGTTGGCCATGGCGAAGACGACGGCGTCGGCGGCCATGGAGCGGATCCCCTCCACCGTCACCGCCCCCGGTGCCGACAGGCCGATGAAGACGTCGGCTCCGGCCAGCACCTGGTCGGCCGAGCCCCGCTCCCCGTCGGGGTTCGTCTCCTCAGCGTAGGCGAGCTTGACCCCCTCCAGGTCGGGACGGCCGCGGTAGAGGGCGCCCCGCCGGTCGCAGCCCACGATCCTCTTCACCCCGGCCGCGGCCAGGATGCGGGTGGTGGCCACTCCGGCCGCCCCCACCCCGGTGATGACGACCTTCACCTCCTCGGGCCGCTTGCCCACCACCCGCAGGGCGTTGAGGAGACCGGCCAAGACGACGATGGCGGTTCCGTGCTGGTCGTCGTGGAACACGGGGATGTCCAGGGTCCGGCGCAGGCGCTCCTCGATGTCGAAGCAGCGGGGGGCGGAGATGTCCTCCAGGTTGACGCCTCCGAACACGGGCTCCAAGGCGCGGACGCAGGCCACGATCTCGTCCGTGTCCTTGGTGGCGAGGCAGATGGGAAAGGCGTCCACGCCGGCGAACTCCTTGAACAGCATGGCCTTTCCCTCCATCACCGGGAGAGCCGCCTCGGGCCCGATGTCCCCCAGCCCGAGCACGGCCGTCCCGTCGGTGACGATGGCCACCATATTGCGCTTCACCGTCAGGTTCCACACGCTCTCGGGGTCGTCGGCGATGGCCTGGGAGATGCGGGCCACCCCCGGCGTGTAGGCCATGGAGAGGTCGTCGCGGGTCTTGATGGGCACTTTCGACACCACCTCGATCTTGCCGCCGAGGTGGAGGAGGAAGGTGCGGTCGGACACACGCTCCACCTCCACGCCGGGCACGCTCCGCACCGCCTCCACGATCCGCTTCAGGTGATCGGCGTCGTAGGCGAGGACGGTGACGTCGCGGACCTTGATCCCCCTCTCCACCCGCACGAGGTCGATGGCTCCCAGCGACCCCTCGGCGTCGGCGATGGCCCGGGCCAGGTCGGCGAACGCCCCCGGCCGGTCCTCCAGGCGGACCCGGAAGGTGGCGCTGAAGGAGGCGGACAGCATGAGGAGAGCTTACGTCGCCAGTGCCACCAGTGCGGCAGTTCGGATGGCGTCGGGGGACAGGCGGTAGGCCTCGTAGAGAGCAGGCTGGCTTCCCGACTGGCCGAACTGGTCGACGCCCAGCGCCACCGTGCGCATGCCCAGGCAGCCGCCGAGGAAGGCAAGGGCGTGGGAGGCCCCGTCGATGACGGTGACCAGGGCCGACTGCCGCTCCTCGGGCGTGAGGAGGCGCTCCAGGTGGGAGAGGGCGGGCGGAGAGCCGTCCTCCAGGGGTCGCAGCCGGGCCTGCCGCCAGTCCCGGTACAGCCGGTCGGGGGAGGACAGGCTGAGTACCGTCGCCTCCACCCCCTCCTCCTCGGCTAGAAGCTCGGCCGCCTGGAGAGCCTCGGGAACGACGGCGCCGCAGGCGGCGATGACCACCCGCTCGCCCTCCCGGCCGGGCTCGCGCAGGCGAAAGCCGCCGGCCAGGACGTCCGCCCGCAGCTCCTCCTCCCCCCGCCGCGCCGCCGCCTCGGCGAAGGGGCGCTGGTGGACGGGCTTAGTGGACAGGCGCAGGTACAGGATCTCGCCGTCCTCCTCTTGCAGGCGGCGGAGGCCGTCCAGGAACAGCCACTCCGCCTCCCGGGCGAAGCAGGGCTCGGCGTAGACGAGGCCGGGAAGCTCCATGCCGATGCCGGGGGTGATGGTGGACTGGTGGGCGCCGCCCTCCCGCGACAGGGAGATGCCGGACGGGGTGCCCCAGACGACGAACCGGGACCCCGAGTACGCCGCATAGAGGAGGGCCTCCAGGCCGCGGGCCACGAAGGGGTCGTAGAGGGTGCCCACGGGGAAGAGTTGCTCCCCGTGCATCTCCTGGGTGAGGCCGAGCTGGCCGAGGAGGAGGAAGAGGTTCATCTCCGAGATGCCGAGCTCGATGTGCCTGCCCTCGGGAGCCACCCTCCAGGCGAGGGGGGAGTCCGCGAAGGTATCGAACTGGGGCTCCCGCTCCACTCCGAACACCCCCACCTTGTTGATCCAGCCGCCCAGGTTGGTGGACACCGACACGTCGGGAGAGACGGTGACCAACCGCTCGGCCAGGCTCCGCTCCCGAGAGAGGTCGAGGAGGAGTCGACCCAGGTGGGCCTGGGTGGAGGTGGTGCCCGGGTCCCTGGTGGACACCGCCGCCGGTACCGGCACCGGCGGCCGCCGCCGCGGCGCCGTCCGCTCCAGTCGCCGGCGGGCGGCCTCGCACAGCTCCGCCTCGGGCGAGCCGGGCGGGAACCGGTCCCACTCGGTCTCCAGCGTCAGCCCCACCTCCGACCGCAGGGCGTCGATCTGGTCGCCGGTGAGGAGGGCCGAGTGGTTGAGAGGCCGGCCGGCGATGGGGAGCCCGTAGCCCTTGATGGTGTAGGCGAAGATGACGGTCGGTCGGGACGCGTCCTCCCGGGCCGCCCGCAGGGCGGCCAGGACGTCGGCCAGGTCGTGGCCGCCCAGGTCGCGCACGAGCGGCCCCACCACCCCGTCGTAGCCGGCCAAGAGCCGGGCCAAGCGCTGACGGTCGCCGCCGGTGAGGCCGTCCAGGAGGGAGTCGACGATGACCTCCTCAAAGGCGGCGAACAAGGCCTGGTAGCGCTGGTTGGGCATGGCGTCGATCTGACGGCGGAGGAGGTCGCCGCCGTCGCGGGCGAAGGCCTCCCGCAGCCGGCGTCCGTACTTGAGCTCGATCACCCGCCAGCCGGCGGTCTCGAACAGCCCCTCCAGCTCGCCGGCCCGGATCACCGGCACGACCCGATCGAGGCTCTGGCGGTTGAGGTCGACGATCCAGAGGACGTTACCCAGGCTGCGCGTCTGCGGCTCCAGCACGGCCTCCCACACCGTCCCCTCGTCCAGCTCGGCATCGCCGAGAAGGGAGATGAAGCGGCCGCCGGTGCCGTGGCCGAAGTGGGTGCGGACGTACCGGTCGGCCAGGGCCCCCAGGAGGGGCGCTGCCGAGCCGAGGCCCACCGAGCCGGTGGAGTAGTCCACCGGGAAGGGGTCCTTGCTGCGGCTGGGGTAGGCCTGGAGGCCGCCGAAGTCGCGCAGGGTAGTCAGATACCGGCGATCGAGGCGGCCGAGGAGGTACTCGATGGCGTGGAGGACGGGAGAAGCGTGGGGCTTCACCGCCACCCGGTCCTCAGCCCGCAGGTCGGACACGTAGAGCGCCGTCATGAGCGTGACCATGGAGGCCGACGAGGCCTGGTGTCCCCCTACCTTGAGAGCGTCCTCCTTGGGCCGCTCCCGGTTGGCGTAGTCCACCATGCGCACCGCCAGCCACAGGACGCGGCGCTCGATGGCTTGGAGCACCTGCAAGCGGGAGCGCTCGACGGCGGTGGCCACCGCCCTACCCCCGCTCCCCGGGTAGACCCCGCCGCGACCACTCGCTCCACGAGCCCGGGTACAGCCGGGCATCTCCCCTCCCCCCCCGCTCCAGGGCGAGCAGGGTGATGCAGGCGGTGACGCCGGAGCCGCAGTAGCAGACGATGTCCTCGGCCTCGAGCACGGCCGGCGGGATGGGCGCCGACACCCCCAGGGTGTAGGGAAGGTTGATGGCGCCGGGGATGCGGCCTCCCACGGGATCGAGGCCGGGCTCGTCGCCCCGGAACCGGTCGGGGCTGCGGGCATCCACGAGGCAGAGGCGGGGGTCGCCGAGACGGTCGAGCAGCTCGTCGGTGGTAGCCACGTCTCCGGCCCGCTCGCGGGCGACGAAGGCGGCCTCGGGGATGTCCTCGTCGCCGGCGGCAAGCGGGCCCAGCCAGGCCCGGAGACCGCCGTCGAGCACCGCCACCTGCCGGTGTCCGAAGTGACGGAGGAGCCACCACAAGCGGGCAGCCCCGCCGGTCATGCCCTCGTCGTAGGCCACCACCAGAGTATCGGGGCCGATACCGGCCCGGCCGGCGACCTGGGCGAAGCGCTCGGCGCTCGGCAACGGGTGGCGGCCTCCCTCCTCCGCGGGGATGGACGTGTCTGACAGATCCTGCTCCAAGTCGAGGAAGGCGGCGCCGGGGATGTGACCCTCCAGGTAGCGGGCCCGGGCTCGCGGGGGCTGCAAGAGGTCGTACCGGCAGTCGACGAAGCGCACGGTCATGCGATGGCACCTCGGGGGCTCACGGCCAAGGGCAGGATACGCAGGGAGGGAAAGGCGCTGGCGAGGGCGGCGGCGCAGGCCTTCTCCCCACCCAGGCGGGCCCAGACGACGACGCTCGGCCCCGACCCGGACAGGGTGGCCCCCAGCGCCTCCTCTGGCAGCGCTGCTCGCACCCGGGCCAGGAGGGGCGAGCGGTAGGGCTCGTGCAGCCGGTCGTCCAGGGCAGCGGCGAAGAGCTCCTCGGAACCGGAGGCGAGAGCGGCACCGAGGAGCGCCGCCCGGCCGGCGGTGAAGGCGGCGTCTTGGTGGGGCACGCTGGCCGGAAGCGCCCGCCGGGACTGGGCGGTGGCGACCTCCTCGTCGGGGATGAGGGCGATGGGGGGGACGGGAGGGGAGTCGGCGATGCGGGCGATGCGTCCCTGCCAGGTGAGGCAGACACCGCCGGCCAGGGCCGGAGCCAGGTTGTCGGGATGACCCTCGAGGGGAAGCCCCTCGGCCAGGAGGGTCTCGGCCTCCGGGCGCAGTCCCGCCGCTACCGCCCCCGCCACCAGTCCCAGGGCGATGACCGCCGCCGACGAGCCCAGCCCGCGGGCGCGGGGGATGCGGTCGGTGAACCGAAACCGGCGGCCGTGGGGAGAAGCCAGGCGGGCGAAGGCGGCCACCCCCAGGTGACTCTCGTCGGGAGGCGGCGCCTCCGGATCGTCCTCCACCTCGAGCTCGTTCCAGAGGTCGAGGGCGACTCCGGCGCAGTCGAAGCCCGGCCCCACGTTGGCGGTGGTAGCCGGCGCCCGCACCCGGATCGTCCTCATCGGAGCGCTTCCAGGATGGCGTCGGGATCGGCCTCCACCGGGATCGCCGCCGGGGCGAGGCGCTCGGCGGTGTCCGGGTCCTTGAGGCCGTGGCCGGTGACGACGCACACCACCCGTCCCCGCATCTCCTGGCGGCGGAGGGCGGCCAGGCCGGCGGCCGAGGCCGGCTCGCAGAAGAGGCCTTCCAGCTCGGCCAAATCGCGCCAGGCGGCGAGGATCTCCTTGTCCGTCACCGTTACCACCGCTCCCCCCGACCGGCGCACCTCCTCCTCTGCCTCCCGGCGGTGGGCGGGCTCGGCGATGCGGATGGCCGAGGCCACCGTGCCGCTGCGGTCGGCCGCCTGGGCGGCCACGAGCCGCGTCTCTGCCCCTGCCTCGTGGAAGCCGAGGGCGTAGGCGCAGGTGTTGCCGCCGCCGCCGTAGGGCAAGGCGAGGGCGTCGGGGGGCTCCCCCAGCGCCTCCAGGATCTCGAAGGCGGCCGTCTTCTGACCGTGGAGGCGGTAGGGGTTGAGGGAGTTGACGAGGACATGGCTGCCCCGGCGGGCAAGCTCGTGGGCGGCGTCGAGAGCCTGCTCGAAGGTACCCCGCACCTCGAGCACGCGGGCGCCGTAGGCCCGGGCCTGGGCCAGCTTGCCCCGCGCCACCGCTCCCTGCGGCTGGAGCACGGCTGCCGCCAGACCGGCCCGGGCGGCGTAGGCGGCGGCGGAGGCGGCGGTGTTGCCGGTAGAGGCGCACACCACCGCCTGCGCTCCCTCCTCCAGGGCCTTGGCGATGGCCACCGCCATGCCCCGGTCCTTGAAGCTGCCGGTGGGGTTGGCTCCTTCCCACTTCAGCCACAGCTCGACGCCGAGCGCTCGGGACAGGTGGGCGGCGGGAACGAGCGGCGTCGATCCTTCTCCCAGGGACACCACCGGGGTGGTGGCCGACACCGGCAGGCGGTGACGGTACCGCTCGAGGAGGGGGGCATGCCGCGGGGGGCGGGGGCGTCGCCGGGGGGGGGGGGGGGGGGGGGGGGGCCCTCACGTCCAGCCGAGCCCGGGGACGCCCCGGGCGGAGACGACCGGCAGGGCCGTGGGCGGCTGCCGGGCCTCCTCCAGCCCGGCGATCTCGGCCAGGGCAGCGGCGAGAGAGCCGGCGGAAGTCTCGTGGACGACCACGTGCAGAGCCGCCCGGCCGCTTCCCACCTCGTGCTGGACGAGGCGGGCTACCGACACCTGGTGGGCGGCCAGGCGAGCGGCTACCTGGGCCAGGACCCCGGGCCGGTCGTCCACCTCCACGTGGAAGTAGAACGGCGAGCGGGCCTCTCCCGGCGGGAGCGGCTCCAGCTTCCGCCAGCAGGCGTCGTTCTGGAGGAAGCCGGTGCCGGTCGTCCCGATGACGCTGATGAGGTCGGAGACGACGGCCGAGGCCGTCTCCAGGCCTCCCGCCCCCGGGCCCTCCAGCGTGATCTCGCGGATGGCGTCCCCCTGGAACATGACCGCATTGAAGGCTCCCTCCACGGCCGCCAGGGGGTGGTGGCGATCGACGAGGCAGGGTTGCACCCGGACGTCGTAGCAGCCGTCCACCAGGGTGGCCGACCCCACCAGGCGCAGGGCCATCTCCAGCTCCCGGGCTGCCGCCAGGTGGAGGGGGGTGAGGGACTCGATGCCCGTGTAGGACACGTCCTCCAGGGCTACCCGGGCGCCGAACGCCACCGTGGCCAGGATGGCCATCTTGGCGGCGGCGTCGGCTCCGGACACGTCCTCGCTGGGGTCGGGCTCGGCGTAGCCCAAACGCTGCGCCTCGGCCAAGGCGTCGGCGTACGTGGCCCCCCTCTCCATCTCGGTGAGGATGAAGTTGGTGGTGCCGTTGACGATGCCGAGGACGCGGTGGATGCGGGAGAAGGACAGGGCCTCCCGCAAGACCTTGATGACGGGGATGGCGGCGCAGACCGAGGCCTCGAACCGGAGCTGGACTCCCGCCTGGGAGGCGGCGGCGAAGAGCTCGGCTCCCCGGCGGGCGATGAGCTGCTTGTTGGCGGACACCACCGGCCGCCCCGACCGCAAGAGCTCGAGCACGTACGATCCGGCCGGCTCCAGGCCTCCCATGACCTCGGCCACCACGGCGATGCTTCCATCGTCGGCGATGTCGCGGAAGTCCCGGGTGAGGATGGCCGGGTCGGGCAAGAACTCCCGCTCCTTGGCCGGGTCGCGGACGAGCGCCCGCGTCACCCGCAGCCGGTGGCCGGTGGCTCGCTCGATCTCGTCGGCGTTCTCCACCAGTAGGCGGTTCACCGCCGAGCCCACGGTCCCGTACCCGAGCAGGGCGACGGGGACGTCAACGGCGCTCACGCGGCTCCACGGGGACGCGGTGCATGAGGGCGCGGAGCTCAGCGCCCACCTTCTCGATCCGCTCCTCGGCCGCCTGCCGCCGCAGCTCGGCCAGGCGCGGCTCGCCGGCCTCCATCTCGGCGATCCACTCTCGGGCGAAGGTGCCCTCGCGGATATCGGACAGAAGTCGGCGCATGTTCTCCCGTACGTGGCCGTCGATGACCCGCCGCCCCCGGGTCAAGTCGCCGTACTCGGCGGTGTCGGAGATGGAGTGGCGCATGGCGGCCAGGCCGCCCTCGTAGATGAGGTCGACAATGAGCTTCAGCTCGTGCAGGCACTCGTAGTAGGCCACCTCCGGCTGGTACCCGGCCTCCACCAGGGTCTCGAAGCCGAGCCGGATGAGCTCGCTCACCCCGCCGCAGAGGACCGCCTGCTCGCCGAAGAGGTCGGTCTCGGTCTCCTCCATGAAGGTGGTCTCGATCATCCCCGCCCGCCCAGCGCCGATGGCTGCTCCGTAGGCGAGGGCGAGATCGAGGGCCCGGCCGCTGGCGTCCTGGTGCACGGCCACCAGGGCGGGGGTGCCGTAGCCCTGCTCGAACAGGCGGCGGACGATGTGCCCGGGCCCCTTGGGGGCCACCATGATGACGTCGTGGCCGGGGCCGGGAGCGATGCGGCCGTAGTGGATGTTGAAGCCGTGGGCGAAGAGAACCGCCGCCTGCGGCTCCAGGCTGGGCTCCACCGCCTCCTGCCACACGGCCGGCTGAGCCTGGTCGGGGAGGAGCATGGCCACGAGCTGCGCTCCCCGCACGGCCTCGGGGACGGTCCGCACCGACAGGCCGGCCTCCTCCGCCCGGGCCCAGGAAGGGCTGCCCGAGCGAAGGCCGACGCAGACCTCCACGCCCGAGTCGCGCAGGTTGAGGGCGTGGGCGTGGCCTTGGCTGCCGTAGCCGATGACGGCGACCGTGCCCGTGAGCAGGCTCGTGTCACCGTGGCGGTGGATGGTGGCCATGGAGCTCCTTTCCGGTCAGGGGAGGTTGCCTCAGTGGAGGATGTGTTGGTGGCGCTTGATGCCCTTGCGGTCGGACGCGCGGGTAAGGCCGATTCTGCCTGTTCGCACCAGCTCCTTGACGCCGTGCGGGCGCACCAGCTCCTCGAACGAGTCGACCTCCTCGGGGGTGCCCACCACCTCGAACACGATCGCCTCCGGCCCCAGGTCGGCCACCCGGGCCTGGAAGGCGCCGGCCATGCCGAGAAGCTCGCTGCGGCGGTCGGGCGGGGCTGCCACCTTGATGAGAGCGAGCTCGCGCTCCACCGACTCCCCCGGCTCCAGCTCGGCCACCCGCAAGACGTTGACGAGCTTGTGCATCTGCTTCTCGATCTGCTCCAAGGGGTGCTGCTCGCAGTCGACCCGCAGGGTGACCCGGGAGACGTCGTGGCGCTCGGTGGGGCCCACCGCCAGGCTCTCGATGTTGTAGCCGCGACGGGCAAACAGGCTGGAGATGCGCATGAGCGCCCCCGGCTTGTTCTCCACCAGTACGGCCAGAGTGTGCTTCACCGCGCCTCCACCTCCTCCTCCGGGGCCTCGATGAGGTCGAGGGCGGCGGCGCCGGCCGGGATCATCGGGTAGCACTGCTCGTGGGGGTCGACGCGGCAGTCCACCACCGCCGTCCGGCCCAGGGACAAGGCCTGCTCGAGCGTTGGCTCCAGCTCCTCCTCGGAGGAGACGGTGAAGCCGGCCGCCCCGTACGCCTCGGCCAGCATGGCGTAGTCGGGCACCTGGTGGGTGAGGTGGACGTGGGAGCGGCGCTGACCGAAGAACAGGTCCTGCCACTGCTGCACCATGCCCAGGTAGCCGTTGTTGACGATGACCACCACCACCGGCAGGTCCTCCAGCACGGCCGTGGCCAGCTCCTGCCCGGTCATCTGGAAGCAGCCGTCGCCGTCCACGCAGACCACGGTGGCCTGGGGCCGGCCGGCCTTGGCGCCGATGGCTGCCGGCAGCCCGTAGCCCATGGTGCCGAGGCCGCCCGAGGTGATGAAGGTGCGGGGGCGGTCGCAGACGAGGTACTGCATGGCCCACATCTGGTGCTGGCCTACGCCGGTCGTCCAGATCGCGTCGTCGCGACCGGCGGTGAGGTCGCGTAGGGTCTCCAGCACGAGCTGGGGCTTCAGGTAGTCGCCCCGGCGGGAGTAGCGGAGGGGGAACTCCTCCCGCCAGTCGGCGATCTGGCGCAACCAGGCCTCCGTCCGCGGGCCTCCTTCAGCCGCCTGAAGCCGCCGGAGCTCGGCGGTGATGCCGGCCAGGACGTCGGGCAGCGGCCCCACCACCGGCACGTCCGCCCGGCGCAGCTTGCCGATCTCGGCCGGGTCGATGTCCAGGTGCACCACCGTCGCCCCAGGGGCGAAGGCGGACAGCTTGCCGGTGACCCGGTCGTCGAACCGGGCGCCCACGGCGATCAGGAGGTCGCACTTGTTCATGGCCCAGTTCGACCACTTGGGACCGTGCATCCCCGGCCAGCCGAAGTGGAGCTCGTGGCTCTCGGGGAAGGCGCTCTTGGCCATGAGCGTCGTCACCACCGGCAGGCGGCCGGTCTCGGCCAGGTCCCTGAGCTCGGCGCAGGCATCGGCGTTGAGCACCCCCCCGCCCACGTACAGGACCGGCCGCTCGGCGGCGGCGATGGCTCGGGCGGCGGCCTCGATCTGGCGCGGATGGCCGCGCTTGGGCGGATGCCAGCCGGGCAGGTCGGGGCTGTCGGGGTAGTGGAAGTCGAGCTCCGCCTCCTGCACGTCCCGGGGAACGTCCACCAGCACCGGGCCGCAGCGGCCGGTGCGGGCGATGTGGAAGGCAGCCTTGAGTACTCCCGGCAGCTCGTTGACGTCCTGGACAAGCCAGGAGTGCTTGACGATGGGGATGGTGACACCCACGATGTCGCACTCCTGGAAGGCGTCGGTGCCGATCAGGGGAGTGCGCACCTGGCCGGTGATGCAGACGAGGGGGGTGGAGTCCATCCAGGCGTCGGCGATGGGGGTGACGAGGTTGGTGGCCCCCGGGCCCGACGTGGCCAGGGCCACCCCTACCCGGCCGGTGGCCCGAGCGTATCCCTCGGCCATGTGGCCTGCTCCCTGCTCGTGACGGGCGAGGACGTGGCGGACGGTGGTGCCCCGGGCGAAGGCATCGTAGGTGGGCAGGATGGCGCCGCCGGGGATGCCGAAGACGACCTCCACGCCTTCGGCCTCGAGGCAGCGCAGGATGGCATCGGCGCCGGTCATTCTCATGGCAGTGCCTCCCGGGCGAACTCGGCGTTGCGGTGGGTGACCGGGAGCAGGCCGAGCACGGCGTCGGCGAGCTCCCTGGTGGTGGCGGCGATGCCGCGGCGCAGGGTCGCCAGGGGGCGGGCGGCGTCCCGGCGGGCGGCGGAGATGGCTTCGGCCAGAGTGCCGGCGGCAGCCCGCTCCCCTAGGCCTTCGGCCAGGAGCAGGGATACGGCGAGAAGGGCAGGGCCGGGGTCGACCACCCCCTGCCCTGCCACCTCGGCCGGGTCGACGTGGACAGGGGCGAAGATGCCCGGGCCGCTCCCCGCCAGCCGGCCGCGGGCGACGACCCGTCCCTCCCGGTCGAGGAGGGAGAGGATCTCGTCCAGGGCATCCGCGAACAGGGCTCCTGCTACCACCACGTCGAACCGCTCCGGCTGGAAGGCGAGCGCCGGCAGGCCCTCGGCCACCGACAGGTGCTCCACCGCCACCCCGGGGAAGTCCGTCTCCACCCGGTCGACCAGCTCGGCGAAGGCGCCGTCCTGGTCGACGGCGGCCAGACGCGCGCGCTGCTCACAGGCGGTGGCGAAGGCCCGGCGCACGGTCCACTCGTCCGCCTCGGGGGCGGTGGGGGCAAGGAGGGTGAGGTTTCCGCCGGCGAAGGCCACTCGGGTCACCCGGGCTCGGAGGTCGAGCTCCGCCTCCACCCCGTCCAACGCCGGCTCCCCGGCCGCGGCCACCAGGATGGCGTCGGCCTCGAGGTAGGCGGTGCGGGTGGAGAGAGGCAGGGGATGGCCGGAGCGAGTCAGGGCCTCGCTGCCGAAGGGGGCGTGGACGTCCTCCACTCGGAAGCCGTGCAGGCGGGCGACGCTGTGGAGGGCCCGAGTGGCTTCGGCCATGAGCTCGGGGCCGATCCCGTCCCCGGCTAGGCAGGCCACCGTGTGCGTCCTCATCGTCCCGCCACCTCCTCCTCGAACACGTCGTAGAGGGTGACCGCCTTGCGGGTATCGGCCAGCTCCTTGAACCGCTTGAAGGCCCGGTCGAGCTCGTCCCGGTCGAGGTGGATGCCGGCGTCGGCGCAGGCCTTGGCGAAGGCGTGCCGGCCTGAGTGCTTGCCCAGGGGCAGGGTCATGGTCAACCCCAGCTCCTCGGGATCCATGATCTGGTAGGTGGCGGCGTCCTTGAGCATGCCGTCCTGGTGGATACCCGCCTCGTGGGCGAAGGCGTTGGCCCCCACGATGGCTTTGTTGCGCTGCACCGCGTAGCCGGTGAGCTGAGAGACGAGCTGGGAGATGCGGCCGATCTCGCCGATGTTGATCCCCGTGTCGGCGCCGAGCAGGTCGCGGCGCACCCGCAGGGCCATGACCACCTCCTCCAAGGCGGCGTTACCGGCCCGCTCGCCGATGCCGTTGATGGTGCACTCCACCTGGGTCGCCCCCGCCTGCACCCCGGCCAGGGAGTTGGCCACCGCCAGGCCCAGGTCGTTGTGGCAGTGGACGGACAGGGTGACCCGGGAGAGCTCGGGGCAGAGGCGCTGCACCTGGCGCAGGAAGGCGGCGTGCTCCTCGGGCAGGCAGTAGCCGACCGTGTCGGGAAGGTTGATGGTGGTGGCCCCGGCGGCGATGGCCGTGCGGCACACCTCGGCCACGAAGGCGGGGTCGGAGCGGGTGGCGTCCTCGCAGGAGAACTCCACCTCGTCCACGTGGGGGCGGCCGTAGGAGACGGCGAAGCGGGTCTGCCCGATGACCTCCGCCGGCTCCAGGCCCAGCTTGCGCTCCATGTGGATGGGGCTGGTGGCGATGAAGGTGTGGAGGCGGGTGCGGGTGCGGGCCCCCCCCAGGGCCTCCACGGCGGCGTCGATGTCCTCCCGGCGGGTGCGGGCGAGCGAGGCCACGGTCACGCCCTCCACTGCCCGGGCCACCGCCCGCACGCCCTCGAAGTCGCCCGGGGAGGAGATGGCGAAGCCGGCCTCGATCACGTCCACCCGCAGGCGCTGCAAGGCGTGGGCGATCTCCACCTTCTCGTCCGGCGTGAGCGCGATGCCCGGCGACTGCTCGCCGTCGCGAAGGGTGGTGTCGAAGATGGTGATCCTGCGTCCTGTCACTCGCTGCCTCCTCGCAGTCTTGGAGCTGTCGCCCTCTCCTCAGTGAGGGCCTCTGGTACGGTGGGAAGTGGCTGTGCGGCTCTTGGCCGCGGCGTCGTCTCGTCTCCCCCTAGCGGGGGAGAAGAATGAGGAGGGCGAGGAGGAGCAGCACGCTCGGTCCCCCGAAGGGGACGACCACGCGGGCTACCGAGCGGGGCTCCATCGAGGGAGACAGTCTGCCTGGAGGCGGCTGCGGCTGTCAAGCGCCAACCGCGTCCGGGGCGAGCTCGGTGCGCCTGTGTTTGCGCTATTCGGCTATTCAACGTAAAGTGAGGTGGCCATGGATGCCGGCGCGACCCTCTCCTTCAAGCCGTTCTTCCTCGTCGCGCGCGGCAGCCTGCGCTAGTCGGCGTCCCCCCGGTTCCGCCTCCGCCGGCTAGCTGACAGGAAAGGCGGAACCGCAGTCAGTCAGGCCCTTCGACCAGAAAGGTGCGCCCCCTGGCCCGTACGAGCCTCTACGACCCCACAACCGAGCTGGATGCCTGCGGGATCGGCTTCTTGGCCGATCTGGCCGGTCGTCCCTCGCGGGCGATGGTGGATGCCCTGCTCGAGGGCTTGCGCCGGGTTCGCCACCGGGGGGCGGTGGCCGCCGACCGCAGGACCGGCGACGGCGCCGGGCTCCTGCTGCCGCTCCCGGACGTCCTCCGGCCCCGGCCCGGTGCCGGCCTGGCCATGGTCTTCCTGCGCAGCGACGACGACCGGGAGACTCTGGAGCGGGCTGTGCGGGAGGAGGGGCTCGTCCCTCTGGGCTGGCGGGAGGTGCCGGTCGTCCCCGACGCCCTGGGCGAGGAGGCGCGGGCGTCCATGCCCGTCGTCGCCCAGCTCGCCTTGGATGCCCCCGGCCTGGACGGCGACGAGGCCGAGCGGCGGGCATACCGGGCCCGCAAGCGGGCAGAGCGGATGATGGGGTCGTATGTGGCCTCTCTGTCCTTCCGCACCGTCACCTACAAGGCCCTATGCGCCGCCGACCAGCTGGCGGCCTTCTACCCCGACCTGCTCGAGCCTGACTTGGCCGTCCCCTTCGGCATCTTCCACCAGCGCTTCTCCACCAACACCACTCCCTCCTGGGAGCGGGCCCAACCCTTCCGCCTCCTCTGCCACAACGGCGAGATCAACGCCATCCAGGGCAACGTGAACTGGATGCGGGCCCGCGAGGGCAACCTGGGGGTGGACGACGACCACCTCCTCTCGCCCGTCATCGACGAGTCCGGCTCCGACTCGGCCATGCTGGACAACGCCGTGGAGCTGCTCGTGCGCCACGGCCGGGACGTCCGGCATGCCTTGGCCATGCTCGTTCCCGAGGCTTGGCAGGGCGATCCCGAGCTCGACTCCGAGCTTCGCGCCTTCTACCGCTACCACGCCAACCTGTGCGAGCCTTGGGACGGCCCGGCCGCCGTCGTCTTCACCGACGGCCGGGTGGTGGGGGCGACTCTCGACCGCAACGGCCTTCGCCCCCTCCGCTACGCCGTCGGCGGCGATGTCGTGGTGTGCGCCTCCGAGGCCGGGGTGGTCGATCTGGCCCAGGGGCCGGTGCGGCGGGGCAAGCTGGGCCCGGGCCAGATGCTCGCCCTCGACCCCGAGCGGGGGTTGGAGGAGGATCGGACCATCAAGAGACGTCTGGCCCGACGAGCGCCGTACGGGGAATGGCTGAGTCGGGGAATGCGGTCGCTGTCGGTGGGAGAGCCCGTACCGCCCCCGACGGAGGATCTGACTCCCCGCCAAGCCGCCTTCGGCTACACCCAGGAGGAGCTCCGGGCCGTGCTCCGACCCATCGGCGCCCACGCCCACGAGCCGACCTCGTCTATGGGGGACGACACCGCTCTGCCGCCTCTGGCCAACCGCGTCCGTCCCCTGTACTCCTTCTTCCGCCAGCGCTTCGCCCAGGTCACCAACCCACCCATCGACCATCTGCGGGAGCGGTTCGTCTTCTCCCTGCGCACGGTGCTCGGGGCCCGCGCTCCCATCCTCGCAGAGGGGCCGGAGGGGGCCTGCGGGCTGGAGCTGGAGAGCTTCTTCCTCTTTCCCAGCGCCGTGGCCGAGCTGGCGGGCGAGCGACTGGACGCCACCTTCACCGCCGAGGAGGGCCTGAAGGGGGCGCTCGACCGGATGGCCGAGGCGGCCGAGGCGTCCGTGCGGGCGGGGCGGGGCCTTCTCGTCCTGTCCGATACGGCGGCGGGGCCGGGGCGGGCGCCGGTGCCCATGCTCCTCGCCGTGGGCGCCGTCCACCACCGCCTGGTCTCTCGGCAGCTCCGCAGCCACGCCACCCTGGTGGTCGAGAGCGACGAGCCCCGTGAGGCCCACCACCTGGCCTGCCTGCTCGGGTACGGGGCCGAGGCCGTCTGCCCCCGGCTGGCTCTGGAGACGGTGGCGGCGCTGGCCGCCGAGGACAAGCTGGGGGGTGACCGGCCGTCGCCGGCCGAGGCCCAGCGGCGGTTCCGGACGGCGGTGGAGGACGCCCTGCTCAAGATCATGTCCAAGATGGGCATCTCCGATGTGGCCAGCTACTGCGGCGCCCAGATCTTCGACATCGTCGGCTTGGCCGACGAGGTGGTGGAGCGCTGCTTCCCGGGAACGCCGTCGGCGGTGGGTGGACTCGGCTTCGCCGAGCTGGAGAGGGACGCCCTCGACCGCCTGGACCGGGCCTTCGGCCGGCGGCCCCGCTTGGACAACCCCGGCTACGTCAAGTTCCGCAAGGGCGGAGAGGAGCACGCCACCAACCCCGACGTGGTGGACGCCCTCCACGAGGCGGCCGCCGCCGGGGCGCTGCGGGCGGCCGTTCGGGGGGCAGGGTGGGAGCGCTACCTCCGCTTCGCCGAGCTGGTCAACGGGAGGACGCCGCTCGAGCTGCGCGATCTGCTCGATCTCCGCCCGGTGGGGCCACCGGTGCCCCTGGAGGAGGTGGAGCCTGCCGAGTCCATCGTCCGCCGCTTCTCTAGCGGAGCCATGTCCCACGGAGCGCTGTCGGCCGAGGCCCACGAGACGGTGGCTGTGGCCTTCAACCGCGTGGGTGCCCGGGCCAACTCCGGCGAGGGCGGCGAGGGGCCGGAGCGGTACCGCACGGAGCGGAACTGCAAGATCAAGCAGGTGGCGTCGGGCCGGTTCGGGGTGACCGCCGAGTACGCCGCTTATGCCGAGGAGCTCCAGATCAAGATCGCCCAAGGCTCCAAGCCGGGGGAGGGAGGTCAGCTTCCCGGCCACAAGGTGACGGCCGAGATCGCTCGCCTGCGCCACACCCAGCCTGGGGTGGCCCTCATCTCGCCGCCCCCCCACCACGACATCTACTCCATCGAGGACTTGGCCCAGCTCGTGTTCGATCTGAAGCAGGTCAACCCCGACGCCGCCGTGTCGGTGAAGCTCGTCAGCGAGGCGGGGGTGGGGTTGGTCGCCGCCGGCTGCGTCAAGGCCCTGGCGGACGTGGTGCACATCGCCGGCGCCGACGGCGGCACCGGCGCCAGTCCTCTCTCCTCCATCAAGAACGCCGGCGGCCCGTGGGAGCTGGGTCTGGCCGAGACCCAGCAGGCCCTGGTGGCCAACGGCCTCCGGGGTCGGGTCAGACTGCGGGTGGACGGCGGCATCAAGACCGGCCGGGACGTGGTGGTGGCGGCTCTGCTGGGGGCGGATGAGGTCAGCTTCGGCACCGCCGTCCTCCTCGCCGCCGGCTGCCTCATGGTGCGAAGCTGCCACCTGGACACCTGCCCGGTGGGCATTGCCAGCCAGCGCCCCGAGCTCAGAGCCAAGTTCGACGCCACGCCCGAGCAGATCCAGGCCTACCTCCTGTACGTGGCCGAGGAGACGCGGCGGCTTTTGGCCACGCTCGGCCTTCGCAGCTTCGAGGAGGCGGTGGGGCGGGTGGAGTGCCTCGTCCGCCGGTCGGTGGAGGGAGCCGGTGCCTCCCTCGACCTCTCCCCGCTCCTGGCGCCGCCGGGAGACGGCCCCCGCCGGTGGGTGGGAGAGGCCCCCCTGCGGGCGACCGGTGGTGAGCTCGGCGAGCGGCTGGCCCGGGAGGCTTTGGCTGCCCTGGAAGGGCCGACGCTGGTCGAGCCCAGCTACTCCATCTGCACCGACGACCGCGCCGTGGGAGCCCGCCTGGGCGGCCTCATCGGCCGGCGGCTTGGCTCTGCCGCTCCTCCCGGCCGAGTGCGGGCCCGCTTCCGGGGGTCGGCGGGGCAGAGCTTCGGCGCCTTCCTCACCGCCGGCGTCGAGCTCGACCTCGTCGGCGAGGCCAACGACTACGTAGGCAAGGCCATGAGCGGCGGCCGCATCGTCCTCCGCCCGCCGGCGGACGACGCCGGCGACCCGGTGCTGGCCGGCAACACGGTGCTGTACGGGGCCACGGGAGGGGAGCTCTACTGCGCCGGCCGGGCCGGGGAGCGCTTCGCCGTCCGCAACTCGGGGGCGGTGGCGGTGGTGGAAGGAGTGGGAGACCACGCCTGCGAGTACATGACCAACGGCACCGTGGTCATCATCGGCCCCTTCGGACGCAACCTGGGAGCCGGCATGAGCGGCGGCCAGGTCTACGTCCACGACCCGGAGGGGGTGCTCGGGCTGCGGCTGAACGGAGATCTCGTGCGCATGGAGCCCGTGCCCGCCCCGGCTGAGGAGCTCAGGCGGCTGCTCGATCGCCACCTCCGCTACACCGGCTCGCCGCGGGCGGCGGCTCTGCTCGAGCGGTTCGAGGAGGCGGTGCTCGAGTTTCGGCGGGTGGCCCCCAAGGCCGAGGTGGCCCGGCTGGAGGATGCCCACGAGGGCACCCTGCCCGGGGGAAAGGCGGCCGCCGCCGAGGAGGCGGTCGCCTCGGCCTGACCAAGTCCCCTCCCCGAGGGTGCCCGGCGCCGTCGGTCCCCGGCGCCGGGCACCATTGCTCCCTCAGGAGGGCTCCGGCACCACCCTGTGCTCGTGTCCTCCCGCCGTCGCCGGCTCGCCCTGATGGGCGACCCCCAGGTGTGGGTGGGCGTGAGTGCCGTACCCCCCCGGCACGGGGATGTAGAACTCGGGGTAGCCCCACATGCCGTGCTCGGACACGTCCAGGCCGGCCGTCTCCATGGCCTCGGCGGTGCGGATGCCCCAGGCCCGCTTGAGGAAGTAGAGGACGGCGAAGGAGGCGGCGAAGGTGAACGCTCCCACCGCCAACAGGCCGAGCGCCTGCACGCCGAGCTGGTGGAGAGAGCCCGTGTAGAAGAGTCCTCCTCGGCCGGTGCCCAGCCGCTGGGCGAGGGCGGGGACGGCGAAGAAGCCGAGGGAGAGGGTGCCCCACACCCCGGCCAGCCCGTGGGCGGCGATGGCTCCCACCGGGTCATCGATCCGTAGCCGCTCCACGACCAGCACTCCTGCTACCACCACCACCCCCGCTACCAGGCCGATGACGAGCGCCGCCCAGGGGGCCACGAAGGCGCAAGCGGCGGTGATGGCCACCAGCGCGGCGACGGCCCCATTGAGCATCATGGACAGGTCCGGCTTGCCGATCACCAGCCAGGCGGCGAGAAGGGCGCCCAGCACGCCGGCGGCGGCGGCGACGTTGGTATTGAGGGCCACGTAGGCGAAGAAGCCCAGTCCTCCCACGTCCACCCCCAGGGTGGAGCCGGCGTTGAAGCCGAACCAGCCGAACCAGAGGATGAGCACCCCCAGGGTGGTGTAGGCCATGTTGTGGCCGGGGATGGCATTGGCCCGTCCGTCGGCGTCGAACTTGCCGATGCGGGGGCCGAGAAGGAGGGCGCCTGCCAATCCGGCCAACGCTCCCTGGTAGTGGACGACGGTGGAGCCGGCGAAGTCCTGCATGCCCAGGGAGAAGAGCCAGCCGTCGGGGCTCCAGATCCAGTGGGAGACCACCGAGTAGATGAGGAGGAAGGCCAGGCCGAACACGAGGTAGACGTACAGGCGGGTGCGCTCGGCCATGGCCCCCCAGACGATGGCCAACGACACCCCGGCGAACACCACCTCGAACAGGTACCCGGCCGCAGCCGGGACCTGGCCGAACCAGGAGAAGGGAGCGGCGCCGATCCGTACGAGCTCGTCCCACGAGGGGGCGAAGCCCGACCCGCCCGCGAAGCCGCCGCCGCCGTCGCCGAAAGCGATGCCGAAGCCGACCAGGTAGTAGGCCACGGAGGCCAGGGCGAAGATGAGAACGTTCTTGGCGGCCACGTGGCCCACGTTCTTCATCCGGGTCAGCCCCGCCTCCAGAAAGGCGAAGCCCGCCTGCATGAACATGACCAAGACGGCCGCCACCACCACCCACACGGTGCTGGTGGCGAGCAGAAGCTCCTTGCCGGTCATCCCACCTCCACCTCCTCCAGGGGTCGTCCCGTCCGGTGGTGGCGGACGTTCTCGACCGGGGCCGTCCACACGATCCCGTCCCCGGACGGGTTGCCGCTGCGGGCGGCATCGACGATGGCCTCCACTACCGCCGGGGCGCGGTCGTCGCGGACGACGAAGACGAGCAGAGCCTTGGGCAGGAAGCGGGACTCGAACGTACGCCCCCGGTACTCGTGCGTCACTCCCCGCTGGCGGCCGTGCCCGATGGCCTCGATCACCGTCACTCCCACGTGCCCGGCCTGCTCCTCGACGGCGTCGATGACCGTCTCCACGCGCTCGCGGATGACGACGGCCTCCACCTTCACCACTGCCTCACCTCCTCGGTTGGGACCACGAAAAAAGGCCCGGAAGCAACGCTTCCTAGGCCTCGCTGCCTTGCCGGGCGGCCTTCCTCGGCCGTCCGCTGGCGGGGAAGGATAGCGGCGACGGTGGACGGTGGCAAGGGAAAGCGTCCACAGTCGCCCAGAAGGGCCGGGGAAGGCCTCGGACGTCCCTCTCCGGGAGGGGTTGCGTGGTAGCGGGTGGGGGGAGCGGGCCTGGACGGGCCAGGCCGCGTACCGTCCCCGACATCGCCGTCTACCTGTACACTTTCTCCCGTCGTTGAGGCGACGTGGCCTCGGGCGGGCGCCCGGGGCTTTTCGCTTTATGGAGGAAGAGGAACACGAAAGGAGGATCGATGGCGACAGTGGAGACGCAGCACCGGGCGACCAGCGACCCGTCCGAGCGGGCGCGGGTGCTGAGACGCATCGAGGAGGAGAAGGTGGATTTCCTCCTCCTCTGGTTCACCGACATCGAGGGGCACCTGAAGAGCTTCGCGATCACTCCCCCCGAGATCGAGGACGCCCTCAACGACGGGATGGGCTTCGACGGCTCCTCCATTACCGGCTTCAACGCCATCGAGGAGTCGGACATGGTGGCCATCCCCGATCCCACCACTTTCCAGCTCATGCCCCGCGCCGAGGGCGACAAGTCGGTGGTGGCTCGAATGATCTGCGACATCGTCACCCCGGACGGGGAGCCGTACGACGGCGACCCTCGCTACGTCCTGCGGCGGGCGCTGGAGCGGATGCGGTCCATGGGGTTCGACACCTTCAACGTGGGCCCCGAGCTGGAGTACTTCCTGTTCAAGAGCTCGGACAGGGCGGAGACCCTGGACGAAGGGGGCTACTTCGTCATGACCACCATGGATGCCGCCACCGAGCTGCGCCAGGAGACCATCCACGCGCTCGAGAGCATGGGCATCCCGGTGGAGTACGCCCACCACGAGGTCGGCCCCTCTCAGCACGAGATCGACATGCGCTACGCGGACGCCTTGAGCATGGCCGATCACGTCATGACCTACCGCCTGATCGTCAAGGAGATCGCGGCCAAGCACGGCGTCTACGCCACCTTCATGCCCAAGCCCATCTTCGGCGAGAACGGCTCGGGCATGCACACCCACCAGTCCCTGTTCCAGAACGGCCGCAACGCCTTCTTCGACCCTGACGATCGCTGGCATCTGTCGGAGGTGGGGAAGGCGTTCATCGCCGGCCAGCTCCACCACGCCCGGGAGATCGCGGCCGTGTTCGCCCAGTGGGTGAACTCGTACAAGCGGCTGGTGCCGGGCTACGAGGCGCCCGTGTACTGTGCGTGGTCGCAGCGCAACCGCTCGGCCCTGATCCGCATCCCCGTGTACAAGCCCGGCCACGAGCAGGCCACCCGGGCCGAGATCCGCTGCCCGGATCCTGCCTGTAACCCCTACCTCACCTTCGCCTGCCTGCTCCACGCCGGCCTGGAGGGGATCGAGAAGGGCTACGAGCTTCCCGAGCCCATGGAGACGAACCTCTACCACCTGACCGCCGAGCAGCGCCGGGAGCGGGGCATCGTCTCCCTGCCCGAGACGCTGGGGGAGGCCATCGACGAGCTGGCCCAGTCCGACCTCGCCCGGCGGGCGCTGGGAGAGCACATCTTCCACCGCTACGTGGAGCTCAAGCGCAAGGAGTGGGACGAGTACCGGGTGCAGCTCACCCAGTGGGAGATGGATCGGTACCTGTCCGTGCTGTGACCGCGGTCGCCGGCGGCCGCATGCCTCCGGGCGGCCGCTTCCCCTTTCCCCGCGGCATCGTTTACCATCAGCTTCGGCCCCGTGGCGTGCGGCAGCGGGGCCGACTGACGGCCGACTACGAGCTGCTTCCTCGTGGGCAGCTCGTGGTCGTTCTGGGGCCGGCCGGGGCGGGACCACCGCGGGGAGCGGGCCCCTCCCCGTTCCCGCGGGCGTAGCCGGCGATTCGGCTACAGGAAGGTGCGAATGCTCTCGCGCTCGACCCGCAAGCCGATGACGCCGTTGACACCGTCGATCTCGGCGATGGCCTCGGCGGGCACCAGCCGCCGGCGGGAGAAGATGCCGGTGCGCACGGCCAGGGCATCGGGGGCGTCGGGAGCGGTCCCGTACATGGGGCACTCCACCCGGCCCACCACCCGACCCCGCCTGTCGGCGACGATGAAGCCGGATGTTCGGGCCAAGTCCACGGGGAACGAGCTCACAAAGCCAGCCTATTCACCGCCGGTGAAGAAAACCCTCGTCGCTGGTAAGGCTTCTGTTAAGTCGGCTGGGCAGCCATGAGGAAGGTCACGGCTAGAGCCAGGACGGCCACGGCGGCGGACACCCAGCCCGCCGCTCCGGCTAGGCCGGGCCGGGTAGTGGAGAGCCGGGCGAGCACGGCCGCCACCAACCCACCCCCGAGCAACCCGACGATGGCCAGCGCCCGAGCCACGTCCAGCCAGGTGGCGACCACATCCCGCTCCGCCGCCAGCGCCTCCCCGGAGGCGACGGCGACGAGGGCGGCGGCGGCGGTCCCGACTGCCGCCCGCACGGCGATGGTGAGGGCGGCACCATGGCCGTGGCCGGCCCTCCGCGCGGCCAAGCCGGCGGCGGCGGCGGCGATGGCGGCCCCCACCAGTGCCATGGCGGCCAGCACGTGCAGGAAGAGGAGGGCGGTCATCAGGCCGGCTTCCAGACCATGAGGCCGAGGATGGCCAGCACCATGGCCAGGCTGAGGTAGTTGAGGAAGAAGGAGACCGGGTCCGATACCGCCCGCCGTAGCTCAGGGCTCACGGCGTCGCCCTCCGCGGCCAGCCGTTGTGCCAGCAGGCGGGCATGGCGCATGCTGCGTCCGCCCACCGCCGCCGGGACGGTGCTTGCTCCCCACAGGGCGAGGCTGGCGGCGATCCAGGCGTCTCCGAGATCGTAGGAGGGGAGGTAGTCCACGAGCCAGGCCCCGAGCCCGATGGAGAGAAGCGAGCCCACGCCGTTCACGGCTACTCCGGCCCGGGTGAGGCGGAGGAGAAGGGCGATCTCGCTCGGGCGCTGTCGGAGCATGGCGGCGGCGTGCAGGATGCCGGCAGCCACCGCTCCGGCGACAAACAGGCAGGCGCCGAGGACGTGGAAGCCGAGCAGCCACTGGTAGGTGGTCACGGGCGGGAACCCTAGTCGTTCCTACAATCCGGGCAGTGGATGAGTCGGCCCGACACCTGCGCCTGCTGACGGAGACCATCGCCGCCGTCAACTCGACCCTGGACCTGGAGGAGGTCCTGTGGCTGGTGGCCCGCAAGGTGGCTGAGGCGCTGGAGGCCGATGCCTGCTTCGTGTACCTGTACGACGAGCGGGCCGACGAGCTCGTCCTCCGAGCCACCCACGGCACTCGGGTCGAGGACCTGACCCGGCGGCCGCGGATGAAGCCGGGGGAGGGGATCACGGGCTGGGCGGCGGCGACCAGGGAGCCGGTCATGATCCCGGCTCAGGCCCATCTCGACCCCCGCTTCAAGGTCTTCCCCAACCTACCCGAGGACGAGTACGAGTCCATCTTGGCCGTGCCCATCCTCGCTCGGGAGAAGCTGGAAGGGGCCCTCAACGTGCGTACCCGTCTGCCGCGGGAGTTCACCCCGGCCGAGATCGACCTGCTGTTGGCCATCGCCGCCCAGGTGGCCTTCTCCCTCGAGCACGCCAAGCTGTACGCCCAGGCCCAGCGTCGGGTGGAGGAGCTGGAGGCTCTGGCCCGCATCTCGGAGGCGGTGTCCGAGTCCCTGTACCTGGAGGAGTCGCTGGAGGCCATCGTCAAGACCACCATGAGCGCCGTCGGGGCCACGGGGGCGGCCCTGGTGCTGGAGGACGGCCGTATTGCCTGGCCTGAGGGCCGCGCCGGGGCCTATGCGGTACGGCTGCCGCTGCGGTGGAAGCGGCGGCAGGTGGGCGAGCTCGTGTGCGACCGGGACACGCCCTTCAGCGATGACGAGCGCCAGCTCCTCGCCTCCATCGCCCACCATGCGGCGGTGGCCCTGGAGCATGGACGGGCTGTGATGCGGGGCGTCCTGGCCCAGGAGATCCACCACCGGGTGAAGAACAACCTCCAGACGGTGGCGTCGCTCTTGCGGCTGCAAGCCCGGGCTGAGGGCGTCGATCCCCGGCGGGCGCTGGAGGACTCGGTCAACCGCATCCTGGCCATCGCCGCCGTCCACGAGGTGCTGACCCACAAGCGCGAGGACGACGTCGACCTGGGGGAGCTGCTCGAGCGGCTGCGGGCCATGCTGGTGCAGGGCCTGGCCGAGGGCAAGCGGGTGGAGGCCTCCCTCGACCAAGTGTTCCTGGCCGGCGGCCGGGCGACGGCGTTGGCCCTCGTCTTCAGCGAGCTCCTCCAGAACGCCCTCGAGCACGGGGGCGATCACGTGCGCATCGAGCTGGCTCAGCGGAACGGGGATGTGGTGCTGGCCATCGCCGACGACGGCCCGGGCATCGAGGGGCAGCCGGCCCACGGCACCGGGCTGTCCATCGTCCGGGCGCTCGTCCGCGACGAGCTCCAGGGGACTCTGTCGCTGGAGAGCAACGGGGGGCTGCGGGCGGAGGTGGTATTCCCGGCGTGAGCTCCGCCCCGCTCCCCAGGGGCCACCCCGTGCCTCCTCCCGCTTCCAGCCTAGCGAGGAAGCTGCCCCAGGTGGGTGACGCGACGGTGTCGAGATGGTGAAGCCGTGCGCATCCTCGTAGCCGAGGACGAGACCATCATCCGGCTCGACCTGCGGGCGCTGCTGGAGAGGGCCGGGTTCCACGTCTGTGCCGAGGCCCGCGACGGTCTGGAGGCGGTGGAGCTCGCCCGACAGCACCGCCCCGACCTTGCCATCCTGGACGTGAAGATGCCTCGCCTGGACGGCATCGAGGCGGCCAAGCGGATCATCGACGAGCGCCCCATTCCCATCGTCATGCTGACCGCCTACGGCCAAGACGAGCTCGTCGCCCGGGCGGTCGAGGCCGGCGTTTTCGGCTACTTGGTCAAGCCCTTTCGCGAGCAGGACCTGCTACCGGCCATCGCCACCGCCCGTGCCCGGCACGAGGAGCTCCAGGCTCTCCGACAGGAGGCAGCATCCCTGGCCGAGGCTCTGGCCGCCCGCAAGGCCATCGAGCGGGCCAAGGGTCTCCTCATGGCCAGGGAGGGGCTGACCGAGCAGCAGGCCTTTGAGCGGCTGCGCCGGGCAAGCCAGATCTCCGGCCGGCCGCTCAAGGTGGTGGCGGAGGCCCTCATCGCTACCTTCGACCAGCGCTCCGGCTAGGCCCGAGGCGCCGGCACGGGCACGGCCAGGCCCTCGGCCCGAGGCGTCGAGGTAGCGGCCGTGTAGCCCGAGCGGGCGAGCAAATCGAGACCGAGCCGGGCCCGGCGCACCCGCTCTCGGGAGAGGGCCACCGTCACCGCCTCCAGGTGGGTACCGGCCGGATAGACGTCGGGAGCGTTGCGGAGACCGAACTTGACGTACACCGGGGCGGCCACCCGGATCAGCTCGGGGATCTCGTGCAGGCGCACGAATCCGCCCAGGTTGTCGGGAGCTTCCACGTACACGTCCAGCGGGCAGTCCACGGCGGCGCGGATGGCGGCGATCTCCGCCAAAGAGAGGTCGCAGGGCAGGTTGATGGTGGACGCGCCCAGCTGCTCGAGGACGCGGGCGGCGGCCGGGTTGGCGGCGGGGAGCATGACCGACACCTTCGCCTGCATGTCCCGGGGAAGCTCGCCTGCCCGGCGCATGGCGGCGAAGGCGTACAGGACGCCCAGGTCGGCGATGAGTACCGACCGGAAGCCGTGGTCGGCCGCCCGGCGGATGTCGTCGAGGCAGGCCACCACCTGCTCTTGGCCGTGAGCGACCGGCGCCAGTGCCGCCCCCGCCGGCGCTCGGGCCTGAGCCGATACTCCCCAGGAGGCGTTGGGTCGGGCAAACAGGCTCACCTCCACCCCGGCCTCGGCGCCCAGGCGGGCCATCTCGTCCAGCTCCCCGTCGGTGTGGAGGAACACCCCCGAGCCCTGCGACACCCGGTGGACGGGGACGCCCAACCGCTCCGCCTCCTCGAGAACAGCCGCCAGGCAGCCGGGCCCCTCGGTGCTCGGGATCTCCACCCGGTACTGGGCGCCGTCCGGGAACCGCTTGCTGGAGTCGGGGAGCTGGGGAAGGTCGCCGCCGGGGAGGCCGAGGGAGCGGAGGAGATCGCGGGTCGTGCCCATACGCGGCGAGTCTAGTGCCTGGGCGGGAACCCGCCCTCGCCGGCCGAGGACGTCGGCGGCGCACCTGCCGGTAGCGCATATCGTTTGGGGGGTGAGCGAAGCGCCTGTCGAGAAGCTCTCCATCGACACCATCCGCGTGTTGGCCATGGATGCCGTCCAGCAGGCCCGGGCGGGCCACCCCGGGACGGCCATGGCCCTGGCCCCGGTGGCCTACGTCATCTACACCGAGCTCCTCCGCCACAACCCCGCCAATCCCGCCTGGCCCAACCGCGACCGGTTCGTCCTCTCCGCCGGCCACGCCTGCATCCTCCAGTACGCCGTTCTCCACCTCACCGGGTACGACCTGGGCCTGGACGAGCTGCGCCGCTTCCGCCAGTGGGGGTCGCGGACTCCCGGCCACCCCGAGGCTCACCTGACGCCGGGGGTGGAGACAACCACCGGCCCCCTCGGCCAGGGGTTCGCCACCGGCGTGGGCATGGCCATGGCCGAAAAGTTCCTGGCCCAGCGCTACAACCGCCCCTCCCACGAGATCGTCGACCACCGGGTGTTCGCCGTCTGCTCGGACGGAGACCTCATGGAGGGGGTGGCGGCCGAGGCTGCCTCCATCGCCGGCCACCTGGGCCTGGGCAAGCTGGTGTACGTGTACGACGACAACCGCATTACCATCGACGGCCCCACCTCCCTCACCTTCGACACCGAGGACAAGGCTGCCCGCTTCCGCGCCTACGGCTGGCACGTGGAGCAGGTGGACGACGTCAACGACCTCCAGGCCCTGCGCCGGGCTCTGGCCGCCGCCTGTGCCGAGGAGGAGCGGCCGTCCCTCGTCGTCGTCCGCAGTCACATCGCCTATCCGGCTCCCCACGCCGTGGACACGGCCGCTGCCCACGGCGCTCCCCTGGGAGAGGAGGAGGTGCGGGCCACCAAGGAGGTCCTCGGCTTCGATCCCGACGTCGCCTTCCACGTCCCTTCCCAGGTGTACGAGCACATGGATCAACGCAGGCGCGGGAGCGAGCTCGAGGCGGCCTGGCAGGAGCGGTTCGAGGAGTGGAGCCGGGCCTTCCCCGACCTCCGTCGCGACTGGGATCAGGCGCACGCCGGCCGGCCTCGGTCCGGCTTCGCCTCCGCTCTACCCCAGTTTCCCCCCGGCACCGACATGGCCACGCGGGATGCGGGCAAGGCGGTCCTAAACGCCGTCAAGAGGTTCGCCCCCACCATGATCGGCGGCGTAGCCGATCTGGCCGAGTCCACCAAGGCCGAGCTTACCGGCGGGGGCGTGTTCGCCCGCATCCACGCCGGCCGCAACATCCCCTTCGGCGTCCGCGAGCACGCCATGGGCGCCATCGTCAACGGCATCTGCCTCCACGGGGGGATGGTCAAGCCGTTCGGGTCGACCTTCCTCGTCTTCTCCGACTACATGCGTCCGGCGGTGCGCCTGTCGGCCCTCATGGGGCTGCCGGTGGTGTGGGTCTTCTCGCACGACTCCATCGGCCTGGGCGAGGACGGGCCCACCCACCAGCCGGTGGAGCATCTGGCGGCGCTGCGGGCCATCCCCGGCCTGTGGGTCCTCCGCCCGTGCGACGCCAACGAGACGGCGGTGGCCTGGAAGGTGGCCCTGGAGAGGAAGGACGGGCCGGTGGCCCTCGCCCTCACCCGCCAAAAGGTGCCCACCCTCCCCCGGGGAGGAGAGTTCGGGCCCGCCACCGGCCTGGAGCGGGGAGCCTACGTGTACTGGGACTCGGAGCCCGGGGCAGAGCCCGACCTCATCCTCATCGGCACCGGCTCTGAGGTCGCCCTCTGCCTGGAGGCGGGCCGCCGCCTGGCGGGAAGCGGCGTCCGCGCCCGGGTGGTGTCCATGCCCTGCTTCGAGCTCTTCTCCCTCCAACCCGCCGCCTACCGGGACGAGGTGTTGCCGCCGGAGGCCAAGGCGCGGCTGGCGGTGGAGGCGGGCGTGGGGCTGGGCTGGCACCGCTGGGTGGGCGAGGCCGGCGACGTCGTCTCCTTGGAGCGGTTCGGGGCGTCGGCGCCGGGAGCCACGGTACTCTCCAAGCTCGGCTTCGACGCTGACCACGTCACCCGCCGGGCGCTCGCTCTCGTGGAAAGGATGAGGCAGCATGCGTGACACCCCCCTGCACCGTCTGTCGGCCTTGGGCCAGAGCGTGTGGATCGACTTTCTGTCCCGCGACCTCGTGGAGACGGGAGAGCTGGAGCGGATGGTGGCGAGGGACGCCATCTGCGGGGTCACCTCCAACCCCACCATCTTCCAGAAGGCCCTGTCCCAGGGAAGCCGCTACGACGGGCAGCTGCGCGAGCTTTGGGGCGCGGAGGAGGACGCCAAGGAGATCTTCCTGGCCCTGGCCGCGAGCGACGTGGGTCGGGCCTGCGACCTCCTCCGTCCGCTGTGGGACGGCGGGCGGGGGCTGCGCGGCTACGTGTCCCTGGAGGTCGACCCTGCCTTCGCCTACGACCCCGAGGCCACCTTCGAGGAGGCCATGCGCTTGCACGCGCTCGTCGACCGGCCCAACCTCTACGTCAAGATCCCGGCCACCGTGCCCGGCCTGGCGGCCATCGAGGACGCCATCGCCGCCGGCCGCTCCATCAACGTCACCCTCATCTTCTCCCTGCGCCGCCATCGGGCGGTCATGGAGGCCTACATCCGCGGCTTGGAGCGGCTAGTGGCGGCGGGCGGCGATCCCGGCCCCGTGTCCTCGGTAGCCAGCTTCTTCGTCTCCCGGGTGGACACGGAGACCGACCGGAGGCTGGACGAGCTGGGGGGTCTCGATCACCTCAAGGGCCGGTTGGCGGTGGCCAACGCCAAGCTCGCCTTCCAGCAGTGGAAGGAGGTTTTCTCCGGCGACCGGTGGCGCTTCTTGGAGTCCAAGGGGGCCTCCCAGCAGTGGTGCCTGTGGGCGTCCACCTCCACCAAGAACCCGGCCTACTCGGACGTCATGTACGTAGAGCCTCTCATCGGGCCGGACACCGTCAACACCATGCCCGAGGAGACCATCCGCGCCTTCCAGGACCACGGCCGGGTGGCCCTCACCCTGGAGGAGGGGGTGGACGAGGCCCGGCGCCTCGTCGAGGACATCGCCGCCGCCGGCATCGACTACGACGATGTCACCGACACCCTGGAGAAGGAAGGGGTGGAGAAGTTCGCCCACTCCTTCCACCAGCTCTTGGACGGGATCCGGGCCAAGCAGGCCGAGCTGGCCGCCGCCTGACGGCGTGGAGCCGGGAGAGCTGGTCGAGCGGATCTGGGAGCGCGACCCCACCGTCTGGACCGGCCGGGACGAGGCCCACTGGCTGGGCTGGCTCGATGAGCCCCTGCGCATGCGGGAGCGGGTGGACGAGCTGGCCGCCCTCGGCCGGGCCTACGACTACGAGCGGGTGGTGGTGGTGGGCATGGGCGGATCGAGCCTCGCCCCGCTCGTGTACGGCCGCGCCTTCGGTGCCCCCATCGACATCCTCGACACCACCCACCCGGCCGCCGTGCGGAGGCTCGACCTGGAGGGGGCCCTGCTGGTCGTCGCCTCCAAGTCGGGAACGACCCTGGAGACCCGCTGCCACTTCGACTACCTGTGGCGGAGGCTGCGCCGGAAGCCGGCAAGATCGCGGCGCTTTCTGGTCGTCACCGATCCGGGCTCGCCCCTGGAGGAGCTGGCCCTCGCCCGGGGCGTGCGGGTGGTGGCGGGCGAGCCGACCGTCGGCGGACGCTACTCGGCCCTGTCGGTGTTCGGCCTCGTCCCTGCCGCCCTGGGCGGGATCGACGTCGGGAAGGTGCTGGAGCGGGCCGAGGCCATGCTCGCTGCCTGCCGGGCCGCCGGGGACAACCCCGGTCTCGAGCTCGGCCTGCGCCTGGGAGCGGGCTGGCGGGAGGGGAGGGACAAGGTAGCGACGGGGAATCCGCACGGCTTCGGCCTGTGGGTGGAGCAGCTCCTGGCCGAATCCACGGGCAAGGACGGCAAGGGGCTCGTCCCCGCTCCCGGGGAGAGCCCCGATGGGCCCGACCGGCAGTGGCTGGAAGTGCGGCTGGACGACCCGTACGACCTGGGGGCTGAGTTCTTCCGGCTCGAGTTCGCCACCGCCGTGACCGGCGCCCTGCTCGAGGTGAACCCCTTCGACCAGCCCGACGTGGAGAGAGCGAAGGAGCGCACTGAGGCCTTCTTGTCGGGACGGGTGCCGCCGGACACCTCGGCCGGGGGTCTAGAGGCCGTGGAGGCTCTCCTCGCCCAGGCCCGCCCGGGCGACTACGTGGCCATCCAGGCCTTCATCGACCCCGCCCGGGAGGGGGAGCTCGAGCCCCTGGTGCAGCGCGCCCGGGCCACGGGATGCGTGGTCACCGTCGGCCTCGGCCCCCGCTACCTCCACTCCACCGGGCAGCTGCACAAGGGTGGCCCGCCCACGGGCATCTTCGTCCAAGTGGAGGACGACCGCGGCCAGGAGGTGCGGATTCCCGGACGCCCCTTCGGCTTCGGCCGTCTCATCGAGGCTCAGGCGGCCGGTGACTACGCCGCTCTGCGGGCGGGAGGCCGCAGGGTGGCTCGAATGCGACTGGAGGAGCTATGAGACTGGGCATGGTGGGATTGGGACGGATGGGTGCCAACATGACCGAGCGCCTGCGCCGGGCCGGGCACGGAGTGGAGACGTACGCCCGCACTGCCCCCGAGCGCACCGCCGGCTCTCTGGTGGAGCTCGTGGGCAAGCTCGACCCGCCCCGGGTGGTGTGGCTCATGATTCCCGCCGGCGACCCCACCGAGACCGCCTTCCGGACCCTCCTCCCCCTGCTCGAGCAGGGCGACTGCCTGGTGGATGGGGGAAACTCCAACTTCCGCGACTCGCAGCGGCGGGCGGCCGAGGCGGCAGAGCGCGAGATCCACTTCCTCGACGCCGGCGTGTCGGGCGGGATCTGGGGCCTGGAGGAGGGCTACTGCGTCATGGTGGGGGGATCTGAAGAGGCCTTCCGCTTGGTGGAGCCCATCCTCCGCGACCTCGCCCAAGAGGGTGGGTACGCCCACGTGGGGCCCCCAGGCGCCGGCCACTTCGTGAAGATGGTGCACAACGGTATCGAGTACGGGATGATGCAGTCGCTGGCGGAGGGCTTCGAGATCATGCGCGCCTCCGGCCTCGGCCTCGACCTGCGGCGGGTGGCGGCCCTGTGGCAGCGGGGGTCGGTGGTGCGGGGGTGGCTTCTCGAGCTGTTGGAGCGGGCCTTGGCTGAGGACCCCGACCTGGCCTCCATTCGCGGCTATGTGGAGGACTCGGGGGAGGGCCGGTGGACGGTGGAGACGGCCATCGCCGAGCGGGTGCCGGCTCCCGTCATCGCCCTCTCCCTCTTTGCCCGCTTCGCCTCCCGACAAGAGGAGTCCTTTGCCGCCAAGGTGAACGCCGCCCTGCGCAAGCAGTTCGGAGGCCACCCGGTCAAGCCGGCCGGGGGATGACTCCGCTTCCCGGGGCGCCCCTTCTCAGGCGTAGACGACGAGGACGGCCACGATGGCGGTGAGGCCGAGCAGGGCCAGAAACAGGCCGAAGAGCCACAGGCCGAGGACGAGGTTGCGGCGCTCGAGGTCGGGGTCGGTCACGCCAGCAGCGGGTCGAGGGCCACAGCGGCGAAGAGGAGGGCCAAGTAGAGGAGGGAGTAGTGGAACAGGGCCGATGCCCGGGCCGGAGTCGGGCGCAGGCGCAGGCGGGCGGCCAGCCACAGAAGCCAAGCTCCCAGGGCGAGGGCCACTCCCAGGTACAGGGAGCCGAACGATCCGGCCAGGAAGGGGACGGCGGTGAAGGTAACGAGGACGGCGGAGTAGAGGAGGATCTGGCGGGTGGTCTCCTTCTCCCCCCGCACCACCGGCAGCATGGGCACCCCGGCGGCGGCGTAGTCGCGCTTGATGAGGAGAGCCAAGGCCCAGAAGTGGGGCGGCGTCCACAGGAAGACGATGAGGAACAGGAACAGGGCCGGCAGGGCCAGGCTGCCCGTGGCCGCCGCCCAGCCGACGAGGGGAGGCACGGCGCCCGCCGCCCCGCCGATGACGATGTTCCGCGGGGTCGTCCGCTTCAGCCAGCGGGTGTAGACGAGGACGTAGAAGAGGTTGCCCACCAGGGCCAGGGCGGCGGTGAGGACGTTCACCGCTCCCGCCAGCACCGTGAACGAGAGAGCGGACAGGGCCAGCCCGAACTCGAGGGCGTGAGAGGGGGTCATGCGCTCGGCCGCCACCGGCCGAAGGCGGGTGCGGCGCCCCATCAACCGGTCGATGTCCCGGTCGAGGACCTGGTTGAGGGCGGCAGCGCCGCCGCAGGCGAGGGCGAGCCCGGCCATGGCCGCCACCGTCACCTCCCAGGGAGGGAGCCCTCCCGCTCCCGCGACCAGCCCCGAGAAGCCGGTGGCGAGGAGGAGGGACATGACCCGCGGCTTGGTTAGGGTCAGGTAGTCGCGGACGCGGCCGAAGGGCTCCGCCCGGTCGCGGTAGACGAGGCCGGCCAGGACGAGGGTGGCAGCATGGGCGCTGGCGGCCAGGGCGAGGTGCAGCTCCGGCTGCCGGAAGGCCGCCGCCAAGGCGAAGAGGCCGCCGGCCACGAGGGCCGGGGGAAGGAGCCGGCGGTGGGCGCTCCAGGCGGCCGCCGCCAGGGCGGCCAGGGGCGGCAGCGCCAGCGCCGCCAGCAGGCGGTGGGCGGTGCCCAGCCCCGCCGCCCCCGACACCACCGCGAGCAGGGTGACCGCCGCCGCTGCCAGCGCGGTGAGGCGAAGCCAGGGGCCGGGGACCCCGCTAGCCACCGCCGCGGGCCTCCTGCAAGCGCAGCCGGAGGTCGCGCAGGGGCCGGGCGCTGGTCACGTAGGGCACCGGCCCCGGCCAGTTGTGGGGCGGGGGGGGCGAGGGGGCGTACCACTCCAGGGTGTCCGCCCCCCAGGGGTCGTGGCCGACCCGGGGTAGACGGCGGGTGGAGGCGGCATTGACGAGGAAGGCGAGGACGCCGAGAGCGGTGATGCCGGCACCCACGGTGGAGATGAGGTTGTACACCTCCCAGGCCCCCCCGTGGGAGTAGGTGTAGATGCGCCGGGGCATGCCCGCCAGCCCGAGCAGGTGCTGGGGGAAGAAGGTGAGGTTGAAGCCGATGAGGATGAGCCAGAAGCTGACCTTGCCCAGCCGCTCGTCCAGCCGCCGCCCGAACATCTTCGGCCACCAGTAGTGGAGCCCGGCCAGGATGGCAAAGACGGCGCCCCCGAACAGGGTGTAGTGGAAGTGGCCGACCACGAAGTAGGTGTCGTGCACCTGCCAGTCCACCGGGTAGGAGGCCAGGAAGATGCCTGTCAGGCCGCCCACGAGGAACACGGCCACAAAGCCGAGGGCGTAGAGCATGGGCGTGTCGAAGGACAGGGTCCCCCGCCAGGTGGTGGCCACCCAGTTCAGGATCTTGACTCCGGTGGGGACGGCCACGAGCATGGTCGCCACCATGAAGTAGCTGTTCAGGCCCCGGCCCATGCCCACGGTAAAGAGGTGATGGGCCCAGACGAGCATGGACACAAAGCCGATGCCCACGCTGGACAAAGCCACCGCCGAGTAGCCGAAGATGGGCTTGCGGGAGAAGACGGGGATCACCTCGGACACGATGCCCATGGCCGGCAGGATGATGATGTAGACCTCGGGGTGACCGAAGAACCAGAATACGTGCTGCCAGAGGAGGGCGCTGCCGCCCTGGTCGGGCAGGAAGAAGTGCGTTCCCAGCTGGCGGTCGAGGAGGAGCAGGGTCAGGCCCCCCGACAGGGCCGGCAGCACCAGCACGAGCAGGACGGCGAAGACGAGGATGGACCAGCAGAACAGGGGCATGCGCATGAAGGTCATGCCGGCCGTGCGCATGTTGACGATGGTGACGATGAAGTTGATGGCTCCGGCGAGAGAGGAGAGGGACAGGAGGTGGAGGGAGAGGATCCATAAGTCGACGCCGTTGCCGGGGCTGAAGGCCCGCTCCGACAGCGGGGGGTAGGCGGTCCAGCCGGGGCTGGCGGCTCCTCCCTGGGCGAGGAAGCTGCCGAAGAGGACGATGCCGCCGAGCACGAACAGCCACAGGGACAGGGCGTTGAGGCGGGGGAAGGCCATGTCCCGGGCTCCGATCATGAGGGGGACGGTGTAGTTGGCGATGCCGGTCAAGAGCGGCACCACCACCAGGAAGATCATGGCCGTGCCGTGGATGGTGAAGAGCTCGTTGTACTTGTCCCCGGTGACGATGTCGAGCTCGGGGCGGGCCAGCTGGGCGCGCATGAGCAGGGAGAGCACGCCGGCCAGGACGAAGGACACGAGCCCGCCGACGATGTACAGGATGCCGATGCGCTTGTGGTCGGTGGTGGTGAGCCAGCTCGTGACCCGACCCCGCTTCCAGTCGAGGGGGTAGGCGGGGCTCTCGGCTCTAGCCGCCACCGCCGCCTCCCTGAGGGCCGAAGCGAGCGTTGAGGTAGCGGATCACCGTCCTCACCTGGGCATCAGACCATCCCCTCCCCACCGCCGGCATGCGGCGCACGCCCTCGCGGATGACGCCGGCGGTGGTCTGGTCGAAGGTGCGGCCTTGCAGGGGCGGCGCCGGGCCGCGGCCCTCGCCGGCGAGGCCGTGGCACTTGGCGCAGACGCCCCGGAAGGTCTCCCCGGCCACCGCCCGGCTACCGGGGGCGTGGGAAGCGAGGAAGGCTCGGTAGGAGGCGGGAGAGACCACCTCTACCCGGGCCCGCATGAGGGCGTGCTCGACCCCGCACAGCTCGGCGCACTGGCCGCGGTAGACGCCCCGGCGGGTGGCCCGGAACCAGGTCCTGTTGGTACGACCGGGGATGGCGTCGATCTTGCCGCCCAAGGCGGGGATCCACCAGCTGTGGACGACGTCGGGCGAGACCACGTCCAGGCTCACCACCCGGCCTACCGGGACGACCAGCCGGTCCACCGACACCTGCCCTCCGGGGTAGCGGAACAGCCAGTAGAACTGGCGCCCCTCCACGGTCACGCGGAGCCTGCCGCCGGCGGCCTGGGCCGAGGGGGCCCTGTCGATGTCGGGCAGCTTGGCGAAGATGAAGCCGGCGATGGCGGCCAGGATGAGCACCGGTACCACCGTCCAGGCGAGCTCCAGGCGGGGGTGGCCCCGGATCTGGGGCGCCTCCTCCCGGCGCCGGCGGCGGAAGCGGACGATGAACAGGATGAGGGTGGTCTCGACGAGGAGGAAGACGGCCCCGGTGAGGCCGAGGACGAGCCAGTAGACGTCGCGGATGGCCTCTGCATTGGGGGAGGCGGGCGCCACCGGAGCGACGCCGCCGTTTCCTGCCAGGGCGGGTGTCGCCGCCGTCAAGGCGAGCAGGCAGGCGGCAAGGGCGGTCGGCCGCTTGGGGAGCACGGGGCGATTCTACGAGGCGTCCCGGGCGGCCGCGGCGGCATGCTATGGAGGAGATGGCGACCACCCACGTCAGCCTTCCTCCCTCGGTGGGAGAGCGCATCGAGGTGTACGTGAACGGCGTCCGCCAGCGGGAAGGGGAAGACTACGTCCGGGTTCCCGGGGGGCTCCTTTTCTCGCGGCCGCTGGCCAGGGAGGGGAGGCTGGGCTTCTGGCGGTGGCTCTCCCTCTTTCTGGGGATCGCCGGCACCTACCGGCGGCACGATAGCGTCGATGTCGTCTACGAGGTAGGCGGCCGCCGCCTGGTCGCCGCCGACCTGCCCATGACCTCCGTCGCGCCTGAGGCTCCCGCTGCCCGCACAGGCGAGCCGTAGCCGCTCCGACCCCGACCGGAGCCTCGGCCGCTGTCAGGTGCGATCGGGCGCAAGGGCAGGAGACGTAGCCCCTACCGCTGGGCCTTCATGAACGCCACCAGGGCCTCCACGTCGGCCGGCTTCGACCCCAGGTCGAAGCCGGCTACGGCGGCGGTCATGACTCCCTTCTGGAAGCCCTTGACCACCTTGGCATCGGGATCGGTGAGGGACTCGGCCAGGTAGGCGTCGTCGGCGGTCACGGTAGTGCCGTCGTCGAGCTCGACCCGGCTTCCCGCCAGACCCTTGACGGTCGGCCCCGGCCCGGGAGAGCCATCCAGGGAGTGGCAGCCGGCGCAGGCGTAGCGGGTGAACAGGCGCTCGCCTGTGGCCGCCAGGTCTGCCCGCTCCTCCCTGGGCGCAGGAGCGGGCGTCGTCTCGGCCGCCCGGCCCTCCCTCTCCACGCTCGCCCGGCCCCGATCGTAGCCCACCTCGTAGGCGCCCACGAGCAGCCCGAGCACGATGCCGCCCGCTACCAGCCCGCCCACGAGCCAGCGCCAGAGCCCGTCTGGGGCCGTCTTGTGCCTGTCAGCCACCTTGACCTCCTGTCACTCCGGCGGCGTACATCACCGCCATACCCAGGGAAAGGACGGCGGCCAGCCGCCCGGCCGTACGCCCCAGGGCGCCGCAGGCAAGACCGGTGACGAGCCCGAGGGCGGCCACGCCCAGGTGGTAGAGGACGTGGAGGCCCTCGTCCGTCTCCAGCGACCCGTACACCGCCGGCAGCATGGCCAGGAGCATGCCGGCGGGGGTGGCGACGACCACCACGATGGCCGCATCGGCCAGCGAGGAGAGGCGCTGGTGGACGGCGGGGAACGCGGTCAGGGCCAGCCCCAGGAGAGCGCCGAACAGGAACTGGCCGGCATGCTGGAGGTGGTGGAGGCGGACGTTGTCGAGAACGGCGTCGGTGACGGCAGGGAAGAAGACGACCAAGGCGACGACCGCCGCCGCCGCGGCCAGCGCCACCTCCCGGCCCCCCGCCACGGGTCCCGCGGGCGGGGAGAGAGGAGCCGGCTCGGGCGCCGTCTCGGCGGGGCCGGAGCCGGCCGCCGCCTGCGTCCGCCGGCGCGCCAGGGCCTGCCGGCCGAGCCAGGCCATCTCGGCCACGAGACAGAGAAAGCCGGCGGCGAACACGAGCACGAACACGCTCCCTGCCAGGCTGTAGCCGTCCGTCTGGAGCGGCTGGACGGCGTAGCGGCGGGGGATGCCGAGAGCGCCGGACACGTACCAGACGGTGACCAGGCCGTAGCCGCCCGCCACCAAGCCGGCCACAGCCAGGGTGGCCGGCACGGTACGAGCGGGACGGCCGGCGGCCCGCTCGAGAAGGTGCACGAACAGGGCGAGGGCCCAGAAGATGACGCAGAGGAGGAGGTAGGTGTGGAAGTGGGCCACCACCCACAAGGTGTTGTGGAAGCGGAAGTTAAAGGGGATGACCGAGTCGAGTACCGCCCCGGTGCCGCCGATGGCCCAGCCGGCGAAGCCCAGGTAGAGGAGGGCGGAGGCGAGGGTCCACCGGTACCGGGAGCCCCACACGAGGAGGACGCCGGTGTAGATGGTGACCACCGCCGGGGGCAGAGCGGCGGCGAAGGAGGCGATGGAGGACATGACCTGGAGGCCGCCCGGCTGGACGAAGTCCATGTACAGGTGGTGGGAGTAGGCGGTGGCCACGAGGAGGAGGGTGGCAAGCCAGCCCACGGCGATGGGCTTGGTCGTCCCCAGGGTCGGCCGGCGTAGCGGGGCAAGAGGACGTAGACGGCGCCGGCGGCCAGGTAGATGATGAGGTTGGCCAGGGAGTGGCCGAAGAAGTAGGTCAGGTTCTTGGCCCACAGGGGGTCGAGCTCGGCCCCGGCGTCGATGAGGCGACCGATCTCGGCCACGAGCACGGTCGTCCCCACGGCGCTGGCCAGCAGGCCCTCCAGGGACACCATCATGGCGCAGAGGGCCTGGGGCGGGGGGGGCGAGGGGTCGCGGTCGCGCAGGTAGGCGATGCCGAGCGCCCGCTCTAGACCGCCGTAGCGGCCGCTCACGGCCATCAACAGGTCGAGACAGTAGACGACGAAGCCGGCTCCGACGAGGAGGAGGCCGACCAGGAAGAGGGCTGCCGCCCAGGTCGACCAGGCGCCGGCGGGAAGAAGAGGGAGGGGCCAGAGGAAGGTCCAGCCGGTGGCGAAGCCGCCGGCGAGGATGGCTACCACCACCGCCACTGCCCCCACCAGGGCGCAGGCGTAGGCGGCGAGCATGCGGCCGGCGTGCAGCGCCGCCTCCGAGCGGAGAGCGAACCAGAGAGCCCCCATCATGGCCAGAAGCGCTCCCGCGAGCATGCCGGCACCGTGCACCGTCATCAGCCGGTAGAACCACTGATCGGGAACGTCGATCACCTCAGCCTGGGTGAGGCGCATGGTGAGGCCGGCCAGGCCCATAACGGCAAACAACGCCAGGCCGGTGCCGGTGAAGAGCCAGGCCACCCGCCGGGCGGCGGGCTGGGGCTCGGCCGCCGCCTCGGCGCCGCGGGGGTGGATAACGGCCACGGCCGCTGCCTCCACGCTCACCCCTCCGTCACCGTCAGGGTGGCCTCCATGAGGTGGTGGGAGAGGCCGCAGTACTCGAAGCAGAGGATGCGGTACCGTCCCGGCTCGCTCAAGGTCACGTCGAGGGTGTTGTGGTAGCCGGGCATGGCCTGGACCGACCCGAGCAGCCGCCCCCGGGGGTCGTACAGGCTGAACCCGTGGTTCACGTCGGCGCCGGTGACGTCGAAGCGGACCTTGGCGCCGGCCGGCAGGCGGGGCGGGTCGAGCACCCAGTAGAACTGGCCGCCCGTGACCTTGACCACCGTGCGTCCCTTGGCGCCCTTGGCGTAGGGGAGGGCGAACATGGACAGGCCCACCACCACCACGAGCAGGGCGGCCAGGAAGAAAAGCCAGCGGCCGCGCAGGCGGTAGCCCTGGCGGGTCACCTCCTCCAGCGGTACCTCGGCCAGGGTGCGGCGGGCAGCCAGGGCGAAGAAGGCGGCCAGGGCGACCGAGACGGCGGCAAACACGGCCGCCACCGCCACCTGCACGCCTCCGTAGGTCATGGGGGCGATCATCGGCCATCGGCCTGCCCGGCGCAACAGGCGCCGGGTACCTGTCGCTGATCAATCTCGATCAGGACGGAGGGTCGGCCGGGCCCGAGCCACCGGCGGCCGGGGTTGGGGAAGGGCGGGAGCGGCCCGGCCGTCGGCGGCGCGGAGGAGGTATCTCTCGGCCGGGGAAGAGGGAGCCGTCCATGCGGAGAGCCATGGCCGCCATCGTCGTGATCCTCGTCGCTGTGGCGGCGGCGGTCGCTCTCCGGTACGAGCGCCGGCAGGAGACGGTGACGGTGCGGGTGCGGGGCCTGGAGCAGAGATTGCCCAAGGGGACCAGGCTCGGGCAGGCAATTACCCGCCTGGGGCTGGTCCCGCCCGCGGGCGACCTCCTCGACGTCCAGGGGGCCGTCCTCCGCGCCGGCGCCTTCCCCGGCCGCGTCCTCCTCAACGGGCGCGTCCGGTCAGGGAGGGTGGAGCTGCGCCAGGGCGACCGCATCGCCCTCGTGCCGGGCCGCGACCGGCAGGAGCCCAGCCGGCGGCTCGTACTCCACGTCCGCGGGGGGCGGGCGAACGAGCCCCAATTCACCCTGGCCCGGGTGCCTGGGGAGCAGGTGCTGCTTGGGGGCCGGATCTCGCACAGGGTGGTGCCGCTCGAGTTCCGGCCCAGCGGCCCCGCCCGGGTGCCAAGAGCGGTGGCCCTCACCTTCGACGACGGTCCCTCCCCCTACACCCTGCGCGTGCTCGCCGTTCTCCGCCGCCTGCGCGCCCGGGCCACCTTCTTCGTGGTCGGCGAGCTGGCCGGACGGCGGCCGCGGGTGGTGCGGGCGGCGCTGGCGGCCGGGATGGCGGTGGAGAGCCACTCCTTCTCCCATCCCTACCGGCCGCCCTTCGACCGGCTTCCCCGTCCCCGCATCCGGGCCGAGATCGAGGGGACGGCGGCCGTACTCGCCCGGCTGGGCCGTCGTCCCAAGCTGTTCCGGCCTCCCGGCGGCGCCCTGTCTGCCTACGTCCTCGAGGCGGCCGGGGGAGCCGGCCAGCGGGTGGTTCTCTGGTCCGTCGATCCCCGCGACTGGCAGCCGGGGGTGAGGCCGAAGGACATCGCCCGGCGGGTGCTGGAGGCGGTGCGGCCCGGGTCCATCGTTCTCCTCCACGACGGCGGCGGCGACCGCTCGGCGACGGTCAAGGCCCTCCCCGCCATCATCCGCGGTATCCGCCGGCAGGGCCTGCGCCTGGTCTTCGTCGAGCCGCCCCGTCCGTAGGCTTCAGCGCGAGGCGAGGGCGCGGTTGATCTCCTCGCAGGCGCGGAGCAGCTCCCGGGCGAGATTGGCCTCGTTGCCGTAGAAGCGTTGGGCAGGCAGGGGCACCGACACAGACGCCACCCACCCCCTGGCGTCCTTGACGATGGCTCCCAGGCCGCAGATGCCCACCGTGTGCTCCTCGCGGTCGTAGGCCACGCCCTCCCGCCGCGCCGCCTCGAGCTCCCGCAGGAGCTCGTCACGGTCGGTGATGGTGTGGGGGGTTAGCCGCTCGAGCCGGGGCGGAAGCAGGCGCACGAGCTCCTCGTTGGTCAGGGTGGACAAGAGCACCTTGCCGTTGGCGGGACAGTGGGCGGGAAATAGGGCCCCTATGGCCGACACCGCCCGCAGGCGGCGGGGGGCGGCCACGTGGTCGATGAACAGCACTTGGTCGCCGACGAGCACGCCCAGGTCGACGGTCTCGTTGATGTGCCGGGACAGGCGGACGAGGAAGGGGTGAAGGTCGTGCACGAGGTCGCGGTCGGCGGCGACGGCCAAGCTCGCCAGCCCCGGGCCTAGGCGCACCTTGCCGTTGGGCGACACGGACATGACGAACCGTTCCCTCTGGAGCGCTGCGACCAACCGGTGCACGGTGGAGCGGGCCAGGCCCACCCGGGTGGCGATCTGGGACAGGCTCAACCCTTCCGGATGCTCGGCTAAGGCGCGGAGAATGGCCGCCGTCCGCTGGACGACCTGGACGCCGGCCCCCTCCTCCCTCTTCTCTCCCCGCCTTGACACCATCTCCAGCCCATCATAAAGTGTCCCGTCATTCAAGACAGAGTGTTCCAATATACGGACAAGGGGTGATATCCATGAGCGCGACCACCGCCGTCGCCACCACCCACGAGGAGCGGGCCGGCCGGGAGGCAGCCCTCCAGTTCTTTGACCTCAGCCACCCCTATGGGCACGGGGCTCCCCTCTGGCCCTACTTCCCCGACATCAAGATCGAGCGGTTCCACTACCACGCCAAGTCGGGCGTCCTCACCCAGCAGATCACCACCTACATGCATGTCACCACCCATTCCGACGCCCCGGCCCACGTCATCGAGGGCACTCGGTACATCGACGAGATCCCCCTCAGCTCCTACTTCGGGACCGGCGTCGTCGTCTCCATCCCCAAGGGTAAGTGGGAGGTCATCACCCCCGACGACCTGGAGAACGCCCGCCCCGAGATCCGCCCGGGCGACATCGTCATCATCAACACCGGCTGGCACCGTCACTACGGCGACTCCCGGACCTACTTCGTCTACTCCCCCGGTCTGTACAAGGAGGCGGGGGTGTGGCTCAAAGAGCGTGGCGTCAAGGGCGTGGGGGTCGACACCCAGGCTCTCGACCACCCCTTGGGCACGGCCATCGGCCCGCACGGCCCGGGCGGGCCCATCGTCCCTTCGGTGATCGAGGAGTACCGGGAGTGGTCGGGCCGGGAGGTGAAGGACGACTTCCCCTACTGGGAGCCCTGCCACAGGGAGCTCCTGGGGAACGGGATCGTGGGGTTCGAGAACGTGGGCGGAGACATCGACCGGGTGACCGGCAAGCGCTGCACCTTCGCCGCCTTCCCTTGGCGCTGGGTCGGGGGCGACGGCTGCATCGTGCGCCTCGTCGCCATCCTCGACCCCAGTGGGGAGTACAGGATCGAGACGGGGAGCGCCGACTGATGCAGGTGACCCGCTTGGCCGAGGCCAGGCCGTACCGGGCTCCCAACCACGTGGGTACCTCGACCCTCCGCCTGCACGGGTTCGAGGCCAGCGACAGCAAGGCCTTCTGGGTCGGTCTGTCCCACTTCCTACCCGGCGGCGGCACCGAGCAACCAGACGCCACGCCGGTGGAGAAGGTGTACGTGGTCCTCGACGGAGAGGTGACCGTCGTCACCGACGGCGGTGAGGCGACCCTGAGGCCGCTCGACTCCTGCTACCTGGCTCCCAACGAGCGGCGAGCCATTGAGAACCGCACCAACCGGCCCGCCACCATGCTGACGGTCATCACCTACCCCCCGGGGCAGCCGTGACCGACCCCGCCGACCCTCGCCGGCTGTTCGACGTGTCGGGCCGCTCGGCCCTCATTACCGGAGCCACGGGTGCCTTCGGACAGGCGGCGGCAAGGGCGCTGGCGGCAGCCGGGGCTCGCCTCACCCTGGCCGGAGCAGGCGAGGACAAGCTGTCTGCCTTAGCCGCCGACATCGAGGCCGCCGGCGGCGCGGTAGCCCTCGTTCTCCGCCGCCCCGAGGAGGAGGCGGACGCCGAGGCCATGGTGCGGGCGGCGGTGAGGGCCCACGGAGGCCTGGACATCGTGGTCACCGCCTCGGGCATGAACAAGGTGGCGCCTATCGTCGACATGGCCGTGTCCGACTGGGACGCGGTCATGGCCGCCAACGTGCGCGGCTCGTGGCTCGTCTGCCGTGCCGCCGGCCGGCGGATGATCGAGCAGGGTCGGGGAGGCAAGGTGGTGCTCGTGTCCTCCACCCGGGGCAAGCTGGGTCTGGCCGGCTACAGCGCCTACTGCCCCTCCAAGGGGGCGGTCAACCTCCTTGCCCGCACCCTGGCCTGCGAGTGGGGTCCCTACGGGATCACCGTCAACGCCATCGCCCCCACGGTGTTCCGCTCCGACCTCACCGCTTGGATGTACGCCGACGAGGGAAGGGGGAAGGAGGTGCGGGAAGGCATCCTCTCCCGCATTCCCCTAGGAAGGCTGGGCGAGCCGGAGGACTTCGTGGGCGCCCTCCTCTTCTTCGCCTCGTCGGCGTCCGACTTCTGCACCGGCCAGGTGCTCTACGTCGACGGCGGCTACACGGCGGGATGAGAGGGAGCCTGGCATGGGGGAGCTAGAGCGCGTCGCCGTGGTCGGCGCCGGCCTCATGGGGCACGGGATCGCCCAGGTGTTCGCCTGTGCCGGCCACGGGGTTGCCGTCTACGACCAGAGCGCCGAGGCGCGGGCCACGGTTGTCGATCGGGTGCGCTCCAACCTGGCCTTCCTGGGCGAGGAAGGCTCGGCGGCGGAGGCCATCGCCGTCCACGAGCGGCTGGAGGAGGCGGTGACGGAAGCCGACGTCGTGTTCGAGGCCGTCTCCGAGGACCTGGCGGTGAAGCAGGAGCTCTTCGCTCGCATGAGCGAGGTCGTCGGTGCCGACACCATCCTCGCCACCAACACCTCGGTCATGTCGGTGGCAGAGATCGGCGCCCGCGCCCGCGACCCGGGGCGGGTGGTGGGCACTCATTGGTGGAACCCGCCCTACCTCATCCCCTTGGTGGAAGTCACTCCCGCCCCCACCACCCGTCCCGACACCGTGCAGGCGACCATGGAGCTGCTCGCCCGGGTGGGGAAGTCGCCCATTCACGTGCGCAAGGACGTGCCCGGTTTCGTCGGCAACCGCCTCCAGCACGCTATGTGGCGAGAGGCCTTTGCCCTCGTCGAGGCGGGGGTGTGCGATCCCGAGACCGTCGATCGGGTGGTGAAAGAGAGCTTCGGCCTGCGCCTGCCCGTGCTCGGGCCGATGGAGAACGCCGACCTCATCGGCCTCGACCTGACCCTGGCCGTTCACGAGTACGTCCTCCCCCACCTCGACCGCACGCCCGGGCCGGCGCCCATCCTCCGCCGGCACGTGGCCGAGGGCAGGCTGGGAATGAAGACTGGCCGCGGCTTCCGGGCCTGGACCGCGGCCGAGGCGCAGGCGGTGCGCGAACGCCTGCTCGCCCATCTCGTAGCTGTCGCGCGCACGGATGGTTCCCGACCGAAGGAGGGAAAGGTGCGATGAGAGCTCGCACACGTATCGGGTTGCTCGCCGGGGCGGGCGCCGCCATCGCCGCCGCGCTCGTGGTGGCCGGCTGGACGACGCGATCGAGCGCCCCGGACCAGATCACCATCGGCGCCTCCATCCCGATCAGCGGCCCCCTGGCCGGCTTCGGCAGTTTCGTCAAGTGGGGCTACACGAGTGCCGTCAAGGATGTCAACGCCAAGGGGGGCATCACCGTCGAGGGGAAGAAGCTGAAGGTGAAGCTCATCCTCCTCGACGATAAGACCGACCCCAACCTGACGGCGGCCAACGTCGACCGTCTCATCACCAAGGAGAAGGTGGACGCTCTGCTCGGATCGTGCACCCCGGCCCTCACCAACGCCGGGGCGGTGGTGGCCGACCGGGCTCGGGTGCCCTACGTGACCGGCTGCGATCCGCTGGAGGCGTTCCGCAGCGTGAAGAAGTGGGAGTACGCCTGGGACGTCTTCTTCTGGGAGCCGGATCTCGCCTCGGCGCCGTTCAAGACCCTCAAGGCCTGGGCGGCGAAGACGAACCGCAAGGTGGCCATCATCCACGACAACGGGCCCGACGGCCTGGTGGTAGGCGGCAAGCTGTGGCCCATGTTCGCCAAGCAGTACGGCTACACGGTGGCCTACAAGGCTTCCTTCCCGGTGGAGAACACGCAGTTCGGGAGCATGATCGAGAGCGCCAAGGCGAAGGGCGCCGACATCGTGCTGGTAGACGCCGTCACGCCGCCGGCGGTGGCCTTCGTCAAGCAGATGTTCGCTGCCGACTACCACCCCAAGGTGCTGGTCATCGAGAAGGGGGCCGAGCCCGTCCAGTTCGCCGAAGCCCTAGGGAAGAAGGCGAACGGGGTCATCGTCGGGGGCTTCTGGGATCCCTCGTTCAGCCCGGCGGCGGCCTCCCTACGGAGACGGTTCGAGCGGGAGACGGGCCGCACGTTCAGCCAGCACATCGGCGACAGCTACGCCGTGACTCAGGTGCTCCTGGACGCCATCCGCCGGGCGGGCAGCCTGGACAAGGAGAAGATCAACCAGGCCTTGGCGAGGACCAACCTGGTCACGGTGGCCGGCCGGATCCGGTTTGCCCCAGACCACACGGCCAAGCTCCCCATCGTGGAGCTGCAATGGCAGAACTGCCGTGTCCGGTGCGAGACCCGCATCGTGTGGCCGCGGGACCGGGCCACGGGGAAGCTCCTCATGAAGATCGGCTAGGCCCCAGCGGAAGGGAGACCGGGCGCTGTGGACCTGCCCACCGGACACGCCCTGGCCACCGCCGTCGTCACCGGCCTTCTCCTGGGAGGCGTGTTCGTGGTCGCGGCGCTCGGTCTCTCCCTGGTGTTCGGGGTCATGCGTCTCATCAACCTGGTGCACGGGGAGCTGATCGTCCTCGGGGCCTACCTCGCCCTCCAGCTCAGCCTGCACTGGGGACTCGATCCTCTCGTCAGCTTGGCGGTGATCGTGCCCGGGATCGGCGCTCTCGCCTACCCGGCCGAGCGGGTGCTTCTCGGCCCCCTTGTGGGCAAGGGGGCCGAGGCGCCGCTCATGACCACCTTCGGGCTGTCCATCATCGCCATGAACGTCTACATCCTCGTCTTCAGCGCCGACACCCGCTCTCTGGAGGCGTCGTACGCGACCGCGTCTCTCCAGGTGGCCGGGATCGACGTCCCTGCCATCTACGCCATCTCCTTTGCCTTCGCCGTGGCCCTGACGGCGGGCCTCCACCTCTTCCTCCAGCGTACGGGGTACGGACGGGAGATCAGGGCTGCCGCCGAGGACGCCGAGGCGGCCTCTGTTCTCGGCGTCGACCTGGCTCGCGCCTACGGCATCACCTATGCCCTGGGGGCGGCTCTGGCGGCTGTGGCCGGCGTCTTGGTCGGCCTCACCTTCTCCTTCACCCCCACCACCGGGACGAGCTACCTGCTGACGGGGTTCGCGGTGGTGGTGCTGGGCGGCCTGGGCAGCCTGAAGGGCACCCTCCTCGGCGGCCTGCTGCTAGGGGTGGCGGAGAGCGTGGGGGCCTCGTTCCCCCAAGTCGGGGACGGCTACCGCGACTTCATCGGCTTCGTCGCCTTCCTCGTGATCCTTGCCCTCAGACCGCGCGGCCTCTTCGGTCGCCGTGGCTGACGACGTGGACAGCACGGCCGATACCGTCCGGACTCTGCGCCCGCTCTTTCTGTCAGGGCCGCGGCTCCTGGCGGTAGGCGTGCTGGTCGGCCTGACCGCCGTCCTCGCGGCTCTGCCCTCTCTGGCCAGCGAGTACGTGGTCGGCAACGTGGCCTTCCGCATCTTCGAGTACGCCGCCTTGGCCCAGGCCTGGAACCTCCTTGCCGGATACGGCGGCCTCATCTCCCTGGGAACGGCGGCCTTCGTGGGCATCGGCATGTACGGCACGGCCAAGCTCGTCATCAGCGCCGGCCTGCCGGTGATCCCGGCCATGCTGGCCGGGGGAGCGCTGGCGGCTCTGTTCGCGGCTGTCGTCAGCCCGGCCCTGTTCCGTCTCCGCGGCCTGTACTTCGTCATCGCCACCCTCGTCCTCGCCCAGGCGCTGGGCATCTGGATGGTGAACTGGAACGGCCTGGGGGGATCGATGGGACTGTTCTTGACCAACACCGCCCCCACGCCCTCAGAGCGCTACTACACGGCCCTCGTCATCGCCGTCTGCACCACCGTGCTCGTGGTGGCCGTCCTCCGCACCCGCCTCGGCCTCAGCTTGCGGGCGGTGCGCGACAACGAGGATGCGGCCCAACAGATGGGCCTCTCCACCTTCGCCACCAAGTTGTGGGCGTTCCTCCTCTCCGCCTTCGTGATGGGCGTGGTGGGGGGAATGCAGGCCAACTGGCAGGGGAAGATCGAGCCGTACGGGGCCTTCTCCCTCAACTGGACGGTGGACGTGGTCACCATCGCCATCATCGGCGGCATGGGCACCGTCGTCGGGCCCCTGCTGGGAGCGGTGCTCGTCATCTACCTGGGAGAGTGGCTGGCCGACTACCCGGAGATCCACGTGGCCATCACCGGCGCCATCCTCATCGCCGTGATTCGGTTCGCCCCCTACGGGGTGTGGGGAGCCGTCCTCCAGCTGGCGGCGTCGGCCGGCCGGCGGCGGAGGAGCCTCTGGTGACCGCCTTGCCCGCCGCCGCTCCAGTTCCGCTCCTCCGCACCGTGGGCCTCAGCAAGCGCTTCGGGGGCGTGGTGGCGCTGGAGGCTCTCGACCTCGACCTCTACCCCGGCGAGACGCTGGGCGTGATCGGCCCCAACGGAGCCGGCAAGAGCACCCTCATCGGCCTTCTGTCGGGAGCCTTGAGGCCCACCGCCGGTGACGTCTTCTTCGACGGGCGCCGAATCACCGGTCTACCTCCTCACAAGCGGGCCCGGTTGGGTATCGGGCGCACCTACCAGATCCCCCAACCCTTCCACCGCATGACCGTTCTCGACAACCTGCTCCTGGGACGGCTGTACGGATCGAGGGACGCCGCCCGGGGGGCAAGGCGCGAGTGCCTGGCAGTGCTCGAGCAGACAGGCCTCCTCCCCCTAGCTCAGGCCCCGGCCGGCGATCTCACCCTCCTCAGCCTCAAGCGTCTCGAGCTGGCTCGGGCCTTGGCGCTCAAGCCCAGGGCCCTCCTCTTGGACGAGATTGGCGCGGGGCTGGTGGAGGCAGAGCTGGCCGAGCTCATCGATCTCATCCAGACCCTGCGCACGAGCGTGGAGGCCATTCTCGTCGTCGAGCACGTCATCGACGTCATCCGCCAGTGCTCCGATCGGGTGGTGGTGTTGGACTGGGGCAAGAAGATCGCCGAGGGCGCTCCCGCCGACGTCCTGAGCGACGCCCAAGTGGCGGCTGTCTATCTGGGCACGGGCGCCGGCACCTCCGTTCACCGCGGCACCCCTCCAGCTCCCTCGGCCGGCGAGCCGCTCGTGTCGGTGCGCCATGTGGCCGCCGGCTACGGCCGTTTCCGGGCTCTCCACGACGTCAGCTTCGACATCTATCCGGGGGAGATCGTGGCTCTCCTGGGAGCCAACGGGGCCGGCAAGACGACCACTGCTCGGGTACTCAGCGGCATGCTCTCCCCCACCGCCGGGGAGGTCGTCTTCAAGGGGGAGCGTATCGATGGGCGGCGGGCCCACGAGATCGTCCGCCTGGGCGTGGCGCACTGCATGGAGGGGAGGCGGATCTTCACTGATCTGAGCGTGGAGGAGAACCTCTTGCTGGGAGGCCGCACGGCTCCCACGCCGGCCGAGCGGCGGCGGCGACTAGCCCGGGTGTACGACCTCTTCCCCATCCTCAGAGAGAGGCGCAACGACTCGGGCGGCAACCTGTCCGGGGGTCAGCAGCAGATGTTGTCCATCGGGCGCGCCCTCATGGCCGATCCCGAGCTCATCATCTTCGACGAGCTGTCGCTGGGGCTGGCGCCGGTGGCGGTGGATGCTATCTACGAGAAGATCGCCGAGCTCCACTCCCAGGGAGTGACCATGCTCCTCATCGAGCAGAATGTGGAGCGGGGTCTGGCCCTGGCCGACCGAGCCTACGTGCTCGAGAAGGGTGTGGTGGCTCTGAGCGGGCGCCCGCAGGAGATTCGACACGACCCACGCCTGCTCGCCCTGTACGTGGGCGAGGCCAAGGGTGACACCTGACGACAAGGAGGAGCCGTGTATCTGGAGGAAGCCAACACCTTAGTGACCGCTCCCTCGTACAGCACCGGCATCGAGCCTCTCCCCGACGTGGGCCAGATCCGGGTCGGGATCTGCGGTCGCCTGGAAGGCATCACCGGCGAGATGTTCGAGTGGTGGTTCGGTCGCATGGACGAGGAGACCTACATGCTGTGGGCGCCGGGCTCCCACAAGGCCTTCGCCTGGGTGGAGGGCTTCGAGCCCGGGCGCTACGTGGGCGCCACCCATCTCACCCACCAGACCCTGACCCTGGACGATGGTCGGGAGCACCTCATGCGGGCTCACTTCACCTTCGTTCCCCGTGCCCTGTGGCTGGACTGGCGCCTGTTCGAGAGGTACGGCGTGAGCGGGGCTGTGTGCGGCATCGTTCGCCCCTTGGACGAGGAGGGACGGCGGCTGGACACCATCGCCGCCCGCATGATCCACGTCTGCCTGGCCCGGGACTATGGCAGCGAGCTTCGCTCCTCCTTCTGGTTTACGGCCGGAGAGGGCGGCTTCGACGAGGAGCTGGGCCGCGCCTTCATCCGGCACGTCCAGCTGGAGGACGAGGAGATCGTCAAGTTCCTGCCCAGGCTGTGGGCGGAGCGGTGAGGTGGCCGCCATGGAGCTCACCGACTGCGCTTCCCTCCTCCACCCCGATCCGCTGCCCTTGGAGATGGGTGTCGAGCGCCTTCCTTCCGGGCAGCTCCATGTGGCCGCCCGTACCGACATGCCCGGCTGCACGGGGCAGATGCTCGACTGGTGGTTCGCCTGGGGCCCCGGCACGCGGGAGTACGTGTGGTGGCATCCGGGGGACCACGTGTCCTCGCAGTGGCTCGATCTGGGGGGAGGCTCGGTAGTGGGAGCGACCCACGTGGTGGACGAGCGGCTAGGCGGGGAGGAGGTGCACAGCCTGTGCATCCGCTTCCACGACCCGGCCGAGCTCTTCGGCCGCCGGCGGCTGGCCGAGGCCCGGGCGCGGGGCCACATCTCGGCGGTGGTGTGCGCCTACGTCGGCCTTGACGCCGATCCCCCCCGCGACGCCGACGGGCGACCGCTCGGGGGGCGCCTTGTCCACGTGGCCCGGGACACGTCCTTCGGCTGCGTCCTGCGCAGCAACTTCTGGCTCGGCTTCGGTCTCGATCTGCCGCCGGAGGAGCTGACCCGCCGGATTCCCGACGAGATGGGCCTGCGGCTGATGAAGCACGCCTACACCGAGTTCCACATGCTGTCCCGGTTCCTCCCTTCCCTGTACGTGGCGGAGCGCCGAGAGGAGGAGCCGCCGCCTCTTCCCTGGTAGGTCGGACGGAAAGGAGCGCTCGTGAACGAATCGACCGACCGTCTCCCGGAGCCCGCGTTCGGGGCGGAGCTGGGGCCGCCCTTCTTCGGGCGTGGCCGCTGGGCGGCGCCGCTCAACTACCTGCCCGAGGTGCGCCGGGCCTGGGTCGTCCCCGAGCGGGTGGAGATCCACGACGTGACCCTGCGCGACGGCGAGCAGACGGCCCGGATCGTCTTCAGGCCGGAGGAGAAGATCCTCATCGCTCAAGAGCTCGATGCCTTGGGCGTGGCCTCCATCGAGCCCGGCCTTCCCGCTACCCCCGAGGATCGGGAGGTGATCTCGACCCTGTCGGGGATGGGCCTACGGGCGAAGGTGAAGCCCTTGGTACGGGTGCGCGAGGACGACGTCGCCCACGCCATCGACTGCCGGGCAGACGCCATGGTGCTGGAGTTCGGCATCAATCCCTACCTCCTCAAGGTGGTCTACGAGACAACCCCGGAGACGCTGGCCGACCAGGTGGTCGAGTACTCACGGGCGGCCAAGGAGGCAGGTATGGAGGTCGAGTTCATGGGCTGGGACGTCTTCCGCATCCCCTCCCTCGACTACCTGCGGCGGTTCTTCACCACCATCGTGGAGGGGGGCGCCATCGACCGCTTGACCGTGAGCGACACCTTCGGCATGGCTCACGCCTCGGCCATCGCGTTCATGTTCTCCACGCTGCGGTCGTGGTTTCCCGAGCTTCCACTGGGGCTCCACATCCATAACGACTTCGGCCTCGCCACCCAGAGCGCCCTTGTTGCCCTCACGTCCGGAGCCAGCTCGGTGCACGCGTCCGTGAACGCCCTTGGGGAGCGGGCCGGGAACGTGGCCACCGAGGAGGTAGCTGTGGCCCTTCAGTACCTCCTCGGGATCGACGCTGGCATCGACCTCAGGCGTCTCACCCGCGTGTCCCGCATGGTGGCCGAGATCGCCAAGCGGCCGGTGGCGGCCAACAAGCCCATCGTCGGCACCCACCTGTCGGAGGTGGAGAGCGGCATCGTCGTCCACGTCATCACCCGGATGCGGGAGAGCGAGCTGGGGGAGATCGGCTTCGCTCCCTTCGACCCCTCCCTTGTCGGCCAGGAGCCCATCGCCATCGTCCCCGGGCGCGGGAGCGGTCGTCACTCGGTGGCCGCCCTTCTCTCCCAGCTCGGCCTGTCGGCTGAGGAGGAGGGGCTTCAGGAGATCACCGACCGGGTCAAGCAGGTGGCGCTGGTGCTCAAGAACGCTCTTCCCCTGCCGCTCTTTCGCGACTTAGCGTTGGAGGTACTGGAGAGGAGCCGGGCCTCAACGTAGCGCCGGCCGTCCCTTTCCCGGGGGCGGCGGGCCGGCGTCGACGAGGGATCGGGGAGCTCGCCCGTCAGCGGGCGAAGTCGATGAGAGCGGCCGCCAGCTCGTCGGTGGCAGAGAAGAAGGGAGCATGGTCGGTATCGAGCTCCACCACCTTCCGGCACGGGTGCTCGCGGATCATCCGGCGTTGGAGAGCCGGGGGAAGCGCTCGGTCTTGGGTGCAGAGGACGTAGTAGCGAGGAATGGCTGCCAGTACCGCCTCGTCGATGCTGACGGGAGTGGCGAAGGGCGCCACCGGCTGCGGGCGCCGCTGGGCGACCGCCCACGCCGTTCGCTCCGGCGGGCAGCAGTTGAAGATCGCCTGCGCCGTGGCCTCCTCGGGGAGCACGGCCACCGGCGGATCGCCCTCGATAACGAGGTTGGCCTGGATCATGTCGTCCTTGCCCTCGGGAAGGCGGGTAAGGTCGAGCAGGCTTTGCCCGTGGGACGGCATGAACGCGCACACGAAGACGAGCGAGGCCACCCGCTCGGGGCAGCTCGCCGCCGCCTGGGTGATGATGACGCCGCCCATACTGTGCCCGACGAGGACGGCCGGCTCCGGGCGGCGGGCCAGCACCTCGCACACGCGATGGGCGCAGCTTGCCAGGGTGACATCCTCGACCGAGGTCTGGTCGTCCCCGGCGCCGGGAAGGTCAAAGGCCTCGACCGTGTGGCCTGCCGACTCCAGCGGCGCGATGATCGGCTGCCAGCACCAAGCCCCGCCGAAGGCCCCGTGGACGAGGACGAACCGAACCATCGGCTCATTGTAGGGAGCGCCGTCCCCTGCTGCCTCCCCCGCCCCCTGTTGGCGCGCCTGTCGGGCGCCATGGGCGAGGTCGGAGCTTGTTTAATACGAGGGTCGTAGACGACTAGTCGTAGACGCCGATTCTCGGCCCAGGGACAGAGGAGCAGGGACAGAGGAGAGCGTATGGCTAACCCCACCGACAGGGTGTCCGCGTTTCCCAGCCCGTACGAGATCGAGACGCCGCCCGGCTGCGAAGGCTGGCAGGAGATGTATCCCTACCATGCCCTGTTCGACGAGCGGCGGCGGGAGAGCGACGAGAACAGGTTCTGGTTCTGGAACTCCATGCACTTCCCCCTGCCCATGCCGGCGTTCGACGTCTTTTGCGCCGACTCTCCCTACCAGGCCTTCGCCGAGTGGCAGAACCGCTTCTTCGCCGTTCCTCCGGCCATGGGCATCGAGTACCGGATCGTCAACGGGTATGTCTACATCTCCGGGAACCCCATCACCGATCCCGACAAGATCGCCGAGCGGGCGGAGTTCTTCCAGCGCCGGGCCGGCTACTACTTCGAGCACTGGGACGAGCTCTACCAGCGGTGGAAGGAGAAGATGCAGGCCCTCATCGCCGAGGTCACCAACCTGCGCGTCCCCGACCTCCCTGAGTACCACTCCGACGACCTTATGGTGGACGGGCGCAACACCGCCTTCTACGAGGTGCTGGACGCCTACGGCCGCCTGCTGCGCTGCGGCGATCTTGCCTGGCAGCACCACTTCGAGCTCCTCATGCTCGGCTACGGCGCCTACATGACCTTCGCCGACTTCTGCCGGACCCACCTTCCGGACATTCCCGATCAACACGTCGCCCAAATGATCGCCGGTATCGACGTCGTCCTGTTCAAGCCCAGCGCGGAGCTGCGCCGTCTCGCCCAGCTGGCCATCGACAAAGGCGTCGACGGAGTCTTTGTCGAGGGACGCTCGCCGGAGGAGATTGACGCGGAGCTCGCCCGGAGCGAGGCCGGCCGAGCCTGGCTGGAGGAGCTGGAGAAGGTCAAGGACCCCTGGTTCAACATGGCCACCGGCGACGGGCTCTACCACTACTACCGGAGCTGGTACGACGATCCCAGCATCCCCTACGCGTCCATCGTCGGACACGTGCAGGCCCTCAAGGAAGGGAAGGAGGGCGAGGAGCGACCCACCGAGGAGCTGGCCCGAGAGCGTGATCGCCTGGCGGAGGAGTACGGAGCCCTCCTCGACGAGGAGTCGCGGACGACCTTCCGCGACCTGCTCGAGCTGTCGCGCAAGGTTTTCCCCTACGTCGAGGAGCACAAGTTCTACTGCGATTACTGGTTCCTGACCCGCTGGTGGAACAAGGTGCGCGAGTTCGGAGCCCTCCTTGCCAAGCACGGGTTCCTGGAGGACTCGGAGGACATCTTCCACCTCACCCGCCACGAGGTTGCCGCCGCCCTCGACGACCTCCTGCTGAGCTGGGCTACGGGCGGCCAGGCGCTCGGCCCCAGGCACTGGCCGCCGATCGTGGCCCGGCGCAAGGAGCTGCTCGAGCGGCTGGCCAAGTGGACGCCGCCGCCTGCTCTGGGAGCGACGCCCGATGAGATCACCGATCCGTCGGTGGTCATGCTCTGGGGCGTGACGACGGAGCGGGTGCGCGAGTGGGCGGCGGCGACCGAGGGGGGAGGAGGCCGCCTGCTCGGTGCTGCCGCCTCGCCCGGCGTCGTCGAAGGCGTCGCCCGGGTGGTCATCGAGGTAGAGGAGCTGGCCAGGGTCCGGGAAGGGGAGATCCTCGTCTGCCCCATCACCTCCCCGGCATGGGCGCCCATCTTCTCCAGCGTGAAGGCGGTGGTCACGGACATCGGGGGCGTCATGTCCCACGCCGCCATCGTCTGCCGGGAGTACGGCCTGCCGGCGGTGGTCGGCACAGGGCGGGCGACGGCCGAGATTCGGACGGGGCAGAAGGTCCGTGTGGACGGCACCAACGGCGTGGTCACCGTTCTCGACGCCTGAGTCCGGTGGGTACGGTGAGCACCGTCTACACCCGTTCGCTGGTCGAGTTGCGGCAAGGCGACGCCACCGAGTTCGGCGGCAAGAGCGCCAACCTGGGAGAGCTCCTGGCGGCCGGGATCTCCGTTCCCCCGGGGTTCGCGGTTGGCGCCGCCGCCTTTCGCGAGTTCGTTCGGGCCACCGGCTTGCAGGAGACCATCGCTTCCGCCACGGCCCGTGTCGCTCCCGGGGACGTGGAGGCGATCAACGCGGCGGCCAAGACCATTGACGAGGCGATGCGGTTCGCGCCCTTGCCGGAGGCGGTTCGGGCTGAGCTGGAGCGACGCTACGAGGAGCTGGCTGTCGGGTTGAGGGAGGAGAAGCCCCCGGTGGCTGTCCGCTCGAGCGCGCTGGGGGAGGACAGCCGCGAGACGAGCTACGCCGGCCAGCAGGAGAGCTTCCTCTGGGTTCGGGGCGTGGAGCAGCTCTGTGACGCGGTGCGCGACTGCTGGGTCAGCCTCTACACCCCCCGGGCGATCGGCTATCGGGCGGCGTTGCCCAGGGGGGAGGTGGAAGCGGCCATGGGGGTCACCGTCCAGCTGATGGTGGACGCCGAGATCTCAGGCGTGATGTTCACGTGCAACCCTGTGAGCGGCGACCCGAGCATGGTGGCGGTGAACGCGAGCTGGGGGCTCGGCATCGCGGTGGTCGGCGGCGAGACGACTCCCGACGACTATCTGGTCAGCAAGGTGACCGGGGAGGTGGTTCGCCGGACGGTGAGCAGCAAGCACGTCGAGTACGTCCCCGATGCCGCCGGCCAAGGGGCGATCCGCCTGGAGGTGCCGCCGGATCGGCGGGACAAGCCCTGCTTGGATGAGGTGCAGCTGGCCGCCCTCGTGGACGTGGGACGGCGCGTGGAGCGCCACTTCGGCTCCCATCAAGACATCGAGTGGGCCATCGGGCGAGGACGGCCGTTCCCGGAGTCCCTGTTCGTTCTCCAATCGCGTCCGGTCACCGCTCTCAAGCCGACGCCGAAGCTGTCCGCCTCGGCCATGGCGCTCATGATGAGCACCTTCGGCGTGCCGACGCGGGAGGCGGCCCGATCCTGATCCCCACATGCCTCTGAGCGAGGACGACGTCCGCGAGATCCTGCGGCTCATCGACGACTCCGACCTGAAGGAGCTGCGGATCGAGACCGACGGCCTGTCCCTGTACGTCCTCCGCGGCAACGAGGCACAAGGTGCCCGGAAGGAGGTGGCGGAGTCAGGGCCGGGGATCGAGCCTGCCGAGGAGGTCGCTCCGCCGCCGGCGCCGCCACCGGCGGCTGCCGACGACCTCCTCACCATCCCTGCCCCCATGATCGGCACCTTCTACCGCGCTCCCGAGCCGGGGGCTCCGCCGTTCGTGGACGTGGGTACGCCGGTCCGGCCGGATACGGTCGTGTGCATCATCGAGGTCATGAAGCTCATGAACCCGGTGCCGGCCGGCGTGTCGGGGACCATCGTGGAGGTATGCGCCGAGAACGCCCATCCGGTGGAGTACGGCGACCCCCTCTTCCGGGTGCAGCCAAACGGACAGCCATGAGCCTCGCTGGCTTTCAGGTCGGCCGGTGGGGGCCGTGAGCAGGCTCATCGACATCGTCGACACCACCGTTCGCGACGGCCAGCAGAGCTTGTGGGGGGCGACGGGGGTGACCACGGCGGAGATGCTCGCCATCGCGCCCACGCTGGACCGGGTCGGGTTTCACGCCGTCGATTTCACCTCCAGCACCCACATGAGCGTCTCGGTTCGCTTTCATCGAGAGGATCCCTGGCAGCGGCTGCGGCTGGTGAGCGCCGCCATGCCCCGCACGCCGCTCAGCTTCATCACCAGCGGCATGCGCTTCATCAGCTGGGTTCCCGCCGACGAGGATGTCATGCGGCTCGCCTTTCGCTGCGTGGCCCGCAACGGGATCCGCCGCGTCCAGATCGCCGATCCCGCCAACGATCCCGCCCGGCTGCGGCGCGTGGCCGCCATGGCCCGCCAGGAGGGGCTGGAGGAGATCGTCATCGCCCTCACGTACTCCGTCAGCGAGGTCCACACCGTCTCCTATTACGCCCAGTGCGCCGCCGCCCTCGCCGACTGCGCCGACATGGATCGCCTCTACGTCAAGGATCCCGGCGGCCTGCTGACACCGGCTGTGGTACACGAGCTCGCTCCCCACCTCCTCCGCGCTGCCGGAGGCCGCCCCCTGGAGCTGCACAGCCACTGCACCATCGGGCTTGCTCCGTACGTGTACATGGAAGGGCTGGCGGCCGGCTTCCAGGTCCTGCACACGGCCGTCTCCCCGCTCGCTCGCGGCACCTCCAACCCGGCAGCTGAGACGACCATCCGCAACCTGGAGGCCGAGGGATTCTCCCACCGGCTCGACCTCGACGCCTTGGCCGCCGTGTCGGAGTACTTCCAAGAGCTTGCCCGCGAGAAAGGCATGCCGGTGGGCGAGCCGCAGGAGTACGACGCCACCTACTACCGGCACCAGATGGCCGGCGGCATGGTGTCGACCACCCGGCGGATGCTGGAGGAGCTCCGCCGGCCCGATCTGTTCGACGCCGTGCTGGAGGAGTTTGGCCGCGTCCGGGCCGAGATGGGGTACCCCATCATCGTCACCCCCGTCTCCCAGCTCGTGGCCACGCAGGCGGCGAGGAACGTCATCGACGGCGAGCGCTGGGCGAACGTCACCGACGAGATGATCCGCTACTTCCTCGGCCACTACGGCGACCCCCCCGCCCCGGTGGCGGCCGATGTGGCGGAACGGGTCCTGTCGCGTCCGCGCACCGAGGAGCTGCGGCGGCTCGAGCCGCTGAGCTTGGAGGGGGCCCGCCGACGGCTCGGTCGTAGGATCTCGGACGAGGAGCTGCTCCTCAGGCTGACCATGCCGGAGGAGCAGGTCAACGCCGTGCTCTCCTCGCCTCCGATCGAAGCCAGGCCGGCTCCCGCCTCCCGGCCGGGCCGACACCCCCTGGTGACCTTGCTCCAGGAGGTGGCCAAGCGCAGGTCGATTACCCACCTGCGCGTGCAGAAGGGGAACGAGCTGGTGGTGTGGCGCCGTGCGACTTGACGACTCGCGGGCCTTCGTCTTCGACGTCGACGGCACCCTCGTCCATCGCTCGGGGGAGGAGATTCGAGTGCAACCGGGGGCTGCCGAGGTGTTGGCGAGGATCCGGGCGTCGGGGCGACGGCTCGTCCTCTTCACCAACGGGTGCTACCAGCCGCCCGAGGCCTTCGCCGCCGATCTGCGCGCAGCCGGGCTGCCCGTGGCCGACGACGAGATGCTCACCCCTCTGCTCAGCGTCCAGACCTACCTGCGCGAGCGCCGCTGCCGTGGCTCGCTGCTCCTCTTCTCCACCCCCTCGGCGCGCGAGTACCTCCGGCAGGCGGGGGTGCGCATCCTCGACGACGAGCCGGCGGTGGGCGCCGACGCCGTGTTCGTGGCTCAGCCGGACGCGGCCGACTTTGGGGCGCTCGAGCGGGCGGCTCGGGTCGTGCTCGCCGGGGCACGGCTTCTGACCGCCAGCTATGCGCCTGCCTACGCCGGCGCCGACGGGCCCATCTTCAGTCGGGGCGCCATGCTGACGGCCGCGCTGGCCAAGGTCACGGGCGCCCGGCCGGTCGTCGTCGGCAAGCCGTCGCGGGCGGCGCTGAAGACCATCGGCAACCACCTGGGAGTGCCGGCTCGGGAGCTGGCGGTGATCGGCGACGACGTGACCCTGGACATCGCCCTCGGCCGGCTGGGCGGAGCGCGGACGATTCTGGTACGCAGCGGCATCAGCGGCGAGGTCGATCTCGGCCGAGTGGCCGAGCGGCACCGCCCGGACGGAGTCGTGGACACGGTGGCCGAGCTCCTCGCCTGGCTTTGATGGGGGATGCCCACGCCTGACCTACACTGGTGGCCGCGCCCCCGTAGCTCAGTGGAGAGAGCAGCGGTTTCCTAAACCGCGCGCGCAGGTTCGATTCCTGCCGGGGGCATCCCGCCGCCGGTCGGGGCGGTCGGGAGTCCCCCGCTGGGAAGCCCGAGGCGCAAGCCACCGGACTTCCCAGCGCCGGCGCGTAGGCTCGATTCCTGCCCGGGGGGCCAGCGCCAAGCTTTGCGGCCTCCTGCCGGCGCAAGGTTCTCTGCCACGAGCAAGGGATGTCGCCGGCTGCCGACCGGCGCGACGCTGCCGTGCCCGCCATGCGCGCGGTGCGTGCGGCTGCGTGCTCGACCGGTGCTGAACCGGGCTGCCATCGGTCAGGGAGATGGCCGGCGTAGCGCTGCAAAGGAGGCCGCCGGACGAGGAGGAGTGGTCTGCGACCGGGCGCGCGTACGTAGAACGTGGCCGCGGAGAGGCGCGCGCCGACCAGCCCCTCCTTCGTTCCCAAGCGTCCGAAGCGCCCAGGCGACCACCGGAAACCGCCCCATGTGGAGCGCTCGGCGCGGGATGGGTCAAGGTCGGGGACGACAGCGAGCCGGCTTCCGACCCCACGCTCGGGACTACCTGCCACTCCATAGTCATGCTCGGAGAGAGCAACGGCAACGCTCGAGTTGGCCACCGCCTACGAGGCCTACCCCGTTCCTGGACGCTCCCGCTGACGTCGTCAGGGCATCGTCGTGTACAAGCGCAGTGAACGACGGAGAAATGGCCGGGACGTTCACTGGAGTCGGTGCCCGGGCATGCTCCTCCTGAGGAAGACCGTGAACGTCGTGCCCTCACCGAGGCGTGTATCGACGCTCAGACGCGCGCCGATCAGCCCGGCTGACCTCTTAGCGATGGCAAGCCCCATCCCCGTTCCAGGACGACCTTCCACGTTCGAGGCGCGATAGAACGGCGACCAGAGTTCCTGGAGCTCCGCATCCGGGATGCCGATTCCCTCGTCGCTCACACTGACGCGCACGTCATCTCCCTCGGCGGCGAGCTCGACAGCTACCTCCGTCCCCGGGGCAGAGTACTTGACGGCGTTCTCGAGCAGGTTGACGAGGATGTAGCGGACATGCTGGCGGTCGGTGACGAGCTGGCACGTGCCCCCGGGCGTGTCAAGCCGCAGGCGGTGCTGTGCTCCGGCGCCGGCGGCGAGGGTCTCCACCTCGCCCCGGAGCAGCTCGACCAAGTCGAGTGGCTCCGGGTGCACCTCGACGCCGTCTGGGTGGTAGCGACCGAACTTCCCGAAGGCCATGCTCCCAAGGCTACCGTGGCCGGAACGCCGGTCGCCTCGACTGCATCCCGATGGCGCCTCCCTCCTCCTGCCGCTCCTCCCTGCGGCCGTGCCCCCTACACCTCGGTGACTGTCGCGAGTGAACCGAGGTTCGCCCGACGCGCAAGCCGGTTGCCCCCTTCTGGTGGATGCGCTCGATGAGCCGGCGGTGGAGCTCGTGGAAGCGGACGCGGCCTGAGCTGGCCATGACGAGGTCGGGCAGGGCCCAGTAAAGCGGGAGGCAGCTTGCCTCGCCGAGGAAGGCCCCGATCCCCTTCGTCCTGCCCGTGACCTCGCCAAGGCTCCGCTCGAGCAGATTCGTCGAGCGCCCGATGCGCCGGTCCTTGCGCGGGTAGCGCCGATGGACGGTGAGGGCGTCGGGGAGGCAAGACGCGGCGAGGGGTAGCCCTGGTCGGTCCGCTCGCCGGAGCGGGCGCAGCCTCAGCTCACCGTCCTCGGCCGGGTCGGCCCTCGTCGATGGCCCGCCTGGGGGCCTCCTTCAAGCGCTGGCGCTCTTCCCCGGGGAGCTTGGCGAGGACGGTACTGAAACGTCCCGCTCTTCGGGAGCGCCGTAGGTCAAGCAGAAACCGTATGGCCGAGCAAGCCGTCTGGGCCGCAGCGTCACCTCCATCTCAGTAGGGTGTCAAGGATGGATCCGCGGCGTCTGCGGCACTTCCTCGCGGTCTACGAGCACGGTAGCCTCGGTCGGGCGGCGGCCGAGCTAAGCATCACCCAGCCGGCGCTCTCGAAGAGCATTCACCAGCTCGAGCGCGAGCTGAAGGTGCAGCTCTTCGACCGCACCCCGAAGGGCCTCGTCCCCACCGTGTACGGTGAGACGCTGTTTCTCCACGCGCGATCGGTCGAGTCCGAGCTACGAGCCGCACAGCGCGAGATCGCCCTACTCGCCGGTGCGGCCAAGGGCGAGGTTCGCGTTGGCGTAACGCCTAGCGTCGCCGCGACCCTGCTGCCTACGGTGGCGTTGCTGCTGCACAGGGAGCGACCGGCCATCCAGCTTAGCGTCATCGAGGGCCTCGTGGAGAAGCACGTTCCGGCCTTGCGGCGAGGAGAGCTCGATGTGGTCGTGGGCGGCTGGGCCCGGGGAATGCATCCCGACCTTAGGACTGAGGTCGTGCTCGGCGATGTCGTGACTGTCTTCGCGAGGGCCGGACACCCGCTGAGCGGGGGGCGCGTCGAGCTCCCACAGCTCCTCGAGTACCCGTGGGCGATGCCGCCGCACACCCAGTTTTGGCTCGACCACCTCGACCGAACCTTCGTCTCGAGGGGACTTCCGCCCCCGCTGCCCGCTACGGTGTCAAACTCGGCCAGCTTCATCCGGAGCGTGCTGGGCAGGAGCGACTTCCTCACCTACCTGCCGGCGCTGCTCCTCGCCCATGATCGGCAAGCTGGGGAGATCGTCCCGCTCGACGCGCCCGAGCTCGAGTTCCCCATCGACATCAACGTCACCTACCGGGCCCGAGCAGCCCTCCCCGCTGCCGTGGACGCCTTCATCGAGGCGCTGCGCTCCGCCTGCGCCGCGATGCGCGAATAGGGCGCCGCTAGATGAGCTGTCCTCCACACACGTTGTGAACGCTGAGAGGATGTGCGGGCCTCCTTCGAAGGAGGTCGCGGATCCGACTGGACCGTTACGCCAAGCTCGTACCGGCCGGCCGCTATGCGCTCGTGCGGGGTGGACGACGGCGGTGGTTGGTGGGATCCTTTCGTGGGGTGCGGGTGATCGACGAAGCGAAGCGCAGACCGGAGGGGCTTACGGAGTCTGCCGCGCGGCCTTGCCCTTTGAGGGCCCAGAAGATGCGCGCCCCGGTGTCGCACCCGCACCCGCTCTGGGTGGCCCGCTCGAGCGCCAGTCGCTGACGAGCCGTCGATAGGCGGCCTCGGCTGGCGTGAGAGCTCGCGCTCGGCGTCGAAGACGGCTTTCGACTTGCCGCCGGCGATGCCCTTGCGCCCCTTCTGCGGCGGCGCGCCGGCGAGTAGCTCGAGGCGGCGGATCTTGTTGCGGGTCATTGCTGGGCGGGCGAAGGCGTAGTCCTCGCCGCGGGTGAGCAGGTGCCAGAAAGAGCGCGGCGAGTTTGCGCGCGGTCGTCGTGGCGGCGATCTGCGGGCCGCGGCGGGCGCGGATCCGCTCGAAGAAGGCGCGTAGCGGCCCCGGGATGAGCGTCACCTTCCAGGCCACCTCGCCGAGCATGTGTCGAGGCTCCGAGGCGCCGGCTTTCGATATGCAGCCGTGACGGGCAGACGTGCTGCCGGACTGGCGGACGCGCGGGTCGAGGCCGAGGTACCTGACCAGCTTGCGCGGCGAGGAGAAGCGGCGGATGTCGCCGATCGCCGCCATGAAGGTCGCTGCCGTCTGCACGTTGACGCCCGGCACCGTCATCAGCCGCAGCACCTCCGGCCAGGCGCGCGCCTGCTTGGCGATCTCGCTGTCGAGCGCGGCGAGCTCGGCGTCGAGGAAGTCGACCTGGCGCAGACGGCCGTCGAGGGTCAGCCGCTCGTCGACCGGCAGCTCCAGCCCGGCCAGCCAGCGCCGACCCGCCTTTCCGAAGGTGTCCGTGACTGGCGGACGGTCGCAGAGGTTGCGCGCCAAGACGCCATGCGCCTCGTTCTTCGTGCGCGTCGGCGGCGCCCGAGCCGCTCGCGCGGGGTTGGTCAGTCGGAGCAGCGTCCGCGTCCCCTCGTCGGGCGTCCACACCTCGTCGAGGAGCCCAGAGCGAAGCATCCGCGCGATGAGCCTCGCGTCGAGGCGGTCCGTCTTTGCTCGCGCGTCGCTGATCCCCTTCAACTTGCGGGTGTTGGCAACGACGACACGGAGGCCGTGGGCTTGCAGGAGCGAGACGATCGTGTCTGCGCCTGTGGGCGCCTCGATGGCGACGACGTCACTCGCGGCCAGACTCTGGGCGAACAGCTCGAGCGACGCCACCCGCGTCGGTATCCGACCCGCAGATCTGACCGCCTCCTCGCTGGCGATCGCGACCTCGCAGAAGTCGCGGTGGACGTCCAACCCGATCCAGCGCATGCGCGCCTCCCTGGCGACGAAATGAGCGGGAGGGCGGCGGGACACACGACCGTGACGGATTCGTGCTCCCGGCACACCGGGTCGAGTCGCAGGGGCGGCCACGAACAACGTCGAGCTCGCAGCTCATCAGTCAGATCGGCCTGCCGTTCGCGCCTCCCGTTCGAGGCCCCTTGTCCAGGAGCCACCATGCTCCCGGCGGGGTCGGACGGCAGTTTCATGCCCCGACAACGCCTGGTGCAACACGCACAGCGGTGCCTTCCGCGAGCTGCTCGCCGGCCGCGGCATCAGGCACCTCCCCACTCAGCCCTACCGACCGCGCGCCAATCGCAAGGTCGAGCGCTTCCACCAGACGATGGCGCGCGAGTGGGCGTACGGGAGGCTGTACCGGTCCTCAGAGCACCGTCGATGGGCGCTGCCACACCGGCTCCACCACTACAACCAGCGCAGGCCACACAGGTCGCTCGGAGGGAAACCCCCGATCAGCCGCGTTCAGAACGTCTGTAGGCAGGACAGCTAGAGGCGGCCGCTACCGAGTGGAATTGTCCGGAGTGGCTGTCAAGGCGGAGGCGACGCTGAGCAGGAGCATGTCGCGCGTGAAGTCGCACGACCAGCCGACCCAGGCGTCGTTCAAGTAGCGCGCCGCCCGGTACTCGCTGGCCACTCCGTAGCCGCCGAGGACCTCGACCGCCCGCTGCGCGTTGCGAATCGCGACATCCACCGCGAACGTCTTTGCGGCCGGAGCTTTGACGCTCGAGGCGGCGAGGGGGTCTGTGTCGGCAGCGCGGGCGGCATCCCAGACCAAGAGCCTCGCTGCCTGGAGATCGACGGCCATCTCAGCGAGCCTCAGGGCGACCGCTTGGTGCTCGACCAGTGGGACGCCCCAGCTCACGCGCTCCCTGGCGTAGCCGAGCGCGTACTCGTGGGCGGCGCGGGCAAGCCCCACGAAGCAGGCAGCGAGGCAGATGCCGATCTCGGGCGACGACGCGAGGACGACACCGGCCCTGCCCTCCTCGCCGATGAGATTGTCCCGCGGGACGCGGGCGCCGTCGAGAATCAGTTCCGCGTGATACGAGGTGCGCCAGCCCGAGAGCGCCGTACGCTTGCCGACTGAGAGGCCGGGCGTGTCGGCCGGGACGTAAAACATCGACAGGCTCTGGACAGGGGGGGCGTGGAAGGTGCTCCTGGCCATCACCAAGTAAGCGTCAGCGACACCGGCGTTCGTCACGAACGCGGACTTCCTCCCAGTGAGGACGTAGTTGTCGCCGTCGCGCCGTGCCTCCGTCTGCACGCCGATGGAGGGATCTGGCGTGGGACAGAAGAGGTCCGAGCCGGCCCGGTGAGGCTCGCTCAGGGCGCCGCTGTACAGAATCGGCTTGCCAGCACGCACCGGTGCCAGCCAGCGCTCCTTCTGCTCCTCCGTGCCGGCCCGGGCGATGAGCTGCGCGAGCGTGGCGGTGAGAGCGAAGTAGCTGGCCGCCACCGCCGTGTCGACGGCGCCGAGCTCTTCGAGCAGGATGACCGCGTCGACACACGAGCCGCTGTGCCCGCCGTGCTCCTCGGGAATGAGGACGGAAACGAACCCCAGCTCGCAGCCACGGCGGAATGCCGGCTCAAGCTGGGGCCAGGGCTCCACGGCGTGGCCGTGGGCAGCGTAGATCTGCTCAACCGCCGGAGCCAGCTCCCTCTCGGCGAAGTCGCGCGCCGTCTCGCGCAGCAGCTGCTGCTCGTCGGTGAGCGTGAAATCGATCACGCGGCCAGCTTCCGGGCGACGAGTTCCGCCTCGTAGAGCGCGATCGCCACGTGGCGGGGAGCGACGCAGTCGCCCACCGCATGGACTTCCGGGACGAGGCCGTCGAGCTCGGCTGCGAGAGCGCCTGCCGAGCTTCTGTTGCCTGCGATCACCACTGCGTCAATCCTGTCGAGACGCTGGCTCGAGCCCGTGAAGACGTTCAGGAGGGTGACGCCTCGATCGCCGACCTCGACGACCGTTGTCTCGGGGACCCGGAGGACACCCTGTCGGGCGAGCGTCGGGAGCAGTGCCGCGAGGGTGGCCGGATCGATCTCGAAGCCGACCGTCGGCGTCGGCGCCACCCACCAAACTTGGTTCTCGCGCGAGGCGAGCAGCTCAGCCAGCGCTGCGCCCTCGAACCGGACACCGAGGTCGAGCAGGACGACCGATCCGCGGGCCGGGGCGCGGCCGTCCAGCGCCTCCCACCCGTCGAGCACGGAGACCGACCCGTCGCGCAGAGGAAACGGCGGCGGGCTTGGTCTCGAGCCGGTGGCGACGATGACCACGTCAGGCCCCTCCGTGCAGATCGAAGCGGCCGTCGCCTCCTCGCCCGTCCGCACTTGAACGCCGAGCCGGTCCACGCGCCCGGCGAGGTGCTTCACGATCTCGCCCCACTCCTGGAACCCAGGGGCGGTCGCCGCGAGCGCGACCTGCCCCCCCAGGGTTCGACGTCGCTCGACAACCGTCACCCGGTGACCGCGCAGGGAGGCCACCTCGGCAGCCTTCAGACCGGCTGGCCCACCGCCGATAACCACCACCTTTAGCCTTCTGCGAGCTGGCCTAAGCGTGGCAGCGCCCAAGGCCTGCTCGCGGCCCGCTGCGGGATTGTGTACACAGCTGATAGGCAGGGCCCGCGCGAGCCTGCCCACGCACTCTTGGTTGCAGTGAACGCAGGGGCGGATGTCCTCGGGCCTCCCTTCGGCGACCTTCCGCGGCCACTCGGGGTCGGCGATGAGCTGGCGCGCCATTCCAATCAGGTCGGCGATACCCGTCGCGAGCAGGTTCGCCGCGTGCCCCGGGCTGACGATGCGCCCGAAGGCGACGACTGGAAGACCCGTTGCCCTGCGGGCGGCCGCCGTCACAGCGTCTGCGTAGCCGTCCGGGACGGCCATCGGCGCCAGCCCAGCGTCCATGCTGGCCCATGTGCCCAGGTCGGCCGAAAGGTAGTCGACAAGCCCGGTCCTGGCGATTTCCGCTGCCATGGCGAGTCCCTCGTCCAAGCCGTATCCGCCGGGAATCCGCTCATCGAGGCAGTAGCGGATGCCCAGCGGGACGTCGCCAATCTCTTTGCGCACGCCGGCGAGGGTCTCGAGGACGAAGCGCAGACGGCCCTCCGGGGTTGAGGCGCCGTACTCGTCGTCGCGGCGGTTGAAGAGCGGTGACAGGAAAGTGCGGAGGATGCCGTCGTGACCGACCTTCAGCTCGATGCCGTCGAACCCAGCCTCGAGCGCGTAGCCGGCCGCGCGGCGGAACGCGTCCTCCACCTCACGGATCTCCGTCACTGTCATGGGTTTGGGGATCTCGCGCACCGCCGGGTTGGCCACGGCCGACGGCGCCCACTGAGGGAGCAGCGTGTCGGGTGTGAACGCCTCGATCCCGTGGTGGGTGAGCTGGGCGAACATACAGGCACCGTGCGAGCGGACGGCCTCAATCGTCTCCCGCCAGGCGAGCATCGCCTCCCTGCTTCCGGCGTTGACACACTTTCCATGCCCGCCGGTTGGGTGCACGAACTGGCTCTCGGTGATGATGAGGCCGACCCCCCCACGGGCACGCTCCTCATAGTAGTGTCGGTGCCGGTCCGAGGGTCGTTGCCCATCCGCGTAGAACGTGACGTGCGGTAGAAACACGATCCGGTTGCGAAGCTCCACGCTCCGGATCCGAACCGGCTCGAAGAGGAGCTGCAGACTCGTCACGGGTGCAACGGCCGGCGCGCCCCCGTTCAGCCGCCGACGAGAGCCGGGCTCGTGCCCTTGCTCCTTGCGTAGGCGGTGCGCCCGACGAAGAACTCCTCATCGTTCGTTGCCGGCTCGATCCCGATCGCCCGGAGCGCGTCCTTGCACTCGTCCATCTCGTGCTGGAGCATCTTCATCACCGGCTGGCGGGTGTAGCCACCGTTGCCGCCAACGAGCCACTGGTAGTACTTCTGCTGCGGCCAGTGGTACGTGCCGATCATCTGGGTCGGCATGAACTGCTTCTCGAAGACAAGCCGCACCGGCGTTAGGCGCCAGTAGATCTCCATCGCCTCGGCGATCCGGTCCTCGAGGAGGAGGTTGAAGTACTCGACCAGACGTGGCTTCGCGGGCGACTGGAACAGCTCGTAGGCACCGGCACCAGCGAACTGGAGTCCGAATGTGACCCGCAGCAGGGGCCACCACCTCTCCCAGGGAAACTGGATGACGAGCTTGTCGCCGAGACGAGCGTAGGCTTCGTGGATGAAGCCTGGCTCGAGGATCCCGAGTTTGCAGCCGACGACGTTGTCGATCTTCGCCGCTCGCTCGAGCACGTCAAGCGGGAATCCGCTCGGGTGGAAGCGGCCGAAGTTGAACTTGTGGCTGGGGTAAAGAAGGAAGCCGAGGTCAGCCGCCTCGCACACCTGCCGCGTGACGTCGTAGATCTCCTCCGCGCTCCGCGGGTAGAAGTTAAACGGATAGCCGAGAAGGGCGCAGTCCGCACCCACCCGTGCGGCGTGCTGCGCGAGCGCCACGTTCTCCTCGAGGGAGTCGCGGATGAGCGTTACAGACACGTGGAGCGCGCCGCGGGCCTCGTCGACGACGATCTCCAGCATCCGCTTGGCCTCCTCCATCGTCACACCGGTCTCGACGGCGACGAGGCTGCCCGTGAAGCCGTGGGCAATCGACTGTCGGACATCGAGACGAATCCCCTCCTCGTCGAGTCTCGACAGGCTCGGATCGAACGAGGGGAAGATACAGTTCTCGATCCCACGCAGGTGCTCGCGGGCCCAGGCCTTCCGCTCGCTCTTCATGCGTTCACCTCTAGCGTCGTCGCGCCGCTCACTCTGGCGCGGATTCGCTCTATCGCCTCAAGCTCCCAGCGACGAGGCTCAGTGCGCGGCTCCCACTCGGTTCGCCGCTCTGGCACTTTGATCAAGGCATCGATGAGGACCTGCTGGCCGTACGTGCGCCAGCCGAGTGGACCGGGGAGTCCGGACGGATCGCCCCAGGCGCAGAGACCGTCCTTGATCACGATCGTGTCTGTGACCGGCTGCACACGCGTACCGAGCGCCCAGATCACGTCCCGCAGGTTATATGGGTCGATGTCCGGTCCGACGGCGATGTAGTACTTGCTGCCATTGCCGAGGTAGCCATGGGGGCAGGCGTACACCGCGGTCAGGAGCTGCTTGCCGTAGTGGGGCGGCTTCTCGAGGCCGTCCACCTCCGTCTGGACGACGATCGTCTCTAGATCGTAGGAGACGATGTCCTTCACCTTGTAGCCATTGGCGCGCAGATAGTTGAGCGCCTCGCACTCGAAGAAAAGATCGGCGAAGGCCGTATGCGGGCCTTCGTGGTTGAAGCCGCTCGCCGACCAAGTCGTCATCCACATTGGGCTCTTCCGGTGAGTGATGCAGTTGATCTTGAACACAGGCATCAAATGGTTGCCCAGAAGATGGCCTTGGTAGACGCCCTCCGCGTACCTTGGTACGAGGTAGTCCTCGGGCAAGAACTCCCCCTCGATCACGAACTCGGCGTTCGCCGGGACCATGAGGCCGGGAATCGTTTCCGCCTCGACCACCTCAACCGGCTGACCGTCGAAGCCGCCGACGACCGCGTACTCGTCCACGTTGTCCATCGGCCAGACGAGCCCGCTGCGCACTGCCGATACCGCCGAGATCGACGGCTGCGGGCACATCGCGTACGCGGCGGGCATCGGCTTGCCGTAGCGCCGGAACCTGTCCCGGTAGTAGAGGCCGCCGTCGGAGGCGACTGGGCCTTCGTAGAGCATGGCTACGCACATGTACCGCTTCCGCCGCTCCTCCGGGAGCGGTTTGTTTGGATCGCCGTCGTCCCACTCGAAGAAACCGCAGCGCCAGATGCCGAGGTCGTGTGTGTTCGTCTCTGGATCGTGAATGATGAAGCTGCCGCCGCCACATGGACTCCACGGCACGGTCTCGAACTCGACCCAGTTCCGCGGAAGCTGCTCGTAGACGTTCACATCGTCGCCTCTGATCACGACCTCCTTGCACGGCGCTTGCTCGCGCGCCACGACGGTGGGCGAAATCAGGTTGTTCTTGAGGTTCGCCAGCTTCTCGGTCAGCTCGTCCTTCGTCTCGACGCCGGAGAGCCGCAACATCCGCTCCCGTGTCGCCCAGGGGTTGATTACCACCGGGACATCCGGTCGGTTGTTAACCGGTTGCTCGACGATCCCGATGGGGATGTTCGGGAGCGTGTGCAGGTAGCGGCACGCTGCGCGAAGCTCGGTCTCCATCTGCTTGCCGTTTGCTCCTGCGCAGTTGATGACGCGAAGGTGCTCGTCCCGCAGATCGGAGGGGACAGCGTCCACAATCGAGTCAGGGTCACCGGCTTTGATGGGGACCCGGAAGCGAAACACGTTGCCGATCTCCTCCTCGTCGGCTAGCCAGTCACGAAAGGACTTCCACGGAAATGGCATCGCGGCTCCTTTCGTAGTCATGGATTAGCTTCGTTCCGTCGATCCGGAAACCGACAGGGATGATGTAGGCGCCTAAAATCTCCTTCGGCGCGATGGCTGTGTGCTCCTCGAAGGGTGAGTCGTGGTAGGTGAGCTCGCCGTCTCCCGCCCAGATCTCGCCGAAGCTGAGGTTGCTCGAGACGGTCTGGATGAGCTGGTGCAGCAGCGGCTTGCCGTCTCCGTTGATTTGGGCGCTCGGAAAGTGAACGGTGTGAAAGAGATCCGTGCCGAACGGCTTCGGAAGCTGCGCCGGATCGATCCGCTGCCGTACTGTGATCCTCGCGGTGACGAGCCGCTCGCCGTGGGCCTCGCAGATCGCGGCGTATTGCGAGCCCGGTCCGCACGCTTGCATCGCCGGGTTGAGCGCGTGCAAATGCCGGTTGCGTGTGCCCATGTGCACCGAGCCGATCTTCTTGGGGAAGCCCATGAACCAGCCGCGGGCAAGGCTGAAGTCCTTATCGACCCAGATGTAGACGACGCGCTGTCCCTCCACTCCCCGGTGGCAGCAGCGGATGCCAATCAGACACTCCGTGTACTGACAGCGCTCGGGGTTCACTGCCAGCATGTCCTCGTGGCCTGCCCAGAGACCCTGCCAGTCGCCGAACCAGACATAGGCAGCGTCGGGCTCCTCTCGGGAGGGCTCGAGCGGCTCCGGAAGGAGCTTGGCGACCTCGTCGGGATCGGTTCTGTAGTGGATCGCGAGGATGTCGACGCCGAAGCTCCAAGGCGGCGAGCCGACGATCTGCGCCCGTCCTTTAGGCGAGAGCGGTACGGAGTATCCCTTCAGGTCGACAAGGCTCAATCTCTCCACCTCCTGGATCCACCCATCAGGACGACAGCCCCGAGATGATCGCGCTCTCCCTCGATCCCTGTCAATTTCCGGTTAGTGCCTGGGTCATTACCGTTTGATATGTCATGTCGCCTCCGTTGGAGCTCGCGCTGATACCGACTCCAGCGGTGCGCCGAGCAGCCGGCCGACGACCCGAGCCTCGTGGATCGGGACCGGCGTCCCGTCCTCCCGGTTTCGTCCGAACATCCGATTAGACCGAGGAGGTCCCGATGTCGGGAGTCCGGGAGGTTCGCGTGGGGACGGTGGAGGAGCTGCGCTCCAGCGCCCCGGGCGACGAGCCCGAGGCGAGCCGCGAGGCGCGCTGGAGCGCGCGCCGCAAGGAGCAGGTCGTGCTCAGGTTTCTGCGCAGGGAGTCGCTGGATCTGCTGGCGCGGAAGACCGAGCAGCCGGCCGGGCACGTCGCCGCCCGGCGCGAGGAGTTCTGGCCGCAGGCCGCGAGGACCTGAAGTCGCGGCCGGCGCCGCAGGGGGATCGGCGCCTCGTTCAGGCGCAGCGGAAGGTCGGCGATCTCCAGCTGGAGGTTGACATCCTGCCGGCGATCCTGGAGAAGAAGGGACCCTCCGTCGCCGAGGGGCTGGAGGTGAGCGCCGAGCTACCGCCACCGTTGAAGACGGTCTGTCGGGTGGCGGGCGTGTCCCGGTCGGCGGCGTGCCAGCAGCGCCGTCGCCGGCGCGCCTCGCTTCGCAGGTTCCTGGTCGCCGCCTGCCCGCCCGGTCAGGGCGCTCCCCGACGCCGAGCTCTTGGCCGAGATCCGCCGTGACCTAGAGGAGTCGCCGTTCGTCGGCTAGGGTCACCGCAAGGTGTGGGCGCGCCTGCGCCGGAGGGGGATCCGCACCAGCCGCAAGTGCCTGCTCTGGCTGACCAGGGAGGCGGGCCTGCTTTCCCCAAGCCACAGGTGCGCAAGCGGGCGGCACCCCTGCACGAGGGCACGACACCGTCGAGGAGCCCGATAGGCTGTGGGCAACCGACGCCACCGAGGCGTGGACGCGGCAGGAGGGCCCTGCGCGGTGTTTGTGCTCGTCGACCACGGATCGAACGAGGTCCAGTGTGCGACGCTGCCGCCAGGATGGACCGCTTCGCGGCTGCCGACCTCCTCCCCGAGGTCTGCATCGAGCGCTTCGGCTCGGTCGAGTGGGCGGTGGCCTCTGGCCTGGCGTGGCGCTACGACGGCGACTCCTGCTTCCGAAGCCACCACTACCAGACTCGAGATCGACCACCTCGTCATCGCCCTCTCGCCGGCCTTCCACTACGAGCCGGAGACGAACGGCTGCGCCGACAAGGCGCTCCAGATCCTCACTGCCAGCCGCTGTCTCCAGCGACGCCGCTCCTCGGCCAGCGTCCTGCGCAGCTGGGTGCAGTCGCGGAGCCGCTGGATCTCCTCAGGTGGGATTCCCGACTCGGGCAGCATGTCCTTCGCCAACAAGCGCACCAGCCAGCGCGCGTCGAGTCGGTCGCTCTTCGCGCTCCTCCGGCGACCGAGCAGCGCGCGGGCCTGCACCGGCTCCGCGACACGGACGTCGAAGCCGTAGGAGACCAGCTCGCGCCAGACCCAGCGCCAACCCGCCTCGATCGCCACCGCTCCGACGCGACCCTGCCACTCCGCCGCCCAGCGAGCGAGACTCTCGCGGTCGGCCGAGAGGCGCTTCTCGACCACCTCGCCGTTCTCCGGATCGAGGGCGGCCGCCTGAAAACATGCTTGTGCATGTCGATCGCGGCGCACAGCGTCACAGGCCTCCTCTCGTCCATGAGGCCCGATCGTCCTCGACGCTCAGGACAGAACCCTATGACATCCACCTGACGGGACGGGGCCGCCCCACGTTCTGAGGGCGGACGCATGCAGAGTCTCCTTTCGTCACAGGCGTGTCAGTTCGACACCGGCACTGGGTTTACGGGAGAGCAGCGAGTCCCACGTGAGACGTTGTGAGGGGGCTCACGAGTTCGACTGGCCCTGCGGACTTCAGTGCGACCCGCTTGCGCCCGGCATCGGGAACGCCCTAAAGCCACGACCTTCTCGGGGCACGGCAGAACGTCCGCTTGACTGCCGGTAGGGCGGGTCTTATACTCCACCGTAAGGTGTACTATATCCCGCACACACATCGTACGGTGTGGAGGACACTGCGCCCCAGGGCGATCTTTCTTCCCCCAGATCTCGGGTGGTCGACGAAACGGAGGGTTCGATGGAACTGAAACGTTGGCATCCTCGCCGCCCGCTCGGCCGCAGAGTTGTCCTAGGTGCCGTCGCGCTCACCGCTGCGGCCAGCGTTGTAGCGACAGCGTCCGGAGCAGGGGGGAAGTCGAAGCCGCTCGTGATCGGCATCCGACAGGTGGGCCAGATCTACGATCTCTCTGCGGTTCTTCCGGCCGAGGTGTCCGCCGTAGCGACCAACGTCACCGATTACCTCTGGGCCCGGGGCGCGGACGGGAGAGTCGCGCCGAGCCTTGCAACCCACTGGAAGTGGTCGCCTGACGGGAGGAGGCTTGAGATCACCCTGCGCCGCGGCGTGAAGTTCTCGGACGGCACCCCGTTCACTGCGGCGGACGTAGTCTTCAGCTGGAACCGGCTCAAGGCGAACGGCTTCAGCGACCGCGTTGCTCGCACGCTTACGTCGTGGGAGGTCGTCGACGACACGCACCTTGTCGCCAAGTTTGCGCAACCTGAGCTCGGCTTCATCGCGCAGGGTGGGCCGCCTGTGATGTCCGAGCGGTACTACAAGAAGGTCGGCGAGCAATACTTCAAGACTCACCCGCTCGGCACCGGTGCATACAAGTTTTACCGAATCAAGCCGGGCGAGTATGTCGAGCTGAAGCTTAACCCCCACTACTGGGGTCGGAAGCCAACGGTACGGCACGTGATTATGAAAACAATCACCGATGACACGGCGCGTCTCGCTGCTTTGAAGACGGGCGAGGTGGACATGATCATGCAGGTGCCGTACTCCAAGGTCGAGGAGGTGCGCAAGACGAAGGGATTGAAGACGGCACGGCTCTTCCCGACCGGATCTTCAGTATTCATCGCCTTCAAGTACCTTTCGAAGGAGACGCCGTGGTCCGACCCACGGGTCCGAGAGGCAATCGGTCTCGCGATTGACAAGGAAGCGATCACGAAGAAGCTGCTCAAGGGGCAGGTCGGGACTTTTGGGTTCCTGGCCCGCGGCGACCTTGGCTTCGACCCCACGATCTATCCCTTCCCCTACGACCCGGTACGGGCAAGGCAGCTGCTCGCCGAGGCGGGATACGCGTCGGGCTTCTCGATGGATCTCCCGTACATCGCCGGCGCCGCTACCGGCATCAGGGAAACCGCGGAGGCGGTTGCTCTCTACCTGCGCCGAGTCGGGATCAAGGCCACGCCCAAGCCGCTCGAGGGCCCCGATTTCGTGCAGTTTGTCCTGCAGGCCTCAAGGGACCCGACCAAGGACTACGTGGCGATCTTCATCGGTGCGCTGGCTGGCCAGGCCGAGCCGACGACGGGTCTGGTAACCATGTTCAGTGCAGTGACGCCGTTCGCGTGGTACCGGAACGCGGCCGTGAATGAGGTGATCCTGCGCGCCTCCATGACGCTCGACGACAGCGAGCGAGCGGCACTCATCAAGAAAATCCAGAGGATGATCGTCGACGACAAAGGGTTCGTAAAGCTCTGGGACGTGGCCAGCGTCTTCGGCATAAAGAGCTGTATCCGGTTCAAGCCGGTCAGGGGTATGGGGTTCGACGTGATGCTGGTCAAGGATGTGGATGCCACGCGCTGCAAGTAAGCGCAGCAGCAGGAGCCACGACGGGCGACCGGCCTTCGGTCGGTCGCCCCGCAACTGAGAAAGGAGAACCTGTGCCCAAGAAGCCGTACCACGCCAACGTTCACGAGTTGCCGAGGCAGGTGCGCCTTGGCGGAGCGATCGAGGAGACCGCGGTCGTCATGGACGGCGCGCTGCTCAAGTTCTCCTGGGCTGTGCCGACCGAGTGTGCGGTGAGCGGGCGCGGGGCGGTGCTCGGCAAGGCCGATCAGCATCCGTTCGACCAGGCGATCTTCCTTGTCTCCGGGCGCGTCGAAGTGACGCTAGGGGAGGACGATACCTATGTGCTCGAGCCGGGCCACGTCATCTACATCCCAGCGGACATCCCGCACATCGGCCGCGTGCTCGGTGACGAGCCGGCATTCGGCATCGACATCTTCGCACCCGTTCGCGACGATTACCTCGACATGGCCCAGCACCAGCTTTCCCGGGAGATGGACTCGTAAGTCGGGCGGCAGCATGGCAGCGGTCGCCGCCGCGGCACGGGTTCCCCTCTCCCTCATCGTCCCCAACACCAACCGCGTCCGCGGCCAGCAAGCGACTTTCCACACCACCACCGATCCTAGCCCCACCCAGGCACGCGCGCTCCAGCTCCTCGACCGTATCGCAAACTCGCGTAGCCACGAACACGACGGTCCGACCAGGCGCAACCACGCACACAAAGCCGAGATCATGCGCGCTATCACGGGTAACTTCGGGCTAGTTGACTGACTCCTAGGGGGTGGTATGCTCCAACGTACGATGTATCGAGAGTCGAACATGCCACTAGCTCAGCCATCGCCACCTCCACGCATCGTGCCCGCCGTCGACCGTGCTGCACGGATCCTCAGCATCCTCGAGGAGGAGCGAAGGTCGCTTAGCATCTCGGAGCTTGGTAGGCGGCTCAATGCGAGCAAGGGCACCGTCCGGGAGGTGCTCGAAACGTTGCGCCACCACGGCCTCGTAGAGCGAGACGAGGAGTCCAAGTTGTACCGGTTAGGGGCACGCCTCATCCGCCTGGGAGCGGTCGCTCGCTCGCGGATCGGGCTTGCGGTGGTGGCGCGACCTCACCTCCGCCGTCTGGCGGACGAGAGCGGCGAGACAACGCTGCTCCTCCAGATTCACGGCGAGCACCTCGTCATTCATGAGACCGCTGAACCACAACAGCGCCGGCTCCCGATGAGCGTCACGCCCACTCCGGGAGCCTCAATCCCTCTCCTTGCCGGCGCCTGTGGAAAGGTGGTACTCGCGTTCATCGACCCAGAGGAGCTTCCGGCGGCCGGCACGAGACCGGTGGCTGCCGAGGACGAGCTCGCCCAAGTCCGCTCGCGGTTCTATGCGCTCGACGACGAGGAGTACCTTCCGGGCGTGAGGGGTGTGTCGGCGCCTATCCTCCAGGCCGACGGCTACCTCGCCGGATTACTGCTCGTCTCCGGCCTTTCCGCGTCCCTCGGCACAGAGCGGCTCGTCCCTCTCGGTGAGGCGACCGCAGCAGCGGCGAGGGAGATCTCAATCGCGCTTGGTGCCCCGCCCGAGCGCGTCACCGGGAAGGAACGTGTCCCGTAGCTAGAGAGGAGACGACGTGGCGATCGACAGACGCTACTTGAAGGCCTGGGCTCACGAGCGCTTCCGTGGCTACGAGAACGTCCTAATGCCATCGTTCACCCCCGATCTCGCTGAGTTGGACGAGGAGGGGATCCGGCGCGACGTGCAGCAGGCAATCAGACACGGGTTCTTCTCGACGCTTTGTGCGGTCGAAAGTGGCCTCACCTTCAACGAGAAGAAGCGGTTTCTCGAGTTAGCCGCCGACGAAGCCGACGGGGCGATCTCGGTGGGGTTTTCCCTTGCAGGCAGCACCCTTGAGGAGAACCTCGCGCTTCTGGACCACGCCGAGCGCGCCGGGTGTACACATGCGCTGCTCAGCTTTCCGCAGAGCTTCCGTCCCAGGTCGGAGGAGGACATTTACAGATACGCCGCGACCATCTGCGAGAGCACGAGCCTGGGCATCTGCCTTTTCACCTCCGATAAGTTCGCATTACACCGCTTCCACCCAAGCGGCGTGCCGTTCTCCGTCCTTGACCGCCTCGTCGAGCACGACAACGTGATCGCGATTAAGGTCGGCGGCATGGATTCCGGGATGATCCTCCAGTGCTTCGAGCGCTACGGCGGCAAGGTAGAGGTGGCCTGCTTGCACTTGGGTCTCTTCCCGCTGACAGTGAAGCACTACGGACAGCAGTGGAGCGGAGCGTGGACCGTCGAGGCGCTCCAGACGCCCGAGCAGCCGCGCGCCGTCGAGTACCTGGAGCTGCTGCGCGCGGGCAAGGAGGAAGAGGCAATGCGGATCTACTGGAGCCTGGCTCCAGTCCTCGAGACAATGAGTCGCCTCATGGCCGCGCTCATCCCGACCGGCACATATCACTGGCCGCAGCTCAAGTACTACCAGTGGCTCTCGGGCGGAAACGGCGGCATGACACGGCAGCCCTGCATGCGCATCTTCCAGCGCGACCTCGATGCAATTCGCACCGCGTTTCGCGCGGCGGGCCTCGAAGTCACGGCCGACCCCGACGACGCCTTCTTCGTCGGGCGAACATACGCGCAGGCCGCTTGTGCTAGCGAGACGGCCGCGGCCGGATCCTAGCCACGCGTCGATCAGGCAGGAGGACAGCGGATGGGTATAAGCCGTACCGAGCGCAAGGAGTGGGCCAGGGAGACGCTGAGGGGCGTCGAGAACGTGACGATGCCGTCCTTCACGTCGGACTTCCGCGACCTCGACGAGGCAGGCATTCGCTGGGACGTGAACCAGGCGGTCGAGCACGGCTTCTTCTCGACTATGTGCGCTGTCGAGGCAGGCCTGACGACCGAGGAGGCAAAACGCTTCCTCAGGACTGTCGCCGACGAGGCTGCAGGCCGCATCCTGGTATCGCTCGCGTTACTCAACGACTCGTTCGAGCAGAGCGTCGAGCTGCTGAGTTACGCGGAAGCAGTGGGCTGCAGTCACGCGCTCCTCGGCTACCCTCAGACCTTCAGGCCGGCGGGCGGCACCGACATCTACGCGGCGACAGCCGCGCTTAGCGAGGCGACGAACCTCGGACTGGTGATGTACGTCACGAACAAGTTCGACTTTACCCGCTTCCATCCGAGCCACATTGACTTCGACGCGTACGATCGTATCGCCGATCTCCCGAATGTCGTTGGGATGGAGATCGGCTTCGGCGACCCGGCCGTCGTTTTCGAGTGCCTGCGTCGCTACGGCAACCGCGTGCTAGTCAACGTCGGCACGCCGTGGCTTATGGGGCTGTTTCCCTTGCTCTGGCGGGAATACGGGGTGCAGTGGTTCGGGGGCGGCTTGTGGGAGTTCTGGCAGTCACCGGGGAAGCCGAATGTAATCGAATATTACCAACTGGTGACGGATGGGCGCACAGAGGAGGCTCTCAAGCTCTACTTTTCGCTCGCGCCAGCGACCTCCCTCGCGATGCAGGAGGGCGTCGGACGAGGCGGCGACTACGGGATGTACCACTGGCCGATGGGCAAGTACGTCTCTTGGACGGTAGGTGGGAACGGCGGCCTGATCCGCGAGCCTGCCATGCGCCTGACGCCTGGGCAGATGGAGATGCGAAAGAACGCGCTCCGCGCGATCGGCATCGAGCCACGGCAGCCCGACGACGAGTTCTTTGTCGGCCGGGTCAACTACCAAGGCGAAGCGTCGGGGCCCAGCTACAGGCCAAAAGCGCCCGCGGGGTACTGACCTGTATGAAAGCGATCCAGATGGCTCGCCCGCGGTGCCCGCACCTCTACGGGATCCGAGATAACCCTTCCTGCCACTGGGCCCGCCACTGGACACTGGAGATACGGGCCTGGGCGGACGCCGACAGCGCCGATCTCGTCTCCCACTCCCACCTGCGCCAACTACCTCAACCGGATCGGGTCCCACCTAGAGGCGATCGGCGAGCTCGCCGTCAAGAACGCCGACCACCTCAAGTGGGACGCCTTTGGGCTTCGTCATGGCCGCACACTCCGCTACGGCAACGACCCGGGCGAGCGCCACGAGCGGGTCCTTCGACCCGAGCGGCGTCAGCACGGCCCGGCAGCCTGGGTCACAGGGGGGTTTCAGCTGCAAGGTAACGAGGCAGCCAACTAGCGGGGAGCGCGGGAGACGTGGCCCGATTCGTCCTCCGGCGCCTTGGCTTCGGAGCGTTCGCGATCGTGGGCGTGAGCATCGTGACGTTCGTTGGCGTGCGTCTTTCCGGCGATCCTACCTACCTGCTGCTCCCGCCGAACCCGACCGAGGCGGACGTCGTGAGAATCCGCCACGATCTCGGTCTCGACCGATCGATTCTCGAGCAGTATCTCGCCTATCTGAGCAACGTTCTCCAGGGCGACTTTGGCACGTCGATCAAGCACAGCATGCCGGCGTTCGATCTCGTTACAAGCAGGCTCTGGCCGACGGTGGAGCTAGCGCTCGTGGCCTTCGGCATCTCTGTCGTATCGGGCGTCTTCCTCGGCACGATCGCTGCTTGGCGGGCTGGGACCGCGCTTGACAAGGCGGCAACCACCTTCGGTCTTTTCGGACAGGCGATGCCGAACTTCTGGGTCGCGATCATGCTCATCCTTGTCTTCTCGGTAGAACTCAGGTGGCTGCCGACGTCAGGGAGAGGAGGTCCCGAGCATCTCGTCCTGCCGGCAATCGCGCTTAGCTGGCCCTCAACCGCGGCGATCGTGCGGCTCACCCGCTCGTCGATGCTGGAGGTGCTGGAGAGTGATTACGTGAAGTTCGCGCGGTTGAAGGGAACGAGCGAGGCGGTCGTCATCTGGAAGCACGCGCTACGCAACGCGCTTCTCTCGGTCGTCACGTACGCAGGGCTGACCCTGGCGACCCTGCTCGGAGGTGCCGTGATCATCGAACAGGTCTTCTCGTGGCCGGGGCTCGGCAGTCTGATGGTCTCCTCGATCTACGCTCGAGACTTCCCCGTTGTCCAGGCCGGCGTCTTCCTCGCGTCTCTCGTCTTCGTGGCGTCGAGCCTCGTCGTCGATCTGCTCTATGGCGCTGTCGACCCTCGAATTCGGCACGGGAGAACGGCGTGACCACGGCCAATGCCCAGGCTGAGCTCGTCCTTCGGCGAGGCGAGGAGCGACGTGGGCACTTCTGGAACCGCTACCCGCTCTTCCCTGCACTACTCCTCACGCCGCTCGTCGTGTTCGGGGCCTTCGGCTGGGCAATAGCCCCCGGGGCCTCGACGCGATTCGACCTGGACGCGAGCCTCATGCCTCCATTCCGGAGTTGGAGTCACCCGCTCGGCACCGATCCCTTCGGGCGGGACGTCCTCAGTCGTCTCATTGAGGGCGCCCGCTTCACCCTCATCGTCGCCCTCGTCGGCGTCGCGATCGCTGGCTCGGTCGGCGTGCTCGTGGGCGTCGTCGCCGGGCACTTGGGGGGGCTTGCCGACGACGTACTCATGCGGATCGTCGATATGCAGCTCGCCGTCCCGCCGATCCTGCTCGCGCTCCTGATCGCCGGGGTCCTCGATGGGGGCCTCGTAGCTGTGATCGCGACCGTCGGGGTCGCCTTCTGGCCGGCCTACGCGCGCGTCGTGCGGGGCGAGACCCTCGGGCTTATGCACAGGGGCTTCGTCGCCCTCGCGGTGGTGGGAGGCGCGAGCCGGCTGCGCATCATCCGCAAGCATCTCCTTCCAAACCTGCTTACCTACGTGGTAGTGCTTGCGAGCCTGCAACTCGGAGCAGCCGTAGGGCTCGAGTCCGCGCTGTCATTCCTTGGCCTCGGCGTCCGACTCCCCGACACGACCTGGGGCTTGATGATCGCCGATGGTCAGGGCTACCTCGACACGGCCTGGTGGGTTGCGACGTTTCCGGGCATCGCCATTGCCGTTACCGTCCTCGGGGCCAACCTCCTCGGCGACTGGGTTCGAGACCGCCTCGATCCGAGGCTAAGGTGGGTATGACCCTTCCGTTGCTCGCCGTCGAAGGGCTGACCACGGAGATCGCGACCCCCTACGGCGTGCTGCGACCCGTCGACGGGATCACTCTGGAGCTTCGGGAGGGCGAGGCGCTGGGACTGGTCGGCGAGTCCGGCAGCGGCAAGAGTATGACCTGTCTCTCGCTCGTCCGCTTGCTTCCGAAGGGCGCCCGGATTATCGGGGGCAGCGTAGTGCTCGACGGCGAGGAGCTGGTCACGAAAAGCGAGCACGAGATGCGCCGCATCCGCGGGAAGAAGATCGCGATGATCCTTCAAGATCCGCTCGGCTCGCTCAATCCTGTCTACACGGTCGAGAACCAGCTCGCGGAGGCGGTTCGCCTCGGCCGACCGAGGCCGTCCCGCAGCGCGGTGCGTAAAAGGTCAATCGCTGCACTGCGGCGAGTACACATTCCGGCGGCCGAGCGCTTCCTGAGAAGCTATCCGTTCGAGCTCAGCGGAGGGATGCAGCAGCGTGTCACCGCCGCCATCGCGGTTGCCCGCGAGCCGCGGCTGTTGATTGCTGACGAGCCGACCACCGCCCTTGACGTCAGTACGCAGCGCCAGTTTCTCGAGTTGCTTGAGAAACTCAGGAAAGAGCAGCGGATGGGTCTGCTCCTCGTCACCCACGATCTCGGGATCATCGGCGAGGTCTGTGACCGGGTGGCGATCATGTACGCGGGCAGGATCGTCGAGACGGGCTCCATCGACCAGGTCTTCTCGCGCCCTGCCCATCCGTACACGCGAGCCCTGCTCTCGGCGCTTCCCTCGCTCGACGGCGAGCGCAGGCGCCGGCTGGGGCAGATCGAGGGCGAGCCACCCGACCTCGCCCTCCTACCGCCCGGATGCCGGTTCGCACCGCGCTGCGCGTGGAGGGCCGAGATCTGCGACTGCACCTACCCGCCGACCACCGCAGCCGAGGGCGCGACGGTGGCGTGCTGGCTGCACGGGCCAGATCCCTTGGTTGGCGGGCTGAAGACGTTCCCCAGGCGCTACGAGCCATGAGCGAGCCTATCCTCGAGTTGCGCGGGGTCACGCGGACGTTCACACTCCGGGCCTCCCCGCTTTCTTGGTCGAGATTTCTTGGTCGAGACCGGGATCGGCTCTCTGCCGTCGACGGCGTTACGCTCTCCGTGCCGGCCGGCTGCTCCTACGGCCTTGCCGGGGAGTCGGGCAGCGGCAAGACCACGCTCGCCCGGATGATACTCATGCTGGATCGGCCTAGGTCAGGCTCCATCCTGTTCCAGGGACGCGACCTCAGTACGCTGGATCGCGTAGGACGGAGGTGGTTCCGTAGCCGCGTCCAAGCTGTGTTCCAGGAGTCGACCGGCTCGCTCAATCCACGGATGCGGGTACGCGACATCATCGCCGAGCCGGTCGAGGCCCAACCCGGCTCCCCGACGCGCCGTGAGGTCGACCGTCGAGTGCTTGCACTCCTGGCGCAGGTCGGGCTTCCCCAGCGTGCTGCACGTGCGTTCCCGAATCAGCTTAGCGGTGGTCAGCGGCAACGGGTAGCAATCGCCCGCGCGCTGATCCTGAATCCATCACTAATCGTGCTGGACGAGCCCGTCTCCGCTCTCGACGTGTCGATCCGCGGTCAGGTACTAAACCTCCTTCTTGACGTGCAAGAAGAATATGGCCTGACTTACATCATCATCGCACACGATCTGGCGCTTCTCCGCCACGTCACCGACCGCCTTGCCGTCATGCACCGCGGCCAGGTTGTCGAGGAGGGCGAGACCGAGGCGGTACTCTCCGCTCCCTGGCATCCGTACACGCAGGCGCTCCGAGCCGCGGTGCCCCGACGCTCGCAGCGACTCGCCCGCCCATCCCTACCAAGTGACGACGTGCTGGCGCTCCCGTCTTCAAGCGGGTGTCGCTTTCGATCGCGATGCCCTTACGCCGTTGAACGCTGTCGAGACGAGGATCCGGTGCTCGAGAGGCAGGGTCCCGATCGGAGCGTCGCCTGCTTGCGGGCGGGCGAGCTACGGCAGTCCTCGCTCGCCGCCAGCGGCTGACGACCGGCGGTGAACCGGCTGGTCCTCGCTCGTCCACGACGTTCGACGACAGCGAGCGAGCGGCCGGAGTTCGACAGCTCGTGGGCACGGAGCGCGCTTGGAAGGGGCAACTCTCGCGTAACCATGCCCTTCAGCTGCTCTCGGGCTCGCCATCCTGGTAGGCACTAGCCGGGCCTGGTCGCGGCTGTGGTAGCGGTGTTGCTTGATCCACTCCACCTTCAGCGTCGAGATGCAGCTGTCGCAGGCGGCGTTGTCATGGGCCTGTCTGCGGCGGCTCATACTCTGGACGCGTTCCGGCTCCCTGAGCGTCTTTTCTTGCCGCGCCGGGAGACGCCCTCGATGCCGAGCTCGCCCATCAGCCGCGCCACCCGCTTGCCGCCGACGCCAACGCCGTGGTCGTCGCGGGGCTCCAGCTGGATCCGCGGCGCCCCGTAGATCCCGTGCCAGCCTGCGCGGGCAGAGTCGGCTCGTGCCACGAGCTCGACCTCGAGCTCGAGTTCGTCTCCTCGCTCGCTGACGGCGGCGACGTGGAAGCCCTTGAGTCCGAGGACGAGGGTGAGGTCGTGGTCGCATCGGCTGTTCCTTCCCCATCTGCGCCTCGGCCATGCAGAGCCTGGGGAGGGCAGCGGATGTCTGTTCCTACGCCCTCATCTCCGTTTGAGCAGCGAGACCCGAGATCTTGACCGGCCTCGACACCCGTAGCGGGGGAGGGCGTTCTCCGCGGTGCCCCGGTCGGGTCACAAGCGGCGCCGGCGCAGCTTGGCGTCGACGCCGGCGGCGATCAGAATGATCCCGCCGTAGACGATGTCCTGGTAGACAGGATCGATGCCGTTGAGGTTGAAGCCGTTGCCGATCAGGCTGAGGAGTAGGACGCCGACGATCGTCCGCCAGACTGCTCCCTCCCCGCCCCAGATGCTCGTCCCCCCGACCACGATCGCGGCGACGGCAGTCAGCCCCAGACCCTCGCCGACGTCCGCCTGGCCCGTGCCGACGCGCGACGCGCTGAGGACACCCGCCGTGGCGGCGGCGAGGCCGCTCAAGACGTAGGTTGTCATGCGGACCGTGTCCACCCGTACGCCTGAAAGGCGCGCTGCTTCTTCATTCCCGCCGCTGGCATAGATGTAGCGCCCGAGCGCGGTCCGGGAGAGGATCAGGCCGACCAAGAGCGTGAACCCGATCCAGATCCAGACCGAGTACTTAACACCGGCGAAGTCGTTGCCGCCGAGGTGCGTGAACTCGCTCTCGAGGTCGACGGTGATCAGGTCGCCGTGGGTAATGCGTAGCGCGACCCCGGCGATGACGATTGCCGAACCCAGCGTGGCGATGAAGGGGTTGATGCGAAAGACGGTGACGAGAAGACCGTTACCCGCGCCGAAGACGGCGCCCGACAGGATGCCCACGATCAGGCCCTGGACCGGTCCCCAATGCAAGGCTACCTCGGCAGCAATCACGCCGCTGACGGCGAAGATGGATCCGACGGATAGATCGAAGCCGCCGGCGATGATCACAAGCGTGCCGGCGACGGCGATGAGCCCGATCGTCGTCGACTGGTCGAGCACGTTGAGCAGGTTTTGCTTGGTCAGGAAGGCCTCAGTGCTGACGCTCAGGGCGACGAAGAGGGCGATGAGCGTCACCGCGACCGCGTAATCACGTACGAGCCCGAAGCGAACTCTGCCCAGGCGCTCCTGGAGCAACGCTGCCGCCTCAGAGCGGACCGCGAGCGCCGTGGTCGCTTCCTCGGCCTTCGAGTTCACGCACCCCCTTCCCCGGGCTGGCCCTTGCCGAACGCTAGCCTCAGGATCCTCTCGCCCGTCGCCTCCTCGGCCGGAATCTCGCCCACGATCCGGCCGGCCCGCATCACCAGCACCCGGTGGCACAGACCGAGGATCTCCTCCAGCTCGGAGGAGATCAAGAGAATGGCGAGGCCGGAGGCAGCGAGCGATTGCAACAGTGCGTAGATGGCGCGCTTCGCTCCCAGGTCGACTCCGCGGGTCGGCTCGTCAGCGATCAACACCTTCGGGCGGTTGAGCAGCCACTTCGAGAACATCACCTTCTGCTGGTTCCCACCTGAGAGGCTGCCGACCGGTGCTTGGAGCGAGCGGGAGGGGATGCCGACCTGCTCAAGGATTTCCCGCACCTGCCGCCTCTCGGCTCGCCGGTTGACGACGCCGCCGACGGTCAGGAAGTCAAGGTGGGGCAGGGAGACGTTCTCCACGATCGGCCGGCGCAAGAGGAGGCCCTCCCTTCGGCTCTCGGGCAGCATCGAGATGCCCAGCCGGACAGCGTGTCGCGGAGAGCGGAGGGTCACCCTCCTACCCTCGAGCTCGAGTACGCCAGCGTCTAGCTCATCGGCCCCGAAGAGGGCGCGCGCCACTTCCGAGCGGCCGCTCCCGATCAGGCCGGCCAGACCGACGATCTCGCCGGCTCGCACCCTGAACGACACGTCGCTGAAACGGCCGGCTGCGGACAGCTTGTGGGCCGCCAGGACGACCGGAGCCTCCGGCCCCGGGTATCGCTTGGGCGGAAACGTCGTCTCGAGCGAGCGTCCGATCATGGCGAGGAGGAGGCTCTCGGGAGTCTCCGCGGTCGCGGGCCCTGTGCGCACGACGGAGCCGTCTTTGAGGATCGTGATCGTGTCGCACAGCTCGAGCACCTCCTCAAGGAAGTGGGACACGTAGATGATCGTCCTCCCCTCGTCGGCGAGCCTGCGGACGATCGTGAACAGCCGCCCGGCCTCCTCGCGCGAGAGGCTTGCCGTCGGCTCGTCCATCACGATCACACGCGCCTCGCGGGCGAGCGCGCGAAGGATCGCCACCTTCTGCTGGTCGGCGAGGCGCAGCGACCCGACCCGGGTGTCGGGTTCGAGCCCGAACCCGAGCGTGTCAAGCGCCGCGTAGCGGCGGAGCATCGCGCTGCGGTCGACGAAGCCCGCCCGCAGGCTCTCCACGCCGAGGAAGACGTTGTCGAGGACGGAGAGCTGGGGGACGAGGGCGAGCTCTTGGGCGATCATCGTCACCCCGTCCACCAGGGCATCGCGCGGTGAACGGTAGTCGACGGTGCGGCCCTCGACGAGGAGCTTGCCTCCGTCTGGCCGGTGAACCCCCGTTACGATCTTGCCCAGCGTTGACTTGCCGGCCCCGTTCTCGCCAACCAGTCCGTGTACGGTGCCGCTGCCGACCGAGAGGCTCACGTCGCGGAGCGCCAGGGTCCCACCGAAGCGCTTCGAGATGTTCCGGAGCTCAATCACTCGATCAACAGCGCGTCTCGCGACACTCCATCGGAATCGCGGTCTACCGTGCAAGTGCCCAGCTTGAGCTCGTGGCTCCCCTCGCTGCGTCGTCGGGCGAGCTGCTTCGCGGCTTCGAGCTCGCGCTGCGCGGGCGCTCCTCGTCCGTCATAGGCGTGTGCGCGATCTCAGGCACGGTCATGAGAGTCGCTGGAGCAACTCGTTCACGAGCTATTAGGTGGGCCTTGTAGCCGTGTCTACGCCGGGAACGTCCCTTTGAAGTCTGGGTACTTCTTCAGGTTCTCCGGGGTGATGACCTGGGGCAGACCGGACGCCTTCGTCGAGTTGACGAAGCGCGGGATCTTCCCACCACGTGCGACCTTTGCTGCGAGCTCGATCGGCACGCGTCCCTCCACCTCGGCGTTGGCCAGCGAGGTGGCGAACCAGCGGCCGGCGCGGAGATTCGCCACGCCCTGGAAGCTCCCCCCCTGGGTCAGGATCAGCACGTCCCTGCCGGGAACCTTGCCGACTCCCTTCATCGCCAGCTCGGCTCCGAGCGCCATATCGTCCGACATGGAGACGAGGATGTTCAAGTCGGGGTCCTTCTGAAGGAGGTCTTGCATGACCTTGAGCCCGCCCTGGCGCTGGTAGAATCCCTCGGCTTCGCCCACGAAAATCATCCCCTGCGTCCAGCGGTGCATCATCCTTCTTGCCGCGCTCGTCAGAGCGAGCGCTTTCACGCCCATGATAAAGCCGACGTGGCAGTTCTTCCCCCCGCCGACCTTGTTGCACGCCTTGTCGACGTAAGGCTCGAGCACCTTGAACGCTGTGAGGGCCGGGACGAGCACCTGCGAAGTGACACCCGGTACAGTCGGCTCCCCCTTGGCGAGGTTGGTGCCGATCGGCGTGTCCGTCGAGATCAGCGGGATGCCGGCCTTCTTCGCCAGCTTCGCACAGGGCACCATCGCGGGTGAGGAGGCGGGAAGCGTGACGATCGCCTGGAAGGTGTTGCGGGCGATCGCGTCCTGGCACTGGGCTAACTGCTTCTGCGGGTTAAACTGGGCATCGAACACCGTCAGGTCGACGTTATTTGCCTTCGCTGCTTTCCTCGCCGCGGTCAGCATGCCGCGGGTGTAGCCGGCAGATGTGGTCGCGATCAAGAACGCGACCTTGACCTTCGCAGCCGACGGCTTCCCGGGCTCGCTCTTGCTGCCGAGGGCGGTCGTCGAAAGTCCAAGCACGTGCGCGGCAGCGAGGCCGGCTCCGGCGGCACGGCGGACGACGGGGGTCTTCATGTGCACTTCCTCCCACGTGAAGGAACGTTGTCGTGGAAATGAGCGTTAAGACGGCTGTTCATAGCTGGTAGACGCCGAGCCCAGGCGCCCGCGTCAAAAGGTTGCAGCCCTTTTCGATAGCTGTCAATTTCCGATTCGTGCCCGGGTCATTACCGCGTGTTATGGTCAAGCCAGGTCGTCCGAGGCAGAGAGAATCAGACCTGAGTGAGCTCATGGGAATGGGATTCCGGCTCAGGAGCGGCCGGTCGAAGCGACGCAGGGTCCGTGACCGCCTGTTCGGCTACGCCGTCAAGCGCGACGGCGAGTACGTGCGCGTCGCCTTCGGCGATGACCTCGACCCGGCCGAGGTCGACTTCTCTCCCGACGCCGTCCTCGTGCGCGAGGAGCTGGCCCGCCGGCTGAAGGAGGCCTCGCCCACGCCGGAGGCGCCCGTCACTCTCCCCTCGCCCCCGACGCCCGCCCCGGCAGGCGGGGGCGAGGCGGCACAGCCGATACCCCTCTTCACCGGCGACAAGGTGGCGGCCGTGCGCTGGCGCGGCGCCCTCCCGCCCCAGAAGTGGACCACCTTCTACACCAAGGTGCTGTCGCGGCTGGTGGCGGAAGGGGGGCTGGAGCTCACCGTGGAGCTCGAGGCCAAGCCCGCCGCCGGGCTGTACGTCGAGCGCGTGGAGGAGATGAGACAGCACCTGCGCGAGCTCGGGGTCGCCGACGAGGTGGAGGTAGAGGAGGGGCAGGGGGAGTAGCCGGCATCCCCTCAGGGACGCGCTCGCCGCGGCCCATGCTTCTCGGGTCGCTCCCCGGCGGCGCTCGGCTGGCAGACGGCTCAAGAAGGAGTCCCTCTTGGTCGATGGAAGAAGGCGGAGGTACCGCCGCAGCCTCGATGGAAGCCGAGCTTGCTCTTGCCCAGTCCCTGAAGTACGCCGAGGAGCTGCGCACCCTGTACGTGCGCGAGCGCGACTCCCGGCGGAGGGCCGAGGACGCCTTGGCCGAGCTGGAGCGGTCGTATGGGGCCACGGTGCGGGCGTTGGCGGCGGCGCTGGAGCTGCGCGACGATGCCACCGGGGCGCACGCGGAGCGGGTGGCGGCGGTGGCTCTGCGATTGGCGAGGGAGGTTGCCCCCGATCTTGCCGCCGATCCCGGGCTGGAGCACGGCTTCCTCCTCCACGACATCGGCAAGATCGGCATCCCCGACTCCATCCTGCTCAAGCCGGGCCCCCTCACGGCCCGCGAGCGGCGGGTGATGGAACAGCATCCCCTGCTCGGCGGGCGCATCGTGGCCCGTGTTCCCGGCCTGGGAGAGCTCGTGGGCCAGGTAGTCGTGGCCCATCACGAGCGCTGGGACGGCACCGGCTATCCCCACCGTCTGGCGGGCGAGGAGATCCCCCTGGCGGCCAGGATCTTCGCCGTGGCCGACGCCTTCGACGCCATGACCAGCGACCGGCCCTACCGCCCCTCCCTCGGCCTCGACCAGGCCTTGGCCGAGATCGAGCGCGGCGGCGGGACTCAGTTCGACCCGGCCGTCGCCGCCGCCCTCTTGGGCATGGCCGACGACGTGGGGCGAACGGCGGCATGAGGACGCTCCCGGCCGGATCCGCGGTGGTCGAGGATGATGCCGGGGTCGACGGGCGTCCCGCCTTCCTCGTTACCTGCCCGCTCTCGGTGTCCCTCCCGTGACCGAGCGCCGGGTTCTGGTGGTGGACGACGATGCGGCCATCCGCGCTCTTCTTGCGACCACCTTGCCCAGGGACGAGTACGAGGTCGTTCAGGCCGCGGACGGGGAGGAGGCGCTCGCCCGCTTGGCCGAGGAGGCTCCCAGCCTCGTTCTCCTCGACTGGCGCATGCCGGGGCTGTCCGGGGACCAGGTGCTGGCCGAGCTCAAGCGCCGGTTCCCGGAGGTGCCGGTGATCGTCCTTACCGGCGAGCGGGAGGCGGAGCGGTGGGCGGAGAGACGGCGGCTGAGGGCGAGCCTCTTCCTGTCCAAGCCGTTCAGCCCCCTGGAGTTGCTCGCTGCCGTCGAGCGGCTCGTCTCCGACCGAGGCGCGCCGCCGGGCGGGGGGTAGGGATCAGCGCTCCCCCGCCGGCAGCTCGAACCAGAACGAGCTGCCGCGTCCCTCCTCGCTGTCGAAGCCGATGCGACCCCCGTGGGCGTCCACGATCTCCTTGCAGAGAGCGAGGCCGAGGCCGGTGCCGCCGATCTCGCCTCTGTCCGCGGTGCGGACGCGGAAGAACTTCGTGAAGACGTGGGCCTGGTGGGAGGCCGGGATGCCCAGGCCGCGGTCGACCACCGACACCCGCACCCAACCGTCCCGCCGCTCGGCCCGCACCACCACCGGGCCGCCGGCGGGCGAGTACTTGATGGCGTTGGAGAGGAGGTTGGCCACGACCTGGCTCACCCGGTCGCGGTCGGCGAGGACGGTGAGGGGGCCGTGGGGGAGGTCGAGCTCGATGGAGTGGCGGTCGCTGTGCCCGGCGAAGAGCAGGCGCTTCTCCTCCAACAGACACCTGAGATCGAGGGGTTGCACATCGAGCTCGAGCCGGCCGGCCTCGATTCGCTCGAGGTCGAGGAGGCCGTCCACGAGGGCTGTCAGCCGGGCGGCCTCGCTGCGCAAGGTGGCCAGATAGAGGCGCTGGGTGTCGGGGTCGAGGCTCCGCTCGGCCAAGAGCTTGGCGTAGCCGATGACGCTCGTCAGCGGCGTTCGTAGCTCGTGGGACACGGTGGCGATGAGCTCCGACTTCAACCGCTCCGCCTCTCGCTCGGCGGTCACCTCCCTGAGGAGGATCAACCGGCCCACCAGCCGCCCGGAGGCGTCGCGCACGGGGGCCGTGTAGCGCTGGAAGGAGCGGCCGGAGGAGAGGTGGCGGTACTCGTGGGTGCCCGCGTAGTCGGGGTCGGAGCGCATGCGGGCTACCTCCCCCCGGAAGGCGTGGGGATCCTCGATCTGGTCGGCCACCGCCAGCGCCTGCTCGTACAGGGTGCCTGTGGAGGGCTGCCGGAAGACCTCGTCTGCGATCTCTTCCATCACTCGGTTGGCCAACACCACCCGCCCCTCCAAGTCGACCAGCCGGATGCCGATGGGCGCCGTGTCAAGCAAGGCGCGGGTGATGCCGGCCTGGTAGCGGGCATCCTCCAGGGCCTGAGCCAGCGACCGGGCCCGCTCGGCCAGGATCCCGTTCAGGCGCCGGATCTCCTCCTCGGTTGCCTTGCGGTCGGTGATGTCTCGGGCGGCGGCGTAGATGAGGCCCGTCTCTGCCACCGCCGTGGCGCTCCACAGGACCCACCGGTAGGAACCATCCCGGCGGCGGTAGCGGTTCTCGAACGACACCACGTCCAGCCCGCGGGCCAACCGGTCCATGGCCGCCAGCGTGGCCGGCCGGTCGTCGGGGTGGACGAAGTCGAGGAAGGGACGGGAGAGGAGCTCCTGGGCCGGGTAGTCGAGGACGCGCTCGAAGGTGGGGTTGACCCTGAGGAAGTAGCCGTCCAGGTTGGCGATGCAGAGCATCTCCAGGGTCAGGTCGAAGAAGCGGTCGAGCTCGGCCGTCCGCTCCTGGACACGGAGCTCCAGCTCCTCGTTCAGCCGCTCCAGCTCGGCGGTGCGCTCCTCCAGCTTCTGGGCAGTGGCGTCCACCGACTGGGCGAGCTGGACGAGGTCGGGCGGCCCCCTCCGCAGGCCGGTGCGGGCGGACAGGTCGCCGGTGCGCAGGCGGGCTGCCGCCCGCTCGATGGCCTCCAAGGGCCGGGCGATGGAGAGACGGGAGTAGGCGACGGTGGCCGCCAGCGCCAGCGCCGCCACGCCCAGGGCGACGAGAAGGGTGCGCCGGAGGGCGGCGTCGCTGGCGGCCAGAGCCTCGGCTCGGGGGACGCCCACGGCCAGGATGGCGTCGCCCGGGCCGGACGTGCCGGGAAGGGGCACAAACCCATAGAAGCGGGGGATGCCGTCCAGGCCGGCGGCCTCGGCCACCCCCTCCCGGCGGGCGATGAGGGTGCGCAGAAGGGGCTCGTCGGGAAGCCGGCGGCCCACCGCTCCCGCCCACGGGGGGTAGCGGGCGAGAACGGTAGCGGCGCGGTCGAGGACGAGGACGGTGGAGGCGGGGGGGAGGGAGCTCTGGGACAGGAAGGAGGAGAGCGCCTCTAGGCCGAGGGCGGCGAAGAGGACGCCCCGCAGTCGCCGGCGGCCGTCCACGACCGGATAGCCGAAGTTGACGCTCGCTTTCCCGGTGATGCGGCCGACCTGGTAGTCGCCGACGGCGAAGCGGCGGGTGCGCACGGCCTGCCGGAAGTAGCGGCGGTCGGCCACGCTCACCGGCCCCGGCAGGGGGAGGGCGCTACAGACCACGTTTCCGTCGCGATCGGCCAGACCGAGGTTGATGAAGCCGTGGCTGCGTGGGAGTAGCGAGGCGAGACGGGCGTGGCAGCGGCTGCTGTCGCCGCCCCTCACCTCGGGCAGCCGGGCCAGGGTGGCAAGGAGGGATCGGGCCGTCTCCACCCGAGCTCCCTGGGTGGCTGCCGCCAGGTGGGCGGCGTGGAGGGCCTGCCCCTTGGCGGCCTCGGCATCGCCGGCCCGGCGGTCGATGGAGTCGTACAGGGCCAGGCCGAAGAGAGGGAGGAGCGCCAGCAGGATGAGCAGGAGCAGACGGAGCCGCAGGCTCACTCCGATCGCTCCTCCCTCACCCGCTGCCACCCGGGCCGTTGGGGCTGGAGAGGGCTCGACAGCTTGGTGGGCAGGCGGTCGCCGCCGGCCTCGACCATCGGGTGGCCGCTTCCCTCCAGAGCGAATCGCCCCGGAGCCGGCCACGGCGGCTCGTCGGCGCCGACGAGGATCGTTGCTGCGGCCACACGTCCTCGGGCCGGATTATGGTCGCCGAGGAGGACGTCGGAGCCGGAGAAGAAGGTCCGTCAGGCGAGGGCGCTCGAGCGCTCGGCCAGCTCGCAGTCGCGGTCGGTGATGCCGCCGGCCGTATGCGTCCACCAGCGGAGGACGACCTTGTTGTAGCGGATGGCGATATCGGGGTGGTGGCGCTCCCGCTCGGCCAGCTCCCCCACCCGATTGACGAAGTCAAGGGCGGCGGCGAAGTCCTTGAAGCGGAACTCCCGCTCCAGCGCCCCCTCCACCTCGCTCCATCCCTCAGGAAGCTCCACGGAGAAAGTATGCCCTGCGAGTACGATCGTCGCCGGTGTTCTCCTTCCCCGCCGAGCGCCTGCTCAGCCGGTCGCGCAAGCCGCGCCTGGGGCGGGAGTACGCCTGCGAGTACGTCTTCCGCCCTCTCGCCCACGGCCTCGTCCTGGCTCTCTTGCCTCTGCGGGTGCCGCCGCCGGCGGTGCTCCTGGCCGGAGCGGCCGTCGGTATCGCCGCTGCGGTGGAGATTGCCCGCGGCGAGCTCATCCAGGCCGCCCTCCTCCTCCAGCTCAAGACGGTGCTGGACAACGCCGACGGGGGGCTGGCCCGGGCGCTGGGGCGGGTGACGGCCCTCGGCCGCTACCTCGACACTGAGGCCGACCTGTTGGTGAACGCCGCCCTCCTCTCCGCCCTCGGCTACGCCACCGGTCGGCCCTGGGAAGCGGCCGCCGCCTTCCTCGCCCTCACCCTCGTCCTCGGGGTGGACTTCAACCTGGAGCGGCTGTACCGCCGCGAGCAGGGCGAGGAGGAGGCGCCTCCGGCCGGCCGGGCGCCGATCCTGGAGCGTGTCTACCAGATCCTGTTCGCGCCCCAGGACCGATTGGTGGAAGGGCTGGTGGAAGCTCGCCTCAGGCGCCTGCAAGCGGACCGGGAGGTACGCCTCGCCTACCACGACGCCGGCACCCTGACGGTGCTCGCCAACCTGGGCCTGTCCACCCAGCTCGCCGCCCTCGGTGTCTGTTTGGCGGTGGGTCTTCCCTCCCTCTATCTGTGGCTGGCCCTTGCCGGCGGCGCCTGCCTTCCTCTCCTTCTCGTGCGCCGGGAGATCCTGGCCCGGCGTGCCCGCCGCCGGTGAGCAGGGGGGGCGCTCTCGTCACCGGGTCGGCCCGGGGCATCGGCCGGGGCATCGTCCTCGCCCTGGCCGAGCAGGGGTACGACGTGGCCGTCCACTACCGGCGGTCGGCCGAGGAGGCCGAGGCGGTGCGCCGCCGGGCGGAGGAGCTGGGGGCGCGGGCGGTGGCCCTCCAGGCCGATGTCACCGACCTCGACCAGGCGGCGGGACTGGTGGCCCGGGCGCACGAGCTCGTAGGGCCGTTGGCGGTGCTCGTCAACAACGTGGGAAACTACGTCCTCCGCCCGCTCGAGGAGCTCTCCTGGGAGGAGTGGGAGGACATGCTGGCCAGCAACCTCTCCTCCACGTTCGCCACCTGCCGGGCGGCCCTGCCCCTCATGCGGGCCCAAGGGGGCGGCCGGATCGTCAACATCGGCTACGCCGGCGCCCACCACCTGGTTGCCCGCCCCCGGTTGGTGGCCTACGCCATCGCCAAGACCGGGGTGGTGCTGCTCACCAAGGCCATTGCCAAGGCCGAGGCGGCAAGCGGTATCACCGCCAACGTGGTCGCTCCCGGGGTGATCGAGAACTCCCGCAGCCAGCCTCTGGCCCAGATCCCGGCCGGGCGGGTGGGGAGGATCGAGGAGGTGGCGGCCGCCGTCTGCTGGCTGTGCTCGCCCCAGGCGGCCTACGTGACCGGGCAGGTGATCGAGGTGGCCGGCGGCTGGAATCTGTAACGGTGCCTGGCACCATTACCCCCATGCCGATTAGGGTGGGCCATCTTGTCGCCTCTGTCGCCGGGCGCGAGCTGGAGGTCCATCGCCGGGCCGTCAACCCCCAGCTCGTCCGCCTGCTCAGGACCATCGGCTTCGATCGGAGCTGGGCGCGGGGAGAGGGGGCGTACCTGTACGACGCCGAGGGCAACCGGTACCTCGACATGCTGGGGGGGTTCGGCATGTACAACGTGGGCCGCTCCAACCGGCGGGTGGCGGCCGCCCTGGCGGAGGGGCTGGAGCTGGCGCTGCCGGGGCGGGTGGCGCTGGGTGTCACCGGCCTTCCCGCCCTTCTGGCCGAGGAGCTGCTGGCCCGGGCGCCGGCCAGCCTCGGCCGGGTGCTCTTCACGAGCTCGGGGGCGGAATCGGTGGAGGCGGCTATCAAGCTGGGCCGGGCGGCCACCCGGCGGCCGCGGGTGGTGTCGGTGGAGCGCGGCTTCCACGGCCTCACCTTGGGAGCCCTGTCCGCTAACGGGGACGACGTCTTCACCGCCCGGTTCCAGCCTCTCCTCCCCGGTTTCGCCCGCGTCCCCTTCAACGACTTGGACGCTCTCGAGGCCGAGCTCCGTCGGGAGGACGTCGCCCTGTTCATCACCGAGCCCGTGGTCGGGCACGGGGTGATTCTGCCCCAGCCCGGCTACCTGGAGGGGGCGCAGGCCCTCTGCCGTCGGTACGGCACCCTCTTTTGCCTGGACGAGGTGGCCACCGGCTTCGGACGCACGGGACGTCTGTTCGCCTGCGAGCACTGGGGCCTGGAGCCGGACCTGATGACCGTGGCCAAGGCCCTGTCCGGGGGCTACGTGCCCGTCGGCGCCTGCCTCCTGCGGGCGGAGGTGTTCGACGCCGTGTTCGACTCCATGGAGCACGCCCTCAGCCACGGCTCCACCTTCGCTCCCAACGACCTGGCCATGATCGCCGGCCTGGCCACTCTGGCCGAGCTGGAGGAGGAGAAGCTGGTGGAGCGGGCGGCCCGGATGGGAGAGCTCCTGCTCGATCGGACGCGGCCGCTCGTGGAGCGGTTCGATGTAGTCAAGGACGTGCGGGGTCTCGGCCTCTTCTGGGCGGTGGAGTTCGGCGATCCGGGGCGGTCGTGGACCTGGCGGACGGTGGAGCGGCTCCAGCCCGGCCTCTTCTCCCAGCTGGTGGTGGTGCCCCTGTTCAGGGAGCACCGGGTGCTGATCCAGGTGGCCGGCCACGCCATGAACGTGGTCAGGGCCATGCCGCCCCTCGTCCTCAGCGAGGATGACGTGGAGTGGTTCGCCCGGGCGCTGGAGACGGTCGTGGCCGGCGCCCGCCGTGTGCCCCGGGCGGTGGCCCGCCTGGCCCTCGAGGCGGCGAGAACGGCCGGCAGCGGCCGGCCCTAGCCTTCCCGGGGCTGCCAGCGGAACCAGCGGAGGGCGCAGGCAAGGCCGGCGCAGCCCCAGGCGGCGACCACCGCCGCCGGCTCCCAGCTCTCCCATAGGTGGCGGTCGGCCAGGAGGATGTCCCGGACGAGGTCGATGAAATAGGTGAGCGGCAGCACCTCGGCGATGGTCTCCAGGAAGCCGGGGAAGGAGTGGGGGGAGAAGAAGGAGCCGGAGATGAAGGCCATGGGCAGGTAGACGGCGTTGACCACGGCCGACGACCCCTCGGCCGACCGCACGGCCGCAGTCAGGGCCAGCCCCAAGGCGGCGAAGGCAACGCCTCCCAGGAGGAGGACGAGGACGAGCGAGGCCCACCGCTCGGGAAGGGGAGTGCCGAAGAGGATCCGCCCCAGGACGACCAGCACCGCCGCCTGGAGGCCGTACACGGCCAGGGTCGACCCGAGCACGGCTCCTAGGTAGGCCCAGGGGGGGAGGGGGGTGCCCCGCAGCCGCTTGAGAATGCCGTCCTCGCGACGGATGACGGTGACGATGGCCAGCCCGGCGAAGGTGGTGGCGGCCACCCCGTAGCCGAGGAGTCCGGCCAAGAGGTAGGCCGACCCCTTCACCCCCTCGATACGGTCGTCGCCGTAGACGGAGCCGAGGAGGACGAAGAAGACGATGGGCAGGGCAAAGGTAAAGAAGGCAAGCTCGCGACTCCTCCAGAAGAGCCGCTGCTCGTGGCGGAACTGGTGGAGGAGGAGCCTCATCCGCCCTCTCCTCCCTCCTCGTCCTGCCCGGTCAGGGACAGGTAGATCTCCTCCAAGGACGGCCGGCGGACCCGCAGGTCCTCCAGCTCCCGCCCCCGGGCCAGAGCCTGCCCGGTGAGCTCGTGCAGCACCCGCGTGGGCTCGCGGGTGGTCAGCACCCGCTCGCGGCCGTCGAGGCGGTAGCGGATCTCGGTGTCGGCGCTTCCCCCCACGAGCTCGGCCGGCGTACCCAGGGCGACGATGCGGCCCTCGCGGAGGACGGCTACCCGGTCGGCGAGCTGCTCAGCCTCGTCCAGGTAGTGGGTGGTGAGGAGGACGGTCTTGCCCAGGGCCCGCAGGGAGCGGATCATGTCCCAGGCCGCCCGGCGGGCGGCGGGATCGAAGCCGGTGGTGGGCTCGTCCAGGAACAGAAGCTCGGGATCGCCGATCAGGCCCAGGGCGAGGTCGAGCCGGCGCCTCTCGCCTCCCGACAGGGTCTTCACCCGGGCCCGGCGCTTGCCCGCCAGGCCCACCAGCTCGATCACCTCGTCCACGTCCCGGGGCCGTCGGTAGTAGCCGGCGAACAAGACCAGGTGCTCGGCCACGGTCAGGTTGTGGTGCATGGCCGACGACTGAAGGACGATGCCGATGCGCTCCCGGAAGGCGGCCCCGTCCCGCTCCGGGTCGACCCCCAGCACCTCCACCCGACCGGCGTCCCGGCGGCGGTAGCCCTCCAGGATCTCCACGGTGGTGGTCTTGCCGGCGCCGTTGGGACCGAGGAGACCGAACACCTCGCCCTCCTCGATGTGGAAGCTGATCCCGCGCAGGGCCTCGTGCCCGTCGTAGGACTTGCGCAGGTCGCGGACGGAGACGGCGGTCACTCTGTCAACCTACCCAGGCTGCCTGGGAGAGACGTCGGCCGGCGTGTCACAGATCGAGGCGGACCATGCCGCCGGGGGGCAGGGAGGGCTCGTCTCCGTCTGCCAGGGCGGCCGCCGCCCGTCCCAGGTCCGGCTGGTGGCCGACCACCACCACCACCTCACCCCGTCCGGCCGCGGAGGCACGGATGTCGGCCGCCGTCGCTCCCGGCGCCAGGCGGCTATCGGTCTCGCAGGGAGCCCCGGTGGCCCGGGCGAGCTCCTCTCCTGTCGCCCGAGCGCGCAGCAGGGGGCTGGTGAGGATGACATCGGGCCGTACCCCCTCCTCGGCCAGCCTCCGCCCCAGCTCCTGCGCCTGTCGGCGCCCGATCGGGGTCAGGGGACGGAGCTCGTCCGGCTCTCCCCGCTCGGCTTCCCCATGGCGGACGAGGTAAAGACGCACCCTTATAGCGTGCCAGCGGCCGGGCCGGCCGGCGGAGGTCAGCCGATGAGAAGCCCGGTCAGGTACATGACCAGGATCCCGGCCAGGAAGCCGGCCGACACCCATCCCGAGCGCAGGCCGCCGGGGGCGGTACGGGCGACGTAGCGGCCCACCTCCACCACCACCTGGAGCGCCGCCCCGGTGGCAAGGGAGAAGAAGATGACGCCGAGAAGGTCGCTGGCCAGGAAGCCGCCGATCCAGGCTCCGGCGATGGTGGGGGCGCCGGCGGTGAGGGCCAGGGCGGCCAGCCGGACGGCGCCGGCCCTGCTCTTGGTGGCCAAGGGGGCGGCGATGCCCAGCCCCTCGCTGACGTTGTGCACCATGAAGCCGATGATGAGGAAAGTGCCCAGGGTCAGCTCGCCCAGCGCGAAGGAGGAGCCGATGGCCAGGCCTTCGCCCAGGTTGTGCAGGCCGATGCCGACGGCCACCATGGTGGCAAGGGCGGGCCCTGCAAGCCCCCGGTCGGGGACCGCCTCTCGGCGCCCCAGGCGCTCCGACAAGAAGGCCAGGGCCAGGTAGCTCCCGGCCACGCCCAAGAGCACGAGCCCGGTGCCGCCCAGGGGGCCGGGAAGGGAGGCTTGGAGATCCAGCGCCTCAGCCAGGGCGTCCAACGCCAGGAAGGCGAGTAGCCCGGCGGTGAGGGCCATGAACGCGGACAGCCACCGCCGATCGGCGCCGCGTAGGGTGGGCAGCCACAGGAGGCCCAGGGCCACCGGAACGATCCCGACCAAAAAGCCGATGAGGGCGTAGCCGAGCATGCTGTCGGCGCTCAGCTCCGGCGTCGCCACCGCCGCCGTGATCTCCTTGGTCACCTCGATGCCGGTGGAGCTCGTCACTCCCACCGTCAGCGGGTCTCCCTCCACCCAGTCGTAGGGGACGACGATGGTGCTCGACCGCAACCGCGACAGGGTGGTGGGACCATCCACCTGGAAGGGGACGACGGCGTCGTCCACCGCCACCGAGCCGATGGTGATGTCCTGGCGCTGGGGGTTGGTGACCTGGATGCGGATCTCGCCCGGCCTGAGCTCCACCCGGCGGATGTCGAGCTCGTCGGCGGGGGGAGGGCTCGACCCCACCAGGTGGACGAGCGGGCCTCCCACCGAGGCGAAGATGGACACGGCCCCCACCAGGAGGAGGATGGGGACGAGGGCCCACAGCCGCCACCGGCCGACCCTGCCCTTGCCGACCAGGGTCCCCGACTCCATCAGTCCACCACCTCGAAGAAGCCCATCCAGCCGAGCTCCGTGAACTCGGACTGGTGGGCATGGAACATGAACAGGCCCGTGTGCTGGAACTCGATCTCCAGGATGCCGCGCTGGCCCTGGCAGAGCATGACCGTATCCGTGTACTCGAAGGCATCCCCCGAGCCGGTCGGGTAGTAGCGGAAGAAGTCGCCGTGGAGGTGGAAGGAGTTGATGGGGTCGAGCTCGGTCAGGTTGGCCAGGTAGATGCGCACCAGCCGGCGGCGGCGTACTCGGATCGGGTACTTGGCGTAGTAGAAGGCGAGGCCGTTGACGGTGTAGAAGTTGTTGTCGCCGTCGCCGTCCGTGTCGTAGCCGTTCATGACCATGACCAGCTCCTGGGCCGGCGGGCGAGGCTGGGGCGGATCGACGATGAAGGCGCCGTACAGGCCCTTGTGGATGTGCTTCTTGAGCGGGGTGGCGTGGCAGTGGTAGACGTGGAAGCCGTAGGGCCGGGCCGGAAACTCGTAGGTGAACGACCCGCCCGGGGGCACCACTTCGAACACCCCGTCCATGTCCGCCGGGTGGATGCCGTGGAAGTGAATGGTGTGGGGGTGCGATCCGGCGTTGACGAACCGGACGCGGAGGAGGTCGTCCTCGGTGGCCCGGATGACGGGTCCGGGCACGGTGCCGTTGTACGTCCAGGCCTGGAAGAAGACCCCCTGGGCGACCTCGATCTCCCGGTCGAGGGCGGTCAGCGTGTACTCCCGCACCCGCCCCGGCTGGTAGGGAAGCGGAGGGGGCGGGTAGAGGAGGCGGTCGAGGTCGTGCGGTCCTCCCGGCGCCGGCACCTCGGCTCCGACCATGGCCGCGTGGCCGGCGGCCGGGCGTCCCTGCCGACGGGCGGCAGGCCTGTCCGGGCCGCCGTGGGCGCCGGCCAGCGTGGCCAGCGGGGCCGCCGCCACCAGCGGCGCCGTTCCCCACAGGAGCTGGCGCCTGGTGATGCGTTTGGACATGTGCCTCCTGGGAACTTTTTAGACAAGTCGAAAGTATATATTTGGCAGCGTGTCGCCCGCTCCCTTGAGCCAGACCGCCGAGGACTACCTGAAGGAGATCTACAAGCTCGAGGTCGAGCACGGCCGCGCCACCACCTCGGCCCTGGCCGAGCGGGTGGGGGTGTCGCCCCCCTCGGCTACGGCCATGCTCAAGAAGCTGGCCGCACTCAAGCTCGTCCGCCACGAGCGCTATCGGGGCGTCACCCTCACCGAGGCCGGCCGCAAGGCGGCGGTGGAGGTGATCCGGCACCACCGTCTGCTCGAGCGCTACCTGTCCGAGACGCTGGGTATGGGCATCGACGAGGTGCACGCCGAGGCCGACCGTCTCGAGCACGCCCTGTCGGAGGAGCTGGAGGCCCGCATCGACCGGTCGCTCGGCTTTCCCACCCACGACCCGCACGGCGATCCCATCCCCGACGCCGACCTCAACCTGGCAGCCGAGCCCCTGCGGTCGCTGACCGACCTCGCCCCCGGGGAGCGCTCGACGGTGCTACGGGTGCCCGATGAGGACAGCGACCTTCTGCGCTACCTCGGCAGCCTCGCCCTCTTGCCCGGGGCCACGGTGGAGCTGGTCGAGGCGGCGCCGTTCGGCGGGCCGCTGACGGTGGTGGCGGGCGGGGCCGAGCATGCCATCTCCCGCCAGCTCGCCTCCCAGATCGGCGTGGCTTAGCCGGGTCGCCCCCTGGCCGAACGCCTCCCGGCGGCTACTCCGAGGGGCGATGTAGAGGACGGAGAGTGGGGGAGCGGAGCTGTCGGCGGCGGCCGGGGAGAGCTGGCTACAGTGGCCCGGTGCGCTCCCTCCGCTACGTCCTCTGCGACGTCTTCGGCGACCGGCCCCTGTCGGGAAACCCGGTGGCCGTCTTCACCGATGCCCGCGGCCTCGATGAGCCGCTCATGGCCGCTCTCGCCCGGGAGCTCAATCTGTCCGAGACGGTGTTCGTGCTCGCCCCGGAGAGCTCGGGACATGTGAGGATTCGCATCATGACCCCGGCGGGCGAGCTGCCGTTCGCCGGCCATCCCGCCCTGGGCGCCGCCTTCGTGCTCGCCGGTCCCCTCCAGCTGGACGAGATTCGGCTGGAGACAGGCCGGGGCATAGTCCCGGTAAGGCTGGAGCGGGAGGGGCCGCACATCGTCCTCGGCCGCATGGAGCAGCCCCTCCCGTCGGTGGAGCCCATGGCCGGGACGGAGGAGATCCTGCACGCTCTGGGCCTAGCCGGCTCCGAGCTGCCGGTGGAGCTGTACGACAACGGGGTGCGCCACTGCTTCGTCTGCCTGGCCTCCAGCGAGGCGGTGGCGAAGCTGCGGCCCGATCTTCCCCGGCTGAGCCGGGTGACGCCCGTGGCTGTGAGCTGCTTCGCCGGCTCCGGCCGCCGCTGGAAGACGCGCATGTTCTGGCCTGCCCACGGCATCCCCGAGGACGCGGCCACGGGATCGGCGGCAGGTCCCCTGGCCGTCCACCTGGCCCGGCACGGGCGGATCGCCTTCGGCGAGGAGATCGAGATCTGCCAGGGCGAGGAGATCGGCCGCCCCTCGACCCTGTACGCTCGGGCGGAGGGCTCGCCGGAGCGGCTGGAGCGGGTGGAGGTGGCAGGGAAGGCTCACATCGTGGCTCGGGGCGAGTTCCAAATCTAGTCGAGCCCGCTGCCCCGCCTGCGCTCGAGGAGGGCCGGTCAAGGCAGAGCCACGGCCACGATGTCGGGCAGCTCCGGCTGGAGCGCCCGCCAGAAGCGACCCCCGTCGCGGGAGAGATAGAGACGGTTGCGGGCGGCGAACAGGATCACGTCCGGATCGGCCTCGCTGACGGCCACGGCGAACCCCGGCGGGAGGCCGCGGCCCGCCTCTCTCCAGGTGCGGCCGGCGTCGTGGGAGACGAGCAGGGGCGGCCGGCCGGCGACGACGGCGGCGACGGTGGCTCCGGACCGGGCGGCGCAGACGACACGGGGAAGACCGGTGTCCAGGCGGCTCGGGGGCGGAAACGCTCCCCCGTCCTCCCTCTCCTCCACCTCCTCCGTCTCCAGATCGACGGAGAAGGTGCCCTCCACGGTGGCTACCACGGCCTGCACCTGCGCATCCTCACGCCTCGGCCGCCGCCGCCCGCGGCCGCCGGTAGCGGAGGCCGAGGAGGCAGGCGAGGGTGAAGGAGGCGCCGAAGCTGGGCAGCGAGGCGCCGATGTGGAGGGGCTCGGCGTGGGCCAGAAGATCCGTCCACCAGGTCGGCCCCAGAGGATGCAGCCACTGGTAGAGAGCGAAGCCGGCCAGCCAGGCGGCGATCTGCTCCAGCCGGAAGGCGGGGGCCTGGAAGACGTCGGCCCGGGAGTAGCGGGCGCCGGCGAGCAGCCAGTCGGCCAAGAGCACCCCGAACAGGGGCACGAAGAAGGAGCCGAGCAGGAACAGGAAGGTCTCGTACTCGGCCCAGGTGATGGTCAACGCCCCGACAGTGGCGGCCGCCGCGGCGACGGCGATGAGGAGGCGCTGGGGAACGCCCGGCAGCACGTTCTGGAGCGACACGGCCGTCGAGTAGACGTTGGCAAAGGCCTCGTCGGTCTCATCCACGGTCAGGGCGAGGAGAGCCAGCCCGGCGGCCACGCCGCTGGCAGCGATGGTGGTCATGAGCTCGGTGGAGTCGGCGATGCCGCGCGACAGCACGAGGAGGGCGCCGAGGGCGTACAGGGCCGCGTTGGGGATGAGGTAGCCGACCGACGAGCCGAGGAAAGCCGCCCTGCCGTTGCGGGAGAAGCGCGTGTAGTCGGCGATGAGGGGAAGCCAGGAGGCGGGCATGGCGATCATCAGGTCGACCCCGTCCCAGAACCGCCCCCCCTCGCCCGGCCGGGCCCAGATGGCGCCGAGGTCGGCCCCGTCTATGGTCCACCAGGTCAGGTAGCCGAGGGAGGCGAGGACGAGCCAGAGGGCAAACCGGCGCACCCACTGGCGCACGAACGAGATCGGCCCGAGCAGAGCCAGCAAGCCGGCGGCGGCCCCGAACAGGACCGTCCACAGCCACTTCTCCCGGAAGCCGAACACCCGCTCGGACAAGGCGGCGGCGGCGGTGGCGATGATGAGCAGCTCGAAGATGGCCCAGCCCAGGTTCTGGGCCACGTTGAGGGCCGTGGCCAGGTAGGAGCCGCGCTGTCCGAGGGGGGCTCGCAGGAGCACCATGGCCGGCACCCTGGCCTGGGCGCCGATGACTCCGCCCAGGCCCAGCATGGCGTTCCCGACGAGACCGCCCACGGCCACGGCGATGAGGGCGTCCCGCAGGGATAGGGCAGGAACGAGGAAGGTGCCGGCCACGAGCACGAGCAGGCTGACGCCCAGGCTCCCCCAGAGGAGGGTGGTGTCGAGCAACCCCAATACCCGCAGCCGGTCAGGGACGGGCTCGATGCCCCAGGCCGGTGTCTTGTCCATGAACGCCTCCCTTCGCCGGTATTACCCGGATCAGGTTCGACGGGTGTGATCTCAGCCCCGCCCCGTGCGGAGCACCCCGGTCGAGGGGAGTCTAGCCGGAGACGAGGGCGGCGCGCAGGCGCGTGGCCCCCTCCAGGAGCCACCAGGCGGCCAGGCCGGCGCCCACCGCCAGGGCCAGGTTGACCTGGAAGCCGACGCCGCCCACGGCCAGGGCGAAGATCCAGGCGCGGGGGCGGCGCAGGTCGCGGAGCAGGCCGATGTGGAGGAGGCCGGCGGTGGCGAGCAGGCCCGCCAGCACCGGCAGCGGGAAGGCGGCCAGCATCGCTGCCAGCCCCGACCCGACCCCCACCGCCAGCGTCAGGAGGGCTGCGCCCATAGCCAGGGGCGCGCCGCTTCCCCGGGCCCCGAAGGCCACGTGGGCGGTAAGCCCTCCCGCTCCGTGGCACACAGGCATGCCCGAGACGGCGCCGGCGACGAGGTTCGCCGCCCCCAAGGTGGTGGCCAGGCGGCCCGGGCGGACGGTCTCCGCCCGGGAGCCGAAGTAGGAGCGGGCGGCGTCGGCCGTGGCAAGGCAGGAGTTGGCGAAGGTGAGGGGAGCTTGGGGGACCACGAGAACCGTGAGCGCCGTCCACAGGGTGGCTGCCGACAGCGACGGGAGGTCGATGGTGGACGGCCCCAGGACGAGATCATCCGCCGACTGAGCCAGCATGACGGCGGCGCCGATCCCCACCAGGGCCAGCGACACCAGGCGGCGGCGGAAGGCGACAGCCGCTACCACGGCTGCCGCCGCCAGAGGCACCGCGTAGGTAGCCGCGAGAGCGTGCTCGGCGAAGGCCTGGGGGGGATGGGTGGTCAGGCTCCAGGCCACCTTCAGGAAGAGCAGTCCCACCGTGAGCTGGACGCCGCGGATGATGGCCCGGGGAAAGGCGCGGGCAGCCAGGTCGAGCGCCCCCAGCCGGCCGAGGACGAGGAACAGGGCTCCCATGAGCAGGCTGGCGGCGGCGATCTCGTCGCTACCCAGGCCCTTGGCGATGGCGATGGCCCCCAGCGCCTTGAGGGGCTGGACGGGGATAGGCAGCCGGTAGACGGCGGCTACGGTTAGGTAGAGCAGGCCGGCGGGGAGGAGGACGGCGGTGGGGGAGAGGCCGTTCCTCACCACGAGCGCCACCGCGATGGGCACCAGCACGCCCAGGTCGGCCACGGCCCCGGCCAGCTCCCGCCGATCGAGTCTCACCGCTCCACCATGACCGAGGTCGCCTTCACCACCGCCGCCGCCTCCGTACCCGGCGTGAGCTTGAGCTCCTCGGCCGACTCGCGGGTGATGATGGCCACCACCCGCGCCGGCTCCCGAACCTCGATCTCCACCCGCGCCAAGAGCCCCTCCACCTGCACCTCCCGCACGGTGCCGCGCAGGTGGTTGCGGGCGCTCAGGGCGATCGGCTGGGGGCTTCCCCGCAGGCGGTCGATCTCGGAGGCGGAAACGAGGCGTCGGTTGGCTCGGTCGCGGCGGGTGCGGATCCGGCCCTGTCGGTCCCAGCGGCGGAGGGTGTCGAGGCTGATGCCGAGCAGCCGGGCCGCCTCGCCGGCGGTGTACAGGTCTTTCCTAGGCAATGCCTAGGAAATCCTAGCGCGTCCATCGCTTCCAGGCAGCCTCGAGTCTTGACCAAATCGTGATCCGGCCGAGGTCGAGCCTTGATCGCCTTCCCCTACTGTGGCAGGCGAAGGAGGTCCAAGGATGATGGACGGATGGGATCATGGAATGAGCGCAGCCTGGTGGGTGCTGATGGCGCTCCTCTGGGGGCTCCTCGTCGCCCTGGTGGTGTGGGCGGCGGTGCGGCTCTTCCCCGGGCGGAGCGAGCGGGGCGGCGCCATGGGTGAGCGCCCCGAGGACATCCTCGACCGGCGCCTGGCTCAAGGCGAGATCGACCCCGACACCTACCGGCGCCTGCGGAACACGTTGCAGGGAAGGGGGTGAGCGCAGTGTCCGCCAAGCTGCTTCCTCTGGCGGTGCTCGTAGCCGCGCTCGCCGGCCTCGGCGGCTCCATCGCCTGGGCCGTGTCCGAGGTCGCCGGCGACTCCACGGACACCCTACCCCGGTCGGCCTGGCCCATGATGGGCCTCGCTCCCAGCGGGAGAGCGACGCCTGTAGGCGGCCTGGCCGAGGCCAAGGCCCGGGCCCAGCGCTTCGCCGACGCCCTCGGCTTGAGGGCAGACGAGGTGATGCGCTTCCAGCGCAACTACTACGTGGAGCTGGTGGACGGACAGGGACGGGGGGCCACCGAGGTGCTGGTCGATCCTGCCACCGGGACTGTCTCCCTGGAGTACGGGCCGGCCATGATGTGGAACACCCGCTACGGGATGATGAGCGGACGCTGGGGGTGGATGGGCGACATGCGCTCGATGATGGGGAGCGCCTGGGGGGGCATGACCCCGGCCCCCGGCTCGGGCATGATGGGGAGCATGATGGGTGCCGGCATGATGGGGCCCTTCCTCCCCGACTCTTCCGGGACCCTCTCCGGCGAGGAGGCCCGGCGCGTGGCCGAGCGCTGGCTTCAGGAGCTTGACCCGGCCCTGCATGCCGGCGAGCCGGAAGCCTTCCCCGGCTACTACACCTTCCACGCCCTCCGCCGGGGGAGGATCGAGGGCATGCTGTCGGTCCACGCCACCGCCGGCGCCGTCCTCTACCACTGGTGGCACGGCCGCTTCATCTCGATGATGGAGTGACGGCGCAGCGGGAATCGGCAGGCCGGGCAGGCGGGCGCAACTCGGCCCGCCTGCAAGCGTTGGTGGTGGAGGACGAGCCGCGGCTGGCGGCCCTCGTCGCCGGCTACCTGGAGCGGGAAGGCTTCCGGGTGGCGACGGCCGGGGACGGCGAGCGGGGGATCGAGCTCGCCCGCCAGCTCGCCCCCGACGTGATCGTGCTCGACCTCATGCTGCCGGGCGTGGACGGGATCGAGGCCTGTCGGCAGATCCGTGCCTTCAGCGACGCCTACATCGTCATGCTGACTGCCCGTACGGACGAGGTGGACAAGGTCGTCGGCCTCTCCATCGGCGCCGACGACTACGTCACCAAGCCGTTCTCCCCCCGCGAGCTGGTCGCCCGCATCCGGGCCATGCTGCGCCGCCCCCGCGGCGGCGAGCGCTCCTCCCTGCGCCGGGTGGGCGATCTCGCCCTCGACCCCGAGGCCCGAGAGGTGACCGTGGCCGGCACTCCCGTCGAGCTGACGAGGATCGAGTTCGACCTACTGGAGGCGTTGTCGGAGCGGCCCCGCCTCGTCCTCACCCGCCGCCAGCTCCTGGAGAGGGTGTGGGGTCCGGCCTGGTTCGGCGATGAGCACGTCGTCGACGTCCACATCGCCAAGCTGAGGGCCAAGCTCGGGGACGACCCGCGCCACCCCCGATACATCCGCACCGTGCGCGGGGTGGGCTACCGGATGGCCCAGGCGCCGTGATCGCCGGCCGTATCCGTCGCAGCCTGGTGGCGAAGCTGCTCGCCGCCCAGCTCGTCGTCATCGTGTCCGGAAGCGTCACCCTGCTCCTCGTCGCTCTTGGGGTGGGGCCGGGGATCTTCCGCGACCACGTGCGGGATGCCCTAGGCCTGGTACCGGCGGACGTCTCCCGTCATCTCGACGAGGCCTTCAACGAGGCCACCCTGGTCGCCCTCGCCATCGCCGTCGCTGCCGCCGCCACCACCGCCGCCGCCATGAGCTGGGTCGTCTCCGCCCGCGTCGTCGGTCCCATCCGGGCCTTGGCCGCCGCCGCCGAGCGCATTGCCGGCGGCGCCTACTCCGCCCGGGTGCCCGTGCAGGGAGAGGACGAGCTCGCGCTCCTGGCCGCCTCCTTCAACCAGATGGCCGCCTCCCTGGAGGCGGGGGAGCGCCGTCGCCGCGAGCTCCTGGCCGACGTGGCCCACGAGCTTCGCACCCCCCTGGCCACCCTGGGAGCCTACGTGGAGGGGCTGGCGGACGGGGTGGTGGAGCCGGGCGGGGAGGCGTGGGGCGCGCTTCAGGCGGAGCTGGGGCGGCTGGCGCGTCTGGTGGACGACTTGGAGGTAGTGTCGCGGGCCGAGGAGCGCCAGCTCGCCCTCTCCCCCTCCCCCATCGCTCCCGGCGAGCTCGTCGCCCGGGCTGCCGCTGCGGCTGCTCCCGCCTACGCCGCCAAGGGCGTGGAGCTGGAGACGGAGGTGGAGGAGCGGCTGCCCCGGGTGACGGTGGACGAGCACCGGATGGGCGAGGTGCTGGGCAACCTCCTCGACAACGCCCTCCGCCATACGCCGCCGGGCGGCCGAGTGACGGTGGCGGCTGGAAGGAGTGACGGCGGCGTGGAGCTGACGGTGACCGACACCGGGGAGGGGATCCCGGCCCCCCATCTGGAGCGCGTGTTCGAGCGCTTCTACCGGATCGATCCTGCTCGTTCCCGGAAGACCGGCGGAAGCGGCATCGGGCTGACCATCGCCAGGGCCATCGTGGAGGCCCATGGGGGGAGCATCCGAGCCGAGAGCGAGGGTCCCGGCCGCGGCGCTCGCTTCATCGTGACGCTGCCCCCTCTGTCGGCATCCGCCTGGATGGGGAACCCTAGGCAGGGCGGGAAGGACGCTGTGCCTCCCTCTCCAGCTCCTCGATCCTCTGATTGAGCTCCTCCAGCCTGCGGCCGAGGCGATCGCGCTCCCGGCGGAGGTCGTCCACGGACGCGTCCCAGCCGGCGGCGCCGGGCTGGTCCTGGCCGCCGTGATGGCCGAGGTGACCGCACCCTCCCTGCCCGTGGCCGTGCTCCTGGCCGTGCGAGCGAGATCCGGCGCGGTGGACGAGGAGCATGATGAGCGGGCAAGCGATGACGAACAGGAGAAGGAGGATGTCGGCGGTGTCCAAGCTCGCTCCTCGAGTCGCGTCTCTCACGCTCCAGTGTCGCCGGCCGGTCTGAAGATGGTGTGAACGTCCTTCCCCTCCTCACCGGGCCCGCCGCCGGCCGCGGCCAGGAAGACCCGGAACCGCGAGCCGCGACCCGGCGTACTCTCCACCTCGATCCGCCCCTCGTGAGCCCGCACGAGCTCGCGGACGATGGCGAGGCCGATGCCGGCCCCGCCGGTGGCGCGGGAACGAGACTTGTCTCCCCGCCAGAAGCGCTCGAAGATGCGTCTCAGGTCCTCGGGCGGGATGCCGACACCCGTGTCCGCCACCTCGAGCAGCGCTTCCCCTCCCTCGAGACCGGTACGAAGGCGTACCTCCCCTCCCCGCTCCGTGTAACGCAGGGCGTTGGAGAGGAGGTTGGCGGCGATCTGGCCCAGGCGGCGAGGGTCGCCGAGCACGGCCGCGGGAACCAGGTCGACGTGGAAGCCGATGCCCTTGTCAGCGAAGCGAGGGGCGAAGGCCACCGCCTCCCCTCGTGCCACCTCGGCCAAGTCGACAGGACTCTTGTCCACGAGCAGGCCCGGACGCTCGGCCTCGGCCAGCTCGGCCAGGTCATCGAGGAGGTGGGCCAGCCGGACCGCCTCGGCGTGCATAGCGGCCAGGTTGGCCGCCTCGTCCGGGAGGACCCCATCCTGGGCCGCCTCGATGCGAGAGAGGAGGCCGCTGACCGGCGTCCGAAGCTCGTGGGCCAGGTCGGCCACGCTCTCCTTGCGCAGCTCCTCCTCGTGCTGGAGGGTCTCGGCCAAGCGGTTGAGGGCCCGACCCACGGCCTGCATCTCCGGGTCCCCTCCGGGCGAGACCCGGGCGTCGAGGTGGCCACGCTCGATGCGCTGGGCCGTCTCCCGGATCCGGCGCAGCGGGCGAGCGAGGGTCTCGGCCAGGACGAAGGCGAGGAGGAGGGCGCCGGCCACCGACGCTGCTCCCGCAACCAGGTGCCAGCGGTCAAGCGAGTGCTGGAGATGCCTCTCCTCGGGCGACAGGAGGTCGTCTCCGGCGGGGGCGACGACGACCCGCCCCACGAGGCGGCCGCCGCGGCGGACGGGAGCGGTGGCCGTGGGCGCGGAGCTCGGTAGCCGAGGCGCCCCGAGGCCGGGGACGCGCCTCCCGTGGACGGTGAGGATGACGACCCGCAGGTCGTCGAGCGCTGCCAGATGGGCGATGGTCTCGGCGCTCTCCCTCGTCCAGCCGCCCTCCTCCCGGTAGACGGCGGCGGCCGCCTGGGCCACGTGCTCCGCTGAGCGCTCCAGGCGGGCGCGGGCGGCTGCGTTGACCCGCGGCTCGAGGCCGGTGTTCGAGAGCAGGGTGGCCAGGCCCACAGCAAAGGCGGCAACGCCTGCCAGCGCCAGCGCCAGACGCCCGCGAAGAGTCAGGCGACCGAGTCTCGCTGGCGCCCTCACGGGCGCTTGGCCAGCCGGTAGCCGACCCCGAACACGGTCTCGACGTAGCGGGGGTGCTTGGGGTCGGGCTCGATCTTCCTGCGCAGGTTCTTGACGTGGGCGTCGATGGTGCGCTCGTAGCCCTCGTGGTCGTAGCCGTGGACGTGGTTGATCAGCTCGAATCGAGAGTAGACGCGCCCCGGGTAGCGGGCGAGGGTGACGAGCAGCTTGTACTCGCTCGGCGTCAGGTCGCAGGGGCGGCCGTCGCGACGCACCTCGTGCTGGACGGTGTCGATCTCCAGCCGTCCGCCGTCGAAGGACAGGGTCTCCACGAGCGGGGTGTTCGCCCCCTGGGAGCGGCGGAGAACCGCCCGCACGCGCGCCACCAGCTCCCGGGGCGAGAAGGGCTTGATCAGGTAGTCGTCGGCTCCCAAGGCAAGACCGGCCACGCGCTCCTCCTCGGCCGCCTTGGCGGTGAGCATGAGGATAGGCACGTCGGAGCGACTCCTGATCTGGCGGCAGATCTCCTCGCCGTCCACGTCGGGGAGCATGAGGTCGAGGATGATCAGCCCCGGCTTCGTTCGCTCGGCCAGCGCCAGGCCCTCGGTGCCGGTGCCGGCCACGTAGACGAGGTACCCGTCCCGCTCCAGGTACCCCCGCACCACCTCCTGAATGGAGGGCTCGTCGTCGATGACGACGACCTTCTTGTTCATGGCTCCTGCCAACAGTATCGACCCCCGTGTGAAGACGACGTGAAGAGGGTCCTCCCCAGCCCGCCCGGCTCCCAAGCTGCGGCCCGGGGAAGCGGGGATCGTCGGGGGCTTCACCGGTCCTTCATGAGCATGGCGCACACTCACGGCGTGACCGAGCGGGACCTGGTTCTCGTTACCAAGCAGGACTGCCACCTGTGCGCGCACGCCCGCTCGGTCCTGGCCCGCCTGGGGCTGGAAGCGCGGGAGATCGACGTGGCCGCCTGCGAGGCCCAGGGCCTCGCCCGGGCCGGCGTGCCGCTGGCGCTCCTGCCCGTGCTCTGGGACGGCGAGCGCGTGCTCGGCTACGGCCGGCTGTCCGAGCGAGCGCTGCGTAGGAGGCTGGCGGAATGAGTCAGGCCCTCCTGGCCGGATCGGCGGCGGCGGCCTTCGCTGCCGGCCTGGTGGCCTTCTTCGCTCCCTGCTGCTCCGGGGTGATGGTGCCCAGCTACCTGGCCGCCGTCGGCGGCGGCAGTCGGTGGCGGGTGGCCCGGGCGACGGCGCTGTACGTGGCAGGGGTGGCTGCCGTGGTCTGGCCCATCACGCTGGGCGCCTCGGCTCTCTCCTCGCTCGTCGCCCGCTGGCACGGGGCTCTGTTCCTCGCCGGCGGCCTCCTCATGCTGCTCGTCGCCGCCGCCCTGTGGCGGGGCGCGATGGTGCCGCTGCCCCTGCCCCAGCCGGTCCACTCGGGCACGGCCCTGTCGGTGCTCGGCCTGGGCGCCTTCTCCGGCGCCGCCACCGCCTGCTGCGCGCCGGTACTCGCCGGGGCGGCGGCGCTGTCGGCCACGAGCGGCGCTTGGTGGGGCGGCGTGCCCCTGGGCGGCGCCTACATCCTCGGCCTCGTCGCTCCCTTGCTGCCGGTGGCCTTCCTCCTCGGCCGGATGCGCCGGCGCCTGCGCGACCCCAAGCTCACGCTCCGCTTGGGCGGCTACGCCAAGCCCATCACCGTCTCGCGGCTGGCTGGAAGCGCCCTCTTCGCCGGTCTCGGCGTGCTCTTCGTCGTCCTCGCCCTGACCGGTAACGCCGAGACGGCTCCCGGCTTCCAGCGCACGGTCGGCAGCCGGCTCTTCTCCGTGGCAGGGCGCCTCGACGACGTTCCCAACGTCGTGGCCTGGCCGCTTCTCGCCGCCGCCGTGCTCGCCCTCGCTTACCTCGTCCTCAAGCCCACCATGCGGGAGGGATCCCATGAGCAAGAAGCCGCCCCGAACGGTACAGGCGCCGAGGCACAGCCCGGCGGAGGGGAAGCTGCGCCCCCGGCTGCCCGCGCTCGCCGTGGGCGCGGCCGTTCTGGTCGGGCTGGCCGCCTTCTTCGCCGTACCGCGCGGCTCGAGCACGGGAACGCCTGAGGGCGCGTCCGCCGCCGGCCCGGCGCCGCCTTTCGCCGAGCAGGACGTGGTCAGCGGAAGGCCGGTCACGAGCGCCGGGTTGCGCGGCAACAACGTGCTCCTCTTCTTCAGCGAGGGGGTCATGTGCCGGCCCTGCTTCCAGCAGATCCAGGCGCTCCAGCTCGAGTCCGCCGAGCTGGCACGGCGGCGGCTCCTGCTCGTCAGCATCACCACCGATCCCCCCGACGTCCTGCGCCGGGCTGCGGCCGCCTACGGGGTGACGACGCCGCTGATCTCGGACGAGGACCGGAACATGTCCAACGCCTACGTCGTCCTCGGCCGGGGCATGCACCCCGACACCGCCGGCCACACGTTCGTGCTCGTGGACGCCCGGGGCCTGATCCGCTGGCGCCGCGACTACTCGACGATGTACGTGCCCCCGGAGGAGCTGCTCGCCGCCATGCCTCGACTGTGAAGGGAGAAGCCATGCCCAGGAGACAACGCTTGGCGCTCGCTGTCGGCGCCGTCTTTGCCCTCGCTCTCGTCCCCGCGGCGCCGGCCGGCGCTGCCGACGGCCCGCCGCCCGGACGCCACATCTCGGCCTGCGCCAGGCACGCCCTGCCCCCCCTGGAGCCGCCCGGCGTCGCCTGTGGCCCCTGCGGGACCTTCGCCACCTTCGGCGCCATGGTGGCGTCCATGAGAGCCCCGAGCTAGGGCCTGTTCTCCCCTCCCGAGGAGCGCCGGCGGGACCCGGGCAGCTCCCGGGAGGGGCGCCGCCGGGCGCGGCCCGCCGCCTATGCTGTTTGTTGTGATCGGTACGGATCACCGGGTATGACTCTGCGCCACCTCAAGTGGTTGGCCATCGTGGCCCCGCTCGCCTTCCTGGCGGCGCTGTACGTCCTCATCCACACCGTCCTGCACAGCATCCACGACTTCCCCGGCAACCTCATCCTCCTCGCCTGGGCGGCAGCCGGGGTCGCCCTCTTCTCCTTCAGCGTCTTCGCCGCCATCGGCCGCTTGGAGCGGCACGTGTGGGAGCAGAACCGGGCCTTGGAGCAGCGCAACCGCGAGCTGGAGGCGCTGCTGGCGGTGGGCCGGGCGGCCTCTGCCTCCCTCGTGCTCCCGGAGGTGCTGGCCAAGGCGGTGGAGACGATCCTGGAGGTGACCTCAGCCGAGGCGGCGGAGGTCTGGCTGCGGGACGAGGACGAGGACGAGCTGGTACTCGCCTTCCACGGTGGAGCCGAGCCCGACGCCTTCGCCGAGCGCACCCGGCTCCGCCTGGGGGAGGGGCTTCCCGGGCTCGTAGCCGAGCGGGGCGAGCCGATCACGGTGCACGACCTCCTCGCCGACGATCGCTTCGTTCGGCCCAAGGTGAAGACAGCCGGCTTCCACACCTACTGCGCCCTGCCGCTCCGTCACCGGGGCGAGACGGTGGGCGTGTTGGGGGTGGCCGCCAAGGATCCGGCCAAGCTCTGTGCCCCCGAGGAGCTGCGGCTGTTGGAGGGGATCGGCGAGCGCCTGGCCACGGCCGTGGAGAACGCCCGTCTCCACCGCCGCGTGCTGGACGGGGCAGTGCTGGAGGAGCGGGTGCGCATCGCCCGCGAGCTCCACGACGGCCTGGCCCAGGTCCTCGGCTACATCAACACCCAGACCCTGGCCGTGCGCAGGCTGGTCGACGCCAGGCGCTGGGAGGAGGCGGCAAGGCAGCTCGTAGCCATGGAGAGCGCCGCCCGCCGTGTCTACACGGACGTCCGCGAGGCCATCCTCGGCCTCCGCTCGGCCACCGACGGCGTCCCCGGGCTGGTGCCGTCGCTGCGCCGCTACCTCCAGGACTACTCCCGAATGGCAGGGGTGGCCAGCGAGCTGGTGGTAGAGGGTCCGGTGGAGGAGGTCGAGCTTCCTCCCTCCACCGAGATCCAGCTCGCCCGCATCGTCCAGGAGGCTCTGAGCAACGTTCGCAAGCACGCCCGGGCCGAGCGGGCCACCGTCCGCCTCGCTCTCCGGGACGACCGCCTCCTGGTCGAGGTGGCAGACGACGGACGCGGCTTCGATCCCGACGCCTCGGCGCCCACGGGCTGGCCGCGGTTCGGCCTTCAGACCATGCGCGAGCGAGCAAGCGCGGTGGGAGGCCGGTTCCGCATCGCCTCCGCCCCCGGGGCGGGAACCAACGTGTCCGTCGAGCTCGCGCTTCCCGTGGAGGCTCCCGTTGCGCATTCTGCTCGCTGACGACCACGCCCTGTTCCGGGCGGGTATCGCCAGCCTGCTCGAGGCGTGGGGGATGGAGGTGGTGGGGGAGGCCGGGGACGGTCTCGAGGCCCTGGAGCTGGCCCGCGAGACCAAGCCCGACCTCGTGCTCATGGACATCCGCATGCCGCGCTTAAACGGCTTGGAGGCGACCCGCCTTATCAAGACGGAGATGCCGGGGACGAGAATCGTCATGGTCACCGTCTCCGACGACGACGCCGACCTGTTCGAGGCGATCAAGGCGGGCGCCGAGGGCTACCTCTTGAAGGACATGTCCGAGGAGGAGTTCAGCCGTACCCTCACGGGGATCGAAGCCGGCGAGCCGGCCCTATCGCCGGGCCTGGCCGCCCGCATCCTGGACGAGTTCGCCCGTCGCTCCCGGGCATCCGAGGAGGGGCCGAAGGACCCCGACCTGACCGAGCGGGAGCGGGAGGTCCTGCGTCTCGTCGCCGAGGGGGCGACCAACCGCGAGATCGCCGCCCGGCTCGTCATCTCCGAGAACACGGTCAACTTCCACGTCAAGAACATCCTGGCCAAGCTGCACCTGAAGAACCGCGCCCAAGCCGTCGCCTACGCCATCCGCACCGGCCTCGTCAGCCTTCCCCGATCCGAGGGGGAGGGGTCTACCCCTCCTGGTAGGGGACGGGGTCGGTAAGACCGCTCTTTCCGGCAGGGGCGGAATCGCGGTTCTCCCGGATGTAGCGGTCGGCAGGAGGGCCGATCGTTGTGCTGGGACGTGATGACCATGAGAGGACGGGATGCGATGAGGAAGATCCTGGCCACGCTCGGGGGTGTCTCGGCAGCGGCTTTCCTAGCCCTCTTTCCGCCGCCGGTGGCCGGTCACGGCGGGGATCCCGAGGACATGATGGCAGGGCTGGCGGCATCCATGCGCCATCCCCTGGTGGTGACCGCCCGCTCCAAGGCCGTCCAGCTCACCATCGTGCACCAGCTGCGGGGGTGCCACGAGTGGACGGACGGGAAGCGCACGGCGCCCGGCGTCAGGCTCATCGTCGAGCGCGGTACCCGGCTTGCCATCCTCAACGCCGACCTCGATACCCACAAGCTCGTTCAGCTGGCCGGTCCCAAGCTGCGGCTGGGCCCGGCGCTGAGGATGAGCTCTAGGCTCGTCCTCCGCTTCCGCCAGCCGGGCGTGTACCGGTTCATGACCGAGAAGGTGGAGACGCCGGGGAGGATGGACGTCAAGACGGTGGGACCGGATCACGTGCTCGGACTCACCGTGGTCGTACGCTGAGCGGTCCGGCAGGGCCGGGACCGGCCTCCGCGCTCCGGTCCCGGCTTGCCACCCAGACTCGCCCCGCCTTCCCCGCTTCCGGCCAGGGCCCGGGATCCTGGATGCTGGCGCGCCCGGCAGAGGCCGGCGCGAGGAGCCCCTGCTGGCGGAGCCGCCGTCTTCACGAGCTCTTCACAGCCCACGGCTAGGGTGGCGCCCCTTCGACGACTCTCCCAGGAGGTGCAGGAGCTCTACCCATGAGGAGGAAGGAGATCACCCTTGTCGTCGCCGGAGCCCTCGCCGTCGCCGGGCTCGCCGCCGGGCTGGCAGTGGCGCTGACCGGCGGCTCCGGAGGCAGGGCTGCCGCCGAGCACACGATGCCCGGCGGCCAGGTGATGACGGAGCCCATGGCTCACGAGGGCATGGTGCGGGGAACAGTCTGGGTGGCGAACGAGGAGGGGGACAGCCTCAGCGCCATCGACGCCGCCTCCCACGAGGTCGTGGCGACGCTCGCCGGCATCGAGGGTCCGCACAACGTCCAGGTGGCGCCGGACGGGCGCAGCGTCTGGACGGTCAGCGGGCACGACTCCCTGGCGGCGATGGTGGACGCGACGACGTACGAGCTGCACGGCAGCGTGCCGACCGGCAGGGAGCCGGCCCATGTCGTCGTCACGCCCGACGGGCGGACGGCCTACGTGACGAACGGCGCCGACGACACGGTGACGGCCATCGACGTCGCGGGCATGAAGCCCGTCGCCACCATCCCCGTCGGCGACTACCCGCACGGCCTGCGGCCGAGCCCCGACGGCGCTTCGTCTACGTCGCCAACGCGCGCGGCACCACGGTCAGCGTGATCGCCACCGCCTCCAACGAGAAGGTGGCGGACATTGCCGTGGGGAAGGGCCCCGTGCAGGTCGCCTTCTCTTCCGACGGAAGGTTCGTCTACCTCTCGCTGAACGCGGAGAACGCCGTGGGCAAGATCGACGTGGCCGAGCGGAAGCTCGTGGGGAAGGTTGCCGTCGGCGCCGTCCCGATCCAGGTCTACGTGAGCCCCGATCGCCGGCATCTGGTCGTTGCCAACCAGGGGACGGAGGAGCGCCCCGGCACCACTATCTCCATCGTCGACACGGCCGCGTTCTCGGTGGTGGCGACCGTCGAGACGGGCAAGGGGGCGCACGGCGTCGTAATCGATCCCTCGAGCAGGCACGCGTACGTGACCAACATCTACGACGACGACGTGGCCGTCGTCGACCTGGCCGAGCGCAGAGTCGTCACCCGCGTCCCGGTCGAGGACGCTCCCAACGGGATCAGCTTCTCGCCGCTTGCGCCGCCGCGGCCCTCGAGGGCCGAGATCGAGATCATGCCATCCGACGACAGCCGGGGCGAGGCGATGCCCGGCGTGGGGCACTGAGCGATGGCTGTGCGCGTGCTCTTCTGGGTGTCGGCGGCAGCGTTGCTCGCAGCCGTGGCCGCAGTCGCCGTGGCCGTGGTCGCCCTCGTGCGCGCCGGCGAGCAGAAGGCCGCCGTCTCCGGGCAGGCTCCGGCCGCAGCGGCCGGCGCTCACGGCACGGCCGGGCACGCCGCCCCCGCTTCCTCGGCCGGCGTTCCCGACGCCACCGAGCAAGTGGGTGGTGGGCTCCTCCGGCCCCGGCTGGAGAACGGGGTCCGCGTCTATCACCTCGTCACACGAGCGGTGCGATGGGAGATCCTGCCCGGAGTACGGGTCACCGCCTTGACCTACAACGGGATCGTGCCGGGGCCTGAGATCAGGGCGCCCTACGGCGCGCGGGTTCGGGTGATCGTCAAGAACGAGCTGCCCGAGCCGACGACGGTGCACTGGCACGGCATCGCCGTCCCCAACTCCATGGACGGAGTGCCCGACGTGACCCAGCCGCCGATCCAGCCCGGGGAGACGTTCACGTACGAGTTCCGGGCCATCCCTGCCGGCCGTAGCTCGAAGGGAGGGACCTTCCTCTACCACTCGCACGTCGAGGAGGACCGGCAGATGGGGCTCGGGCTGTCGGGCGTCTTGGTGATCGAGCCGCCTCGGGCCGAGCGCTACGACGTCGAGCGGACGGTGATGATCGCCGAGTGGAATCTCGACCCGCAGACGGGCGAGACCCGCCCGGCCATGGACATGGAGGGGCTCCTGCCCAACTACTTCACGCTGAACGGGAAGAGCTTCCCGGCCACCGAGGTCATCAGGGTGAAGCGCGGCGACCGCGTGCTGCTCCGGCTCGTGGGCGCCGGGCAGTTCACCCACCCCATGCACCTACACGGGACGGACTTCCGCATCGTGGCCAAGGACGGCCATCCCCTGGCCGTTCCCCAGGCGGCGGATGTGGTCCAGGTCGGCTCGGGCGAGCGCTACGACATCGCCTTCACGGCCACCGAGCCGGGGCGGTGGGTGTTCCACTGCCACATCGGCCATCACGTGACAAACAACGGCGACGATCCCGGGGGGCTGCTCCTCGTCGTGGACGTGGCTGGGAGGGGCACGTCCGCCCTGGCGGAGACGACCTCCACGCCCGAAGCGACGGCCCAGGGCACCGAGAGCATGGAGGGGATGGAAGCCATGCAGGGCATGGAGCACCGGCCGGGAGGATGAGAGGCTTGGCCGCCGTCCTTCACGCCCTCTTCACATCGCCTGCCTAGCGTCGCCGGCATGGGGCGCCCCCGGCGGAGCGCAGCGCGCGAAGGCCTCCTGAGAGCCCTCGCACGCTGTCTCCGTCCGGGGCGGCTCCTCCCGGCGGCGCTCGGCGCGCTCGTCGTTTCCCTGGCCCTGGCGGCGCCGGCGGCCGCCGATCCCTCGCTCGGCTCGAGGAGGGCGGAGGCGCGGCGCGTTCTCGACGAGATCGAGCAGCTCGACGCCCGGCTGGAGCGGACGGTCGAGGCCTACAACGGCGCCACCGTCGCCCTCGAGCGCATCCGAGCCGAGGCGCGCGCCCACCGCCGCCGGCTGGCCGTCGCCCGGGCGAGCCTGCGGCTCGCGCGGCGGCGGCTGGCCACCCGCGTCCACCACCTGTACCTGGCCGAGGAGGCGGAGTCGACAATCGACCTCCTCCTCGGCGTGACGGGCATGGACGACCTGGCGGCGCGCCTGGACGCCCTCCGCCGCATCGCCGAGGAGGACGCTACCGTGCTTGCCCAGGTGAGAGCCGCCCGGCGCGAGGTCGCCCGGCGGGTGCGGCTTCTCCGCCGGGCGGAGGGCGCCCAGGCAGAGGTCGTGGCCGAGCGGGCGGAGGCCGAGCAGCGGATCGAGCGCGCCCTCGCTGACCGGGAGCGGCTGCTCTCCTCGATCCGGGGCGAGATCGCGCGCCTCCAAGCGGGGGAGGAGCGCCGCCAGGAGCTGCTCCGGCGCCAGGCTCGGGCCCGTCTGTCGGAGCAGGCGCGGGCGCAGCGGCGGGCGCTCGTCCAGACCGTGGTCGGCGCGAGCGCGGAGACGCCGGAGGGCGCCTCCGTTGCCCCGCCGTCGAGGTACGCGGGCGTCGTCCCCATCGCCATGCGCTACCTGGGCGTTCCCTACCGGTGGGGCGGCGCGTCGCCGGAGACGGGCTTCGACTGCTCCGGGCTCGTCGTCTACGTGTTCGCCCAGGTGGGCGTGTCGCTTCCCCACTACGCGGCGTCCATCTGGGGCTACGGCGTGCCCGTTCCCAGGGGCGAGCTCCAGCCCGGCGACCTCGTCTTCTTCAACAACCTCAGCCACATGGGCATCTTCATCGGCGACGGCCGCTTCATCCACGCTCCCCGCACAGGGGACGTGGTCAAGATCTCCAGCCTGTCCGAGCCCTGGTACAGGGAACGGTGGGTGGGAGCCCGCCGCCTGCTCTAGCAGGCGCCGCTAGAGTGCCTCTGCCTCCTGTAGCCCGTGGACACGCCACCCGTCGAAGCCTCCCAGGCCTCCGCTCCCGAGGGCGGCCGCCGCCGCCCGTTCTGGTTCCGCCTCCTGCAAGGGGCCGCCGTGGTCGCCGTCGCCGGCCTCCTCGCCCTCCTTGCCTGGCGGCTCGTGGCCCAAAACCGCGGCGCCGAGCTCGTCTCCGCCGTCCGTACGGGCAAGGCCCCGGCGGCCCCCCCCTTCGACCTCCCCGTCATCTGGCCCCAGGCGGCGACGTGGCCGCCGGCGCTCCGCGGCGCTCTTGCCGACGGCCGGGTGGCGCTGCGGGAGCTCAGAGGCTACCCGGTGGTCATCAACTTCTGGGCCTCTTGGTGCGTTCCCTGCAAGGCGGAGGCCCCTCTTCTCGCCGCCTCGGCGCGGGCGCACGCGGGGAAGGTCGCCTTCCTCGGCATCGACGTCCAGGATCTCACCTCCGACGCCCGGCGGTTCCTGCGCCGCCACGGGGCGAGCTACGTCTCCGTGCGAGACGGCGGAGGGTCCGTCTACTCCTCCTACGGCCTCACCGGGGTGCCCGAGACCTACTACCTCGATCGACGCGGCCGCATCGTCGCCCACTCCCTGGGCCAGCTCTCCCGCGATGAGCTGGAGGAAGGGATCGCCCTCGCCCGCCGGGGAGCGGCCGCCGCCCGTTGACGCGAGCTCCCCGCCCAAGGGGGGCGGCGGCCGAGAGGGAGGCGGTGCTCAGCGTGCAGGCATGGCTAGCGGGCCCGGGTGAACCGGTGCACGGCGGCGAGCAGCTCGCGGCTCTTCTCCTCGGCCACGGCCGCATCGCCCGCCGCCAAGGCGCCGGCCACACAGTGCTTGACGTGGTCGTCGAGGATCTTCAAGGCCAGGCTGTCCAGGGCCTCGGTGACGGCGCTGATCTGGGTGAGGATGTCGATGCAGTAGCGCTCCTCCTTCACCATCCGCTCGATGCCCCGCACCTGCCCCTCGATCCGGTGCAGGCGCTTGATGAGAGCGTCCTTGCCGGACACGTAGCCGTAGGCGTGGGCGTGGGTATCGGTCATGCAGCTTCTCCCTGGGCTCGCGGTCGAAGGAGGGGAGCGGCGCCCTCGGCCGGCCGCTCGCGGCGGCTTCGGAAGCGGCGCAGACGAAGGCTGTTGGACACCACGAACAGGCTGGAGGCGGCCATGGCGGCGGCGGCCACGATGGGGTTGAGGAGGCCGACCACGGCCAGAGGGATGGCGGCCACGTTGTAGGCGAAGGCCCAGAAGAGGTTCCCCTTGATGGTGCGCAGGGTGCGGCGGGCGAGCCGGATGGCATCGGCGGCGGCCCTCAGATCGCCGGAGACGAGGGTGATGTCGGAAGCCTCGATGGCCACGTCGGTGCCGGTGCCGATGGCCAGGCCGAGGTCGGCCTGGGCCAGGGCGGGGGCGTCGTTGATGCCGTCTCCGACCATGGCCACCACCTCTCCCGCTTCCTGGAGGCGCCTGATCTCGGCCACCTTCTCGTCCGGGAGCACGTCGGCGAGCACGCGGTCGATTCCTACCCGGGCGGCCACCGCCCGGGCGGTGCGCTCGTTGTCGCCGGTGAGGAGAACCGGCGTCAGGCCGAGGGCCTTGAGGTCGGCCACGGCCTGCGCGCTCGTGGCCTTGATTCGGTCGGCCACGGCCACGAGGCCGCGTACCCGGCCGTCCCAGGCCACAGCCACCACCGTCTGCCCGGCAGCCTCGGCCTCGTCCCGGGCGGAAGCCAAGTCAGGGGGAAGGTCGAGCCCTCCCTGGGCGAGGAGGGCCGGGCGGCCGACCATCACCGCCCGCCCCTCCACCACCGCCTCCACGCCCAAGCCGGCCCGGCTGACGAAGGTCTCCACCGACGGAAGGACGCCCACCTCGTCCCGAGCCCGGTCGGCGATGGCCCGGGCGATGGGGTGCTCGCTGGCGTCCTCGGCGGCTCCCGCCAGCCGCAAGAGCTCGTGGCGGGAGACGCCGGCGGCCGGCACGACCTCGGCCACCCGCATGGCGCCCTCGGTGACGGTTCCCGTCTTGTCCAGGACGACGGTGGTGATGCGGCGCGTCCGCTCCAGGATCTCGGGGCCGCGGATGAGGATGCCGAGCTGGGCGCCGCGGCCGGTGCCGACCATGAGAGCCGTGGGGGTGGCGAGACCGAGGGCGCAGGGGCAGGCGATGATGAGCACGGCCACGGCGGCGGTGAAGGCGCTGGCGGCATCCCCGGTAAGGGCCAGCCAGCCTGCCAGGGTGGCCAGAGAGAGGGCGATGACGACGGGTACGAAGACGGCCGACACCCGGTCGGCCAACCGCTGGATAGGGGCCTTGCCCGCCTGCGCCTCGGCCACCAAGCGGGCGATCTGAGCCAGAGCCGTCTCCGCCCCCACCTTGGTCGCCCGCACGAGCAGGCGGCCGTAGGTGTTGATGGTCGCCCCGGCCACCTCGTCGCCGGGGCCCACCTCCACGGGCACGGGCTCCCCGGTGAGCATGGACTGGTCGACGGCAGAGGCACCTTCCACGACCACCCCGTCGGTGGGGACCTTCTCCCCGGGGCGGACGACGAGGAGATCGCCCACGGCGAGCTCCTCCACCGGCACTACCGCCTCCACGCCGTCCCGCAGCACCCGAGCTTCCTTCGCTCCCAGCTTCAACAGGCGGCGAATGGCCTCTCCCGACCGTCGGCGGGCCCGGGTCTCGAGGTAGCGGCCGAGGAGGATGAGGGTGGTGATCACCGCCCCCACCTCGAAGTAGGTGTGGGCGTCGGCGAAGGCGAGCAGAGCCACCGTCGACCACGTCCAGGCGGCCAGGGTGCCGATGGAGATGAGGGTGTCCATGGTGGCCGTGCCGTGGCGCAGGTTGACGGCGGCAGCTCGGTGGAAGCGGAAGCCGCACCAGAGGACGACAGGGGTGGCGAGAGCGAGCGCCGACCACTCCCACCCCGGAAACTGGAGCGGCGGCACCATGGCCAGGAGGACGAGGGGCACGGTCAGGGCGGCGGCCACGACCAGGCGCCGGGCGAGCTTGCCCAGGGCGACCTCCTGCTCTTTCTCCTCCTCAGCCGGAAGGGCAGCCTCGTAGCCGGCCGCCTCCACAGCCCGGATGAGGTCGTCCACGGTAGCCCGCGTCGGATCGAACACCACCGTCGCCTGCTCGGTGGCGTAGTTGACCGCCGCCTCCACCCCCTCGAGCTTCCCCAGCTTGCGCTCGATGCGGGTCGCGCAGGCGGCGCAAGTCATGCCCGCGATCCTGAGCTGGATCCGCTCGGGCTTGGCTTCCACCGCGGTCGCCATCAGGCCGCCTGGTAGCCCGCCTCCTCGATGGCCGCCCTCAGGGCGGCATCGTCGAGGCCGTGGCCGCGGACGACCACGAGCTTGGAGTCGAGGTCGACCTCCACCGACTCCACCCCGGCGACGGCCTGGAGCTCCTCGGTCACCGAGGCCTTGCAGTGGTGGCAGTGCATGCCGGGCACGGTGTAGGTGATGGTGTCGGTCATGGCTGATCCTTTCCCAGCGATCTATACCCTTACGGGGTATTGTACAGCACCTCCATCGGGTGCGACTCAGGCTGGCGACGGCGTCGCTGTGCGCAGGCGGGCGAGGGCGGCGGCGGCGGTAAGGACGATGACGGCGTCGTTGGCCAGGCACCACTGGCAGACGGCCTCGATGAGGACGAGCTGGGCGTAGAGGAGCCAGGCGCTGAAGGCTACGCCGGCCAGGGCCACGGCTGCCCCCACGGCGGCTGCCAGCTCGCCGGGAACGGCGGCGGCAGCGAGCAGGCTGAGGTACGCGGCGAGACCAAGCACGGCCACCGGGACGCCCGCCACCTCGGAGTAGCGGGAGCGCTGCACCGTCTCGCAGCCACCGGTGGGACAGGCAATGGGGCTTCCTGTGTAGCGGGTATAGGTGAGGTAGGCGGCGATGCCGGCTCCGGCCAGGGCGAGCGCAGCCAGGGCCGCCCGCAGCCTGGCCTCCGTCACGGTGGAAGCAGCCGGTCGAAGGCGGCGGCGAAGAAGGCGGGGTCGGCTAGCGCCTCCGCCGAGGGGACGGCCAGGCGCGCCAGCTCTCCTCCCCGCCGCCCCAGGTAGAAGGTGGGGGTGCCGCCGACCCCGTCCCGTCCCGCCTCGGCCACCCAGGCCGCCAGGGTCTCGTCCACCGAGGGGTCGTTCCGCTCAGCCAGCGCCCGGTCGGCGTCGAGGCCGGGCACGGCCCGAAGGACAGCCTCCACCAAGTCGTCGCTGATCCAGCCCGTCCCCTCCTCGCCCTGGTTTCGGTACAGGAGCTCCACCACGTGCCAGAGGCGGCCCTGCCTCGCCGCTGCCGCCGCCGCCCGCAGGGCCCGCTCGGAGTCGGCGATGGGCGGGATGAAGGCGAGGCCGCGGAAGACGAGCCTCACCTTGCCCGGCCGTACGTAGTCGCGGACGATGGCCGGCAACGCCTCCCTCGACCACGTCCCGCAGAAGGGGCACTGGGGCTCGGCGTACTCGACCAGGGTGACAGGCGCCTCGGGGTCGCCCAAGGCGCCGCCGCTCTGGGGGATGCCCTGGAGGAGGCGGGCGGTCTCGGCCGCCCCCGTAGGGTCCCCTCCCTCGCCGCCCTTGTCGCCGCCCGAGGCGCTGATCGCGATCAGCGCCGCCGCCAAGCCCGCTGCGGCTATGAGCAGCGCCCCGAGGAGCCGGCCTCGATGGAGGCTGATGCGCATAGGCCCAGCTTAGCCTGGGGTCGGGGACAGGCCCCGCTGCCGCTGTGAAGCACTGCTCCCGTTCTCTCCGGCTAGAGCCGCAGCTTGCTTACAGTGTCGATAATGAGTCAGTCGCTGAACCCCTCCCTCCTGGCAGCGGTGGCGGCAGCCATTCTCGGTGCCCAGGGCTCGCCGGTGTGGGCGCGCACGGCCGAGCTTCTCTTGCTCGAGGACCCGGACGTGCACCGTCAGTACCGGTTGGCAGCCCGAGAGCTGGAAGCCGTTCTCGACGACTCCCGGTAGCTCCCGCCCTAGTCGCTGCCCCGACTGCCGGCGGCGCCCACGGCAGCCGGATCTCAGGTAGGGGTGCGCCGGTTCCAGATCACCACCTGGTAGGGCCGCCACAGGTAGGTGACGGGCACGGTGACGACGTGGACGAGGCGGGTGAAGGGAAACAGGGCGACGAGGAGGAATCCGCCCAACGCGTGCAGCTGCACTACCACCGGCAACCGGCCCATGAGCTCCACCTCCGGCTGGAGCTGGAACAGGGAGGCGATCCAGGGCTCGATGGTGTGGACGTACCAGTCCGATCCCCACCGGTAGGCCAGGGCCACGGCCAGCCCCAGGCCCACCTGGGCCACGAGTACGGCCAAAAGCAGCCAGTCGGCGGGGGAGGTGACGGCGGCCACCCGCCGGTCGTCGAAGCGGCGGGCGACGAGGACGACGAGGCCCAGGAAGGCGGCGAAGCCGAGGGCGAGGCCGATCACCTCCAGGGCGTACAGCCGGGCCGGGTTGGCCACCAGGTCGGCCCAGGGCCCGGAGAAGGCGAGGGCGGCGATGTGGGCGAGGAGGACGACGATGATGCCGTAGTGCCAGGCCACTGAGCCCCAGAAGAGGGCTCGGTTCTCGAGGAACTGGGAGGACTGGCTGGAGTAGGAGAAGCGGTCGGCCCGGTACCGCCAGATCCCGCCCAGGATGGCCACCGCCACCGTCAGGTAGGGAAAGACGGCGAAGAAGAAGATGTCGAACACTTAGGCCGCCTCCTTTCGCTGCTTGTGGAGCTGCCCCGGCGAGCGCGGCTCGAGGAGGACGAGGAGCGCCCGCAGTACCGCTAGGTAGGCTCCCTTTCCCGTCGGGGCGGGGTCGAGCCCGCCCTCATCCCCGACCATGCGCCGCAGGGCGGGAACGAGGGCCTCCGTGACGATCTCCTCGGCCAGTCCCGCGTCCGGGCAGGCGCAGAGGAAGCGGAGGATGACGACCAGGTGGTCGGGAAGCTCTCCCGGGGGCGGGGCGAAGCCGTGCGCCCGGTACCGCTCGGCCAGCTCGACGAGGAAGGTGCTCCGCTTGTAGCTCTCGCCGAAGAGGTGGTGGCCCACATACGGGTAGCAGGTGGCGTCCAGGTCGGACAGGGTGTCCAGGTCGAAGGCTCCCGTGTAGATCTCCTCCAGCCGCCCGGGCGGGGTGACGGCGACGAAGTCGGCGAAAGCGTCGAGAAGCCGGGCGGCCTCGGACTCGGCGGCCAGGAGGGCCTGTGCCTCCGCCACCCGGCCAGTCAAGCCCTCGCCCGGGTAGTCGAGGATGTCGGCGAGCAGGGAGAGGAGGCGCTTGCGGGTGGCGTCCACGGGGATCACCACCGGCGCTCCACAGGGGTGCGGCGCCCGAATCCTCCCTCCTGCTTGTGGGTGAAGGGATCGACGGTCGCCTCCACCGCCCGCTCGCGGGCGAAGGGGGGCAGGACGAACCGCTCCTGGAAGGTGGGCATGGAGGTGAGCCGGTAGATGGCCTCAGCCTCCTCGGGGGTGGTGTCGGCCTCGGCCAACGCCCCCTCGAGAACGGCGGGATCGACGTCACCGACCTTCTCTGCCCGCTTGTACAGGCGAACGGCCAGGAGCTTGCGGTACACGGACGCCACCACCCGCTCGTTGCCGGCGGCGAACAGGCTGGCCATGTAGCGGAGGGGGACGCGGGCCTGCTCCAGGGCTCCGAAGGGAGCGGCGCCGTTCCCGTCCACCTCGTAGCGCCCGTGGCGCACGGCGGCCAGCACGGGCAGCATGGGCGGGACGTAGAAGAGCATGGGCAGGGTCCTGAACTCGGGGTGGAGGGGCAGGGCCAGCCTCCACTCCTTGACGAACCGGTACACGGGCGACACGCGGGCGGCGGCCAGCTGGTCGTCGGTGATGCCGTTGGCGCGGGCGGAGGCGACCACGGCCGGGTCGTCGGGGTCGGCGATGAGCGCCCGTTGGGCCTCCACCAGCTCCCGCTCGCCGGCAGAGGCGGCCTCCTCTAGGCGGGAGGCGTCGTACAAGAGCAGGCCCAGGTAGCGGATGCGGCCCACGCAGGAGTGGAAGCAGGCGGGAGCATGGCCTGCCTCCAAGCGCGGGTAGCAGAGGATGCACTTCTCCGACTTGCCGGTGGCCCAGTTGAAGTAGGTCTTCTTGTAGGGGCAGCCGGAGATGCACATCCTCCAGGCCCGGCACTTGTCCTGGGAGAGGAGGACGATGCCGTCCTCGCCCCGCTTGTAGATGGCGCCCGCCGGGCAGGCGGCCACGCAGGCCGGGTTGAGGCAGTGGTTACAGATGCGGGGGAGGTAGAAGAAGACCATGCGCTCCAGCTCCTGGAGCTGGGCCCGCTCGTCCTCGGTCAGGCTCGCCAGGTTGGGGTCGTTGGCGGCGTACACGGGCGACCCGCCCAGGTCGTCGTCCCAGTTGGGGCCAGCCTCGATGTCCATGGGCTTACCGGTGACGAGGGAGATGGGCCGGGCGGTGGGCTGGTCGTCGCCCTCGGGGGCGTTGAAGAGCTCCTCGTACTCGTACGTCCAGGGCTCGTAGTAGTCGTCCAGGGTGGGCAGGTGGGGGTTGGCGAACAGGTTGCCCAGCGTCCCCAGCCGTCCCTGGAGCCTGAGCCGGAGCCTGCCTCGCCGCATCTGGAAGCCCCCCCGGTAGCGCTCCTGGTCTTCCCACAGGGTCGGGTAGCCGGTGCCGGGCTTGGTCTCGACGTTGTTCCACCACATGTACTCGGTGCCCCGGCGGTCGGTCCAGATGTTCTTGCAGGCGATGGAGCAGGTGTGGCAGCCGATGCACTTGTCGAGGTGGAAGACCATGGCCACCTGGGCCCGGATGTCCATGTCGCTCCTTCCGTCCACGGGGGCCATCACCACTCCAGCTTGGTCAGCTTCTTGACCACGGCGTAGGTGTCTCGGGTGAACACCCCGATCGGGCCCCAGTAGTTGAAGCCGTAGGTGAACTGGGCGTAGCCGCCGGCGAGCTGCACGGGGTTGATGCGGGTGCGGGTGAGGCTGTTGTGCCCACCTCCCCGGCGGCCGCCGCGCACCTGCGACTTGGGGATAGACAGGGTGCGCTCGGGGGAGTGGTAGATCATGCACGTCCCCGGCTGCACCCGGGCCGACACGGCAGCCCGGGTGACCATGACCCCGTTGTCGTTGTACACCTCCACCCAGTCGTTGTCGGCGATGCCCACCGAGGCGGCATCCTTGTCGTTCAGCCAGCAGGGCTCGATGCCCCGGGAGAGGGTGAGCATGCGGTGGTTGTCGTAGTAGGTGGAGTGGATGTGCCACTTGCCGTGGGGGGTGATGAAGTTGAGGACGAGGGCGCCCGCACCGGTAGGGCTGCGGACGATGTCCCGGGTCTTCCGAGGATCGAGCTTGGGCTTGAAGGTGGGCAGGTGCTCGCCGAAGTCGAGGTACCAGGGGTGGTCCACGTACAAGTGCTGGCGGCCGGACAGGGTGCGCCAGGGGATGAGCCGCTCCACGTTCATGCACCAGGCGGCGTAGGCCCGCCCGTCATTCACCATCCCCGTCCAGCAGGGGCTGATGAGGGTGCGCCGAGGCTGGGCGAGGAGGTCGCCGAAGGTCATGCGCACCCCCCGCACAGGCTCGGCCAGGTCGGTGAGGGTGAGCCCCGTCTTCTCCTCCTCGGCGGCGAAGGCGGCGTAGGACACCTCCCCGTTCGTCTCCGGGGCGAGCTGGAGGAGAACGTTGGCCGCGTCCAAGGCGTCCTCCAGGCTCGGGTAACGCCGTCCTCCCCACTCCACGCAGCGCATGTGCCGCGGATCGGGAGAGCCGCCCACGGGGTTGTCGAGGAGCTGGTCGTACTGGTCGGCGACGGGGATGGTGATTCCGTGCGCCGACAGACCGTGCTCGCGGATGCCGGGTCCCAGGGAGATGAACCGGTGGTAGAGGTTGGCGTAGTCGCGCTCCACCAAGCGCAGGTGGGGCATGGTCTTCCCCGGCACCGGCTCGCACTCGCCCTCCCTCCAGTCGAGCACCTGGGGCTGGGCCAGCTCATCGGGGGTGTCGTGGGCGAGGGGGGAGGCGACGAGGTCGGTGACCCGGCCCTCCCCGAAGGCGAAGGGGGCAAGCTCGCTCACCCGCTTGGCCAGGGCCTTGAAGATCTCCCAGTCCGACCTTGCCTCCCACACCGGGGGAACCGCCTGGGAGAGGGGGTGGATGAAGGAGTGGAGGTCGGTGGTGTTGAGGTCGTTCTTCTCGTACCAGGTGGCCGTGGGCAGGACGATGTCCGCATACAGCGCCGACGTGTCCATGCGGAAGTTGATGTCGACGACGAGATCCATCTTTCCCCGCGGCGCCGGCTCCCGGAAGACGACGGTGCGGACGCCCTCCTTGGCCCCCTCCTCGGCCACGATGGTGTCGTGGGTGCCCAGGTAGTGGCGGAGGAAGAACTCGTGGCCCTTGGCGCTGGACAGGATGGCGTTGCCCCGCCAGATGAACCACACCCGGGGCCAGCTCTCGGGGGCATCGGGGTCGTCCACGGCGAAGCGGAGCTCGCCTGATCGCAGCCGCTCTACCACCCAGTCGATCACTCCCTGACCTGTGCGCCGGCCGTCGGCTTCCGCCTCCCGCACCAAGTCGAGGGGGTTGCGGTTGAACTGGGGGTAGAAGGGCATCCAGCCGAGGCGGACGGCCTTGGCCTCCAGGTCGACGGCGTGGCCCTTGGCCCACCGCGTCCTCGGCGGTACCGGAGCGTACTCGGTGAAGTCGCCCTCGTACCGCCACTGGTCGCTGTGCACGTAGTGCCAGGTGGGCGACTGCTGCTGGCGGGGCGGGCGGGCCCAGTCGAGGGCGAAGGCGAGGGCGGTCCAGGGCGCAAAGAGGGTGAGCTTCTCCTGGCCCACGTAGTGGTTCATGCCGCCCCCGTTGACACCGCAGCAGCCGCACAGGATGAGGGCGGTGATGGGCGCCCGGTAGGAGAGGTTGTTGTTGTACCAGTGGTTGATGGAGGCGCCGATGATGATCATCGACTTACCCCGGGTGGCCTCGGCGTTACCGGCGAGCTCGCGGGCAAGCTGGGCCACCGTGTCCCGGCCGATGCCTGTGTACCGCTCCTGCCAGGCGGGCGTGTAGGCGCCCTGCTCGTCGTCGTAGCCGGCCGGGTAGTCGCCGGGAAGCCCCCGGGAGACGCCGAACTGGGCAAACAGGAGGTCGTAGACGGTGGCCACCGTCACCGGACCGTGGCCGGTCTCCACGGTGCGCACCGGCACCCCGCGCAGGAGCCGTCTACCTTCGGCAAACTCGTACAGCTCGACCTGGGCAACCTCCGCCCCGTCGGCGTCGAGGAAGCTCAGGGAAGGCTCCAGCGGGCTTCCGTCCAGGCCGTCCTCGAGCTTTAGGTTCCACTTGCCCTTCTCCCTTCCCCAGCGAAAGCCGACGCTGCCGCCGGGCATGCGGGGGCCGCCGCTCTTTGCGTCCCAGACGAGGAGCTTCCAGTCTCCGTTCTCCACCTCGGCGTAGCGGGCGAGGCGGCTTGCCCGGAGGAACTGACCGGGGACGAGCCCCTCCTCTCCCGGGCGTAGCTCCACCAGGAGGGGGGCGTCCGTGTAGCGCCGCAGGTAATCGGTGAAGTAGGGCACCTGGCGGCGGGCGTGGAACTCGGTGAGGATGACGTGGTTCACGGCCATCCACAGGGCCGTGTCCTGGCCGGCGGCGACCGGGATCCACCAGTCGGCGTACTTGGCCACCTGGCTGAAGTCGGGAGCGATGACGACGAACTTGGCCCCCTCGTGGCGGGCCTCGGAGATGAAGTGGACGTCAGGGGTGCGGGTCATGTTCAGGTTCGACCCCATGGCCACGATGTACTTGGAGTTGAACCAGTCGGCGCTCTCGCAGACGTCCGTCTGCTCGCCCCAGATCTCCGGGAAGGCGTTGGGCAGGTCGGCGTACCAGTCGTAGAAGCTCATGTTGACGCCGCCGAAGAGCTGGAGGAAGCGGGAGCCGCCGGCGTAGGAGAGGTAGGACATGGCCGGGATGGGCGAGAAGCCGAACACCCGATCGGGGCCCCAGGTTCTGGCGGTGTGCAGGCAGGCGGCGGCCATGATCTCCAGCACCTCGTCCCAGGAGGCGCGGCGGAACCCTCCCTTGCCTCGGGCCCGCTGGTAGCGGGCGCGCTTGGCCTCGTCGCCGACCACGGCTGCCCAGGCGCTGACCGGGTTGGGATGGGCCCGGCGGGCCTCCCGCCACAGGTCGAGCAGGGCGCCGCGCACGTAGGGGTACTTGACCCGGATGGAACTGTACACGTACCAGGAGGCGGAGATGCCGCGCTGGCACCCCCGGGGCTCGTAGGGAGGAAGGCCCGGCTCGAGCAGGGGGTAGTCGACGGCCTGCATCTCCCAGGTGACGATGCCGTCCTTCACGTACACGAGCCAGGAGCAGCCACCGGTGCAGTTGACTCCATGGGTGGAGCGCACGGCGTTGTCGTGCTGCCAGCGGTGGCGGTAGAGATCCTCCCAGGCGCGGGCCTTGGGGTCGACGAGGTCCTGGATCCAGCCCATCAGCTCACCCCTTTGCGGCGGTCGACGAGGTTCCAAGCAGACGCCGGCGGACGCTCAGGGCCCGCCGGGGCCAGGCGAGGGCGACGAGGAGGAGGAAGAGGACGACCCCGCCCAGCCCGAGGAGGAAGAGAGCCCACACCGCCGATCCCGGCCGCTCCGACCGGGACGCCCGCTCCAGGAAGGCGGCCAGGTCGGCCTGCTCGCCTGCCGCCAAGGGCCGGTCGCGGTAGATGGGCGCCATGGTGGGGAAGGGAAGCGAGGCGAGAAGGCCGCGAAGAGCCTGAAGGCCGCCGTACTTCGTGGACGCCTTGGTCAGGTCGGGGCCGAGGGCCCCTCCGCCCAGAGCTCCGATGCCGGCGATCGAGTGGCAGGAGAGGCAGGGCGGCCCGCCCCGGTCGAGGCGGTCGGCGCCGGTGAACAGGTTCTTGCCCCGGTCGGCATCTCCCTGAGCAGGGACAGGGGCGGGCGCCGGAGCGGGCGCCGGGGCCGGGGGTGCCGAGGCTGCCAGGAAGGCCACCAAGGCATCGGCTTGGCTTGTCGTTAGGCCGAGATCGGGCATGGCCGTGCCCGGCCGCTCCCTGGCTGGGGCGAGGATGAACGCCCGTACCCGATCGGCTCCCAGGCGGGCGACGACTCCCTCAAGGTCCGGCCCCACCTTCTTGCCCCCGCCCACGGTGTGGCATCCGGCGCAGGTGGTCGCAAACAGCGCCTTGCCCTGCTCGGCCGGCGGGGCGGCCGCGGCCGGCCCGGCGGCGACGGCGGCGAGGACGGCCACAGCGCAAGCGAGGCCGAGCCGCCCTCCTCCCCGCTTGCCCGGGTCTTGTGCCCTGCCGGCCATGCGAGGCCGCACCCTACGAGCGGGAGGTGGGGCCGACCTGGTCAATCTTGACCACCCCCTCCCGTGGGCGCCGTCCGCCGCTCGTCCTGCATGAGGTGGAGGTACAGGGGGCGCTTGTCGTCGCCCAAGGCGATGGTGGACACCATCACCTTTCGCCTGCCGCTACTCGTCCTGATCAGAAGCTCCCGCGTGGCCATGGGCCATCCTTGCCGGCCGTGGCGGGCGCCCAGGCAGCCGGGGCGGCAGACGACTCCGCCCTGCTCGTCCACGCCGCACAGGACCTCCCAGCACCGCCGTCCCACCGCCTCCCGGGCGGGAATGCCGGTCAGGCGCTCAGCGGCGCTGTTCCAGGAGAGGATGGTGAGGGTGTGGTCGAAGGTGAAGGCGGGGTCGCCGGAACGGATGTCGGGGGGTCCCGCCGCGGGCTCGGAAACGGGCTCCGGCTCGCCCCCGTGGGCAGGGGCCAGCCCCCGCAGCTCCACCGCCGGCGCCGTCCTCATCAGCCACACCGCCGCCGCCAGGCAGAGGCCGGTGGCGGCGAGGAGGCCGAGGAAGCCGA
>FWPU01000233.1_pt1 | contig 175799 bp, 164 predicted proteins | sample 2228361 | NCBI WGS metagenome assembly FWPU01 (sample SAMEA103939777, study PRJEB20133) | metagenome | reverse complement strand
TAAAGCAAATCATTGATAACAATCTTACGAAAAAGTTAAAAGAAAGTCAAGCAGAAAAAAATTAGGTGGTATATTAAAATAAATAAACTCTACCGATGAAATTGGCAGAGAGAAACTGCCACGCTGAAAGTGTGGCAGGAAGTAAAGGGAGCAGTGTGAGGAAGTTCCGCCCTTTCTTTATTTCTGGTGAAAGGAATGGGAATCAATCATAGAAGTGATGCAGAGAAAATCAAAATTGCTATTAATGAAAGGGCGGGATATCCGAGCCTGCGACCATTACCTTATCGGATTTGTATTGGGTGATAGATTTCATTTTTGAATTTCAAGGGTATGGTATGAAAGTTGTCTAATAATGGCTCCTCGGGAGGGACTCGAACCCCCAACCTAGTGGTTAACAGCCACCCGCTCTGCCATTGAGCTACCGAGGAGCAACATTAAATTATTATCACATTCTCCTTAAACAGTCAATTATTTTTCTCTTTGAATAGAAAATGGCAATATAAGGAAGTAAAGGTCAGCATAAGATAGGAAGCTTAAAATGCTCTATCTTACTCAAATTAATTTTCGCATCAAGGACAGAATAAGTAGGGGGGGTTAAAGTTTTCTTATATTCTTATCTGAAAAGAACAGCCAGGAAATTTATGACCACTGATGAGGGAATTGGTCTGAGAAGTTTTTCCTCGATTTGTTCAGCTTTTGATAAAATCTCCAATTCCTTTTCTTTGAGTTCCATTTCCATTTTCGTCTGCAGGCTTACAATTTGATTATTTATGTTTGCTATTTCCACTTCTGCTTGCTGTTTTCTAAGGTTCGCTTTCTCCCTTCTTGTTATTACATTTGTGCCAGCTCTTCTTAAACTCCCTCTCGGACTCCTTCCAGTTAGAATTGAGAAAATTCCTGAGCCCACATCCATTGCTGTCTCAATTGTGAGAGTTTTAAGCTCTGTTTCTGCTCGAGCTTTTCTTGACTGTGCAGTTCTTAATTTACTTTCAAGACTTATTTTCTCTTTTGCAAATTTTGCCCTAATTTTATCCACCTCGTCCTGGAGAATGGATAGGGATTCACTCTTAATACGGTTAATGAATTCTATCTTGCTTTCCTCTAAACCACTGTAAACCTTGAAGGTAGGATTGTAATAATAAACTTCTTCCTTGCTTTTTATAAATTGCTTGATTTGTTCCTGAATGTTCTTGTAGTAATCCTTTTTGAGAAGTTTTTCAGGGATTTCCGAATAAGTCGCGCCTTCAGGTGGTTTTGACTCTCTCGAAGGAGCTAAGTCTAAAAATTCAATATTCTCCAAGGAAATAATTTCCAGTGCAGGGTTTAGAATTATTCTGAATGTTTTTTCCAGGAAAATATTTGCTGTTTTCTGCTTGTATAAAGCTTCCACTTCAGCATAAATGTAAGGGGAATAAGTCCCTGCTCCTTTTTTTGTTTCGAATATAAGAGGAATTCCCTCTGGAAAATCGGGCAAATACTTTTTAACCTCGCTTTTAATTGCAATTGATTCCACAGGGGTTTCCTTCTGTTTTAGAGACATGAGGCTTGAGATTTGAGTTTTTGTGAGAGGGCCTCTCAGATAGCTCATTGCCCAACGGGATGTTATTATTTTGGGCTCATTGGTATGAACATTGTGGACTAAAAAGGTTCTTGGTTTTAAAGAGCCAAGAATTGTTTCAAAATATTTTCTATCAAAGGATTTACCTGATTCTTGCAATGTGCCCTCAAGCCCTGAAATTACCCTTTCTTTATCTCTCTCCTGTTGAAGCTTGCCGAGAAACCATGTCCCTGCATTTGTAAGACCTTTGTAATCTATGTCCACAGGGTTCTGGGTTGCAAGTATTATAGAGAGTCCGAAAGCCCTTGCTTGCTTCATAAGTGTGAGAAGGGGAAACTTGGAAGGAGGATTTCCAGGATGGGGAGGAAAATACCCAAAAATCTCATCAAAGTAAAAGATTACCCTGGGACTATCTGTTCCTGGTTGAGACCTCATCCATGAAAGGAGTTCCTGAAGAAGAAGTGTGACAAAGAACATTCTTTCAGGATCAGAAAGATGGGCAATATAGAAAATCGAAACCCGAGGCTTGCCATCCTTCTTAATGAAATTATCAATGTTTAAAGGTTCGCCTTGAAGCCATGTCTGGAAAACAGGAGAAGCTACCAGAGAGTTTAACTGCACGCTCAGTTGCATTCTTTCTAGTTTTGGAAAGAATGAGTCTACACTGAATACGCCAAGTTTTTCAAAGGGTGGCTTTTGCACTTGCAAAATAAGATCCTCTATGGTGAGGTCATGACCTTTTTCCCATGAATCGCTGATTATAGCGGAGATAAGAATATGTTCCTTACTTTTCACTGGATCCGCATGAATTCCAAGGAGATCGAGTAGAGCAGTGGTTACACCTTTTATCTTCTCAATTTTTTCTTCCTCATCCAGATCTTTTGAGGGTTTTTTAAAACTCTGAAGAACACTTACTGGAATCCCTGAACTTGAGCCAGGAGTGAAAATTGTAAAATCCGCTGAATTTTTTAACTTAAGAATCCTTTCTAAAGGTATATCCCACTCAGAAAGACCATTTTCCCATGTGCTGGCAATGCTTTCTGCGTAAGTCTCAATATTCTGACCTTTTAATCGGGCTTGTTCAGGGTCTATCCATGGTAAAAATTCTTGTGGCGTCATTTTAGGGAATGTAAGTAGAAGATTTGTAAGGTCTCCTTTCGGATCTACTGCAATCACCGGAATGCCGTCAAGAATGGCTTCTTCAAGAGCGACAATTGCCATACCTGTTTTACCTGAACCAGTCATACCAATAATTACAGCATGAGTGGTTAGATCCTTTGTTCTATAAAGAAATTTGTCTTTTAGAACCCCTGTCTTAACATCGATTTCTCTTCCAAGATATAAATTGGTCTTCTCTATCATAAAATCTCTCCTTTGTCTTTTTTATTATAAGTTATTAGCAAAAATTGTCAAAAATTAGAGGATTTTTCAGCCTCTTTTGATTTTTATTTATTTAATTAAATAGAGAAGGATAATTATAAAAAATTGTCAGGGATAAAAACTGTGGTTAAAAATTTACTTTTTATTCTAACCAGATCTTTACAGTGGCCTCCTGGTCTTCTGCAATCAAGAGATCCGTAGAGCTAAATCTTTTCAATTCCTTAAATAAATCTTTTAAGTCTATTTCAGTTTCCCCTTTATTTATTCTACATTTTTTGCATGTTTTTAGAATTTTTTCAAGAAAGGGAAGATATATTCTTATTTTAATTTCCTCCTCCCCTCCCTTTTTTCTCTCAACAATGCTTATTTTCAGCCATTTAGCCTCATTAAATGGTTTTGAGAAGCCCTGAGATTCCTCCGCTTTCAGGCTTCTTTTTATTGCTTTTAGGTCCTCTTTATCTGAAGAGATAATCAATGAAAAGCTTAAAATAAACAAAATAAGCAGAATCAATATTTTTCTCATGGTTTCCTCCTATTCTATCCAGATTTTTATTATCGATTCTTCATCATCAATTTCTAATATTTCTGCTTTTTCCATGTTTAAAAACTTCTGGATAATTTCGTTTATATCACCTGCTCTCATCTTCTTACCGTCTATCTTGAAAATAGCACTTGTTCTGATTTCAGATTTAGAAATAGCCTGTAGAGCGAGGTTAACAAGCTCCACAGGTATTTTTATTGAAATTTCCTGTTTACCTGAAGCTCTGTTTATTAAGGCTATCCTTAGCATTTTAGTTTTTTTACCCTCTTCCAAATAATTGCTTACAAGAGTAGGATCAATTCTCAAAAGAGCAATCTTAGCTCTCTCTTTGAGCTCAGGATCTTTTTCATTCTTGACGATCTCCTTCAGGACAGGGACTGAAAAGAATTTTTGATCATTCTTAAGATAACTGAGCTTAAATGCTGAATAATATCTTATTACTTTCTCATGGCTATTAAGTCTTGATTTGATATTTTCAAGATATTTTTCGTTTCCTTTTTTGTAAAGTTCATAAGAGAGATCTATTATTGCTATTTCTGCTTCTTCTGAAAATTTTCTTTTCCTTTTTTGATTTAAATATTTTTCGAGAACATTTATAGCTTCTTCTTCTCTTTTGCCCTGTTCCTGAAGACATTGCCCTAAATAAAAAAGAACATCTGTGTTTCTGGCACTTTCAGGGTAATTCTTTAAAATTTTCTCGAGTTTCAGTTCAGCTTCTTTCCATTTTCTTTCAAACATCAAAAGTTTTGCTTCAGAAAGTTCCTTTTCTTCTGCAAAAACAGGGGTTAAACAAAAAGTAAAAATAAACAGAACGATGGAGACCATATATTTTCTTTTTTTTCTGCCTTTCTCTCTCATAAGATTCTATACTCCTTTAATTCATCCTTTATAAGTTTTATCTTTAGAATCAGGTTCTCTTTTTCAATTAGCTGATGGATCTCCTCTCTTTCTTCCTTTTCTTTTTTATACTCCATAAAAATAAAATCTAATTTTGTGGCGAGCTCAATGGCATTGGGAAATTCTTTTAAGTAATTATTAATGTATCTCTTTTTGAATATCATTTCCTCACTTTTTCTGCTCAAATTCTCTTCGTCCAGAGGAGTTTTACCCTTTAAATTCATAAGAAAGAGATGACTTTCATCAAGAAATTTAATAATTTCATTTTTTGCTGAAACCTTCTCTATCTTCTCAAAAATCAATTCTGAAGAATATGAGACTCTGTTTTTGTTGAAAATGGGTATGTATGGTCTGAGAAGATATAAAGATATGGATATTGTTAATAAAGTTAGAGCAGGAGCCAAATATTTCAGGGAAAGCAGGTTTGATAGAGGGGCACTTCTTGCTTGCGCGTGGTATTCTTTTTTGATTTTTTCAAATATTGCTCTTTCAAAGCTCTCCCAGTCAACCTTTTCCATTTCATTTTCTATCTCCCTTCTTTTATCCTTAGAAATAGCATCTATTACGGTGAGATAATCTTTGAATTCCTTGCATTCCATGCAATTCTTTATGTGATTTTTTAGATTTATGCCCAATTCCTCTTTTCCATTAAGATACACAGAAAGAAGCTCTTTCTGGATTTTCTTGCATATCCTCATTTTTCGCCCTTTGTCAGTAGGTCTCTTAAATTTTTTATCGCTTTGAAAAGAATGGATTTAGCCCCACCTTCTGAAATTTCCATTATTTCAGCTATTTCCTTTAGCTTCATACCATTAAAAAAACGAAGGGAGAAAGCTAATGCCTGCCTTTCGGGAATCATTAGAAGGGAGCTCTCCAGATTTTTTCTCATGTCTTCCCTTTTGCTCTCATCAATTTTCTGGAGCTCAGAAATTCTTTCATAATTTTCCTTTGTATTTCTTCTCTTTTTTAATCTGTAATGATCAATACAAAGATTCTTTGTGACTTTCACGAGCCATGCATCGATATCTTTGCTCTCCATTTTTCCTATCCTCTTCCATAACTTTAAAAGCACTTCCTGAGTAATGTCGAGGGCATCCTCTTTTTCTCTGAGAAATCCATATGCGAGGGTAAATATTTTCCCGCTGGTGATTCTGATAAGTTCGGAGAGTGCTTCTGTCTCGCCATTTTCAATTCTCTCAATAATTCTGCGATATCTTTCATCCTTTTTCTCTTGCCCCATTATTCAATTATATTACCTCAACCATATCAGAATTAAAGTATCTTTTCCTTCCATTTCTATAATGGGGCATGGACCTAATTTGTGAAGGTTTTTTAATACATGGAAGTCAATATCGCATTCTACCTCAGAATTTTTTATCATGCTATTTAGCCCTAACTTTTCGAAAAGGCTGGCTGTATTAATGCAGAAATTGAAAAACCAGAAGGGGACACTAATCTTAACTATATCTTTTGATTCCCCATGGTAAACAAAAATATTAATGTATCGAGCTCTCGGTGCCTTGAATTTTTCAAATCTCTCTATTTTTTCAACTTCACCCAGAGCTTTTTTAAGATAGGGTTCTGGATTTTGAACATTTTTCTTTATCTCTATAAGGCATGAAACCATAAGAAGGATAATGGGAAGTATTGCAAAGTTTTTCCATCTCATTTATCTTCTCCATTAAATAATAACGAATAACAAAAAAGTAAGGTTTCCTTTAAAGCTAAATTTTGGGATTTGAGGAATTTTAAATAAAATAAATCACATGCCTATCAATTTTGAGTAAATGCTTCTGGCTATGGATGTGTCCGAGGTTCCTTTTACAATTGCTCTTCCGTCCCTGAACAAAGTTATCTCGTAAGACTGATAAAAAAGCTTAACTAAATATTCGTTAAATATCACATTTCCAAAAGGCTTCAGTCTTTCCACAAGTTCTTCGAGATTTAATGATGTCTTTAGATGAGGGTTTATCTGAACTGAGTTTTCTCCACAAATAGAAAAATTAGAGGAAGTTTTTTTCCCCTCGAGAAACTCAAATCTTCTTTTTCCACAAGCTGGACAATCCTCCTTTTTCAATTGAGAAATATTCATTTTTTCAAACTCATTTTTCCAGAGGTCAACGAATAACAATTCTTTTCTCAAGCGATCTTCCCTTCCAGTTAGAATTTTTATAGCTTCAGTAGATTGAATAGATGCAATCAGGACAACTATAGAGCCCGCTATTCCTGCGGTTTCACAAGTCATAGGACTTCTCTCGTAGGAGTCGTAAATGCATCTCAAGCATGGTGTTTTGTAAGGGATTATATTGAAAGTCATTCCGTAAGTGGAAAGGCATGTTCCATAAACCCATGAAATTCCAGTCTTTAAACTAAGATCATTTAGCAAAAATCTTCCTTCCATGTTATCCAGACCGTCAATTATAAGGTCTATTCCTTCAGCTAAGGATTCTGCATTGGTATGGTTAAAGTCAGCTACAATTCCCTCTATTTTCACTTCATGGTTTACCCTTTTTAGTTTTTCCTCTGCTAATATTGCCTTTGGGATTTGGGAGAAGATGTCATTTTCTTCAAAGAGTATTTGTCTTTGAAGATTTGTAATCTCCACAAAATCTCTGTCTACAATTCGCAACCTTCCCACACCAGCTCTTACCAGAATAGTAGCAATAGTTGAGCCTAATCCTCCACATCCTATCAACAGAACAGAGGATTTTAAAAGTTTTGTTTGCCCTTCCTCTCCTATTTCTGGTATCAAAATCTGACGGGAATATCTCTCCAGCATAAATAAATTATACTTCTATTTTTGCATAAAACGAAATAAAAGGTAGATTTACCCAATTATTTTTCCAGCCCTCTCTGGAGTTCGTCCCACCAGTTTGATAGATTTAACTCTCTTCCATTAATGAAGATATGAGTTATTTTTGTTCTTATATCTAAGGGGTCTCCATCGCAGATGAATAGATCAGCGTCTTTTCCTGGTTCAAGAGAACCCACTCTATTGTCTATCCCAAAAATCTTTGCAGGGTTTATTGTTAGGGCTTGTATAGCTTTTGAATGTTCCAAGCCGAAAGCCACTGCACGAGCTGGATGATAAGTTAAATCTTTTGCAATTGCAGGACTTCCTCCAGAGGAAAAGCAGAATAGAACACCCGCTTGAGAAAGTTTTAAAGGGTTAAGAAAAATTGAGTCATACCCATCCTCAGGTTGGGAAGGAAAGGCATAAAAATCCCCGAGTATTAAAGGTATACCAGCTTTTCTGATCTTATCTGCAACTTTATATGCTTCGGAGCAACCTTTGAATATGGCTTTGATTTTTTCTTCCTCAACAAATTTAATTGCGAGTTCTATGTCTTGGAATTTATCCACTGAAATTATTACAGGAATTTCTCCATTAAGAACAGGTTCTAAAGCCTCAAATTTTCTATTTACTGGAGGAGGTGTAATAGATGGATTTGATTTAGATAGTTTTTTCATTTCTATATATTTTCTTGCATCTTTGAAATAGTTTTTTAGTTCCTCTACTAACTTTGTAGCAACAGCCTCCTGTGTTTCTGGGCTTACTCCTCCTTCACCGCTCCTAAACCTTGGAGCAACAGGAAAGTTTATTACTGATGCGGCTACTTCTTTTAAAGCCATTTCAGGAAATGTTTTCCCTTCCATTTTTACAATAGCTGTTAAGCCTGACATAGTGCCTCCCCTTGGTGATACATGAGCTGTAGTGGTTCCATTTATTCTACTTGTGGCAAAATGAACAGAGTGGGGGTTTATAGCCCATGCCACACGAAGCTCAGGATTAAATTTACCTATTTCTTGAACATCTACTGTGCTCGGAATGGAGGAGATTTCAATGAGCCCGAGATGAGTAAAACCATCAATAAACCCAGGATAAATATATTTACCCTCAGCATCTATTATTCTGGCTCCTTCTGGAATTGCAATATCTTTTCCTAAAGATTTTATCTTCCCATTTTCGATTAAAATAGAACCATTCTCTATTTTTTCAGAAGTAACAGGGAATATGGTGGCATTCTTTATAAAGATTTTTTCACTTGCGTAAGAAAGGGAAAATACAAAAAGGAGTTTAAAAATTAATGTGAATAGAATCTTTCTCATTTTGCACCTCCTCAGGCTTTTCTATCCTTCTTTTCTGTTTTTGCGCTCTTTTTTTTCTCTTCTTTTTTCTTCATTTCTTCGAGATATTTAGCTCTATCAAAATAAATTTCTCCATCTATTATTGTCATCTCGCATATGGCGTAGGTATCTAAAGGATGCCTGTTGAAAATGGCGAGATCCGCATCTTTTCCAATTTCAATCGTTCCTACCCATCTGTCTACCCCCAATATTTTCGCTGGATTTATGGTTATCATCTTTAGAGCCTCCAGTTCTGAAAGCTCTCCGAATCTAATGGTTTTTGCAGCTTCTGTAAATAATCTTCTCATTCTTTCTGAGTCATCAGAGCTAATGGCTACAAGAACACCCTTTTTAGCCATAAGGGCTGCAGAGTAGGGGGTGGTATTAAAAGCCTCCCATTTATATGCCCAAAAATCAGCAAAAGTGGAGACTGCTACACGGTGCTTTACAAGTTCATCAGGAATTCGATAGCCTTCGAGCCCATGTTCAAAGCAAACAAGATTTACTCCGTATTCACTGCAAAGCTTCATAATGGAAAGCATCTCCTGGGATTGATAGGCGTGACATCTCACCCATAGTTTTCTTCTCAAAATATCTCCTATTGCTTCCATTCTATAGTCTTTTCTGGGAGGGATGGGTTCTTTCACCTTTCCCTTCTTTGACTTCCATTCTTTTAACTTATTTTGGTAATCTTCCCACTTTCTCATGTATTGTTTTGCCTCTTCAAAGGATTTTCTTATTGCTTCCTCAACCCCCATTCTTGATGCTGGATATCTCTGAGTGCTTCCTAGTCGGAAGTTAGACTGTTTTGGATTCTCTCCAAGAGCCCATTTTATGGTTTTGGGAGCGCCTTTGAAAATCATTTCCTTTGCTTTCTTTCCCCACCTGAGCTTCAAAACTATTCCTTTACCACCTATGGGATTGGCTGAACCGTGCATGGTGTGGATGGTGGTTACTCCTCCAGTGAGAGCGTAAAATATAGATATGTCCTCTGGATTTATGATATCTTCCACATCTACTTCTGCAGTGATTAGTTCTCCGGTTTCGTTTACTCCTCCCTCAAGGGCTATATGAGAGTGGGAATCTATAATTCCGGGTATTACCCATTTACCATGAAGCTCAATAATTCTGGCTTCCTTTGGCGCTTGAATTCCTTTGCCTATTGCTGAAATTTTTCCATTTTTGATCAGTATATCTCCTTCCTTTATTTCCTCTCCTGTGATGGTGATTATGTTTCCATTTTTCAATAGAAGAATCTCCTCTGATCGAAGAGATAGGCAAGATAAAGCTAAAAACAAAATTATTATTTTAAACTTCATTTTCATCCTCCCTTAAGGAATTCTTCTTCCTTTAAATTCCATGGAACCCATACTGCTCTGGACCGTTCCCCTCATGGTGTCTCCTTCTATCACAGCAGAGAAAGTCAGATCCATACTTTCTCCACCAAAAGTGAGAGAAAGTGTGAAGAACGTCTCGTTGCCCAGGACCTTCCCTCCTGTAAATTCTGATGTCCCAAATTGACTAACAAATTTTCCTGAAAGAGAAGCTCCTTCCTGTTTTACCTCTAAATTGAAATTTAGGGTTCCCATGGGAGATTCCAGAGATATTTCCCATTTTCCTGTTATATTAACCTGAGGAGTCTTTTCCTCCTTTTCCTTTACTTCTTTGATCTCGAATTTTTTACCCTCAACAAAGACATATTTTATTTTGGAATCTTTTGAAAATATATTGCCCTCTACCAGAGAAATATTTGCAATTTTCCCCTTTTCAATAGTTCCTGTTGCCTTCGAAAGATTCAAAAATTCTGAAGGAATAACCGTGAGAGCCTTCAATGCTATGTCTTCAGAAAGTCCGTTTTCTACCGCTTTTCTTATTCCTTCGAGGAATTTAGAAGGAGCATCTGTTTCGAAAGAGGAGAAAGCAAAAGGGATTCCTGATTCCGCAACTTTAATAGGATTTTTAGGATAAATTTCTTTTTCGGCTTTTTCTTTTTCTTCCTTTCCCAATCTGGAATAAATGCTTGTTGGGGGTGCTTTATATCCTACAGTGAGTATTAAATGACCTCTGCAATTCTTTATTTCATTTATTACTCTGAATGCTTCGCTTCCCAAATCACAAATAAAGTAATTTAAATTGAACTCTTCGCCCAATTTTATTGCTCGGAGAATATCGTGTTGATTTCTGCAAAGAAATGTAACTGGTTTCCTTACCACAATAAATTCTCTTAGTAGTTCAAATTTTGAATCATAAGAAGGTCTTTTAATTCCTGTAGGATCCTTTTCCCATCTCTTTTTTATATGGTTGTAGTAAATAACATCTGAAAAAGTTTGTCGGAGAAAAGCGACTGTTCCCATCAAAGAATTTGGATAACCTCTTCTTGCGGGAGAGAATCTAACTCCCAGTGAAGAATTTAAAAGGATGAGAGCCTTTTCTTTACCTGAATCCAGAAGAGAGAGAACTGATCCAATTCCTGTTAAAATCCCTCTTTCTGGGATCATTTGAGCCACTGTGAATCCACATGAGTGATATTTCTCAATGGATGCTTTGGTTAACTCCAGATAATCATAAGCCTTGAGCTCAGGGGTTATTCCCCTCTCTTTTTCAGTAGGTTCTGCTAAAGCTTCTCTTGGCTGTTCTGTTCTTTCCTGAGGAAATTTTAAGAGGGATTTTCCAAGAATGTCAATAAATCCAGGATAAGCTGTTAATTTTGAGCCATCTATAACTTCTGCGTTTGGAGGAATAGAAATATTTCTTCCCACATCTTCAATTAAACCATCTCTTATAATTATTGTTCCCTTTTCAATAACGGAACCTCTCATGGTAATAATTTTACAGTCCTTTATTGCCCATGTTCTGTATAGATCTTCCTGGGAACGAAGAAAAAAAATTGAAAGGAAAAAAGTGGAAAAAATTGAGACTGCCTTTCTTAAAATTAAGCTCTTCATAGAATCCTCCTCGGAAAAATCCATATTAATATTACGAATAACTTTTTAATTAGGTTCTTATTTTATTACTAATCTTTTGTTAATACAAAGTTGAAAAATTTAGTTAAAAATTAGCTTAAATTAAACAAAATACCTGAAAAAGTGTAATCAAAATCATGCCGAATTCTTGTGCAATCGACCTCTTTTTCTTTTCCGAAAAGCAAGTTTAATTTTTCATCCACAGGTTTTTCCACAATTTTTGTGGAAATCTCATTGTCTATAAAGTCTTTTCTGGAAACAATTTACTGAGAAAATTCATCGTTTTCTTTCTGAAAGGATATGAAACTTTTAGAAAGTTTTTAGTTAGTAAAAAATTAGATATAATATCTTATGATGGATAAATTTCGACAAGCAGAGAAAATTTACAAGGAACTTAAAGAAAAAAGGGATAGGGGAGAGATAACAAAGCAAGAGTTTATAACAGAGCTTCAGAAGTTAATGTTTAAAGATGAGGAAGGAAGATTCTGGGCTTTAGGCACCACCTCTGGAAAATGGCATTATTATGACGGAAGTAAATGGATTCCTGCTGAGCCTTCTTATCAAAAAGAAACAACTGTAGTTTGTCCCTATTGCGGTTTTGAGAATCCAGAAAATTCAGTTATTTGTATTAAGTGTGAAAAAAACTTAAAGAAAAATCTTGTTATTTGCCCCAGATGCGGTAAAGAGATAATGGAAGATTTAAAAACATGTCCTTATTGTGATTACACTTTAGAGACAAAAAAAGAAACAAAAGAAATCTATTTAAGAATAAGCAAGATAAGAGAGTTAGGATTTGCATTCTTCTTAGGTGGTGCTGGTCTGATTCTTGGAATTGTTTTTGGAGCCCTTATAGGAGTGCTGAGTTCTCTACCATTTGTCGATATATTACCAGAAGCTATAAGTTCTACAAGGGGACATTTTTTAGGCGCAATAGTATTTGGTGGAGGGGGAGCTATTTTAGGATTTTTATCTTTTAGTGTTGCAGGGCTTTTAATTTCTCTATTTTTAAACTTCATCTTTTTCCTTTTCGGAGGCCCTAAAGTAAAAGCTTTTATAGAAGATTAGTCGGTATCAATGATTTCCCATGTGTATGTAATTTTTGCAGTTCTGGAAAGCATAGCAGATACTGAACAATACTTTTCCTGGGAAAGTTCTACACTTCTTGAACAGGCTTCCTCTGATAATTTCTTACCCTTGAAAATATAATGAATTTTTATCTCCTCATAGATTTTGGGGTGTTCTTCTGCTCTTTTACCTGTGATTTTTATTTCAAGACCTTTAAGCTCCTGCCTCTTTTTCCTCATTATGGATATAACATCCATAGCAGTGCATCCGCCCAAGGCTATTAGAACAAGTTCCATCGGTCTTGATCCTCTATCTTCTCCTCCAATTTCTGGGCTAGCATCGAGAATTACGCCGTGTCCTGAGTTAGCGTATCCTATCAATTGTAAACCATCCACCATTTTCACAGTAGCATTTAAAAAATTTTCGCTCATTTTCTCCTCCTTGATAACTCTTAAATTTTATTACATAGTGAAATTTGATACAATAAAAGAGTGATATTGCGAATTTTTTCCCTCTTTGCCCTTCTACTATTTTCAGTTTCTTGTAAGCCAGCCAAGATTGTTTTTGAGGAGGAGCTCATTAAGTTAGAAATTTCCAGTAGAAGGGGAATTGTCCCTTTCCATGTGACTGCAAAATGTGAATTCAAAAAGGAAATTGGAGATATTCCATGCCTTGATGAGGAATGGTTATGTATAAAAGGAGAGCCTTTCACCACTTTAGGGGAATATGTAAATAAAATTTCTGTTGAGAACCAATGTGAAAATGCTTCTTTTAAGACTATGTTCTGGATGGAGTTCACTTTTGACTTTCCAGGAACTTACACAATTAGACTTATACTGAAAAAGAAAAACGGAGAAATTTTTGCCAGTGCTTCCTCTCCTTCCATAATAGTGGAGAGCAATATCTGAAAAATCCTCTTATTTTGGGGTCGGAGCTTGAAATTTTAAAAAAATTGAATTATAATCACATTATGGCGAGACCTCTCAGGCTTGAAATAAAAGGAGGACTTTATTATGTATTTTCTCATTCTATTGAAAGAAGGCATCTTTTCAAGGATAGAAAGGATTTTCTAAAGTTTGTCTCCATATTAAAGGAAGCCAAAGAAAGATTTGGTTTGATTATTTATGCTTATGCTTTAGTGAAAGATTCTTACTATATTGCAGTAGAAACTCCTCTGGGAAATCTTTCAAGGGCTATGCATTACCTGAACACAACTTATACTGTCTACTATAACAACAAGTATGCCAGGGCAGGTCCTCTTTTCAGAGGCAGGTATAAATCTTACCTTGTGGATAAGGAGTCCTTTCTACCTGAACTTACTCGTTACATAAACTTAATTCCCTATCTTATGAAGGAATCAAAAAGGCCTCAGAGATATCCTCACAGCAGTCTTGGAGAGTTTCTCCATTCAAAGAAGGAAAAATTTGTGGAAGTTACGACAGTGCTAAATTCCTTTTCGAGAAGAAAGGGAGATGCACGAAGAAAGTATAAAGAGTTTATAGAGGAAGGGATTAGAGGAAAGTTGATAGAGCCTTTAAGTCTTCTGAGAGGAAGAACTTTTATAGGTGAGCCTGAATTTGCAGAGAATCTTAAGAAAAAGTTGTGGAAAGAGGATGAAAAGATTTTCCTTGATCTCAGGAAGGAAAAGGAGAAGGTGATAGAAGCTGTTTGCAGATTTTTTAGAGTGAGCCTTACGGAACTGGAAAAGAGAAGAAAGAAAGACTTTAGAAGGCAGGCATTAATGTTCCTTCTGAACAGGAAATCTGGCTTAAAATTGAGCGAAATTGGAGAAATATTTGGAATTGGTTATTCAGCGGTAAGCCAAGCAATAAAGAAATTTAAAGAAGAGCTGGGACAAGATAAAGAACTTTCAAGAAATTTCAAGTTACTTGAGGAGAGACTGTCAAGATTGAGGTGAGGAGACTTTTTTAACCTTCCATTTTTCCACAATCCATCCCTTTTTTCGAGTAGGAACTCCTTGAAGTTCAAGTTCTGTATCCGTGAGCTTTTTTAAAGCAGCAAATAAAAGGGATGTAGATATATGAGGTGGCATGAAACCTTCTTCCATAAGTTTAAAAGCTCCTTTTTCAATTGCGGGATCTTTCATCCAGTACTCGAATTCTGTTTCATTAATGGAAACAATTTTTGCGTCTTTTAGATAACCAACTTTTTTTAGGTATTTTGCTAAAAGCTCAACAATGGAAATAGGGGCATTCTCAGATATTTTAATTTTTTCTCCAATCTCTTCGAAAAGTATTATTCCTGTTCTCCATACAATATCCTTGCTATTATCTCCCATCTTTTCTCCCACAGCTTTGAAAATGGAATATAAAATAGAGTTGAAAAAATTGAGTTTAATTCCTCTTCTCATTTTTTTCTCCGTTACTTAATTCCTTCCACCAGGCACTATTTTGGGAATTTGACCAGCTTTCTGTAATTTCCCAATATGTTTAGAACTTAAATCCATTCAAGGATTTTACCCATTTCCAGAAAAGCTTATATAGGGACATGCGATATAATCAAATTTATTCTATTGAGATACTATTTCTACTTTATTTTCCTGCAAGAGATTAACGCCTTCGATTTTCTTTGAAATATCGAATCTACCAAGGTAAGCGAAGCCAGAGCCTTTTGACCTAACATATATATCAACAATTGTAGATTTCCAAGCGGGATTATTGATAAAAGCTGATTTTGAAGAGGCTTTATATCCATAGTTGGACTTCAGGAAAATTCTTTCAGATATGGCATTGGGTGCAAGGGGTTTTCTGAAAGTAGAGAGATAACAGTCTCCAAGAGCTTGTTCTTCTCCCTTAAATCTAAATACTGCATTGAAAGAGACATATTGAAGAGATTCCTGCCCTATATTTTTCACCTTAAAGGATATTACTGGCACAAGAACAGTTTCCCATGGCCTTACATACTTTTCCCCCCAATATGTGTCAATGTCGAGAATTTGAATGGATTCTCTTAATTGCTCTGGTTTTACAGGTTGAAAAAATTTGGTTGTATTGTTCAGAAAAGGAACTCTTTGTAGCCATGGAGGGGAGAAAACAAATAGGTAAGCAAGAATGGCGCAGATTATCGCAATGATTATGAAAAATGACCATTTTATGTTCATTTTCTCCTCCTATTTATTTCAACTCACAAAATTATTATCAAATAAAAGAGAACTGGAATCAAGTTTTTTTATGCAATGCTAAGAATCTCGATATAGACCTATCGTATGTCCTCTCCACTTCTGTTGGGAAGAAACAAGCTGGAAGTTCTCCCATTTTCCTGTGATAATGAAGACATTCACAGCATATACCTTTTCTATGACATGGTTCATATGAACAATTGCATATCCCAAGATTATTTTTTATTGAACACTCTCTCATTTGCCCTCCATAATTTTTTGAATTCATTCTATATATCCCAGGGATCTAAGATTCTCCAGTAACTCCCTGTTAAATTTCGAGACAATTCTTTTTTCTTTTTTCTTGCCAAATGTTCTTACAAACTTTATTTTATTTTCCCTCTTAAATTCGTCAACAATAAACTCTGATAAAGGCTTTTCCATTTTTTCTGAAATAGGGAATCCTGAAAGAAAAAGAACAGTAGGAGCTATTTTTTCAGGAGCGGAAGGCTCATAAAGATAACATTTTTTAAAGGGATACCCTTGGAAAATCACCAATCCTTCCCTTCCTTTTGCTATGCCTCTGTTTTTGAGAATCCTGCCAGGATCAAAGATGAAAATTTTGGTATAATCTTTGAGAGAATCAGAAATATCTTTAAGAATCGCATCTTCTTTTTTAAAGGCTCTTTCCATTTCGCAGAACGAATTCTTAATACTTTCTAAATCGGATATCTGATTTTTAAAATTTTTTTCCCATTGTATATCAAGAGAGGGTAGGTAAACCATCAGAAGATCGGGAGAATATGTTTCTAAGAGTTTTTTCAATGAACTGGATATGAACGAATCAGGTTGAAAGGTATCTTCTGGGTCAAAGGAAAGTAAAAGCTCATCTTTAATATGATGAGGGTAATAATCCATCTCTAATTCCATCTTACTCTTTATCTTCTCATAAGCCCTTTCGCTAATGGTAAAATCTCCTACCTCATCAGCCGGCCATGAGGTCCACCAGTTTATCTGTCCTATTCTGACTCCTTTTTCTGAAAATATTTCCCAGAGAGTTTTTGAGCTTCTTAAATAACTGGATAAGGGCTCAAGTTGAGCTATTTTTGTTTGAAGAAAAAGAGAATTCAAAGCCCAGAGAATGCCGGAAGGCTCTCTTCTAAATTGTAATGGAGTTCTTATACCTACCAAAGAGGTAGATTGGAAGGAACGAACATTATGTTCTTCAGGAAGAGAACCTGTTGCCACAGTGGTCCAGAAAACAGCAGGGATTCTTGGATCTTTTGCGGGGTATTTGCAAACAGAACCATTTTTTATGAGCTTTTTCACAAAAGGAAGGGAGCCCTCTTTGATCAGATAATTTCCGAAAGAAATGTCAAAGCCATCCACTCCGATGATGGCTATTTTAATACCAGTATTTCGGGGAACAAATTGCTCTTCCTCCTCTTTTCCGAATCCTTTAAAAAAGAGAATAAAGCTGAATATAACAAGGATAAGTATAGTGAGGTTAACAAGGGTCTTCTTAGAAGGCAAAGGCTCATAAGAGAAGCTTCCCATTATAAGAAAGACCCATAAAAGAAAAACCCTGAAAAAAATAATGAAAATTAGGGACAGGGGAATGAATATAAAAACAAAATAATAGGGAGAGAGGAAAATCTGTCCCTTAAACCATAAAAAGAGATAACTTGTTATTAAAAATGCAAAAAGAATACTTATAAAGTGAAAAAGGGCTCTGGATGGTCTTGGTTTGAGTTTCAGTTTTTTAAGGGGATATTCGATAAGGAAACCTAAGATCAAGAAAAAAACAAGGAGGATGGCAAATATGCTCATGGAAATATATAGAAAAAGAAGTAGAAGATCGAAAAAATTCTGAATTAGAGAAAAATTTGTAAGGATATAGAGAAAACTAAATCCCATCCCGAAGATCAAAGCGCCAATAAGGGAAATCTTGAGAGTAATGGGGAAAATCTTAGGTTTTCCTTTCACAAAAATTCCGCTTATTTGTGATTCCAGATAGCCTAAGGATTTTAATTTTCTTCTTATGTTTGCTAATTCTTGCTCCATTATTTATCTCTTATCATTACAAATTTGGCAAGCTGGATGAGCAACTCATTTCCTTGAATAAAAAAGATGGATTCTATGGATGTATCCACCAGCTCCCTCATTATATTTTTAGCTCCTTCTATTCCAGCGAAGGATACAAAATTTGTCTTTCTTTTGTCCTTCCCCACTTCTTTCCCTATTTTTTTGGGATCACCCTCATAATCAAGAATATCATCTTTGATCTGAAAAGCGAGCCCCAGGTTTTTTGAGTATTTCTTTATTGCTTCTATTTCATGTTCTTGGGCATTGGAGAGCAAGGCTCCAAATATAGCTGATGCTTGAAAAAGCGCGCCTGTCTTTTTAGAATGCATGGATTCAAGAAGTTCAAAATTTATGGGCTTTTTCAGGGTTAGATCTATTGTCTGTCCTGCTATTAAACCTTCATGACCTATTGCTTTAGTGAGAATTGAGACAAGATTTATTATTACCTTCTCTTTCACTCCCTTCTCTTTCAATGTAGTTAATAGATAAAAGGCATGATTCAAAAGACCGAAAGCGGAAAGAATGGCCATGTCCTCTCCAAAAACTCTGTGGCATGTCTCTTTACCTCTTCTCATCAGAGCATTATCCATGCATGGTAAGTCATCAAGAATTAATGAGGAAGAATGGACAAACTCAATTGCGCATGCTGCAGGAAGAACCCTCTCTTCCTTTCCTTTTAAAACATGGGAAACAGCGAGGGTGATAACTGGTCTTATTCTTTTACCTCCATTCATCACCCCATATTTCATAGCTTCTATAAGAATGGAAGGAAAATTATTGGAAGAGGGAAGAGATTTTTCAATAAAATCGTCGATTTTCTCCTTTTTTTCTTGCCAGAAGCTGTGAAAAAGAGACAAATCTTCCATAAAGATTTTATAATAACAGAAATGTGGAGTTTAACAAAGAACTTTATTAAAAAAGCAGAAAAAACAGAATCTTTTTGTATGGATGCTTAACATTTGTTTTATCTTTCTCTGAATAGTATAATCAATAATTATGGCAAACATTTACCTTGATTGTTTTTCGGGCATCTCAGGAAACATGCTCCTTGGAGCGCTTCTCGATCTCGGCTATCCCCATCGTAATTTCCTGAAAAAAATCAAAGGTTTGAATCTTCCTGTTAAGATAGAGATAAAAAGAGTGAAGAGATCTTCCATTGATTCCCTTTTAGTGGAGATAAGGGAAAAGAAAAATGTGGATTCGAGAAACAAAAAAGAGATTTTTAAAATTATTGATTCTTCAGATTTCTCCCATTCAGTAAAGGAAAGGACAAAAGAAGTTTTTGAAAGATTGTTTCATGCGGAAGCCAGGGTTCATGGATTAGATATTGAAAAAGCCCATCTTCATGAAGCAGGAGCAAATGATGCAATTGTGGATATATTAGGAAGCATTTTCCTCCTTGAAGAATTAGGGGTCAATAAGGTTTTGTCTTCTCCTGTGAATGTAGGTAAAGGTTTTGTAGATACAAAACATGGGAGATTTCCTGTTCCAGCTCCGGCTACTGCGGAGCTTTTGAAGAATGTCCCTGTCTATTTTTATGGAGAATCAGAACTTGTTACACCTACAGGCGCAGCTCTTCTTATGTCCATCACAGATGAATTTGCTTCTCAAAACAGTTTAATTTATGAAAAAACTGGCTATGGAGCTGGATCCAGAGATATTAAAGGAATTCCAAATGTATTGAGGATATTTTACGGAAAGAGCGTGGAAAATGAATACGAAAAAATAATGGAAGTGGAATTCGAAGTGGATGACATGGATCCACAGCTATTGGGTATTTTTGCTGAGAAGATAAGAAAATTAGGAGCTCTTGAGATATTTTACCAATCGGTATATATGAAGAAGGGAAGACCAGGGATCCTGGTGAAGATTTTATTCAGGAAAGAAAATTTTGACTCTCTGAAAGAAGCAATTTTCAAATACACTTCCACTATTGGATTTAGATTTAGAGAGACAGAGAGGATCATAATGGATAGAAGAGAGGAGGTTTTTGATTATGATGGAGAGCAGGTCAGAGTTAAGATTTCAAAAATAGGGAAAATTGAAAAGATCAAGCCAGAGTTCGATGATTGTGTAAGAATCTCTGCTAAAACAGGCAAAGAGGTTTCAGAGATAATTAATGAAATAATTTATCGCTTCAGGAAAAAAGATGGATCTAAAGAAAATTGAAGAAGGAGTGAGGCTCATTCTTGAGGGAGTGGGAGAGGACCTGGAAAGAAAAGGTATTAAAAGAACGCCTGAGAGAGTGGCAAGAATGTTCTCTGAAATTCTCTCGGGAATCGAAGAGGACCCGAGTAAGATACTTAGTGTTATAGAGGAAGAGGAACACGAAGAAATGGTAATCATAAAGGACATTCCCCTTTATTCAGTGTGTGAGCATCACCTTCTTCCTTTTGCAGGCTATGCTCATGTAGCATATATCCCTTCTCAGGGAAGGATAGTTGGTCTAAGCAAGATTACGAGACTTGTGGATGTGCTTTCAAAAAGGCTTCAGGTTCAGGAAAGGCTCACGAAACAAATTGCAGATTGCATTGAGCAAGCCTTGAAGCCACAGGGTGTAATGGTAATAATTGAGGCTGAGCATCTTTGCATGTCCATGCGGGGGGTTAAAAAACCTAAATCTATCACAGTTACATCAGCAGTAAGGGGACTTTTTAGAAAAGTAATATCTACAAGAATAGAAGCCCTTACTTTGATAAAACAGAAGTGATTTTATTGCTTTAGTAAAGTCCAGTTATTTTTCCATCCTCATCAATATCCACTAATTCTGCTCTCGGTTTTCTTGGTAATCCTGGCATAGTGATTATCTCTCCGCAATATACCACCGCAAAGCCTGCACCTGAGCTGATAGAGACATCAGAAACTCTTAGAGTAAATCCTTGAGGTCTTCCTTTCAGCTCCTCATCATCAGAGAGGGAATAGGGTGTTTTTGCAATACATACAGGGAGGTTTCTAAACCCAATATTTTCAAGTTTTTCTATTTTCTTTTTTATTTTTTTCTCGATTTCTATATCTTTAGCGCCGTATATAAGGGTGGAAATTACTTTTATTTTCTCCGTCAAGGGTATCTCAAGAGGATAAAGATATTTAAACTGGGTTTTCTCTTCCTCCATAAGATTAATAAGTTTGCTGGCAAGTTCTATTCCTCCTTCTCCCCCTTTTTGCCATACTTCGCATAAAGCCATCTCTATTTTCTCTTTATGGCATAGTTCCTCCAGTTTTTTAATTTCCTCATCTTTATCTTCCGAATGTTTATTTAGGGCTATTATCACAGGAATACCAAAAATTTTAACATTCTCCACATGCTTTTTTAAATTCTCAAATCCTCTTTTCAGGGATTCAAGCCCTTCTTGATCCTCATTTCCATGATATTTGAGTGCCTTTATAGTAGCCACTATAACACAGGCATCAGGTGGTGAAATATGCCCTGTCCTCACAACTATATTGAAGAATTTCTCAGCGCCGAGATCTGCACCAAATCCAGCCTCTGTGATAGCCAAATCTGAAAGCCTCATTGCCATATCTATAGCAATAACTGAACATGTCCCATGAGCAATGTTAGCAAAAGGACCGCCATGAACAATTGCGGGGTTCCCTTCCATGGTCTGAACAAGATTTGGTTTTATAGCATCTTTGAGAAGAGCTGTCATTGCTCCATTCACTTTTAATTGATGAGCAAAAACTGGGTCTCCAGTTGGGGATAAACCTATTAGAATATTTCCTAATCTATTTTTCAGCTCTTTCAGGGATTTAGAAAGGCATAAAATAGCCATTACTTCTGATGCTGCTGTTATGTCAAAACCGCTCTCTCTTGCGATTCCCTGAAATGTTCCGCCAACTCCTATAACTATGGCTCTCAATGCTCTGTCATCCATATCTATTACTCTTTTCCAGGTAATCTCTCTTGGATCAATAATTGACGAAGTTATTTCATGGTGGATATGATTGTCGATCACTGCGGAAAGGAGATTGTGGGCAGAAGTTATAGCATGCATATCTCCAGTGAAATGAAGATTTATATCTTCAGAAGGGATAACCTGCGCAAGTCCTCCCCCTGTGGCACCACCTTTCAGACCGAAAACAGGTCCAAGAGAGGGTTCTCTCAATGCTACCACAGATTTTTTTCCGAGTTTATTAAAAGCGTCACAGAGTCCTATGCATATTGTTGTTTTTCCTTCTCCGGAACGGGTGGGTGTCATAGCAGTAACCAATATTAATTTTCCCTTTTTCTCTCTTTTCAAAACTTCTAAAGAAATTTTCGCTTTAAGATTTCCGAACAGCTCTATCTCTTCTTCTTTGATATTGATTTTTCTTGCGATTTCAAGGATATTTCTCATCTTCACTCCTATTTTTCCCACAATCACTCACTTTATGCTTAATTTAAGATCCTCCTTTTCCAGTTCCTCTTTTATTTTTTTCTGATATTTTTCAAATTTTGTTTCCAGTTCTTTTGAAGAGAGAGCAAGAATCTTGATAGCTGAAAGTCCAGCTTCCTCTGGTTCAAGAACAAGCATGGGAGATACTCCTGAGGGCATCCTTATGCTTGAGAAGATATCAGCTCCAGAGAATTTTTCGCTGTAAGGAGGGCATGAAATCACAGGTTTTGTAGTATTAGCATCTACAAACCCGCTGAGCGCATTGCTTCTTCCAGCCACTGTAATAAAGACCACATTATCCTTTTCATATTCTTTAAGAATGTCAAGGACTCTTAGGGGTGTCTTATGGGCAGAGGCAATTCTTAAAACACATTTTACGCCAAAATCTTCAATAACTTTTGCAATCTTTTTTGAATGTTCCAGGTCACTTTTTGAACCCATTATAATAACCACTTTCATTTTAACTCCTCCTTTTATATTTTTTTTATGTATTTATCTTTATTGTGTAATAGATAGAAGGGGGAATATCAGCTCTGTCCCTCCCTCTTTTCTTTTTCATCTTTTTTGAAATCAAGAAGGAGGCTATGTTATCCTTATCCCTTGGTTCTTCTCGGGATAAAGGGACTATCTGCTGCTCCTCCTTGGGGTCAAAACCGCTTCCAAAAGTAAGCAACCCTCTGCTCCACTCAAAAAAGCTCACCGCACGCCGCATTTCCTGCTGAGGGAAAGGAAGACTGCTCATTTTGCAAGGTTTCATTTCGGGTGAGCAAACAAAACCTCGTTCTCTCCTGAGGAAAATAGATTTATAAAGGATGCCAATAAGTATCTGTGATACTATATTATCGAGGGTGCCAACTCTGCGAGAAAGTATGTCCCTTCTTTCTCTAATTACTATTGGAAGAAATACATGGAATCCAAAAAAAATCGTCACAAGAGAGCTCTGGTTCTTACAGTAAGGAAGCTTATCCGCCTTATATACGCTCTCCTTAAAAAAGGAAAGATATTCAGGGAGGAGGCTCCTCTCTCTACCGAGGATTTCCATGAAGTTTAATTTCATTTCTTATTCATCCCTTGACATCTTACCGCACCACTTTTTCTCTTTCAATGCCCAATTATAGATTAAAACTCCAAATAAGGTAAAGACAGCTAAAGAGATTAAATTGTTTATCCATTCTTTAGTTTCTGTAAGCCATTTTATGGAAAGATTATCAAGCCAGCCAATTATTTTCAGAACAGCGAGAATTACAGCTACAATGGCTCCTCCAGCTATTAGCCCTGAAGAAAATAAAGTAGCCCTTTTGTCAGCTCCTTGATAATCTTTTTCTTGTGTTTTCCTTCTTATCAGGGAATTAAGAAGACCTCCAAAAATAAGAGAGGAGGATGTGGATATGGGAAGATAGAGACCAATGGCAAAACTAAGAGAGGAAACACCGATTAGCTCTGCTAAAAGTGCAAAGATAGCACCAAGAGCGAGTAGCTTCCATGGAAGGGTTCCACCCATTATACCATCAATTATAGTCTGAAGAAGCCTTCCCTGAGGAGCTGGAAAAGAAGAGGAACCGAGAGTGTATGCCTTGTGAAGGGCGATCAGAATCAGACCAGCAAGAGTAGCGGAGAAACCAGCACCCAAGATCTCTGCAATTTGAATCTTGAAAGGAGAATTACCGATAAATTGGGCTGTTTTCAAATCTTGTGAGAGGCCTCCTGAATTGCAAATTGCTGTGGCGATAGTGACTCCTACAGTGAGGGCAGCAAGTTTACCATTTTCACCCGAATAGCCAAACAGAAAAAGAAAAAGGGATGCGAGCATTAGAGAAGCAATGGTAAGACCTGAAACTGGTTGAGATGTGGTTCCAATTAAACCCACCATTCTGGCTGAGACAGCTGAGAAGAGAAATGCGAAAAGTAAAATTGTCAGTGCTGACCCAACATTTAAATTCCAGGACGGAATTAGAAATAGTAAAAAAAAGATTATAACCATAGCTATTAGAATCGAAGAAATAGGAATATCTTTACCAGGCTCTGATGATGTTAAACTTCCTTTTGAAAAAATGCTCCTTAAAATGGGCTTTAATGTTTTGTATATGGAAGGAAGAACCTTTATTGCTGAAATTATCCCTCCAGAGGCAACAGCTCCAGCGCCAACGAATCTGATATATCTGCTCCAGATATCCCATGAGTCCATTTCTCTTATTCCTATTGGTATTCCAAGAAACTTACCTAATTCAGATCCCCCAATGGAATTGAAAATAGGTATGAGAATAAACCAGGCTAGAGTGCCTCCCAAGAACATGGTGAGAGCAATTCTTAACCCTATTATGTAGCCAACCCCCATCATTACAGGAGTGGTTTCAAAACCTATCGATGCCTTCCCCAGGGAACGAAAACTCCAGAAGGGGTCAATTTTCCATAGTTTTAGCCCCTGAGAAAGGAACTGTGCTATTGCGCTTACTCCCATTCCCCATATAACAGGAGAAGCTGTCTCTCCACCTTTGTCACCTGCAATTATAAGGTTGGCACATGCTTTACCCTCAGGGTATGGAAGAGAGTCATGCTCTTTAATTGTTAAAAGTTCCCTTAAAGGAATTGTAAAAATTATGCCCAGGATAGCTCCGAGCAATGCTCCAATACCTGAATAAAGGAAAAGGGTAAAAAGAGATGAATCAGGAAAAAGAAATATTAGAGCTGGAACTGTAAATATCACACCGTTCATCAAAGCATCTCCCGAAGCTGCGATGCTCTGCACTATTGTGGTTTCAAGGGGAGAGCCGTTCTTAAATATTTTCTTTACAAAAGCAATAGCTACAATTACCGAAGGGATTGCAGCTGTAACTGTCATTCCCACCTTTAGCCCAAGGTACATGTTGCCTGCACCAAATATGAGCGCACATGCTAAACCAAGTATTAATGCTCTGAAAGATAGCTGGGTAAGTTCTTCTGTGTTTTTTATGTAAGGTTCAGGAAGCTCTTTCATTTTTTCCTCCCCATTTCTTCGAAAGTCCTATTTGATTCTCTGAAGAGAGTTATAGCCACGTTTTCATTTCTTCTCAGAGCCTTTAAAATTTCAATTTTATCTTTTTTGCAGTTCAAAACAACAGTCTTCCAGCTATAAAGGTGTCTCGGGCTGTGAAAATCGCTATTTGCCACATAAGGAAATTTTTTTAAAGAGACCACATTGAAAAGGTCATCTCTGTTGGCAATCTCCCAGAGATGAACTATATCTTTAACTTTGTCTCTATTATTCCACAAATAAAGCGTCTCCCTCCCATGGGTGCTTTCTGTCTTGTGAGGATGGCAGGCAATGGAAATTGAATCCTGTTTTATTATTTCAATCAAAATTTCTTCTGGCTCAAGCTCTGCTGATATAAACTCTTTTATATCCAGACAGATAATATGGGCTCCCTGCTTCTTAGAAACAGCATTTTTTGATATCTCAACCCCAGGTATAACAAGCATTCCGTATAGTTCCCAAGCTCTCTCAGCTTCCTTTTTTATAGTATCCAAATATGACGGGAATTCTTCCCTCTCCACAAAGTATCTTTTATCTCCGATTCCCAATTTTTTCATGGCAACTGCCACTTTATCCACCACACTCTCTCTTGAAATAATGTGGTCAGTTATAGCTATGCAATCAAACCCAGCATTTCCGTAAAGGTCTACAACATCAGAGATAGGCATTTCACCATCACTTATTTTTGTGTGAATGTGAAAATCACAGAGAAGAAACCCCTTTTCCAAAATGCCCTCCAATTCATTTATTTTTGATAATTTCAGAAACAAAAACTGGTTTTACACTATGATATTTTACCTTGGGTAGCATCTCCTTTAGAACTTCTATGGTGTCAGGATAGGGATGGGCGATTCCTATAGCTCTTTTTTTGGTCTTAGCGATTTTAAAAAGTTTTAGAATGTTTTTTTTGATTTCAGGCTTAGAGTTTATGGAATCCAGAAAAATGCTCCTCTCAGAAGATAACACACCTAGTCTTCTCGCAGTTTTAAGTGCTATGGAGTGGTCAGAGGTCTTGCTGTCTATAAAGAAAAGGTTATTTTTTTTGAGCTCAGAAAGAATTATCTCCATTATGTATTCTCTTTGGGTTATTTTTGAGCCTTTATGATTATTCATTCCTTTGGCATCAGGGAGAGAGCTTATTGCTCTACCAATCATAAATCTTATTTCTTCCTCTGTCATGGTTTCTTTTATAATATCTTTCTCTGGATCATTGCCATTATTAGATTCCATAGGCATATGAATCATTATTTCCTTCCCATTCTTCTTAGCTATATCAGCACAAACTTGGGAATCCGGAAGAAAGGGCAATATCGAAAGTGTCAAGGGTTCTTTTATTTTTACTAACTCCTCAACTGAATTTACTGAATATCCAATATCATCAATAATTATTGCAAATTCTCCCTCATATTTTTCTATATCTTCTTTTCTTTCTTCATAAACTTCCATACTTTGAAATATTACAGCTCCTATATTTCTATCTTTCGAATAGATCTCCATTCTCACTGTCTCTGGCTTTTGTTTGTCCCATTCAATTTTGCTCCTTATGCCTTTGTTCTGAAGTTCCTTGAAAATAAATGCTGTCTGAGCTCTTGCTTCGGATAAAGATGGCGTTAAAAATCTCCAGGTTTTAAACTCTTTATTTATATTAATTTTCACATTTTTGCTGGGAAAGCTCTTTACCACGTTTTCCATAATTCTATTCACCTTTTTTTCGTCAGATTCCTTCATAAGAATTGAAAAAAATAAAGATTTATGGTGTTCCTTGTAAAAATAGAAATCCATGGAAATCAATATTGCTATGGCTAAAATGCCAGAAAAAACAAAGAAAAATTTCCAATTTATATTTTTTCTTTCACTTTTTGTCTCTTCCATAAAAACCCATTACGAAGAAGTTAAATATCGTTCTTGAGAATTTCTTTTAATAAAGTCTCTGTTATATCTACATTTTTATCAGGTATAATCCCTTCCTGAAATAAGAGTTTCCCTTCAGAAAGTATAATGTCTTTTGTTTTTAGAAGTAGAGCAGAACCATTGCTCAAATTAAAAATTTGTTGGAAAGATGTGAGTCCTGTGGTTCGCTCTCCGTAAATTTTCCCTCTATTAGTGGATTTGACAAGGAGTGTAAATATCTCTGATGCTCCAAATGTTCCTTTTCCTATGATAAGCTCTAATTTTATGCCTTGAAATTCTGCTCTATTTTTTAGGAGGATCTCCTCTTTCCTCTCTCCCTTTGCCTGAAAAGTTATTTTCCCTTCTTTAATAAATAATTTAGCTAACTCCAGACCCTCATCCATACTTCCATCCCAGCAATTTCTCAAATCAAATACCACTTTTCTCAACCCTCTTTTTTTCTGTTCGAGAAGATAGCTTTTCAGAGATTCTGAGAAAGAGGGGTAAATACTTTTAATTGATATTAACTGAGATGAGGGAGTATAATCAATAACTTTCCACTGGGGATCATAAATTGCTTCTCTTTCTATTCTTCCATTCATTTTTTTCTGATTTCTAATCCATCTCAGATCCACCAGAGTTCCCTTTTCTCCTTTGAATGAGAGCCTTAACTGATGAAAAGTTTTTAGAAGAGCGGATTCTCCATTTATTCCACTTAAAATATCTCCAACTTTAACCCCTGCTCTCTGGGCAGGAGAGTTCTCCATAACTCCAAGAACCTGATAGATCCCTCTCCTTTTGATAGCAAAAATCCCTATATCGCCAGAATCTTTATTATCAAAATTTTTAAGTTTTTTAAGTTCCTCAGGGTTCAGATATGAAGAGATAGGGTCAAGGGATTCGAGAACACCTAACTGCGCTCCCTCAAAGATTTTCTTTGGATCTGTTTCTTCGACATATTCTTTTTTTACAATGGATAGAGCTTTGCTAAAAATAGGAGAAATTTTGTAAAGGGTCTCTTCTGATGTGAGGATGCTCTTTATGAGTTTTGTTCCAAGAAATAAAATAGAAAAAGAAAAAACTGAAACTGGAAGGATTTTTGAAAAAAACCTCTTCATATCAATAATAAATTATTTCAGATTTTAAAAATAGAGTCAAAAATTTAAAATCTCCAAAGGGAAAAGTTGGCTATTTATTCCATACATTATATGCAATTTTTCGTTTTAATCCTCGTAATATAAAATGAGAGTAGATAAAATGCAAGGAGTTGTTAATAGTTCTGATCATGGAAGGTAAGGAAATTGAAAGAATTGTCCATGACTGTCTTGATGGAAAAAAAGAGTCTTTTGAACGTATTGTCGAAGCTTATCAGAGGAGAATTTTCAATTTATGCTTTTATTTTCTCGGCTCTTTTCAGGATGCTGAGGATGCTACCATGGACATCTTTTTGAAGGTATATTCCAATCTTTCCTCATTCAGATCCCAATTTGACTTCTCTTCATGGATATTTACAATTGCTAAGAATCATTTAAGGGACATAGCCAGAAGAAGGAAAGTAGAAAAAGATTATATCTCTTCTGTAGAGAAAGAGCTCGATGATTATGAGGATGACCCTGAAAAGGTTTTAATCAGAGACTCTGAAAAGAGGAGATTGAGGAAAGCTCTCCTCAAATTATCAGAGAATCATAGAACTGTTCTCATTTTTAAATACTATATGGATCTTTCTTATGAAGAGATTGGAAAAATTATGGGGCTTCCCAGAAACACTGTGGCAAGCCTAATATTCAGAGGTAAGGAAGAGCTTAAAAGAATCCTTGAAAAAGGAGTTTAAAATGAGATGTTTTCATCCCATTTTTTATCAAAAATATATACACCATGAAATCAATGAAAAAGAAAGAAGGAAGGTAGAGGCTCATCTTGGAATCTGTAAAAAATGCGCAAATTTGGTGGAAAACTTAAAAAGAGAAGAACTTAAACTCAAAAAAATTTTTGAGGAGGAAATTATAGATTTTAAACCCTTGTTAATGGAAAAGCTTGAATTGATAGATGTGGAAAAGAAAAGAGGGTTTCCATTTTACCTGGCTATTTTTCTCTTTTCTCCTCTAATTTCTGTTGTATTCTTGAACTATTTTGCACCATTTATTTTTATCAAATATATCTTTTCCCACTTATTCTCTCCCTTTTTCTATATTATTTCTTTGTTATTCTCTTTGGTGATAAAGATATCCAATCTAAATCTTCCATCTCTTCTATTGCAAACAGGAATTCTATCAATTTTAGTTTTAAGTTTTCTTATTTTTAAGAATATAAAAATTGAAATGGAGGTGCCAAAGTGAAAAAAAATTTATTCAAAAAGATTACTCTTTTAATTCTAATTTTATTTTTAAGCTTCTCCTTTTCCTTCGGTTCAAAATTTAAAAGCAAAAGGCATGTTTTAATTCGAGAAGAGGAGATTGTGGATGAGGATCTTTTTGTGGCAGGAGAGACAGTAAAAGTAGATGGAAAAGTCAATGGAGATCTTTTCTTTTTGGCAAAGGAGATTACAATAAATGGAGAGGTCAAGGGAGATATAATAGGTATAGCAAATTTTTTCACTTTGAACGGTATTGCCCTTGACGATTTGAGAGCTACAAGTCAGTTTATACACATAAATGGAAAGATCCTGAAAAGCGCTACTTTAGGTGGACAGTTCGTTAATATTGGTAAAGGAGCCAGGATTGAAGGAGATGTTCTGTTAGGAGGAAGCTCAATAAAGTTGGATGGAGAAATTTCGGGTGAGGTCCGTGCAGGAGGAGAGGAAATATATCTCACTGGTTCGATTGGTAAGTCAGCTATTCTGGATTCAAAAGAAATTGTTGTATATCAAAATGCGTCCATTAAAGGAGATTTGAAATACAGATCATCAAAATCTGCTGAAATAATGGAGGGAGCAAAAATTCAAGGAAAAATTGAAAAAATTCCTTTCAAAAAAAGAATTACTAAGTCGAAATGGCTTAGCTGGAAATTCTACATGTGGAAATTGGTTTTTATGGTGGCTGGAATAATTGTAGGATCTGTTTTTCTATGGCTTTTCCCCTCCTATATCTCTAAGGTAAAAGAACAGATAAGCCACATCTGGAAAAGTCTGGGAATCGGTTTCATTTTACTTATATGTGTTCCTTTGGCAGTGATAATTCTTCTAATCACAATAATTGGGATCCCCCTTGCTTTAATTCTCACTGCAATTTATCTCATTTTCCTTTACAGCGGGAAAATAATATTTGCTCTTTTTGTGGGTGAAAAGATCCTGAAAAAAGAATCACCCGTTCTTTCCTTAATTGTTGGGATGATTATTTTTACGGTTCTTTTCCATATTCCTTTTGCAGGTTGGTTCTTTAAATTAATTGCTATCTCCATTGGTCTTGGTGCCTTCGGTGTAGGTAGTGTTGTATTTTTTGAAGAGACAGGTTATTGAAAAATTGAAGAAATTTGTGAAATCCAGATTAAGGAGATTAAATTGACTCTTTTAATACTTCAAAATATAATCATCAATAATGAAAAGAGTGCTTGTGGTAACCTCCACAGTTCCATTTGTCTACGGAGGTCATCTTGTAATAGCAGAGAATCTCTCAAAGGCTATAATAAAATCCGGTTATGAAGCGGATATCTTTTTTACACCCCAGAATCCGTTTGGCAAACAATTTCAATCTTACCTGGCGAATTTTCTGACAGATCTCTCAGAGGATGGTCATGGAAGAAAGATAGACCAGATAATATCTCTTCGTTTCCCGAGCTATGCCATAAGACACCCAAATCATGTTCTATGGTTAAATCATAGAATGAGAGAATATGATGATCTCTGGGAGGAATTCAGATCAAAACTCTCGTGGAAGGGAAAAATAAAGGAGGGAATAAGAAAGGCAGTGATAAGCAGGTTAGATTTTTATTTTCTAACTAATCATGTAAAAAAAATATTTGCTCAATCCGAAACAGTGAGACAGAGATTGCTGAGGTGGGCTGGAATAGAGTCTGAAGTTCTTTACCCTCCAGCTCCAGAAAGAGAATACAGAACAGAAAGCTACGAAAATTTTATCTTCACTGTTTCTCGCCTTTATCCTTTGAAAAGGCTGGATCTACTTGTAAAAGCTTTCAAGTTTGTTAAAAACAAGGAAATTCGTGCCTTTATTGCAGGAGAAGGAGAGCATGAGGAGAGATTGAGAAACTTGATAAAAGAATTAGAGCTTGAGAGCAGAGTTTTCTTAATTGGAAGGCTAAGAGAGAAAGAACTAATTGATTATTATTCAAGGGCAAGAGCTGTATTTTTTGCTCCCTACAAAGAGGATTTCGGCTTTGTCACCATGGAAGCTTTCTATTCCCGAAAAGCAGTTATAACCTGCGTAGATAGCGGTGGTCCAGCAGAAATTGTCCAGGATAAGGTTTCAGGGTTTATAGTAGAGCCAGATCCCCAAAGGATAGCTGAAAAGATAGAGCTTCTTTCAGAAGACAGAGAGTTAGCTATAAAAATGGGAGAGAACGGGTTTGAATCGATTAAAAACATAAATTGGGAAAATGTGGTAAAGAAACTTGTCATTGTTTAGATTTTTCATCTATAAGAAAATTAATAGACTGGGAGGATGAAATGAAAATATTTTTAATCCTTTTTTTAATTTTTACTCTCTCCTTTCTTCATGGCTTTGAACAAAGGTTAAGAATAAGAGAACTCGGGTTTAATCCATGGCTTCTAAAACCAGGTAAATTTAACGCTATAACAGATGTAAAGGGTGTGAAAGTCGGACATTTCACTTTAATAAAAGATGAAAATATAAGAACTGGAGTTACAGCAATAATACCTCATGATGGGAATATATTTCTTGAGAAGGTTCCAGCAGGAGTTTATGTAGGAAATGGTTTTGGCAAGCTCATGGGATTTACACAAGTGGAGGAATTAGGTTGTATAGAGACCCCCATTATTCTGACAAACACCCTCTCTGTTCCAGTAGCAGGGGAAGCTCTTATAGAATACACACTTTCATGGAAAGGGAATGAAAATGTGAGATCTGTGAATCCAGTGGTGGGTGAGTGTAACGATGGGTATTTAAATGACATAAGGAGAAGGCATATAAGAAAAGAGCATGTCCTATTGGCTATTAAAGATGCAAAAGAAGGAAAAGTTGAGGAGGGGAGTGTAGGAGCAGGAACAGGAACAGTTTGTTTCGGATTTAAGGGAGGAATAGGAACCTCATCAAGAATTTTACCGGAGAATCTTGGAAAATGGACTGTAGGTGTTCTCGTTCAGACAAATTTTGGAGGCATTCTCCAGATGGGAGGTGCTCCAGTGGGAATCGAACTAGGTGAATTTTATCTCAAGGAGAGGATTCAATACGATCAAAAGGGTTCTTGCATGATTGTAATAGCCACAGATGCACCTTTAGACTCTCGACAGCTCAAGAGACTTGCAAAAAGGGCAATGCTCGGTCTGGCAAAAACTGGCGCTATTTCGTCTCATGGTTCAGGAGATTATGTAATAGCCTTTTCCACATTTAAAGAAAATAGAATTCCCTTTAATCCTTCAGAACCTTTGAGGAATATCTCAGTATTAAACGATGATTATCTTTCCCCTCTCTTCCTTGCTGTCATAGAAGCAGTGGAGGAGGCAGTTTATAACTCTCTTACCATGGCAGAGTCAATGAAGGGTGTGGATGGTCATTATGTTAGGAAGATACCTCTTGATAAAGTTAAAGAGATTCTATCAAAGTATAATCTTATCAAAAAGGATTAAAGAGCCATTTAGCGAAGAAAATTTTGAATAGATGCTTTCTATTATTTTTCTTTCCCAGTCCTTTCTTTTACCACAGTTGACACCATCTCTTTTGTATTATTACAATAAAATGTTAGGCGGTGTAGCTCAGTGGTTAGAGCAAGCGGCTCATATCCGCTGTGTCGGGGGTTCGAGTCCCTCCACCGCCATTACAAATTGTTCCAGCTTCTTTCTGAGAAAGGGGGAAATAAATGAAAAGAGGGTTAAAAATTAGAGGGTTAAAAGCTTATTCAGAGGGATAGAGGATTTGAAAAGGCATAAAGTTTATTTTAAATTCCTGAAAACAATCAAAACATACAATCTCTTTAAAGAGAACGATTTTGTTCTCGTGGCTTTCTCAGGAGGACCTGATTCGTCCGCTCTTCTTCATTTACTCCTTGAATTTTCCGAGGAATATCCTTTGAAGATAGAGATCGCTCATTTCAATCATAAACTGAGGGGGAGAGAGTCTGAAGAGGATGAGGAGTTTGTCAGGGGTGAAGCAGAAAGGCTTAACATTCCTGTTCATATTGGAAGCGAAAATGTAAAAGAATACGCTAAATTGAGAAAAATAAATCTTGAAGAAGCGAGTAGTATTCTTAGATACAACTTTTTAAAAATGAAAGCAAAAGAGATAGGAGCTAACAAAATTGCTCTGGGTCATACAATGAATGATCAGGCTGAGACTTTCCTCATGAGGGTGCTGAGGGGTTCAGGGCTTAAGGGCTTATCTTCCATATTTCCTGTAAAAGATGAGATATTTGTTAGACCTCTTGTTGAGTTAAAAAGGAAAGAGATCGAAGATTATTTAAAGAAAAAAGAGATCAAATGGAGACTTGATAAGTCCAATCTCTCCCTCAAACTTCTGAGGAATAGAATAAGACTGGAGCTCATTCCATATCTTGAGGAAAGGTTTGGAAAGAGGCTTGTGGAACATCTCTCAAAATCTGCTCAGTTGATAAGGGAGGAGGATGAGATAAACAGAATGATGGAGGATGAGAAATTCAAAGAAGTTGTCATTTACGAGGATTCTCTGAAAATGAATCTCAAATTATTGAAGAACTTTCCAGTTCCTCTCCAGAGAAGACTTGTCAGAAGGTTTATAGAAGAGGTCAAAGGCAATCTAAGAAGAATAGGTTTTTATCATATTGAAGAAGTAAGAATCCTAAAAAAAGAGAGAGAGGCGCATTTACCTGGAAAAATAATCTTGAGAAGAGAGGGAGATTGGTTATCTCAAAAAAAAGAGCAAAAAACTAAAATAGACTACCTCTACTTCTGGGACATTTCCCATCCTATGGAAATTTCGGAAGCTGGAATCTCTCTAAGAGCCAAAGTCCTGGAAACTCAGGAGAAAATAGAATTTGATGATTCTAAAAGGGCATTTATAGATTTTGAAAATGTTGAGTTGCCATTAACTGTGAGAAACAGAAGGGAAGGGGATATTTATAGACCTTTAGGTTCTTCTGGAAAGAAAAAATTAAATGAGGTCTTCCGCCAGAAGGGGATCACTCCAAGGGAGAGGGATTTACTCCCTATAATTTTATCAAAGAATGAGATAGTATGGTCTCCTGGAATCCCTGTCTCTGAAAATTTTAAATTGGGCAAAAAAACCGGAAAAATTCTTATGATCGAAGCGGAAAAAATAGAAAATCGAAATTCCGATTAATTTTTACTTTTTTTGAAAATTCCTTTAAAATTTTATTGAGGATAGATATGCTTAATTCAAATGAAGAGAAAGAAATAATCAAATATTTCTTTGAGCATGCTGGGATGGGCTATTATTTCCTCAGAACAGATGCTCCCTTTGCCATCGAACTTCCAGAAGATGAACAGTTAAAGTATATTTATGAGAGTTTCTATTTTTACGAGAGCAACGATTTTTTAGCGAGAATTTACGGGTACAAAAGGGCTGAGGATATAAAAGGAAAAAAAGTTAAAGAAATTCAAGCTTTTTCAGAAAATTTCATGAGAGATTTCCTAAGGAAGGGATACAAATTGTTTGAAGTGGAAACATATAGAGTTGAAAGTGACGGAAAGGAGAAATGGTATCTGAATAGTTGCGTAGGAATTGTAAAAGACGGATTCCTTTTTTCTATATTTGGAATCCAGCAAGATATTACAGAAAGGAAATGGAAAGAGAGGTATCCTGAAGAGGAAAAGAAAATCATTCTTAATTCTGTGGGCGAACTTATTTCATTTCAGGATAAGGATTTGAGAATCGTATGGGCAAACAAATCAGCAGGGGATTCTCTTAACCTGGAGCCAGAATCCCTTATAGGAAAACATTGCTATGAGCTATGGCATGGAAGGGAAAAAGTATGCGAAGGCTGTCCTGTTCACAGAGCAATTTTAACAGGAGCAAAGCATGAAGCAGAGATAACCACACCTGATGGAAGAATCTGGTTTATAAAGGGATATCCTGTAAAGGATAAGGATGGAGAAATAATTGGTGCTATTGAGGTGACCCTGGAAATTACAGAGAAAAAAAGAATGGAGAAGTCTCTTGAGAGAAGGAATGAAATTCTCTTCGTTATATCCTTCGCATCCCAGCTTTTCTTGAGCGGTGAAAGCTTTGAAGTTATTGTTAATTCAATTCTAAAAAGATTGGGAAGAGCTTTGGAAGTGAGCAGAGTTTATTTATTCGAGAATAAAAGAGATGAAAAGGGAAAACTTTTTGCAAGTATCAGATATGAGTGGGTGGCTGAGGGTATTGAACCCCAGATTGACAATCCTGAACTTCAGAACTTCCCTTGGATAGAAATGGGTTTTGAGCGTCAGGTGAGGATGTTCGAAAGAAACGAGCCTGTTTATGGTTTTGTTAGGGATTTTCCTGAGGCAGAGAGAAAAATTTTTGAGTCTCAAGGAATTATCTCCCTTCTCACAGTTCCCATATTTGTTGACCAAGAATGGTGGGGATTTATAGGCTTTGACGAATGTTTGAGGGAGAGAGTATGGTCAGAACCAGAAATAGAAGCCCTTAAAATGTTAGCGGTAGTAATTGGTTCAACAATTAAAAGAAGAAAAATCGAAAATCAGCTTAAAGAGAGCGAGGAGAAGTTCAGGTTGCTTGCAGAGAGAGCTCAAGATTTAATTTATAGGTATGAATTTTTTCCAGAAAGGAGATTCTCTTTTGTTAGTCCCTCTTCAACAAAAATTACGGGTTATACCCCAGAGGAGCATTATGCTGATCCAGAACTAAGTATTAAAATAGTTCATCCTGAGGATCGTCATATCCTTGAAAAAATAGCAAGAGGAGAGCAAGATTATGAAAAGCCTATTTTGTTACGCTGGATAAAAAAGAACGGAGAAATTCTTTGGACAGAACAGTATAATACTCCTCTGTTCGATAAAGATGGAAGATTAATTGCCATAGAGGGGATTGCAAGGGATGTAACAGAAAGAAAGAGAATGGAGGAGAGGATAAAGCTTCAGACCAGATATTTTGAAGGGCTTTTCGAATCCTCTCCCCTTGCCATTGCTATAGTGGATAAAGATGGAAAAATCATAAGGATAAACAAGGGATTTGAAAAATTGTTTGGATGGAGAGAGGATGAGGTTAGGGGCGAACATATAGATGATATAGTAATTGAACCAGAAAGAAAGGAAGAGGCTCTTTCTTTGACTGTGAAAGCTACGAGAGGGGGCATAGTTTTAACTGAGGGAACCCGTATTCGTAAAGATGGAACTCGAATCATGGTTTCTATAATTGCTCATCCTATTATTATTGACCACGAATTAATAGCGCAAATTGGCATTTACAGAGATGTAACAGAAAGATATCAAATGGAACAGGCTCTTATTGAATCAGAGACAAAATTCAGAACCCTAACTGAGAGGTCCCTTGTGGGAGTCTACCTTTTTCAGGATGGAATATTATTGTATGTCAATCCTAAGTTTGAGGAGATAACCGGATACTCCGCAGAGGAGCTAATTGGAAAGATGGGACCAAAAGATCTGGTTCATCCTGAAGATTGGCCCTTAGTGGAAGAGAATATTATGAAAAGGCTTAGAGGGGAGAGAAGAGATGTTCACTATGAATTTAGAGGGATTAGAAAAAATGGAGAGGTAATATATGTGGAGGTTCACAGCTCCCTTATAATTTATAAAGGAAAACCGGCAATTATAGGAACTGTCATGGACATTACAGATCGGAAACTTGCAGAGAAGGCAGTAAGAGAGTCTGAAGAGAAATACAGGAGACTGTTTGAAGAATCAAAGGACGGAATATTCCTTTCTACTCCAGATGGAAAAATTATCGATGTTAATCCAGCCATGGTAGAAATTTATGGATACTCCTCCAGAGAAGAACTAATGAAAATCCCAGTGGAAAAGCTTTATCTCAATCCAGAAGACAGGAAAAAATACAGAGAGGAATTAGAAAAGAAAGGTTATTTGAAGGATTACGAAATAAGAGGGAGAAGAAAGGGAGGAACCCCTGTAATTTTACTTGAGACCTCCACTGCAGTAAGAAATGAAAAAGGGGAAGTAGTTTTATATATGGGGATAATCCGAGACGTAACAGCTCAAAAAAAATTGGAGGAACAGCTTATTCAATCCCAGAAAATGGAAGTTATAGGAAAGTTGGCTGGCGGTATAGCCCACGACTTTAATAACCTTCTTACCGTGATATCAGGAAATGCAGAGCTTCTTTTAAAAGCGATAAAGAAGAGCTCATCAACCTATAAGAAAATCCAGCAGATCTTAGAGAGTTCCCATAGAGCCTCGGGTATGACGAAGCAACTGCTAACAATCAGTAAGGGAGGAATCTTTGAACCTGTTGTGATGAACATAAATACCTTGATTCAAGAATTGAAAGAGATGCTGGAAAGAGTGATCGGAGAGGATGTGGAATTTGAATTTTCTCCTGATCCCATGTTAAAGAATATAAAAGCAGATAAAACTTACATCCAGCAAATCTTGATGAATCTTGTGGTTAATGCAAGAGAAGCTATGCCTAATGGCGGAAAATTACAAATTAAAACTCAGAATGTTGTTTTTGATGAGGAACGTAGCCTGCTTTATCCGGGTATAAAGCCAGGAGAGTTTGTTCAGATTTCGGTCACAGATACCGGAATTGGAATCCCTTCTGAAATTTTGCCGAAAATATTTGACCCATTTTTCACCACAAAACCTGAGGGAACAGGATTGGGTCTCTCCACAGTTTACGGAATAGTTAAGCAATTGGGAGGTCATGTAACTGTCTACAGTGAGGTGGGGAAGGGAACAACATTTAATATTTACATTCCAGCTTGTTCTGAGAAAGAGATAGAAGAGAGGGAAGAAGAATTTAAAACCGAAAAAATGCCAGCTGGTAATGAGACTATTCTTGTGGTGGAGGATGAACCAGGGATTCTTGAGCTTTTAATATCTGTTCTTGAATCATTGGGATATCGAGTCATCCCTGCTTCTAACAAAGAAGATGTTATTAAAAAATTGAAAAATTATAAAGAAAAAATTCATCTTCTTTTAACAGATGTGGTCTTACCCGGAATTAGTGGTCCTGAGATTGCAAAAGAATTAGTTCAAAGGTATCCTGATCTGAAAGTTCTCTTTATGTCAGGATTTCCCCAGGATAAAATCCCCCTCTCTGAAATCCTTTCTGGAAGAGTGAATTTTATTGCCAAGCCTTTCACACCTTCATTGATAACAAGAAAAATAAGAGAGATTCTCGACAAGCCTTTACAGTAAAGAAATTCTCTGCAATTACTTCATAAATTCTCACTTTCTTTTTTTTAATTGACAATATAAGAAGGGTGTGGTAGTTATTTTATTTTATAGGAGAAAAAATGAAGGTTTATTCTGGTGAAAGGGACTATCCTCAGGACAGAAAAACAAACCCAAGAGTTCAAAGACAACTTGCCATATACAAGTTCTGTTCCCAATTTGTTGAAAATAAGTTTGTTCTTGATGTGGGTTGTGGAGAAGGTTTTGGGACATATTATTTGGGTCAAAAGGCTAAAAAAATAATCGGTATAGATAATTCCCAGAATTCAATCGAGATAGCAACAAAGAATTACAAAAATGAAAACATAGAGTTTATTCAGATGAATGCAGAGAAATTGGAGTTTCCTGAAGAAAATTTCGATTCTGTTATCTCCATGGGTGTAATAGAACATGTAAAAGATTATGAAAGTTATTTGCGTGAAATGAAGAGAGTATTAAAGAAAGGTGGAATTTGTGTCCTTTCCTTCCTGAAGAGAAAGTATAAAGTTCCCCTCGAGCCTTATCATTTCAGAGAATTCTATCTATCAGAAATAAAAGAGCTGGCAAAAAAGCATTTTTCCGATGAATTTGAAATTTATGGCTTGTTTAACATTACAAAAGAAGCGGTTTCTTATAGAAAGGCAAGATTTAAACTTTACGATATTGTTTACTATATGGGACTTATAAGATTGATGAAATTGCTTCCCAGGAAAGTTCAGATAGTTATTTATGAAGCTATGAGATTCATTCTTCATGAAACGCTCTGGCTTCTTAAAAAGAAAGAAATAATGAGTATCACAGAGAAAGATTTCGGAATATCAAAAGATAATCTTGAAAATGCTATAAACTACATAGTTGTTTTCAGAAAGAGTTAAACTCTCAACTTATATCGTATAATAATATAGAATAACCATTTAAAGGAGACTCCCTATGAGAAAAGATTTAGTAATAAGACTTTGCATTTTATTTATTGCTTACTTTCTTTGTCCTTTGGTTTTTTCACAAGAAATCAAATTCAAAGTATTAAATACCAATGGTAATCCAGTGGAAAATGCTGATGTAATAATACTGGGAGAACACAAAGTTTTGAGAACAGATGAGAATGGAGAGTGTAGGGTGGAGATGATCGATAAAAAAGCAATAAGTTTAAGGATTGTTCATCCTTCCTATTACGAGAAAGAAATGACAGTGTCTAATATTGAAAATTATGGAGAGATCGAAATTGTATTAGTTCCTTTTGTTAGACAAAAAGAAGAGATTATTATAACTGCCACAAGATATCCTGAGCCATCCATAAAAATACCTTCAGCCCATAATGTTCTAACTAAGGATATACTCGAAGAGAAAGCCGCTTCCACAATAGAGCAAGCTTTAACCTCTGTTTCAGGTATTTCAAGCATAGGGAGCGGAGGTTATTCAAAAGTCCCTGCAATTAGAGGAGTTGCACGAAAAAGAATTCTTATTCTTGTTGAGAATGCCAGAATATTCAGTGATAGAAGAACTGGTCCTAATGCATCTTTTGTAGATCCTGAAGAGATTGAGAAAATTGAGATAATAAAGAGTCCATCCTCTGTTCAATATGGTTCTGAGGCAATGGGAGGAGTTATTCAAATTTTCACTAAGGATTTCCCTGAAAAAGGAATCCAGGGTAGACTGAGTTTAAAATACGGCTTTAACGGCGAAGAAAAAAAGGGTGGCTTTCAAATAGGGAGAAAATTTGGAAAGAATGGGATATTTTTTTCATTGAATGCTGTGGATTCAGAAGATCTCTCCTCTCCCCAAGGTAAGATTCCCATGTCTCATTACAGCAGATATAATTCCTTTCTACGTTTAGGGCATAAAAGTGATAAAAGAGATATTGCTTTTGGCTTTCTCATAAGCAGAGGGAGGAATATAGGAAAGCCAACATTAGATAGTTTAAGCTCTCCCACTTATTATCCAAGAGAAAACCATAATCTTATTTTTTTAAACTGGAAAGAGAAAATTAAAGAGGGGGTGGAACTTTCAGTTCATTTTTCTCTAAATCCCAATTTTCTCGAGACCAATGCTGAAAAATTTAACGAATATAAAATCAGCGAAACTTTTGCCAGAACAGAAAGCACAGATAAGAGTTTTCAAATATCTTTGAGAAAAGATTTATTTAATAAGATGAAATTAACTTTCGGGCTGGACTCTTTCTTAAGAAGTAATTGCAATGCTAAAAACACTTATAGGAATTTTTCTTCCATCGGTGAGCTGGTAAGTGTGACAGAGGAGCAGTCCATAAAAAATGGCTCCATGGCAAATGCGGGATTATTCCTGACCATAGATTACTGGGGACTTAAACCCTTTGATTTAGTGGCAGGGCTTAGAGGAGATACTTTCTTTCTAAGATCAGAAATTCCTGAGCCAATAAAGAATAAGATAACAGAGAATGCATTAACTGGGTTTTTAGGTTTATCCATAGAAGTCAAAAGGAATATCTTTCTCTTTTCCAACATTTCCACTGCATATAGAGTTCCTGATCTTTCCGAAAGGTTTTATACAGGCATTACAGGCAGAGGATTTATCATAGGTAATCCAGATCTGAAATCGGAGAGAAGTCTTAACATGGATTTGGGAGTTAAAATTGCTAAGGACAACTTATATTGGGGTTTCTATTTATTTAACTATTCCATGAAGGATCTTGTGGAAAGATACAGGAAGGAAGGAAAATTATACTCTTACCAGAATATGGACAAGGGATATCTCAGAGGGATGGAAACAGAAATAGAATATTATCCTTTTCAAGGGTTAAAATTTTATGCAAATTTTAACTTGTGCGAAGGAAAGAGCACTTTGAAAAATATTCCTTTAAATGATGTTCCACCTCCCAACATTCTTTTGGGTAGTAAAATCTGGAAAGGAAAATTTTGGGGTGACTTTAGCTGCTACATGCAAAAGAAACTGGAAAAACCAGGACCTTCAGAGATTCCTATTGCTGGTTTTTCTGTTTTCAATTTTCATTTTGGTTATTATGACGGTGCCAGGAGATTTTTTATAAAAATAGACAATATATTCAATAAGAGTTACAAACCAAGACCGGATCCAGATGCGAGAGAAGAGCCGGGAAGAGCCATTTCATTCAATTTTGTGCACGAGTTTTAGATTTGTTGCGGATATATTAGCTAAATTCGCACTAAAATGCCCTTAGAATAAAAGATGAATGAAACATAAAATATTGGGAATTCGTAAAAAAAATTGGAGGTAGGTATGATAAAAAATAAAAATTCTCTATCGATTTTTTACATTTTGCTCTTGGTTATTTTATTGATTTCCCCTTCTTACACTGCGAAAAAAGAGAAGATTGAACCCATATTGCTTGATGAAAATCTTCTTAAAGGAATACTATGGAGAAACATAGGACCTGCAAATATGGGTGGAAGGATCGATGATTTTGCAGTGGTAGAGGACCAGCCTCATATTATTTATGTGGGAACTGCTTCAGGAGGGGTGTGGAAAACCATAAATAATGGGATCACATGGGAGCCCATTTTTGATAAAGAAGAGGTTAGCACAATAGGAGATATCGCTGTTGCTCCCTCAAATCCAGATATAGTCTGGGTGGGAACAGGAGAAGCTAATAATCGACAGAGTTCATCATGGGGTAATGGTGTTTACAAGTCCACTGATGGGGGTAAGACATGGAAGCACATGGGTCTCAGGGATACGCACCATATTGGAAGAATTATTATACATCCCTCAAATCCAGATATTGTATATGTTGCTGCAGTAGGTCATCTCTGGGGACCAAACAAGGAAAGAGGATTGTTCAAAACCACCGATGGAGGAAAGAACTGGAAATGCGTACTTTATATAAATGAGGACACAGGAGTTACAGATGTAGCGATGGATTACCAGAATCCTGATACAATTTACGCAGCTTCTTATCAAAGAAGAAGAACAGCTTATGGATTTGTAGGAGGAGGACCTTATAGTGGAATATATAAGTCTACAGATGGAGGAGAGACCTGGAAAAAGCTCACAGAGGGACTTCCCGGAGGAGACACAGGAAGAATTGGACTGGATGTTTACAGAAAAGATCCAAAAATAGTTTATGCAATAATTGAAAATAAAGATGGTGGTGTCTTTCGTTCTGAGGACAAAGGAGAAACATGGAAAAAAATGAGCTCTACTAATCCAAGACCCATGTATTACAGTAAGATTAGAATTGACCCTCAAAATGATCTTCGCATTTGGGTTCTCGGCGTTCGGATGCATTATTCAGAGGACGGCGGAAAAAATTTCAGAACGGATCTTGTTGAAAGGATCCATGTGGATTTTCATGCCATGTGGATTAATCCAAAGAATTCTGATCACATAATTCTTGGCTCTGATGGAGGAATCCATATTTCATATGATAGAGGGAAAACATGGGATTTTATAAATACCATTCCTCTCGGGCAGTTCTACGAGATTGGTTATGATATGAGAAAGCCATATTATGTTTACGGAGGGCTTCAGGATAATGGAACATGGGGTGGACCAAGCGCTACTCGATATTCTGTGGGAATTACAAATGAGGACTGGTTCAATGTGGCTGGAGGCGATGGCTTTTATTCAGTAGTGGATCCCCAAGATCATAATACTGTATATGTAGAGTCGCAAGATGGAAATTTGATGAGGTTTAATTTGAAAACAGGAGAAAGAAGGAGTATAAGACCCATTCCAAAGGATGAAAAGGAACAACTCAGATTTAACTGGAATTCTCCAATTTTAATATCCCCTCATAATTCAAATGTTATTTATTATGGAGGAAACAAGTTATTTAAATCCACGGACAGGGGTGAGACATGGACTGAAAGCCCTGATCTTACTACAAATCCCAACAGAGACAAGATGCCTATTATGGGAATAATCCCTGATGATAACACTCTTTCTCGACATGATGGTGTTCTTCACTATGGCACTATAACCACAATTTCAGAATCACCATTAAAAGAGGGGCTACTTTATGTGGGGACTGATGACGGAGTTGTTCAGGTCTCAAAAGATGGTGGTAAAACCTGGAAGAATATAAGAAATAATATTAAGGGAGTTCCCCCTAACACTTATGTGAGCAGAGTGGTGGCTTCGAGATTCCGCGAGGAAAGGGTTTATGTAACCTTTGATGGGCATAGAAGCAATGATTTCAACCCCTATGTTTTTGTTAGCGATAATTATGGAGAGAGATGGCAGTCAATATCAAGTAATCTTCCCCAAGGGTATTGTGTGAATGTTATAAGGGAAGGACTCTTAAACCAGGATCTTTTGTTTGTGGGAACGGAGTTTGGCGCATTTTTCTCCCTGGATAGGGGTAAAAACTGGATAAAATTTAAAGGCAATTTCCCTACTGTCCCTGTAGATGACATAGCCATTCATCCGAGAGAACATGATCTTATATTTGGAACTCATGGGAGAAGTGTATGGATTCTTGACCATGCAAGATTTTTAGAGGATCTTAGAGAAGAGACCCTTAATTCAGAGTTTTATCTTTTTGAAATAAGACCTGCTACAATATTTAATCCTTACAGCCATAAGGGTTCTACAGGTCATAAGATTTTTGTTGCTCCCAATCCTCCTTTCGGTGCAATCATTACATACTATTTAAAAGAGAAAACAAAAGAAGAGGTCAAAATTCAAATTTTCGATAAAGAAGGTAAAAAGATAAGAGAAATTAAGGGAACGAATGAAAAGGGAATAAACAGGACAAACTGGGATTTAAGATATGAACCTCCCAGACGCCCTGAGCAAGCTGAACAAGTAAGTAGATTCTTCCGAGCCACAGCACCTTTTGTAATGCCCGGAGAATACACAGTGAAACTTCTGATAGGTGGAAAAGAATTATCAAGAACAGTTAAAGTGGAACTGGACCCCATCTATGAAATTTCCCCAGACAGATACAAAGTATATCATGACACTCTTTTTGAACTTTACAAATTGAATGCTAATATAACGAGAATGGAACCTGCTCTCAGAAATATTGATACTCAGCTTAAAAATCTTCAGGCAAAATTGAAAAAAGAAAAATTCCCTGAAGAATTCTCCAAGCTTGAAGAAATGATTAAAAAATTTGAGGTTCTTAGAAACAAAATCAGTGGAACCCCGGGAATGCCTATAGCAAGGGAAAGAACTTTAAGCGGTGTTTTAAGATCCCTGTATTTCGCCATCAGCGGTTATATAGATGTTCCAACTCCCCAACAGATGGAGCAGTTTGAGAAATTGAAAATTCACGCAAGAGAAGCTTTTGAAAAATTCAGGAACTTGAGAGAAAAGGAATTGCCTGAACTAATGAAGTTGCTCGAAGGGAAAATTAGCCTCATAGAGATGGGAGAGGGTAGAGGAAGTATTAATTAAGGGTTAAGAAATAACTAAAAATCAATTGATTTTCCCACAGCTAATCCTATCTCTCTTTTATCATGGATGCCATAATCCCATGGGCACCAAGTGCGAGAGACTAAAAATCCCATTAAAATCTTTTTGCCCAAAAATTTCTTTAAGTCCAATTCTACTTCATACCAATTATGGTCATTCAAAATTTCTGTGAACATTTTTTCGCCATTAACAGTTATAACCACTTCCACAGGTCTCCTTTCCGCATCCGGATGAGAAACTTTGATGGGAAATATCAGATTTTCATTTTCAGGAACCATATATGTCCATGCCCTTAGAGATGTCCATCTGAATGAAATTCCTTCGGTATCTCTTTCCCATTCGTGAAAGCCTATCTCTTTCTCTAACTCATATTTTATCTCTCCTATACCAATACCGATATTTCGAGGATCTCGAACTTTAATCTCCTTCATAGGATTCCATGTTCTTGAGATTTTAAATGAAAGGAAGCCCTTCTTTTTTGAAAATTCTTCAATAAAATATCCTCTTCGTTCCCATTTTCTTTCCCTGAAAAAGAATTCATCTATCTTTTTCTTTTTGCTGAAAGGATTCTCTGAGATAAAGACCTGGACTTTAACAGGCTTTCTTTCCATATCAGGATGAGATGCAAGGAAATTTATGCTAAAGAAAGGAGAGGGGAAATAATTTTCAAATCCAGCGCCTTTCTTTGTCCATCTGAATTTTCCTTCTTCATAAATTTCTTCTCTGTAAAAACCGTAATCCTGTTCCCATCCAAATCTTTCTGTCCTACTCCTTATGCTGAGAGAGCTAAAAGATGTGAGTGAAAATGCCAATGCAAATATAACAATTAAAATATACTGTATAAGATTTAACAATTTTGACTCATTTTTTTCATTTATAAGGAAGCTTAAAAGAAGAAAAACAATGAAGAGAACATCTGGATTTAAAATATGAAAACCAAATAGGGAGATGAAAGAGAAAGAAAGAAGAGCTGAAAGGGAGAAGGCGCAAGTTCTTCCCTTCAGGGAGGTTATCAAAATGTAAAACCAGAAAATCGAAAAGGAAAAAAGACCAATCAGACCAGTCTCTGAAAGAACTTGCAAATAGAGATTTCCAGAAGTATCAGTAAAGGGTTGAGGAAATCCTTTCTTGTATTCATCCAGAGCAGCCATATTTATTAATTTATATTCTTTGTAAAAATTCGGAAGCTCAACTATATATGAACCCAAACCTACCCCTGACATGGGATATTCCTTCGTCATGAGAATTCCAGCCTTCCATAAAATTGTTCTTCCCATTGTGAAATCAGGAATTCTTCCCATTTTAAGTTGTTCTATGGATGTGGAGAGTCTATTTAAAAGATTGAATTTTTCAAACTTAAAAAAATTCAGGGTTAAAAATGAAAGGGATGCCAAGAGAATCAAAGAAAAAGCAAGAGCTAATCTGCTCTTTTTTAACCTTAAAGAGAAGAACAAAAACAAAAAGGAAGAAATTAAAAGATTCAAAAAACCGCTTCTTGAACCTGAAACAAAAAGAGATAAAATGAAAATAATTGTCAGAGGAAGCAAGAAGATTCTTTTCTTATTTATGATTAAAAAAAGAAGAAAAGGTATGAGAAGAGTAATGGAAATTCCAAGAGAATTGGGATCTGAGGCAAGCCCGTTAACTCTTTTCAATCTTACCCAGACATTTTCCATTCCTATAAAATAATTATTTAGAAATTGAAAGATGGAGAAAAGAGAAGAAACAGAAAGGCTCAAAAGAACTAAATTTAATGATTTTAATAAAAATTTTTCCTCCCTCTCTCTTATTAAAATGGAAAGGAAGATAAGTCCAGAAATAACAGTCAACGACTCTATTACTACGCTGTATATAGCGCCCCCAGCCCTTAAATTTGCCGAATTTACCACCCATTCATGAATTGTGGCTTCAGTGAAAGGGAAAAAGTTAGAATATCTAAGAAAGGAAATTATCATGGAGAAAATAGAGATACCTAAGAAGGTCTTGAAAAATGGTGTTGATGGGATCCGAAGAAACTTTTCATTAAATATTACCCATCTGAAGAGTAAGGATAGAAAAAGGGAAAGAAAGAGAACAATACCTACAGGAGCGCTTTTCAAGCGAAAAAAATAAGGAATTGAGTTTGATACAGGGATAAGGAATAAAAAAAGAAGGATTCCTGTTTTTCTCTTAGCTATTGTGGTAAAAGAGAGCAGGAGAAGCAAAGGAAGGAGCACAAGTTGATAAGCTCTAACAACTGGGACATATCTAAGGTAGAAAAGGATGAAAAGGAAAAGGGAGAAAAGGAAAATTAATCCTCTTAAAACATAGGGTAGAAATCTATTCATAAAGGTAATTTTACATTCTAAAAGTCTTTAAGGCAACAAAGGGATATTTCTGTGCTCTTTTTCAGTCATTATGATTGGTATAAAATATATTCGTGGTGTTAATTAATTTGGAAATATTAGACACTTCAGCGAAGAGAAAAACCATTGTCAAATTGACAAGGAATAAACTTTCGCATATAAAACAATAGGAGGTTTAAGAATGGAACTCAAAAACTATATAAGAAGCATTCCTGATTTTCCAAAAAAAGGAATAATTTTTAGAGATATAACCCCTCTTCTCAATAATGCAGCTGCATTTAAGAAGGCTTGTGAACTTTTGACAGAGCCGTTCTTGAACCGAGGGGTTACAAAAGTGATGGGTATAGAATCAAGAGGATTTATATTCTCTTCAGTAGTGGCAGTCAATCTATCAGCAGGCCTTGTTCCGGTAAGAAAATTTGGTAAACTTCCCTGGAAGACCATAAAAAACACATACACGCTGGAATATGGAGAAGATGCTCTGGAAATTCACATGGATAGCATTCAGGAGGGAGATAAAGTGATCCTCATAGATGATTTAATCGCCACAGGAGGAACAGCTAAAGCAGCTATAGAACTTGCTGAAAGACTGAAAGGGGAAATTATAGGAGTAGGATTTTTAATTGAGCTGAGTTTTCTCAAAGGAAAAGAAAGATTAAAGGGGTGTGAGATTCATTCCATTATACGATTTGACTCAGAATCATTATGAGTTTCTTATTGTTTCTCCTGCTTAATTTTTCTGTCCCATCCCTGGAGAATACATTTTTAAAAGGGGATTTAAAAAACCTGGAGAAATACTTTTCAGAAGAAAAGAAAGTCTATGTGGAGCTCTCCGCTCCTATCTCAATTTATGGCTTCTTTTCGAAATCACAGATTTTGGCAATTTTCGGAAATGTTTTTCGAAGCTTTCAAACAGAAAAATTCAAAATAAAAGAGAAAATGGAAAGTGAGGAATTAATAATTTTGAAAGTAGAATGGAAAATAAGGGATAAAATTAAAAAAAATCCAAGGGAAACAAGTGTTTTCATGCGTTTTGACAATTACAAAGGGAGATGGTCAATCTCAGAGATCAAAGGGACTCTTTGATGTTAAATATATTTAAAAAATTGGATATAAAGCACCTTTCATTGATTATCTTGATAGCCCTTTTTATTTTTACAAAATTGTTTTCTTTATTTATTCCCCAAAAGATTGCAGATAATTATAAGAAAAATGAAAGTAGAGCGGTAGTAAGAAAATTAGAAAAAGTCAAAGCTGAATATGAGGAATTTTTGAAAAATTTTAAAAAAAGAGAAAAAAAATTGCGCCATAAAATTGATATCTCTATAAAAAAAGAAGCAATACCAACAAATGAGATCATAGATATTGCAAAAGAGTTTCTCAAGGCGGACGAAGGGATAATTTCTTGTGATGAAAAAAATAGAGTGGATTTCTGGCTTGGCAGAGTTTTCAATCCCTTTCCCTCCTTTCCACATACAAAACTTTTTGTTGTAAAGAACACAAGATCTAATTTCATATCCACGGTTTCTGAATTAAAAGTAGGTGTAAATAGAAAATTAATTTTTATAAAAGAATTCCCTGCAAAACATTATGAGGGTGTAAGAGTTGAGTTAATTGAGTGGAAAGATAAGTTCGGAAACCAGGAGCTCTTAAAGAAGGAGGTTTTATTCGAAAGATTTGGAGAAAATATTGAAGTTTCCTCTTTACTCAGGACACCAGAAGGCGAGATTTTGGGGATTTTGAAAGTTAGAGCTCTTGAACTAAGTTTTATAATAAATTGGTGGAAGAATCTCTTTGATTTTACTTGCAATTTAATATTGTTGGCTCTACTTCCGATTATTGTTATTACTTATAGCAAATTTTTTGGAAAATTCAAAATATATTCATTTGTCTTCGCAATTATATTTATGAGGTTTCTACTAATTTTTATAAAAAAATCTTTATTTTTTGAGAATCATCCTCTTTTTAAGCCTGAGTTAAGTGCTATATCTCCTTACTCAGATTTTTTAAATTCTCCATTAGACATCTTTCTTACAGTTTTAACCATATCTTCTATTCTTTTCTTATTATTCAAATTCTCGTTTCCTTTACTACAGCAGGAAGAAAATAGCAAAAGATACTTTAAATTCTTTTTACCTCTTATTTTCTTTTTCCCTCTTCCCTTATTTATTTTTCAGATCTTCTTAAAATCCCTTGTACATAATACCAGTAGAGGCCTTCTATATTTTCTTTCTCCCTTCCCCATATTCATACTCCTTACTTTTTTTTTTGTCTCTCTTTCCACATTTCTTTTAATGATTCTAATCTTTAGACTCTTTTATCTTTCTCATAAAAATTCACTTTTGAAAATATTCCTCATAACCCTTCAGATTCCTCTTTATTATTTATTTGTAAAAGATCGAATTTCTTTACCTTTTATTCCAACTATTTTAGCATTTGTATTAATTGCATGGATATCCTGGAATTTCCAGCTAATGAAAAAAGGCTTCTTCTTTGGCTTATCTATACTCTTACTCTCCTTTTTCATCTATTTCTCCCTGGATCATTTTTTATTCTTATTCAAAAGGCATTTCATTGAAAATGACCTGAAGAATTTAATATTAGCTCAGAAGAAATGGAGTGAATTCATCCTCAGAGAAGGAATCAAAGAAATAGAGTCCCAGAGCGAGATTATAAAAAATTTTCTCCTGACTCTTAGAAATGAAGAGATTGCTTATGAGATATGGCTCAAGACTACCGCATCAAAACTTAGATGGCCCTCTGCCATCGAAATTGTAGACAGGGAAGGAGAGATTCTTTCAAGTTTTTCTCTCAATCTTCCAATCCCTGAGAGTGTTTATACCCCATATAGCGATAGATGGTGGGTGGAGGAGACCTCCTTACCCTTTTTTGACAAGACAAAAAGGGTGAAGTTCGGATATAAAAGTATTCTTACAGCAAACGAGTGGTTGGGAAAAGTAATATTTTACATCTCTTCTGATTATGATGCCATCCCTATTCTCTATAGAGAGAGCCCATACTACAGCATATTAAGAGGCGAGGTTTTCCCACCATCTCCAGTAATGGAGAGGGATTTCGGTTTCGCTGTTTTTGATGAAGAAGGTTCTATTATATTCAACCCTTCAAAAATCACCTCTTTGCTCGAAAGAAAAAACATTGAAAGAATTAAAAAAGAGGGAGCTTTTTGGTCTTCTATAAAGCTTCCCTCTGGAACTTATCACATATTCTATTTTGAGAGCGAAGATAGAATATTTTCCATATTCTATCCTGTGAAAACTTTGAAAGGATACTGCCTTGAATTAATAGAAATTACTCTTATTATAGCAATATTTTCCCTTATCTTGCTCTTTTTCTTAAATTCCATCTCCCTTCTCAAATTACCGTGGCTGTATAGGATGACTTTCTCTGCTAAGGTAAGAATGATCTTCCTTCTCATAGCACTTTTACCTTTTATTGTATTTTCGATTTTTTCCAACTTTTTTCTCCAAAAACTTTTTATTGAACAGATGAAAAACAAAGCTATTGGAGAATTGGAAACAGCAAAAGGTATCTTCCAACAATTCTACAATGTGGAAAGAGAAAACATAATTCCACAAGATCTCATTCTATGGGTGGGGAGCATAATTGCACGAGACATTAATATTTATCTAAATGGTCTGCTCATTGGCTCATCAAGGGCTGAAGTATTTCTTTCAGGATATCTTCCTTTCATGATGGACGGGGAGATATTTAATAAAATTATTTATAAAGGAACCCTTTATCATTTAAAAAAAGAAAAAATGGAAAATATTGTCTACTTCACCCTTTCCTCACCCTTGAAATTAGGAGACCAGACCTACATAATTTCCATCCCTCTTATTCCTGAGTTGAAAGAATTAAGTCTGATGGGAAGGAATTTTATGGAATTTCTTGCAATAATGTTTATGTTTTTTGCTCTTATAGCTACTTTGGTTTCTCACTCTCTTTATGTGAAAATAATGGAGCCTATCAAAACTTTACTTACCGCCCTGAGAGAGGTGGGAAGAGGAAACCTTAAAACAAGAATTGAGACCAGAAGGAGGGACGAAATAAAAGAGCTCATGGAAGGTTTCAATTCCATGGTGGAAGAACTCAATAAAAAGCAGGAAGAGCTGAAAGAGATGGAGAGAAGACAGGCATGGTCTGAAATGGCTAAAAAAGCTGCTCATGAAATTAAGAATCCCCTTACTCCCATGTTATTGATGGCAGAACATCTCCAGAAAATTTTCAGAGAGAATCCTAAGGAATTTGAGAAAAGTTTTGAGAAGTGTGTGGATTTCATAATAAGTGAAATAAAAAGACTTAAGAGAATATCCACTGAATTTTTATCCTATTCTCGAGAGTTGATTTTCAAGGAAAATTTTGATCTTAAGAAACTTGTGGATGAAATAGTGGAGCCTCTAAAAATAACTTTAAAGGAGAGGGTGAAGATAATAGTAAAATCAAATCAGGAAGAAATATTCTTCCATGGCGATCCGAGACTTATAGAGACAATAATAAGAAACATTATATTAAATGCTATTGAAGCAATTAAGGAAAAAGGATTAATTGAGGTGGAATTATTAAAAAGCGAAAAATTTATCAGAATTTCTATTAAGGACAGCGGAGAGGGAATTGCTCGAGAGAACTTAAATCAAATATTTGAACCTTATTTCTCTACAAAACCTTCTGGAACAGGGTTGGGACTTTCCATTGCGAAGAAAATGGTGGAGATACACAGAGGAAATATTTTCGCAGAAAGCATTTTGGGAAAAGGAACCTCAATTACAGTGGAATTTCCTGTAGAATCGTGAAAGAGAAGAAGAAGAAGAAAATCTACGATATTGGACATTCCACAAGATCAAAGGAGGCTTTTATTTCCATTCTAAAGAAGAATTCTATCGAAGCTGTTATTGATGTAAGAAGATTCCCCCATTCAAAAAATTTCACCCATTTTAATAGAGAAGAAATGGAAGAATATCTTTCTAAAGAAGGAATAGAATATTGGTGGATGGGAGAAAAGCTTGGTGGATTCAGAAAGGGAGGATACGAAGAATGGGTTAAGACAGATTTTTTTGCAGAAGGAATAAGAGAATTAGAAGAGGTAGCTTTCAAAAAGAGATCAGTTATACTTTGTGCAGAAGGATTTTATTTAAGATGTCACAGAAGATTCATTCTTGAAAAGCTTGAAAAAATAGGATGGGAAGTGAAACATCTATAATTTGAAAGCGATCGTTATTGACAAATTATGCTATCATCGAGCATAATTAAATAATGATAAGTATTGCTATTGCTTCAGATCATGCGGGATTTAAATTAAAAGAGTTTATAAAAAAAAGTTTGAAAAATATTGCAATTATTGAAGATGTTGGGACATTTTCAGAGGAGTCCGTGGATTATCCTGATTATGGCTCCAAGGTGGCAGATGCTGTATCAAAAGGATTTTACGAGAGAGGAATTCTTATCTGCAAAAGCGGAATAGGCATGTCTGTGGTAGCTAACAAATTCAGGAATGTGATAGCAACCCTATGTCACGATGAATACACTGCCATTGCCAGCAGAGCACATAACAACTCTAATATACTATGTTTGCCTGGAATACTGGATGAGGAATTTGCGCTGAAAATCGTTAAGATTTGGCTTGAAACCCCGTTTGAAGAAGGAAGACACCAAAGAAGACTTTTAAAAATTAGAGAAATAGAAAATGAAAATTTTAAATAGAGGTGGAAAATGGATTTTGAATCTAAGGTAAAGAATCTTCTGGAAAGGAATGAAAAGAATAATATCTGGAGACAGAGGGAGTGTATAAATCTAATACCTTCTGAGACAACCCCAAGTCTTCTTGTAAAAATATGTGAAATCTCAGACCCTTCCGGAAGGTATGCTGAACACAGAACAATGAAAGGAAAAGAAGTTTATTTTTATCAAGGGACTGATTTCATAAGGGATGTGGAAGAGGAGCTCAGAGAGGAGATGAGGAAATTCTTCGGTTGCTCCAATATAGAGTTGAGACCCATAAGCGGTCAGATGGCTAATGAGATTGTCTTCAAGGCAATGGTGAAATTCATAAACAGAAATAAAGCTAAGAATGAAAAGACAAGAAAGATGAGAGCAGTTATAAATAATGAGCTCACAAAAGGAGGGCATTTGAGCTCTCAACCAATGGGAGCCCTTTTTAACTATGTGGAGGAGAACCCTGAAACAGGGAAAGAAAATGTTTTTAACTTTCCTGTATTGAAAGATAATCCTTACAAGAGTGACACGGAAAAATTATCAGATCTTATTTTAGCTCAGAAGCCCGAACTTATTATTTTTGGTAAGAGTATGTTTATTTATAGAGAACCAGTGGAGTTTGTAAGTAATATTGTAAAAGATATGAACCCTAAGCCCATCATCATGTTCGATATGGCTCATGTGCTTGGTTTATATGGCGCTTTTCAGGAGCCTTTTAAAGAAGGAGCAGATGTAGTAACAGGAAGCACTCATAAAACTTTTTTTGGACCTCAGAGAGGAGTAATAGCCGGGAATATGGATGAAAATTCTGGGCTGGATAAATTATGGATAGAGATAAAAAATAGGGCATTTCCAGGATCCACCTCCAATCATCATCTCGGAACCCTCTTAGGTCTTCTAATGGCAACCTATGAGATGAATCATTATAAGAATGATTATCAAACCCAGGTTATTAAAAATTCCAGAGCCTTTGCCAGAGCCTTGAAAGATAGTGGTATAGATGTGCAAGGAGATGAATCTGATGGTTTCACAGAAACTCATCAGGTTTTGATCAGAGTAAAGAAATTTGGGACAGGAGAAGAGATAGCAAAAAGGTTGGAAGAAAACAATATTATAACAAACTATCAAGCCCTTCCTGATGACGAGAGTTTTGTAGGCTCAAGCGGAATAAGAATGGGCGTGCAGGAGATGACAAGATTTGGTATGAAAGAAAAGGATTTCCAGGAGCTTGCAGAAGTTATTGCTGATTGCATTATTAGAAATATGAAAGTTAAAGAAAGAGTCAAAGAGATGAGGAAAAACTTTTTAAATATGCATTATTGTCTTCCTCCTGAGAAAGCAATTCCACTTGCTGTAAGGGTATTTTCCTCCATTTTCCCTGAGAGTGAGCATCTGAAAAAGTTCTCAGATAACCTGAGTTCCTTTGTTTCCTCTTCGAAAGAATTATAATATGAACAAAAAAGCTCTTCATATAAAAGCTAATCTCAGGAAATTTACAAAATATTTGTTTCTCATCTCCTTTTTTTTCCTTCCGCTTTTTTCTTTCCAGATTCTTCAGATAAGATTTTCGGAAAATCCAGGATACGAAAGAGTGGTAATCGAAGGAGAGAGTCCATTTACATATATCATTTCTTCTGAAAAAGATTACCTGAATATCAGCATTTTAAATGCGGGTTTCTCTTTCTCAGAAAAAATTTTTGATAAAAATTTGATTAAAAAAGTTTCATGGGATCAAAATTTAAAAGAGCTTAAAATCTACTACAATAAGCCTAATTTGAGATATGTAAGTTTTACCTTGAGCGATCCTTTCAGATTGGTCATAGATTTTTCAGAAAGCCTTCAAAAGGATTCCTTTCCCAAAGATGAAAAGGATCCCACTGGAAAAGGGATTTCTGAAAACATAAAAGACTTTACAAAAGGGGAAAAATCTCCTCCACAAGTTGTGGTGATTGATCCCGGACATGGAGGTGCAGAGGAAGGAGCAATAGGAAGCTCCGGCACAAAAGAAAAAAATGTGGTATTCGCTATATCTAAAAAACTTAAGTATTTAATAGAACAAAGAGCAGGTATTAAGGCGGTTCTTACCAGGGAAGGAGATGAGGAGAAAACCCTGGATGAAAGAGTCAGTATAGCAAACAATATGAAAGCGAGCCTATTCCTTTCTATTCATACTAATGCCTCTCTAAGAAAGAATGCAAAAGGTTCTGAAGTATATTTTCTCAGTCTTAATGCCACTGATGAGGATGCAAAGAGACTCTCTCAAATAGAAAATCTGGGAGCAGATATAGAGGATAATTCTGATCTTAAACTTATCCTCTGGGACATGGCTCAATCTCTCTATTTAAAGGAAAGTTCTACACTTGCTGAGTTAATACAAAATGAGCTCAACTCCATATTTGAAACAAAAGGAAGGGGAGTCAAGCAAGCTCCATTTAAAGTCCTGATGGGTGTGGCTTCACCAGCAGTTTTGGTAGAGGTAGCCTTTATAACAAATCCTGAAGAGGAGAAGAAGTTAAAATCTAATTATTTTCAGGAAAGAATTGCTGAAGCAATTTATAGAGGAATATTGAAATTTTTAAGGCAAAGGGATAATCGTTGAGGGATAAATTTTTCAAAATAGTAATAATAGCAATAGTCTTGCTAATTTTTATATCAGTGTTTATCATTCTTCTTCTAAATAGAAAGAAAGAGGCTCCAGAAGCTCATCTCGATAATGCGAAAACCTCTTTTCAACAGGAGATTTTAAAAGCAGAAGAGTCCATAAAAGTGATTATCTTTCTGCCCTCGGATAAAGATGAATTGCTTCATCCTGAAGAGAGGAAAATTTTAAAGACATCGTCTCTTTCCAATCAAGTTAAACAGGTGATTCTGGAAATAATAAAAGGCTCTGAAAAAGGGAATTTAAGTCCTGTTCCTTCTGGGACGAAAATAAGAGAGGTTTACATCCATTCTGATGGAACTGCTTACATCGACTTGTCCTCTGAGTATGCAATAGGGAATCTTGGAGGCTCCACCTCAGAAATAGAAGCAATTTATACTATTGTCAATTCTATTACCTTTAATTTCCCGAACATAAAAAGAGTGCGTTTCCTAATAGATGGGATGGACAGAGAAACATTAAAAGGTCATTTATGCATGGAAAAGTTCTTTCTTCCAGATTATTCCTTGATTAAAAGCGAATGAATTTCAATTTTAATTTGAAAAAAGATTAATAATTTGAGATAATTCTAAAGATGAAGAAGATAATAATATTAACAATCCTCGTTTACTTTTCCCTAAACTTTTCTTTCACAAAAGAGAATTTCGTTCTTTTAAGGAAAGAAATGGTAGAATACCAGATAAAAGCGAGAGGGATAAAGGATGAGAAGGTATTAAATGCCATGCTGAAAGTTCCCCGTCATCATTTTGTCCCTCAAGAATTAATGCACTTAGCCTATGAGGATTCCCCACTTCCCATAGGAGAGGAGCAAACCATTTCTCAGCCATATATAGTAGCTTTAATGACATCCTCCTTAAAATTAAAGGGAGATGAGAAAGTTCTTGAAATTGGAACAGGATCAGGTTATCAAGCTGCTGTTCTTGCTGAAATTGTAAAGGATGTATACACCATAGAAATAAGAGAAAGTTTGGCTATCTCAGCAGAAAAAAGGCTTAGAAAATTAGGGTATAAAAATATAAAAATAAAGGTGGGAGATGGATATTTTGGTTGGGAAGAGAATGCTCCCTTTGATGCGATTATAGTCACATGCTCCGCTCCCAAACTTCCTTCTCCGCTCTTAGAGCAGTTAAAAGAGGGTGGAAGAATGGTTATTCCTCTTGAGGAGAACCCTTTTTACCAGTCTCTGGTTCTCATAACCAAGGAAAAAGGAAAAATAAAGAGGAGAAACATAGAAGCAGTAAGATTTGTTCCCATGGTGAGGGAGAAGGAAAAAAAATAGTTCTTATATGCTGAATCTGCTCGGGAAAGATAAAAAGGAGCTAGAGAATCTAATTATCCCTTTAGTTAAAGAGCCTTATCGTGTAACTCAGATTTATAAGTGGATCTATCAAAAAGGGGTAAGGGATTTCTCTGAAATGACAAATTTATCAAAAGATTTGCGAAAATTATTAAAAAAAGATTTTTGCATAAACTACCCTTCCATCGAAAGAGAAAGAATTTCAAAAGACGGGAGTGTAAAGTTTTTATTCAGACTTCACGATGGTCTTGCCATAGAGTCTGTTCTTCTTCCAGAGGTAAACAGAAATACTTTCTGTATTTCTACTCAAGTGGGATGCAGAATGAGCTGTATTTATTGCCTTACAGCTAAAATGGGATTCAAAAGGAATCTGGAAGCAGATGAGATAATTTCTCAGGTGCTCATCCTGCTTGAGAGGGTGAAGCCAAGAGACAGGAGGGTAAACATTGTATTCATGGGTATGGGAGAACCTCTGGATAACCTGGCAAATTTAAGAAAAGCACTTTCCCTTATAACAGACCCTGAAGGAATTTCAATTTCTCCGAGAAGAGTTACTGTATCAACAATTGGAATAGCTGGCAGTCTAAGGAACCTTTTAGAGCTCCCAAGGCCTCCGAAATTGGCTATATCTTTAAACACTCTCGATGATAAGAAAAGAGAATATTTAATGCCTGCAACAAAAAAATTTAGTCTTAAAGCTCTTCTGGATGAGATGGAGAGTTTTAATCTCAGAAGAGATCAGAGAATTACCATAGAGTGGGTGTTGATAAAAAATGTTAATGACGGTATGGATGAAATAAAGAGATTAAAAGGACTCTCAAAAAGAATTCCTATAAAAGTTAATGTTATACCCTATAATTTCTCGCCCATTCTTCCTTTTGATAAGACAGAGGAGGAGGAAGCTAGAGATTTTGCTAAGAAAATAGAAAATGAGGGAATATCTGTCACAGTAAGAAAAAGAAGGGGAGAGGATATAGAGGCTTCTTGTGGACAGCTGGCAATTTTAGAAGAGAAATGAGCGAGAGTATAATTCTCAGGGGAGTAAAAGTTCACAACCTTAAGAATATAAATCTGGATATACCTCTTAACAAACTCATAGTTATTACTGGAGTAAGTGGCTCAGGGAAATCTTCTCTTGCCTTTGACACTCTCTATGCAGAAGGGCAGAGAAGATACATAGAATCTTTATCTTCTTATATAAGACAATTCTTTGAAAAAATTGAAAAGCCCGATGCTGAACTCATAGAGGGTATCACACCAGCTATTGCCATTCAGCAGAGGGCTACCACAAAAAACCCAAGATCCACTGTGGCAACTGTAACAGAAATCTGGGATTATATGAAAATTCTTTTCGCAAGAATAGGAACTCTCTATTGCCATAAATGTGGATCTGAAGTTAAAAGAGATACCATTGACTCCATTGTGGAAGATATTTTCAGGAGATGGAAAGGCGAAAAAATCATTGTTTTCTTCTCTTACAAAGGAGAAGCTGAAAACCTCATAAAGAGGGGTTTCTATAGGAAGTTGGTAGGAACTGAGATATTCCCTATTGAGGATAAGAATTACATAGAGTCTGAAATAATTGTAGACAGATTAATAGTGGATGAAAATGAGAGAGAAAGACTGGTGGACTCTCTTGAGATAGCCATGAGAGAGGGAGTGGATAGAGCTGGGATCAGAAAAACGGACGGCGAAGGTTCTCTTTACTCAGGTAAATATGAGTGTAAGAAGTGTGGTATTCTTTATGATGAACTGGATCCAAATCTTTTCTCTTTTAACTCCCCTCAGGGAGCATGCGAGAAATGTCATGGGTTTGGAGATATCATAACCATTGACGAGGATAAAGTCATACCTGATAAAAACCTTTCTCTCGAAGAAGGAGCTATAGAGCCCTGGACAAAGCCATCCACAAAGCCTTTATTGAATGAGCTTTTAAGGGAAGCAAAGAAAAGGAAAATTCCCTCCAATGTTCCTTTTAAAGATTTAAATGCAGAACAGAAAAAATTCATTATGGAGGGAGACGAAAATTATTACGGAGTAAAAAGATTTTTCGAATGGCTTGAGGAGAAAAAGTATAAAGTAGAGGTTAGAGTTTTTCTAAGCAGATACAGAAAGTTCGAGAAATGTCCTGTTTGTAAAGGAAGCAGGCTGAAAAGAGAGACAGAGTTTGTAAAAATAAACGAAAAAACTATAAGTAAGATAGCAGAGATGACAGTAAAAGAAGCCTTCGACTTTTTCAGCTCTTTATCTCTCAATTCTCACGAGAAAAAAATCGCAGATCTACCATTAAAAAGTATTTTAAAAAGACTTGATTATCTTCTAAAAGTTGGACTTGATTACATAACTTTAAATAGAATGAATTTCACTTTGAGTGCTGGAGAGGCTCAGAGAATAAATCTTGCCTCTGCACTCGGTTCTTCCCTTGTAGGGGTTCTTTTTGTTCTTGATGAGCCTTCTATCGGTCTTCATCCCAGAGACAATGGGAGGCTTATTAACATCTTAAAATCTCTATGTGACAATGGAAATACAGTAGTTGTTGTAGAACATGACCCTCAAATCATAAAAGCTTGTGATGTAATAATAGACCTCGGTCCAAAAGGAGGGGAAGAGGGAGGCAATGTGATGTTTAATGGCGCTGTAGAGGAATTCCTTAAAAAAGGAGAATCGATTACAGCTCAATATCTCAGAGAGGAGAAGAAGATTCTAAGAAGTAAGAGGAAATTTATTCCTAAAGGGTTTTTGAAAATTTATGGAGCAAGAAAGTTTAACCTTAAAAACATTAAAGTGGAAATTCCCTTTAATTCTTTCACATGCATAACAGGTGTCTCAGGCTCTGGGAAGAGCACCCTTCTTTATGAAATAATTTATAAGGGACTTAAAGGAGAAGAGAAAGGATATTTTGATAGAATAGAGGGTGGTGAGAAAATAAAAAATTTAATCCTCGTAGATCAGACCCCTATAACGAAATCAGCTAGATCGATTCCAATTTCATTTACTAAGGCAATGGACGAGATCAGAAATCTCTTTGCTCAAACAAAGGATGCCAAATTAAGGGGCTTCACCTCTTCTACATTCTCATTTAACACCCCGGGAGGAAGATGTGAGGAGTGTAAGGGAGCAGGGAAAATAGTGGTGGAGATGCAATTTCTCTCTGATGTGGTTTTGACATGCGAAGAGTGCCATGGAAAAAGATATAAAAAAGATACCCTCGAGGTAACTTACAAAGGGAAAAACATTGCTGAAGTTCTGGAAATGTGCGTAAGTGAAGCCATTAAATTTTTCAATGATAAACCTGAGATTGTAAAAAAGCTATCACCTCTTGAGAAAGCAGGGCTCGGATACTTAAAACTTGGGCAACCTATTTCAGAGCTTTCAGGTGGAGAGAATCAGAGGCTCAAACTTGCCTATTATCTTAATTCAATAAAAGGAGGAGGGAATTTATTTCTTCTGGATGAACCCACTACTGGCTTGCATTTAGACGATATAAGCAAGCTTGTAAACTCCATTGAGACCCTTTTAAAAGAGGGGAATACTTTTGTAATTATTGAACACAATCTTGAACTGATTAAATTGTGCAACTGGATAATAGATCTTGGTCCTGAAGGAGGGGATGAGGGAGGAGAAATTGTATATCAAGGCCCTCTGGAAGGGATTTTGGATGTGGAAAAATCTATAACTGGAAGATATTTGAAAGAAGTTATAGGAAAAGAGCTCTATTCGTGAGGCTTTAATTTTTCTTAATAATCGTGAACTTTCAGATGCTCCTCCTCAGAACAATATCCCGTGGGTTCTGTTCCAGCAATGAAAGCTTCGTCAATAACATAGGAACAAAAAGGAGTAGCGAGAAGTCCTGTCTTTCTGTCTACTTTAACAAAAACGATGTCAGGAGGCACGGGAAAATCTTCTACTGGTTTGTCCTTTAGATATTCTCTCATTATTTCTATCCAGATGGGTAAAGCAACTCTCGCTCCAGTTTCATTTGGTCCGATGGTCTTTTTTGTATCATTTCCCACCCATACTCCCAGTACATAGGATGGAGTGAAACCTATAAACCAGGCATCTGTATACTCATCGCAAGTCCCTGTCTTTCCTGCAAGGGGCCTTTTAAGCATACTGGCTCTTGCTCCTGTTCCTCTTATCACCACTCCCTTCATAATGTTTGTCATTATATATGCTAAGGAAGGAGAAATAACCTCATAAGCCTCTCTCCTATTTTCTTCAAGGAGATTTCCTTCTCTATCCTCCACTTTTGATATAAAATAGGGCTTCATCCTTATTCCCTGATTAGGAAAAACAGAATATGCAGATACAAGCTCAATTAGAGGAATCTCAAAAGCTCCAAGAGAAAGGCTCATATAAGGTTTTAAATCTGAGGTGATTCCAAATTTTCTCACATAACTAACCGCTTTTTCGGGTGTAATAAGCTCCAAAAGTTTTGCAGATACTATATTTATTGATTCCTCCAATCCTCTTCTCAGAGTTACAAGCCCTCTATAATTATGATCAAAATTCTGAGGCGACCATATCTGATTTCTCCATCTATCATAGTAGGAGTAAGGCTCATCAATAATTTGGGAGGAAGGCGTGAATCCTAAGTCAAGAGCAGCAGTATATATAATGGGCTTTATAGCTGAGCCAGTCTGTCTTAAACCATGGACAGCTCTATTAAATTGGCTTTCTTTAAAGGAATAACCTCCCACCATAACCTTAATTTCTCCTGTCTTAGCATCCATACCCAGAACAGCTCCCTGAATCTCTGGTTTCTGTTCCAGCATGGCACTGAAAGTTTTTTTCTTATTGTCTAATTTATTTATTTTTACCTCAATCACATCTCCTTTTTTAAACAAAGAAGATAGTTTCTTTCTTCTTGTCCATTTCACATCCTCAGGGGTTAACTCTCCTCTAAACTCTTTTATTCTCAAAAATGCTTTATTAACCATAACATCCATGACTATTGCGTCAAAAATTTTACCTTCTTTTAAGGAAGACCTCTGCCAGCTGGGAAGATTAACCGATTCGAGGGGAAGGGTCTCTTCTTTTAAAACATTATCTTTTGCTCCTCTCCAACCTCTTCTTTTATCTACTTCTCTCAATCCTTTCTGAAGGGCCTGGTGAGCATTTTTTTGGAGTCTGAGATCAAAAGTGGTGTAAATCTTTAAGCCATTTTGATAAAGACTTGTAGTTCCGTATTTATACTCCACATGTTTTCTTATCTCTTCCATTATATAGCCCACTGCTTCATCAGAACCGTGAAGGGGCTGCAAATTTATTGCCTCCTTTTTTGCCCTCTCCGCTTCCGCTTTTTTAATATACCCTTCCTCCGCCATCATGTTCAGAATATGGTTTCTTCTGATCACAGCATTTTTTGGATTCAAATAAGGAGAATATTTCAACGGAGACCTGGGCAGAGAAGCTATCAGAGCAGCCTCGCTCAGAGTAAGTTCTTTTGCGGACTTACCAAAATAGAGAAGAGAAGCAGCCTCAACTCCGTAAGCTCCATGTCCAAAATAATGAAGGTTAGCGTAAAGGGTGAAGATCTGCTCTTTGGTCAAATTCTTTTCAATTTGAAAGGAGAGAAGCCACTCTTTTATCTTTCTGCGAATTGTCTTTTCATAAACCCCTTTTTCAGATTTCATAAAAACCATTCTTGCGAGCTGTTGTGTTATAGTGCTTGCTCCTTCCTTTCCCCAACCTGAAAAAATATTGGCTTTCAAAGCTCTCAATATTCCCCAAAAATCTATTCCCCAATGTTTCTCAAAGGATCTATCCTCAGCAGTTATAATGGCATAGCGAAGATGGACAGGAATTTCGGAATATTTTATAGGGATTCTCTTTTCAATGGCAAATTCACCTATAACATCTCCATTACAGTCATACACCACACTCATTATGGAAGGAGTATACTCTTCAAGGACAGAAATTTTTGGAAGATTTCTTTGATAAACAAGAATTAGTCCAATTATGACCCCCAAAAGAACCGCTATTAAAAATAAAATAATATAGATGAATCTTTTTATAAAGACCATAAGAAATTATAACAAACCTTTGAAAGAAGAGAAAGTGGTGGAGTGCTTTCGCACTCCACCACAATTTATATAACAGGTTATTAAGAGGTTTATCTTAACTCAAAAATCAATCGCTCTTCTTTCTAATTGCTCTTCCTCCTGAAGAGGAGCGGGAAGAGGAACCATGACTTGGTGGAGGAGAAGAGGGAGCTTTAAACACAGAACCCTTTGAAGAGCTGGAGCTTCTGCTTCCTGAGAAAGGTTTAAAAATATTTCTTAAAGATGATGAGGGGTTCTTCTCATTATAGGAAGAAGAACTGCTTCTCCTGGAAAAAGGTGAATCTCTGTAAACAGACATTTCTTCCTGGGATCTGTTTTCAATTGGACTCCTTTTTAAAGAATCATTTTCACGGAAATATGGCTTAGGCTCTATCTGGTTCCTTCTTTCTCGTGGAATGCTTCTGAAGCTTTCATATGTTGTAGGCTCCTCTGAAAATCTGAAAGATTTTATCTCCTCCTTTTCCCTGTAAGGTATGTTCTCTTCATTGTATCTCAAATTCCTTCTCGGCTTTACTGAAGAACTCTCTTGCATGTTTTCCCAATTTTCATTTTTTATAGGGCTTCTCTCTTTAATGGTCTTTGGCGTAATTTTAAGGCTACCCTGTTCATCATAAGAGCTATCAAATCTGCTTCTTTCTTTTATCATGGTTCCAGATGCATCGGGATTTCCACTTTTGAAATGAACAGGCTCAGGGTTTCTTAACATTATCTTTCCTTTATATGATTCAGCAACTGGAGAGAGAGAAGCTGGCTTTAAATTAGGCTGGGATTTGTATATGGGGACATTACCAAGCATAGATATTCTCTCTTTTTCAAGAACTACTTTACTTACATCTCTTGACATTAATTGATCTTTTCTAATGAAAACAAAAGAGGATGAATTAGACGGAGCTGTGTTGTGATAGTGAGTGACCCAGTAGTTATTTATGACGATTACCGGGCGATTGTAAATATCAATAGGGCACCATCCAATCCAGTGGTCACCCCATGTCCAGTGAACCCAGGCTGGACCCCACACAGTGGAGGGAACCCAGTACCAACCAAAGGATACATGCCAGTGCCATCTTCCAAAATGGAAGGTAACCCATCCCCATGGCTCGTAGGGAACCCATGTCCAACCCCATGGATACCAAGCCCATCTTCCCCAATAATATGGTCTCCATCCATAAAAAACATGGGGAGGAATCCAAACCCATCCATAGGGACTCATATAATGCCATCTGCCGCAAGATGTCAATTCCCATTCATAATCGTAAAGCTCTACTGGAAGATATCTTTGAACTCTTGCTCTTCCAATCAAAGATTCTCTTGATTCATTAAAATCATCAAATTCATCAAAATTTGAAGCATAAAAAACACGGGTTCTCTCAAGTTCGCCTTCTTCCCATGCTATACTCTGATTACTTCTAATTATAGCGTTTCCATTGTTACCTTGAACTTCCGCAGCTCCTTTCACTACAAATAGTTCCGCTGAATTTCTTCCAGAAGTATTAACTCTGTAAGTGCCTGGTTGAAGAATAAAGAGGGAGACATCCCCTATTTGAACCTCAATGTTTCTTTCGTTAAAGATTTTCCTAATGCTAAGATAAATATTCCCTGTCCAGAGTCTTAAAACTGTATTTTCTGTCCTATTAGGTAAAGTGAGAACGTCAAGTTTTGTGTCTCTATCAAGTCTTATATAATTTGAATTTCCTATGTATATCTCAGTCCTCCCTTCAGAAGTTGCGATTCTATCTCCTTCTGTAACAGGGAAGTTTACAGTAGCAGATTCAAAACCGAGATCGATGCCTCTCTGTATATAAACATCTCCCTTCACATAACTTATCCTTCCAATTTTTGAATCAAGGGCGTAAAGGTTAAATAACCCAGCCATCACCATCAATGTTAAGGTCAAAATTCTCACTTTCATGGCTACCTCCTTTCATAAAAAGTTATATCAATTAGCGTGCCAAAATTTTCTGGCTTTAGATAAGACTTTTTTGTAAGGGAGTGTCATTAATTTAGGACAATTGTATTCTATTTATAAGATTCTTCCTCTCCTTTTTAACTCTTCCTTCCACTCATCCACGAGATTTTCAGGAATTCCGCCTCTCAATGCTGTGAGGAGACCTTCCACTGCCATTAATCCCATCTTCTTTCTTGTTTCATATGAGGCTGAACCTATATGAGGAAGAAGTATTACTCTGGGATGTTTAAAGAGTCTCTCTTCAATCTCTGGCTCTCTCTCATACACATCTAAACCAGCACCCCAGAGTTTCCCCTCTTCCAGAAGCTCTGCAAGAGCTTTTTCATCTACTATCGGACCCCTCGCAGTATTTATAAGAATTGCTCCTTCTTTTATAGAAAAGAGCCTTTTACTATCTAAAAGATGATATGTTTCAGAACTAAGGGGAAGATGTATAGTAACAATATCGGATTCTCTAAGAAGAGAATCAAGCTCTGCAAACTCAACCTTAAGTCTTTTCTCCTCATCTCTTTCAAGCCTTATCTTATCCCAGTAAAGCACCCGCATTTCGAATCCTATAGCTCTTCTTGCCACACTCTTTCCAATTCTACCGAGACCGATTATCCCGAGGGTCTTTCCGTAGATATCCTTTCCGAGAAAGAGAAGAGGACCCCATCCTTTAAACTCTCCTCTTCTAACATAGCTATCAGCTTGAGGAATTAATCTACAACAGGAAAGGATTAAAGCCCATGTGAGATCAGCGGTGGTCTCAGTAAGAACACCAGGGGTGTTGGTGACAAAAATCCCCTTTTGAATTGCATATTTAACATTTATATTATTGTATCCCACCGCATAATTGGAGATAACTTTTAAGTTGGGAGATGAATCGATCACCTTTTCATCAATATTATCATCCAGCATGGATATAATTCCATCCTTATCTTTTATCCTCTCCAGCAGAACTTTCCTTTCCATCACTCCTTCTTCTCCCAGGTCAAGCTCCACAAATGAAGCTAAATAGTCCATGGCCTCTTTTATAATTTTTCTGGTCAATAGAACTTTGAACTTCATATTCAGATTTCCTCCTTTTTCAGGATCTCCTTTGCTTTTTCCTTTATTATATAATGAGTGTCAGGTTCGTTAATAAGTAGCTGTAAATCTTTCTTTTGAAGCAAAGGAATCATCTGAAGAATTATAGAAATTGGTGTTGAAGGAGATCTTACAATTGCCAGTTTGATACTGTATCTATTTTTCCAATGAGAATTAAATATTTCCTTTAATGCGTTTATAGAGACTCCTGGAGAATTTATTATCTCAAGAAGTATATCCTCTGTGAGACTTGGATTTTCAAGTATAGCTTTTAAAACCATGGGATTATCCTCTGATTTAAGGTTCTTAAGGACATAAGGCGTTGCTCTTCTTGCATGGGATATCTTCTCTCCCATGGGGATTTTGGGCCACTTCTGTATGAATATTGTCTCAGCTTGCCTTCTTATAAAAGGGGATATTCTCATGTTTTTGGCGAGGCGTAAAAGATCTATGGGTAGGAGATTTGGAAGAATGTTCATGGATATTTCCTGAGGGCAGTGGGGATGATTTATCATCTCCTTCTGGATGGAGTAGAATTTGAACAACTCTTTCTTGCCCAATAGGTTGTAGAAAAAATCTTTTGGAACCCATTGTTTTCTTAAAAGAGCTATTACATCTTTTTCAGTTAATTTATTAAAATCAATTGTCTCCCATTCTTCCATTTAAACCCTCTTATATGTAAATTATACATTACAAAGAATCAAAATCTATCTTTATCTTGAACATACCCGGATTTATCCAGATAGTTTTTCAAGAAAACCTTTTTTAAAATTTCGATTACTCCTGTTCACATGTAATCCTGGAGCTCTCTCTTCCTCTTGAATCCAGGGAACTTATTCCGTATGTGTATTTGCTCTCCTTAGATAAGTGTCTATCCAAATATTTTCTTGTTCCAGCACTAACAATAGCAATGAGCTTGAAATTTTCCTCTCCTTCATGGAAGAGTTTTCTATAAATCTTGTAATTGGTCACTGTAGCCAGAGGATTTCCCTCATTGGCAGGGTTTGACTCCCACGTTAGCTCGTTAAGATATTCTGTCCTAAACAACGAAGAATTAATTTTTCTTTTAACATTCAGGTTCAGGGGAGGGTAGGGGAAGATCCATCCTACCTGCTCTGGAGTATAAGAACATAGAACATCTGCATTATTCTTCATCATGCAAGGGACAGAATCCGGATTGCAGTATTCGCAGTTGCCATTGAGAGTTTGAGGTCTCGGACCCACATTAACAGGTCCACAGCTCGTGCATCCTCCGTAACCAGCCTTGTAGTATTCGTCGAATGCCCAGAATATATGACCTGTTTCATGGGACATAACCAGATCGAAACTCCATCCAAAGGATCTGAAAAGAAGGTTGCTATAAGGTCCACCCAGATAAGCAAAGGCAGAATATCCATCTGTAAATCTATCAGGAGCAGGAGGAGGATTGTATTCAATGAAAGAGCTAAATGCCCAATCAGCCCTGTATTGATTTCTCAAAACTGTATTGAAGGCAGTCACCCTATCTGTATGCGAGCCAGAAGCATAGCCGAGTCTTTCCATAATCTGAGTTACCCAGTTTTTCACCTGAGTTCGAGGATAAAGGATGGGCTCCTCTCCTATCTGGGTATAAGGAGAATCAGGTCCATGGTAGTAAGTGCTAAAAGAAACATTAAAACCATAATTCCTTGACTTTTCTGTCCACCACCATAGACCAGTCATGGCTTTATTGTAAGTGGATTGGAAATCCGAGGAGGTCCAGGTATAAAGATTCGGGTCTTTAGAACCATCGCTCTCTATAAAAAAGAGGCAAACTGCCACATTACCCACCATAGTATCCGAGTTGCCTACAAATCCGAATTCTTTTGTAATATCCACTCTACTGGAAATTTTAATCTCTTCAGGTGCAAGGAATCTTTCAAGATTGAGAATGTAATTTCTCACATCTATCTCAGGATGCATCAAAGCATCTTCAATCAAAGGCTCGCTGATAATTTCTTTTTCCTTTTCCCATCTATCTTTAACCTCTCCAGAAATAAGTTCATTGAAGAATTTGACAAATGGAAAAAATTTTTTTTCCAGATAAAAGATCTCCTCTAAGGGAACTGCTTTAAAATAAACTTCCGATATAAAGTTCCTTCCTGTGATTTCCTTTTCAATTTCAGGATCAGCCTTGCCCAGAATAAGTCTGGGTGGGAAGGTCAAAAGAACATCTCCTCCTTTCTCCCTGAAAATCTTTTCAGCCTGAAGAAAATCAGAAATATAAGAAGAGTTGATAAATAAAAGGCATGTCTTCTTATACGGGAATAAACTCTGGGTGATAAAGGATAGTAAAAAGACTGCAGGGAAAATTAAAAATATTGATTTAATCAGTGTTTTTTTCATAAATCCTCCAGTAATATTATTATTACTCTCATCCATGCAAATCAATAATTTTGAAGTTTATATTGAAAAAATTGATAGGTCAATCCATTAGAAGTTCGGGATGCTCAAGAGAAAATTTTTCCTTTAGTTCTTTAAAATTTTCCTCTGTTTTTCCTTCCGTTTCCCATTTTCCAAGGGTAGGGTCAGGGATAAGTTTTGAGTTTTTAAGAAGAGTTTTTATACCTTTAACCGCCTTTAAATTGAGATAGAACAAACCAAGGTTGGGCCAGAATAAAACATTAGGACCAGGAACGAATCCTAAAAGAGCGGTGAAGGGAAGGGCTACGGCAAGAAGAACTAATTTCAGAGTATGTCTTCCCATTTCCTTTTCAAGAAATAATCTGAAGCGGAGGGATGCTCTTTTTTGGGAATAACATGAAGGGTAGAGAACCACTATATTTTCCTTTGCCACCATGGCTTCTATGAAAAAAATCTCCTGGAAAAGTCTCTTGCTCTTGATAAATTTTATTTTTCCTCCGATTTTTTCCATTAGATTTATTAAAAAATCCTTTCCCTTTTCTATCCTCTCTCCTAAAAGTATCCATTTTTTTGAGGAATCCCTGAGAAAAAGAAATCTGTTCATTTTTTATATTTTTTGATGGGTTTTCTCCAGCAAATTTCCCCTCTTGGTGTCGGTAATCTTCAGTATTACTGAAAAAATAAACCCAGAGATTCCAAGAAGGGTGAACATGACCATGCTTGCGGAGTATCCCTGAGTTAAATCCCTTAGCTTCCCATTTAGATAAGGAAAGAGAAAGAGACCAAAATTTTGAATCATTGTCATGAGTCCAAAAGCTGTTCCTATTTTCTCCTCTTTCACAATTACTGGAACTGATGGCCAGAGAGCAGCGGGCACCAGGGAAAAAGATATGCCGAGAATTATCATGGGGAAAGCAGGATAGAGGTTTGTGAAGCCCATGATTAAGTAAGTGGGAATCATAAGAGCTGAACCGAAAATAAGAATGCTCGCTCTTTTTCCAATTTTATCCACCATTCTCCCAAATATCGGAGCAAGAACTGCTGAGGCTATCATTATTATGCTGGTTATCCCACCTGCGGTGGTGAAAATACCTTTGAAGAAGCTGGATAAAGCTTCAATTAGACCACTTTCCCCATTTTGAAGGGAAAGCGGAATCTTCCATTTTGTATGGAAGAAATCTGTGGAGAGGGAGGTGAAAGGGAAAATGGCAGAATAAAAAGTAAGACAGAGGATCACAATCCACCAGTATGAGGAGGGGAGTTCCCTAATCTCCTTCAATCTTATTTTCTCCTCTGAGCTTGCTTCTCTTAAATTCATAATTTTTGAGCCAAACTTATCCATGAAAAAATATACTAAATTGCTCAAAAAGGAAAGAAGGCAGAAAAGAAGCGCAGCCCAGAGAGCGGATCTGAATCCACCAAATCTCTCAGCAATGGAGGCTTCAATGTTGAAGCTTAGAATGGTTCCAAGTCTGCTAAGTGTAAGAGATATTCCAAAGGCTAACGCAAGTTCTTTCCCTTTAAACCATCTCGCAAGAATGGAACTCTGACAGACCACGAGAGATTCAGAGCCAATACCAAATATGACCCTCCCTATGTAAATCATGTAGATATTTTTCGCTACAGCCACAATAAAAGCACCTATGACAATTAGAGTAGAGAAAATAAGACTTGCTTTCCGAGTGCCAATTCTATCCACAAGAATCCCTCCAAGAAATACTGAGAATATAGCGGCGATGCTATAGGCTGAATAGGCAATACCTATCTGTTCTCTCCCGATCCCAAAAGCTTCTATAAGTAAAGGAGCGATGGCGCCAAGACTATCGTAGGCAAAGTAACTCCCGTATGCGAGGAAGGCTACAAAAATAAGAATAAGAAAGCGAAAGCTGGCACCAGTGGGATCCAGAAACTTCATTTTTTCATTTTCAGCCATACCCTCTCCTTTACCTCATGAAATTTTATATTTATAAGAAAAGCCATCGCATGTCAAACATCAAATTTTTTTATGAATTTGACAAGGAGAATTTTTTGTTATAAAAATAAAAACTGAGGAGGAAAAGTGGTTAGGATTAGGTTGATGCGTTTCGGAGCAAAAAAAAGACCCTTTTATAGAATTGTGGTTATTGATTCAAGGGCTCCAAGGCAGGGCAAAGCCATAGATTTTCTTGGGTACTACGATCCAAGAAAGGAGCCAGCTCTTTTAAAAATAGACAAAGATAAAGTTATTGATTTTATAAATAAGGGAGCTCAGCCGTCTCAACCGGTGTTGAAACTCCTGAAGAGGGAAAAAATTATCTAAAAATAAAAATCATTGATGGAGGTCAAAGTGAGAGAACTTGTTGAGATGATTGCAAAGGCATTGGTTGATCACCCTGAAAGGGTTCATGTTTCCCAGCTTGAGGGAGAGCAAACCACTATTCTTGAACTTAAGGTTGCTCCCGAAGACTTAGGGAAAGTAATTGGCAAACAGGGAAGAACAGCAAGAGCTATAAGAACAATTCTTGGCGCTGCTGGGATGAAACAAAGGAGAAGATATAACCTGGAAATCTTGGAGAAATCCTCGTAATTGATAAGGATAGGGAGAATTAAAGGACCTTGGGGAAGGGAGGGAGCATTAGAAATTGAGATATATTCTCCCTTCCCTGAAAGGTTCTTATCAGTAAAAGAGGTCTATTTAGATTCTCAAATCTATAAAATAAAAGAGATTAGAACCTTTCCCAAAAAGATTATTATCAAATTAGAGGGTGTTAGTTCCATCGAAGACGCTAAGAAACTAAGTGCTGAGGAGATAGAGATTCCAGATGAAAAAATTTTTGCTCTCCCCAACGGTTATTTTTATATTCATGAACTTGAAGGATGTAAAGTTTTTGTAAAAGGTGGAGATTTTGTAGGGACTGTTAAGGATGTATGGGAAATAGGAGATAATGTTCTTCTTTCTATATATGGAGTAAATAATAAAGAAATTCTCGTCCCTTTTGTGAAGAGTATCTGTTATTTAGTGGATGTCCAGAATAAAAAAATAGAGATAGATCCTCCTGAGGGTCTTCTCAATCTGAATGAAGTTTGATGTCATTACTATATTCCCTGATTTCTTCAGGGAATTTCTTCTTTTCGGGGTCATAGCCCGAGCAGCGAAACGAGGTCTAATTGAAATAAAAATACATAATCTCAGAGATTTCGCCACCAATAAACATAGAAAAGTGGATGATAAACCCTTCGGAGAGGAAACAGGAATGATTCTAATGCCTGAACCTGTTTTTAATGTAGTAGAATCCATAAAAATTAAAGAAAATTCCTTAACTGTTTTGCTTTCGCCTCAGGGCAAACTTTTTAACCAAGACTTCGCTCTTCGGTTAACAAAGTATTCTCAGCTAATCTTGATTTGTGGAAGATATGAAGGAGTGGATGAAAGAATAAGAGAGCATCTTGTAGATGAGGAGATTTCCATTGGAGACTATGTCCTTTCCGGGGGAGAAATTCCTGCTATGGTGATTATTGATGCTGTGGCAAGGCTTATTCCTGGAGTGGTGGGAAAGGGAGAATCTTTGAAAAAGGATTCCTTTTTTTCGAAAATCTTAGATTACCCAAGATACACGAGACCAAGAAATTTTAGGGGTCATATGGTTCCAGAGATACTGGTTTCAGGAGATCACAAGAAAATAAAGAAATGGCAAAAGGAAAAAGCCATCGAGAATACTCTGAAAAGAAGACCAGAGCTTTTGAAAGGATTATCATTGACAGAAGAGGAAAAAAATATTATAAAAAAGATTATGGATGAGTTTGATGAAGAGGTAAGAAAATGAGTCAAGTAGATTTAGGCGTATATGAATGGAAAAGAGATTTTCCTCATTTTAAAGCAGGAGATACAATAAAGGTCTATATAAAAGTTAAGGAAGGCGACAAGGAAAGAACTCAGGCCTACCAGGGAGTTGTAATAGCTATAAGGGGCAGCGGAAATGGAAAGACTTTTACTGTCCGTAAAATTTCTTTCGGAATCGGCGTGGAAAGAATATTCCCATATGCAAGCCCTTCCATTGAAAAGATAGAGATAGTGAAGAAAGGGAGGGTGAGGAGAGCCAAGCTTTATTACCTGAGAAAGCTCAAAGGAAAAGCAGCAAGATTAAAGGAAGAGATTTAAGGAGATAGATTTTTGGGGTGTCAAATACTTTCATTCCCTTAGAGTCTTTAGCAAAAAAGAAAGGTTTTAATATAATTGCTGGTGTAGATGAGGTGGGAAGAGGAGCTCTTTTCGGACCAGTTGTGAGTTGTGCTATAATAATTGAGGAGAAGATCGATGGGATAAAAGATTCAAAATTATTGTCCCAAAGAAAGAGAGAGAAATTAATGGGTGAGATACTTAAAAAAGCTTTGGATATCGGGATAGGCATTGCCTCAAATGTGGAAATAGAAGAAATAAATATCAGAAACGCTTGCTTTCTGGCAATGAAAAGGGCTCTTTTTGCTCTTGATATAAAGCCGGATTTTGTTCTTGCCGATGGCGAGGCTATAGAGAAATTGGACATTCCACAAATGGGTATTATAAAGGGAGACAGATTTGTTTACTCTATAGCTTGCGCTTCTATTGTGGCAAAAGTGATTAGGGATCATATAATGAAATATTTTCACTCTTACTTTCCCGAGTATAATTTGAAAATAAACAAAGGATATGCTACCAATTTTCACAGGGAGATGATAAGATATTATGGGTATTCACCTTTACACCGGGAAAATTTTAGAGGTTTTTGATGACAAACAAAGAGAAGAGCCTTAAAAATGCAGAGAGATTTATAAAAGCTGGCAAGATAGATCTTGCGATAGAAGAATATAAAAAGATTGTAGAGGAGAATCCTTCTGACTGGGGGACCGTAACTCTTATAGGAGACCTCTATGTAAAAACAGGTAGAATAAAAGATGGGATAAGACAGTTCATAAGAGTTGCGGATTATTATAAAATGCAGGGCTTCTACGATAAGGCTATAGCTGCTTATAACCGTGTCTACAGACTTGATCCATCTGATAAAGAGATAGCAATGGCTCTTGCAGATCTTTACGAGAAAAGAGGACTTTCTTCTCAGGCGAGATCTCTTTATCTTGAAATAGCAGAGAGACATATGATGGCAGGAAGGACAAAGGAGGCACTCGAGATTTATAAAAGAGTGGTAGAGCTGGATAAGGGAAATATAAAAACAAGAAGCCTTTTGGTGGAGCTTTACAAAAAAGAGAAGATGATTAAAGAGGCAGTCGAAGAACTGAACTCCATTGGGGAAAGCCTTGCGAGGAGTGGAAATATAAAGGAAGCTCTCGATTATTTCCACAAAGCAATTGAATTGCAGGAAAACGACCAAAGAGCTTACAAAAACATAGTGGATCTTTATATTAAAACTCAAGATTATAAAAAAGCGATAGACACTATTAATGAGTTTCTAAAAAGCTCTCCCGATAATGTGTATTTCCTTAAGCGCCTTGCAGACTTGAATTGTGAAATAGGAGATTTAGACAGTGCAGAAAAGGTAATATCTAAACTCCAGAGAATGGGAGAACACGAAAGTAATCTTCTTAACAAGATAGGAATGTTATTAAAAGAAAAAGAGGAACTTGATAGGGCTTATAAATTATTTGAACCTACCATTGATTATTTCGTGGAGAAGGGGAGCATAGAGGAAGGGTTGGCTTTTTTAAGGTTGATATGGACATCTGACTCCTTCCATATACCTTCTCTTCTAAAAGCATCTGAAATTTACAGAAAAACAGAACAAAATGCAAATCTAATTCAGGTTCTAAATAAGCTTTTGGAAACTTATGAGCAAAGAGGAATGAGAGGAGAAGCTTTAAAAATTATAAAGGAGCTCGTAGAGCTTGTGCCTGATAATATAAAATATAGAAATATTTTAGCAAGACTGGAAGGAAAGCAAGCCCAGGAAGAGGTAATAAAAGGAACTACTGTAGAAGAAGAGGTAGAAAGAGGGGAGGAGTTTATAAATGCCAAACTTGCTGAAGTCGAGGTCCTTATTAAAAACAAGTTATACCTGAAAGCACAGGAAATTCTGGAGGATCTGCTTAAATACAATCCTGATTCAATTAAGATAAGAGAGAAGATCATCGATCTTTTTCAGAAAACAGGGAAGACAGAGAGAGCAGCTGATGAAGCTATTGCTCTTTATGAACTTTATAAACAAAAGGGCATGATTATCGAAGCACAGGAGACGCTGGAAATTGTTACTTCTTTGAGATATGAACATCCTAAATTTGAACTAAAGCCTGACAAGTCAAAGGAAGAAATAGTGATTGATATAACCGAAGGTTTGAGCAATGTAGAGCCTAATGAAGAATTTTCTGAACTTAAACCAGTGGAGGAGAAGCCACCCTTAGAAGAAATAACTGTTAAAGAGACAATACCCTCTCTTTCCCATGAGGAGTTTTCTTTTGAGGATCTTGAGCTATTGGATTTTGAAAGTCTTAAAGAAGATACATCTCCTTTTGTCCAAAAATCTGAGACACCAGAAATAGTGGAAGAGAAATTGGTTGAGCCAGTTTTTGATATGGAATTTCAGAAAGTAACCTTCTACGACCTTGCATCTGTGGCAGAAGAGGAAATTTCAGCTCTTGAAGAGATGGTTTTTAGTGTGGAGAAAAAAATATCTACAACCTCCCAGAAATTGCTCGAGGAAGTAGTTAAGGAATTTAAAAAAGGTGTGGAGAGCCTTATAGGGAAAGAAGATTATGAAACAAGATATAACCTCGGAATAGCCTACAAAGAGATGGGACTTCTTGACGAAGCTATAAATGAATTCCTCACTTCTGTTAAAAGTGAGGATAAAGCTTTTGAGTCCTGTGTTTTACTTGGGCATTGCTTTGCAGAAAAAGGAATTTTTGAGCAGGCAGTTGCATGGTTTAGCAAAGCTCTTGGAGTGAAAGGAAAAAATGAAGATGATTATATTGCAGTAAAGTATGAACTCGCTTCTACCTATGAAAAATTGCAAAACTGGTCAGAGGCTTTCAGACTTTACAATGAGATTCAAAAGACAGATCCCACATATAAAGATGTAAGCCAAAAAATTCTGGTTTTAAAAGGCTTTTACTAATAGTGGATGGAGGGTTTTCCAAAAAATAGATTTTCCAAGCTTATTAAAGTAGAGGAGAATTTAACAAATTCTGTCTTTAAAGGCTTCGATAACTTATTCAAAACAAATGTCATTCTAAAACTCCTCTTCCCAATTGCTACAAAAGAAATAGGTTCGCTGAATTTACTCTCCCATCTTATTCACCACAACCTGATTTCGCCTATTGATTTGATACCCCTTTCGGGTGATTACTATTGTATTGTTTTTCCAGAATATCAGCGGACTTTTCTCTCAAAACAGGATTTAAAAGAAGAAAATGTATGCTCTTTAACAGCACAAATTCTCGGAGCCCTCAAATTTATTACAGCTAAATCTATAGCAATAAATAATTTCCACTGGAGAAATTTTGTAAAGGAAAATGGGAAAATATATCTTGCGGAATTTGAAGAGAGCATGGAGAAAAAGACAGAAAGTATAGATAAATTAATCTCAAAATTTCCAGGCTCTATGAAAACATTCTTCAAAGAAAAGGAAAATTTAATTGATGAAATAAAAAAGAAAGAACCCTTCCTTTTAACCTCATTTTTGGGTTTTGATATGAGAAGAAAAGAGAATCAGATAATTGATGGGTTTGCGGATGAAAAGGGATTATCTGCCACAAGGGTTCTCGGAATATTCGGAAGAGAAGGGCATGGCAAAAGTTCTTTTTTAAGAAATTTTATGATTAGAAATCGTTCTCTCTCTTCTCCAATAATATTTTTAAACTCTGGGGAAAAAAATGATTTTCTAATTTCTTTGAAAAATCAAATGTTATGGCTTCTAAATGAGAATGAGGTTAAAAAAGAGAGGGAGCTGAATATCGAAAAAATCCCAAACTATCTGGAGAGGTTATTTTCAGAACATGGATACAGCTCAATTCTGATCTTATTTGATGACCTTGATAAAGCAGATTATTTTGTTCTTGAAGCTATGAGTCATATTGGAAATTTTATCAAGGAAGATCTCGCTATAAAGTTTATTTATACATCTCAAAGCTACTTTCCCTTTTTGAAGGAGTTGAGATCTTTGCACATAAACCTTTCCTTCAGGAATTACTCAGAATTTAGAGAAAATTTATGGGTAGATTGTGAAGAGCTTGAAGATTTTGTGGAAATTGCCTGGAAAAGATGTCATGGAAATCTTCACTTTTTTCACTGGTTGATTAAAAATAGAAACTTCTTCAATGAACATGAGAGGGATGTTGGGAAATATACAGAGACCATCTCTTTTGAAAATTACTCAAAAAAAGAAATACACTTTTTCGAAATTCTCTCATGTTTTCCTAAAGGTTTTGATGTTTCATGGGTAAATAAGATTCGTGTTCTGGAAAATAAAGGCCTTGAAGATCTTTTAAAAATGGGGATTTTGGAAAGAAAGGGTTCAAGATACTTTCTCAAAGAACCTTGGTTAAGTATTATAATTAAAAAGATTCCAGAGGATAAGAAAAAGAAAATTCATGAGATAGCCACTGAATTTGACATAGAAAATTCCCATTATCATTATTTTATGTGCTATAAATATGAAGAAGGAGCAAGAAGGTTTTTGGAATTTTTATCAGGTTTATTAAATAACGGTCAAATCAAAGAAGCAATAGAGAATGCAAAAACTTATATGCATTTTATTGAAAAAGTTGAAAATTCAGAAATGAAATATATTTTTTACTATTTGGTTTCTGAAATTTATTTAAAAATAGGTGCTTTTGACGAAGCATTCGATTATCTGATAAAGTCCTCCCATTTTGTGAAACCCTCTTCAGAAAAATGGATGAGAATAAAAGCTAAGATAGCTGAATGTCTCTATGGTTTGATGAAATATGAAAAAGCGATAAAAACATTGAAAGAAAGCATTGAATTTGCAGAGCTTTACAATTTTCAGGAAATTTTAAAAATTTTTAATTATCTTCTGTCTAAAAATCTTTGGAAGACGGGAAATACAGAAGAAAGCGAGGACATCCTGAAAAAGCTTGAAAAGGATGGGTCTCCATATTTTTCTGCAATGGCTAAAAGAGATAGGGGATATTATGCCTTTCTTAGGGGCAAAATTCAAGAAGGCAAAGAGCTCATAGAAGGCTCTGTAAAATTGCTTGAAAACTTTCCCATAGAAAGAGCGATAGCTCTAAAATATCTGGCATGTATTTATGCAAAAGAAAAGAAATGGGAGGAGGCTTTTGCCCTTTTCACAAAGGCAATGAGAATATTTGAAAAAGATCACGATCTCTTCAATATGGCTTGTTTGTGTTCAGATATTGGCAAGCTTTTCCTGGAAAAGGAGGATCTTTTAAATGCTGATATCTGGTTTAAGAAAGCAAATTCTATTTTCTCGAAAATCGATAATCCAAGGGGTATAGTTCTCTCCCAGTTTAACCTTACAGAGGTGATGATACCCTTCGGAGAGTGGAAGAAGGCGAAAGAAATTCTTATAAAATGTGCAGAAATTGATAGAGGCTCTCAAAATACCCTTTCATACGCCTATGACATTAGCTCTCTTGGTTATGTAGAGTATTTGTTGGGAAATTTTGAGGAATCCAAGGATTTACTGGAAAAAGCAAGAAAAATACTTCTAAAATACGATGCTAAAAAGGAACTCATGGATACAAATCTTAAATTAGCAGAAATCCTATTGGAAGAACAGGACTGGGAAAGTTTCAAAAAAGTATCCGAGGAGATGGAAAGTTTGCTAGAATCAGAAGAAGCCGATAAAGAAGCGCTTTATTATAAATTAATTAAAGCAAATCAATTTTTGAAAAAGAAGGAGTTTGAAAAGACAACTAATTTAATTAAAGATGTTGTGGAAAAGGCAGGTCGAAATGAGCTAAAAAGTATTGTTGGAAAGGCTCTTCTTCTTAAAGCCCAAATCACCAAGAGAGAAAACGAATCTGAAGCAGAAAATCTTTTTCTTAAGAGTTCAGAAATATTTAAAGAGCTCCATAATAATTTCATGGATAACATATGTGTCCTCGAATTTTATAAAACTTTCCCTAAAAAGATTGACCCTCCAAGAGCGAAAGAAGCTATAGAGTGGCTAAGAAATGCTGGATATTTTAAAGTTTCCCAATACGAGAAAGCCATCTTTCAAGAGATTAAGGAAGAACCCCTTAAAAAGCTTCTCAAGCTCTTATGGGAAACATGCGAACTGGAATGGATAAATGTTTTGTCCATTAGTTCAGAAAAGATATCTATAGAAGAAGCATTTCCTTCAATAAATGATAGATTTTCTGAGGATCTGGATATTTCTGTTTTAGCTCCTAAGATCTCTAGAAAAGAAAACATGGAAATTTTGCAAGTTCCTTTGTTAAAGTCTGGGATATTAAATGGCTTCATATTATGCGGAAAAAAATCTAATTTTTCCAGCTCTCATGTAGAGTTAATTTTATCCTTTATTGAACCTATATACTCTATGCTTTTTAGCGAAAGACAAAAAGAAGAGGAAAGAGTAGAGGGAGAGATCAAAATAGTCGGAAACTTCATGAAAAAGATAATGCAGATAATAAATAAAATAAAAGATTACAATTATCCTGTGTTAATTCTCGGGGAAAGTGGAACCGGTAAAGAACTAATTGCAAGATATATCCATGATTTAAGCTTGAGAAAAGGGAACCCCTTTGTTCCCATCAACTGCAGTGCCCTCCCTGAGCACCTTCTTGAATCTGAGCTTTTTGGATGGGTAAAAGGTGCCTTCACAGGTGCAAATTACGACAGAAAAGGCTTAATAGAAGAAGCTGATGGTGGGACTTTTTTTCTGGACGAAATTGGTGATCTTCCTCTTTCCCTTCAGGCGAAACTTTTGCGAGTTCTTCAGGAAAAAGAAACAAGGAGACTGGGTGAAAATAAAATTAGAAAAGTGGATGTAAGATTTATAAGCGCTACAAATAAGTCTCTTGAAGAAGAGATAAAGGAGAAAAGATTTAGGGAGGATCTCTACTATCGAATAAAAGGTGTGGTAATAAATATTCCTCCTTTAAGAGAAAGAAAAGAGGATATTCCAATCCTTGCCAACTATTTCCTTGAAAAATACTCTGAAGAAATGAAGAGAGAGAAAGTTTATCTTTCCTATGAAGCTATGGAAGCCCTTCTTTATTACTCATGGCCAGGGAATGCAAGAGAACTCGAAATAGAAATAAGAAATTCTCTGATGATGTTAGATCCAGGGAAGAAAATTATAGATTTGGATGATCTTTCCCCTCATATTTCTTCTAAAAGATTTATCAAATTAGATCTAAAAGGAGCCCATGATCTCAGCACAGCAAAGGAGCTTTTTGAAAGAAGTTATATCAAGGAAGTTCTAAGAAAAAATAACTGGAATAGAAAGAAATCAGCAGAAGATCTCAAAATCACAAGGCAGGGACTGTTCAAATTAATGAAAAAATACGGGATAAAAGAGGATGTTTAAATTTGTGGCGAAGAGATTCCTAAACTCTTTGATTCTTTCCTTCGTTGTGGCATCTTTAGGGTTGTTCTGTCTTGCCTTGCTTCCTGGAGACCCTCTTGAGGCGAGATTTGGAGAGAAAGCTTACAGTCTTGAAATAAAGAGAGAATCTCCTTTGTCTCGTTATATCAACTTCATAGGAAAATTTATAAAAGAAGGACCTGGTAGCTCGCTGATCACAGGGAGGAAAATAGTGGATGAAATATTGGATGCTCTTCCTTATTCCATCTTACTCGCTATTTTCTCTGTATCTATCTCCCTTATATTTTCATTTCCCTTGGGCGTTCTCAGCGCATTGAAAGAAAGAAGCATTTTTGAAAGTCTTGTGCTATTTTTATCTGTTATTTTTAACTCTTTTCCTGTCATCAGCCTCGGACCCTTGCTTATTATCATTTTTTCTTTATGGTTAAAAATTTTTCCTGTTTCAGGAGCTGAAGGATTTAAACATTTATTTCTTCCCTCTCTTACTCTTTCCTTACCCTTTTCAGCTTATCTGACAAGAATCATAAGAAAGACTTTAACAGAAGAGCTTAAACAAGGATACATTTTTTCATTGAGAGCAAGAGGAATCAGGGAAAGTTTTATTCTACTTAATCATGCCATAAGGAATTCTTTGTTTCCCATAATCACAACTTTGAATTTGAGGCTGGGAAGCATAATTACAGGAGCTATTTTGACGGAGACTCTTTTTTCCTGGCCTGGCATGGGTAGACTTCTTGTAAGAAGTGTAAATGGAAGAGACTACGGTTTAACTTTTGGAATTATAATAGTTATATCCTTTACATATATATTTTTAACTCTTGTAACTGATATCTCTTATGCCCTTCTTGATCCGAGGGTCGCTTCAGAATATGAAAAATAAATTTTGGAAAACCTCAGGGATTATAATCCTATTTTTTGTTTTCTTTTTTTCCTTTATTCTTCCTTTATTTTACAGGGTTTCTCCTTTTTCAATGAATCTGAAAAAAAGACTTGCTCCCCCTTCTCTTTCAGAACCGTTTGGTAGAGATGAGCTGGGTAGGGATCTCCTTGCAAGGGTCTCTTACGGAGGCAGAATTTCTCTTCTTATTTCCATTATTGTAATTTTTGTTTCCTCATTTTTAGGAAGCATTATTGGAATCTTGTCCGGATGGATTGGTGGCTTTTTTGATGAAATAACCGGAAGAACAGTAGACTTTTTCTTGATATTTCCTGGGATAATACTTGTTTTGTCATTATCTTTACTTATTGGTTCAGGCATTCCAAATTTAATATTAGCTTTGATCATCGCAAATACAGTTGAGATTGTAAGAATAGCAAGATCTCAGACCATAAAGGTTAAAAATATGGACTTTATAAAAGCTTCCTTTCTTATGGGAGCATCATCTTTTAATATCCTGAGAAATCATCTCTTACCTCATGTTCTTCCAGTTATTATAACACATTCTCTCATGGCTTTTTCTTTTGTTATCCTTTCTGAAGCAGGATTGAGTTTTATTGGAATTGGGGTTCCACAACCTCTTCCTTCATGGGGAACAATGATAGCAGAGGGAAGATATCATATTTTTGATGCCATTCACCTTTCCCTGATACCAGGTCTTTTCCTTTTTCTTTCAGTTCTCGCTTTTAACCTGTTAGGGGAATCTATAAAGATATGAATAAAGAGAAAATTCTTATCCATGCTTGCTGTGCTCCTGATGCCCTCGGTTCTTACGAGGCTTTCTCTCAAGAATTTTCTCCCATTTTCTTTTTCTTTAATCCCAATGTCCACCCTTATGAAGAATACAAGAAAAGGCTTGAAGAGATGGTAAAGGTGGGGGAAATTCTTAAAACGGATGTGCTGGAAGGCGACTATAAACCTGAAGAATGGCTCTATAATGTTAGAGCTTTTACCCGAGAAGAGGAAGGGGGAAGGAGATGCAATATCTGTTTTGCCGTGAGGCTTTATAGGACTGCTATAAAAGCCAAAGAAATTGGGATTAAGCAATTTTCCACGACTCTTACCATAAGTCCCAAGAAAAATGTGAAGGTCATCGGAAGAATTGGAAGAGCAATAGGAAGGAAATTAGGAGTGGAATTTATTGAAAAGATATTAAGAAAAAAGAAAGGATTTGAAAAGAGTGTTGTGCTCAGCAAAAAATATGGACTTTACAGACAGAACTATTGCGGATGTTTATTCAGTCTAAAGAAAGGTTAATTCTTTTAACTCATAATGGGTGAGACAATAAGAGAAGTAATAATTCCAGCGATTCCATAGCCGAGCAAACTCTGAAGGAGCCAGACTCCGACCACATTTGAGGGAAGATTAACAAAAATATCCTGAGAAAGATAAGTAGGTAACAAGAAAACAAGCCAACCAAATAGACCAAAATATAACCCTTTTAGAATATTTGTTCCGGGAATTCCTGAAAAAATCAACATAAACGTAAGAGAAAAGAGCAGTCCACTAAAAAGGGATATAAGGAAGAACTGAAGAAGACCTGATTTCTGTCTCCAAAGCGAGGAGTAATTTGGATCAAGATAAATTTTTCTGAAAATAATCCCACTTAATAACCAGTGAAAAATAAAAATACATAAACCAGACAATAAACCAGCTATTAGCCATCGAATCATTTTTTACCTCCTCTCCGTTATTGTATAAAAAATTTCTGAAAAATCAAATTAATTTTATGTCGGATAATATTTATTATGTAAACCAAATAGAAAAAAGGGCTTCCATAAAGATTCTAAAAGGAAGCTTTATTTAGAGATAAAAACTAAATTCCGATTTTTGAAAAATGAAATTAGAGGCTTTCGTTTTTTAATTTTTTTAGAACAGTTTCAATGGTTTCTATAATTTCCTTTTTTGAAACCTCGGGTTTCCTGAAAGTGATTCTAAGGACAAAATTCTCCCCTTTAAATTTATACAAATAATTTTTTGTCCTCTTTTCTTTTCTTAATTTCCTTATGTTCTCTCTGTCAATTAAACCACTGCTTATCTTCTCAATCACTTCCTTCATTCTTTCTTTGCTCTTTAATCTTGCCAACTCCACAAGAACGGATTTTGAGTTTATAGATAATTGCTTACATTTTTCTACAATATCTGAGGGTATTTTTGAAATTGAGATGGATTCAGTTATTGAGCTCCTTGATTTTCCTATTTTCTGCGCAATCTCTTTGTGCGTATAGCCGTAAAGTTCACATAAAAGCTTCAAGCCATAAGATTCTTCAAAAGGGGTCAAATCCTTTCTCTGTAGGTTTTCAATTAACGCTATCTCCAGGGCTTCGTTATCAGATACATCCACCTCTATACAGGGAATCTCTTTAAAACCAGCCTCTACAGCTGCTCTAAACCTTCTCTCACCTGAAATTATTTCATATCTTTGTTCTTTTTTTCTTACAAGAATGGGTTCAAGAACTCCTTTCTCTTTTATTGAATTCACAAGCTCGCTCAACTCTCCAAGATCGCTCCTCGGCTGTAGAGGGTTAGGATCAATAATATTGAGAGGAATTTTCTCTATAGATATAGCTTTCTTATTTTGAGTCGGCATGCCGACACTCCACTCTAACTATTATATATTATTCTCCATAATTTCAAAAATAGTTTGAATTCATCTAAAAATATATTAAGATATATAATCAAACTAAACTCTTAAAGAGGTTTCTATGAAAAAAACTGTTATCTTAGGCACAGGACATTATGTCCCACCAAGAGTGGTGACTAATTTTGATCTTGAAAAAATGATGGATACTTCTGATGAATGGATTAGGGAAAGAACAGGAATAGTGGAAAGAAGATTTGTGGAGCCTGGCACTGCTACTTCAGATCTTGCACTTCAAGCATCTTTGAGAGCGTTGGAGGATGCTAAAATATCCAAAGAAGAGATTGATTTTATTATTTTCGCTACTCTCTCTCCTGATCACCTGTTCCCTGGAGGCGGAGTATTTCTTCAGACTAAACTTGGACTTGAGAAGATCGGTGCCCTTGATATAAGAAACCAGTGCTCCGGCTTTATTTACGGTCTGGCTGTTGCTGATCAGTTTATAAAAAATGGTGTATACAAAAAGATCCTCCTGGTAGGAGCGGAAATCCAATCTGTTCAGCTCAACTTCTCTACCCAGGGAAGAGATATGGCTGTGCTTTTTGGAGATGGTGCTGGAGCTGTAATTCTCGGTGCTGTAGAAGATAATGAAAGGGGAATTATTTCTACTCACCTTCATGCGGATGGTAGATTCGCTAACATACTCTGGATAGAGAAACCTAACATAATGCATTCTCCTTATTTCTATCCTGAAATGATGAATGATCCTGGAATTTACCCGAGTATGCAAGGGAAAGTTGTCTTTAAGTTCGCCTCAGAGAAAATGCCCGAGTGTGTTAGAGAAAATCTTGCAGAGAATAACCTGAGAGTTGAAGATATAGACCTTCTAATTCCGCATCAGGCTAATTACAGAATTACTGAGATGGTGGGAAGAGCTCTTAATTTAACTCCAGAAAAGGTTTTTTCTAATATTCACAAATATGGAAACACCACTGCTGCATCCATACCCATAGCTCTTGATGAAGCGAGAAAAGAGGGAAGATTGAAAGAAGGAAATCTCCTTGTTTTGACTGCTTTCGGCTCTGGATTGACCTGGGGATCAAGTATAATAAAGATGTAAAAGAAGAAAATGGTTTTGGCTGATTCTCATGCTCATCTCCTTGAGGTTATATTTGATAATGATAGAGAAAAAGTTATAGAAAGAGCCAAAAATTCCAATGTAGAATATATCCTTAATTGCATCGATGCTTCAAATACAGAAGAGATGGAAAGGGGATTTGAATTGGCTAAGAAATTCGATAATATATTTCTTTGCGTTGGGCTTCATCCCTTTCAGACACAACAATGGAATGACAAAATAAAAAATTTTATCCTATCTAACTCTAAAAAATTTGTAGCAATAGGAGAAATAGGGCTTGATGTTACCTTTGATGTTCCCATGGAAATACAAAAAATAGCATTCAGAAGCCAGTTGGAACTTGCTAAGGAATTAGAGCTTCCTGTAGTTATTCACTGCAGGCGTTGCTTTAGAGAAGTTCATAAAATAGTGGAAGAAGTGGGGATAACCAGGGGCGTCTTACATACCTTTTCCGGGACAATAAACGAAGCTGAGGAATTTTTGAAAACTGGCTTCTATATTTCATTCTCTGGCGCTCTCACCTACTCTAAGAAAGCAAAGGAAGTGGCAAGAAGGGTGGATCTGGAAAGAATATTATTGGAAACAGATTCACCTTATCTATCCCCCTTACCCTATAAAGGGGCAAGGAATGAACCCTCTTATATTGTAAGAACAGCAGAAGAATTATCTCGTGTAAAAGATTGTCCTCTGGAAGAAGTCGCAACCAATACCACCACCAATTTTATCAATTTGTTCATAAAAAGGAAGAATCAAAATGGAACTTAGCGAGATTTACAAACCCATAGCAAAGGAATTGAAAGAAGTAGAGACTTTGATTCAAGAAATTTCAAATAATTCATCTCTAAAAGAAGAGTTGACAACTATATTCAAGGCGAAAGGAAAAAGAATAAGACCTGCTATTCTTTTACTCATTTCAAAACATTATGGAGTAAAAGGAAAAGAACCTTCGTCAATTGCTGTTGCTATAGAATTACTCCATACAGCAAGTCTTATTCACGACGATGTTATAGATAATGCTTCTCTAAGGAGAGGCAAGCCATCTTTTCACAAATATTGGGGGGCTGATCTTACAGTCCTTCTCGGAGATTTTCTCTATACAAAAGCTGTTCATCTTGTATTGAAAACTGGGAACCCTTTTGTCATAAGAGCTCTTTCTAAATCCGCATCTAAAATGGTTGAAGGCGAGATAGAGGAGATAAAGAAAAGAGGAAAACTCGATATAAAAATGAAAGAATACCTATCAATACTTGAGAAGAAAACAGCTTCTCTTTTCTCCATCTCAGCAGAAATAGGCGGGATTCTCGGAAATGCTCCTAAAGAGGAGTTGAAAGCACTGAAAGATTTTGGGAATTATATCGGCATATCCTTTCAAATTATAGATGATCTCCTTGACATAATTTCTACTGAGGAGGAGTTAGGAAAGCCCACTCTGTCCGATTTGAGAGAGAGAAAAGCTACTATACCCTATATATATTTGTTAAGGAAAAATAAAGACAACATAAAAGAGAAAATAAAATGGGTGTTTGAAGATGGAGATTTTATAAGGGTGAAAAAAGAAGAGATAATAGAGCTTGTTTTAAACAACGGAGCCAAAGATTTTACTTTGAGGAAAGCGAAATATTTCACAAAAAAAGCAAAAGAATCTTTAAAAATGCTTAAACCTTCGACTTTTGTCCATTCCTTAGAACAGCTTGCAAATTATATGGTTTTGAGGAGGTGGTAAGTGAGGGAAGAAAAGATAAAAGTGATACTCAAAAAAGGAGACATCACTACCTTTGAGGGGGATGCGATTGTTAATGCTGCAAATAATGAGTTGTGGATGGGAGGCGGCGTTGCTGGAGCTATAAAAAGAGCTGGTGGTGTAGAAATTGAAAGAGAGGCTATATCAAAAGGTCCTATAAAGATTGGAAAAGCTATTTCCACTGGTGCTGGCAAATTAAAGGCGAAATTTGTCATTCATGCAGCAGTAATGGGAAGGGATTTAATCACATCAGGAGAATATATAAAAAATGCATCTATTAATGCCCTTAAGGAAGCTGAGAGGCTTGGCTTAAGCTCTATTGCATTTCCAGCTCTTGGAACTGGTGTAGGCGGATTTCCCGTAGAGGAGTGTGCTAAAATAATGAAAGAAAGTATTGAACAGACCGAAGAGACACTCTCATCCTTAAAAGAAGTAAATTTTTATCTTTTTGACGATAAAACTTTTGATATATTCCATAAGGTTTTTGAAGGAGAATGAGCGAGGTTGAAAAAGAGGTTAAATTAAGAATTAATTCCATAAGAGTCTTTGCATGGAAGCTCAGAAACTCGGGTTATAAACTCCTAAAAAGGAGGTTTTTTGAGGACAATTTTTTATTCGATTTCGAAAGCAAACCCTTATTGAAAAAAGGATGTATTCTAAGATTGAGAATTATAAAAGGAACTGGAGTTCTAACATTCAAAGAACCCTCTCCTCTCCCTTCTTTTGCAAAAGTAAGAAAAGAGACAGAAACTATTGTGGAAAACCCTTCTACATTATTCAAGATTTTAAAAAAAATGGGTTTGATTGTGATATTCAGATATCAAAAGTTCAGGAGAATTTACAGGAAAGGGAATCTGATACTTTCTTTAGATGAAACCCCTATTGGAAATTTTATTGAACTGGAAGGCTCGGAAGAAGAAATTATTCGTGAAGCAAAAAAGCTTGGTTTTTCAACTAATAAATTCATTAAAAAAAGCTATATGGAACTTTTTCACAAAAAAATGAAAGGCAACATGGTTTTTAAAAAAAGCAGATCAGTGGATGACATGTGAAACTTCTTCTTTCTCCTCTACCAAGCTTACTCCAATTTTTCCCTTCTCAAGCTCCTCTACGGCTATTTTTAAAGGATGCTTTTCTCTGGTAAGAACCAAGGGCTTACAACCTCTCAAAAGCTCCTTGGCTCTTTTGGATACCACAAGCACTCTGCGGAATTTGCTATTTACTCCATTATATTCTTTCACTTCCGCTCCTCCTAATCTTAATTTTAGCAAAAACTCGAAAAAGGTCAACCCCTTTGCTTTCCATTATTTATTAAAAAGCTAAAAGATTGTCTTGAGATCAGAAATTGCTTTATGAAAAATTTTATGTTAGAATTTTTAAATGTTAAAAACTGCCATTGAGATTAATTCGGTAACTAAAAGGTTTGCAACTACCATAGCAGTATCCGAACTTTCTCTTTCCGTTCCTTCTGGCTCGATTTACGGGATTTTAGGCCCTAACGGAGCTGGAAAAACCACCACCATCCGTATGATCATGAATATTTTTGCTCCTGACGAAGGAGAGATAAAAGTGTTTGCGCAGAAAATGACAGAGGAGACAAAAAATATAATAGGTTATCTTCCAGAAGAAAGAGGACTTTATCCCAAGATGAAGGTTCTGGAACTCCTTGTCTATTTTGGGCAACTAAAAGGGATGGCGAGAAGGGATGCGGAAGATAAAGGAATAAACTTGCTAAAAAGAGTTGAGCTCCTGGAATGGAAAGATAGAAAAATAGAAGAACTCTCAAAAGGGATGCAACAAAAAGTTCAGTTTATAGCTACCATCGTGCATGACCCTCAAATAATAATACTAGATGAACCCTTCACAGGCTTAGACCCTCTCAATACAGAGATTTTGAAAGAGCTGATGATGGAACTTAATAGAGATGGAAAAACTATTCTCTTCTCTACACATTTGATGGAACATGCTGAAAAACTTTGCGATTATGTCGCTTTAATAAATAAGGGGAAAAAGGTTCTTGACGGAAGGCTCTCTAATATAAAAAGAGATTTTGGGAGAAATATACTTTCCCTTGAAGTCGAAGGTGATGCTTCTTTCCTTTTAAATCTACCTTCTGTAGTGGATTGGTATCAATTTGGAAACAAAATTGAGCTGGAAATTAAAGACGGAGATAACCCTCACGATATATTGAGGATGGCAATGGAAAAAGCAAACCTGAAGAAATTTGAAATATCCCAAGCTTCTTTGAATCATATATTCATAAAAGTAGTAAAGGAAAGCTGATATGAACAAGTTGTTAATTATATTACAAAAAGAATATTTAAGATTGGTAAGAAGAAGAGGATTTATAATCAGCACAATTCTCTCCCCTCTAATAATGGCTGGTTTTATATTTCTTCCAAATCAGATTGCGAAACTTTCGGAAGAAAAACAAAAGATAATAGAAGTTCTCGATGAATCAGGTCTAATTTTTGAAAGGTTAAATGAGTCATTGGATAGAGTTTTCCCTTCAGGAGAAAGAGTATATATAGTTAAAAGAGCTATCAATGCAGATAAAAATAACCTTATTGAAAAAATAGAGAGAGACAAAATATACGCTTTTTTGGTGATTCCTGAGGATATCTTAAATTCAAGGTTGTTCGAAATATACTTAAAAAATGTTGCTGATTTTAAAACTATATCAGAGCTCGAAGATAAACTCTCAGATTCCATATCCAGCTTTGTTCTTCTTTCAAAAGGGATCAACCCAGAGATAGTGCATGAAGCTACAAAAAAAGTGAATGCCATTCCAGTAAAAGTGGTAAAAGGAAAAGAGAAGAGAACAGGAATAATGGGAGAATTTCTTTTTTCCATTTTTATAGTAAGCCTTCTTTTTGGAATCATCCTTGGATATGGTCAGGTCATAATGAATGGTGTGCTTGAGGAAAAGAATAACAGGATAATAGAGATCATGCTTTCCTCTGTGGACTCCTTTAAACTGATGGCTGGAAAAATTCTTGGGATTGGTTCTGCAGGGCTTACTCAGGTTCTCATATGGTCATTTTTTGCCGTGTATCTTCTGAGTTCAAATTTCGGTATGGTTGGAGAAGTAAAGATCGGGATAGAGAAGAGTGTATTTATATTTTTTGTGATATTCTTCATTCTTGGGTATCTTATGTATGCATCTTTTTTTGCTGCAGTAGGAGCAATAGCAGGTAATATTCAAGAAGCACAACAGATGATGACCCCTATCACCTACATTATACTAATTCCTTTTATCATAGGAGTGGGTTTCTCCTCTTCTCCCAATTCTACTCCTATGGTTCTATTATCTCTCTTCCCATTTTTTACCCCAATTTTAATGGTAACGAGAATCACTTATGTTATGCCCCCTTTCTGGCAGATTAGTCTCTCTATTTTTCTCCTTGTAGTGACATTAATAGTAACCATCTATTTTACATCAAAAATTTTCAGTACAGGGATTCTCCTTTACGGTAAAAGACCAACTTTCAAAGAAATATTAAGATGGTTAAAGTACTGAAAGAGTTTGGGCCCCGAAGGGAAAAATTGTTCTTTCGTCTTTTATTCTTCCTTTTATTTCTATAATTCTTTTCAATTCATCGGAAAGGAAAAAATCTTTAAGTAGATGTATTTTTTCTGATTCTACACCCCTGATTATTATCAAAGAGTAAATATTTTTTAATTCATTGCTATCGAGGATTATCTTGAGTTTCAATTTATCCTTAATTTTGAGATATGTTGTTTTATCGGTCAAAGTATAAGCAGATTTTTCAGAAGATGCTATAAGAGCTTGACCCATGCCTATTCCAAGTTCCATATACCATTTCTGCCCTTTTGGGATCAAATCCGCAGATTTCCATATTCCAAGTTCTTGAAAATGAGTTCCTGAATAGTCTCCCCGTGACACAAAGAGAGCTTTTTTTTCGTATATTTTTTTGAAAGCTCCCATCATAGTGGTTTCATTACCTGCTCTTGCTGGATCATCACGCGGACCTACCAGAATGAAATAATTATAAGCAAAAGGTAAACGGAATATCCCAAATCCTTCCTTCATAAATTTCTCCTCTTCTTCAGGTAAATGAGAAATTATCGCATCCACTTTTTTAAGTCTTCCCAGAGTGAGAGCCTGACCAGAACCTACAGGGATTACTGTTAAATTAATTCCGTATCTTTTCTTAAAAAATTTTATGAATTCATCCACAAGTCCAAAATCATAGAGGGATGTGGTTGAAGCAACAATTATTTCCTTTTTTGGAGAAAGAGAACATGATAAAGAAAAAATAATAAATATTAATACAGAAAAATTAAACATATCTCTTTTGCTTTCCTTCATTTAAATTCAGATTTATTAAGTGAAAAACTAAATCAAAAATACCTATATTTTTACTATTTCATTTTGAGTGGGTCCTGTTACAACAACCTCGTTCTCTTTGCTTATAAAGACATTGGTCTCAGAACGAATTCCAAAATCTTCAAAATATATACCTGGCTCGATGGAGAATAGTATTCCTGGAAGGAGTCTCCTCTCATCCTTTGTCTCAAGATTGTCCATATTTACACCATTTCCATGAACCTCTCTGCCTATGGAATGTCCTGTTCTATGAATGAAATAATTTTCATATCCCATTTCCTTAATGTAACCTCTTGCCACATCATCCACTTCCCAGCCAAATAAATCTTTTCCTTCCCCAAGTCTTTTACCAATAAACTCCACTGCTCTGTCTCTTGCAGTTTTGACAATATCAAATATTTTAATGTATTTTTCTGGAATCTCACTTCCTGTATATCCCATCCAAGTTATATCAAAATAAATAGAATTATCTTTGTTCTCTCTTCCCCATATATCAAGAAGCACAAGATTCCCTTCCTTTATTCTTGAGGAAAAGTCTTTTGTCGGCTCATAATGAGGGTTACCTGCATTTTCATTTACTGCTACTATGGGATTCATCCCGTCTGATGTGATATTTTCTTGCTCAAATAATTGTAAAATGAATTGTTGGATATCAAATTCAGTAAATTCCTCTTTTCTTCTTAACCTATCTCTTATCTCCTTAAAGCTTCTTTCCATAATGGAGTGGATTTTAACCCCTGCTCTTCTATGAGAGGCGAGACTTTCTTCATCCAGAACTGCTTCAAAAATCTGAATCAAATCAGCAGAAGATACAACTTCAATTCCGAAACTTCTCAAAAGTTCCACTGTTCCAGCATCCACAGTTGAAATATAAGGAATGGCGTTCATAGGCGAATACTGAATAGCTACTTTTTTTGTCCCTTCAAGGATCTTTCTAAGCAACTCAATTCTTTCCTGCCATCTTAGATAGATAAATTTCTCCCCTGGAAGGGAGTCCAGCTTTTCCTTTTCAATATTGTGAACCAGCTTCTTAGGATTTCCCTCAGATGGAACAAGATAATACCATCTTCTTGTTGAGAGTTTGTGAGGATCAAGTCTTAAAACCCTATAAGCTATGGGATCTCTTCCATGAAAATCGCAAAATAACCAACCATCAAGACCAAATTCCTTTAATTTTTTCTGGATTTCCTCAATTATCATCATTCCTCCTCCAAAATTTTATATTTGTCCTTCGCCATATTAAAGAATATTTTGCAAGAAACTCAATAATAAATAACCACAGTGAAAAAACCTGAGTTATCTTCGAAAAAGTCATCGTTAATTCCAAGATACAGTCTTCCTGAAGCTGGCATTCTAAACTCTCTCTTCTGATTACCAATATAAAATGCACCTGTGTTTCCAATCCTTCCTATGAGAGCCCCTGTGCTTTCTCCTGGTATTGGTTTGTTGTCGTTCCAAACTTTTTTTGCTTCTCCTTCTGGTCCGACTTTTCTGAGAGAAGCTCCAGGACCTACCCTGATGTTACCCTTCACCTCAAAAAATAATGTGTCTCCTTCTTTTACATCTATTAAGGTATCAAGCCATGGCACATTAGAAAAGACTGTAACCGCCTTCTGTCTTTTCCCTCTTTTCATTTCTTCTATGTATCTATCCTCATCAGAAACTCTTAGTTGATACTCCTCCTCACCAAATTCTACTCTTAAAACCTCTACCTTAGGTATTCTCAATGTATGAGCTCTTCCTCTATCCTGCACATCAAAATAAAATATCCCATTCGAATAACCCACAAGTTCCCCATAATAGTATTGCCCGTTTCTTAAAACAATTCTATCTGCGATGGAAATTCCAAGAGAAATGGAAATTAAAAAAGTGAAAATTAAAATTCTTCTGAACAATTGAACCTCCTATTTAATTTCATCGATATTTTCTTTTATTTTTAAAAATCCATTAACAATGTCATCCATATCCTGCTTCTTTCCAAGCAAAACCCTTTGATTGAGCCAGATAGCTTCTTCATAACATGCTTTTTCTGTGACAGGCAGGAAAATATTTTCGTAGTTTAATTTAATGCCGAGAGCCTTAAATAATTTTTTTGCGTCCTCCCCCTTAAATAAAGGTTGTTTGTAAAGAGGGAGAGAGTATCCGGAATAAACAGGAATACCTTCTGCATTCAAGGCTTTTATTATTTTTTCCTTCCCAATCCCATTAAAATATTTTTTATCGTATCTAATTACAAAAAGATGGTAAGAATGGACATTTGCTCTTTTATCCCTGACAAGAGGTTTTAAACCCTCTATTTCTGAAATTCTTTTAGATAGATATAATGCATTACTCTCCCTCTTCTTTCTCATTCTTTCATATCTTCCCAATTGAGCGATTAAAATAGCTGATTGAAACTCAGTAATCCTGAAATTAGAACCCAAGAGATAATGTTCATACCAAACTTTTTCAGGAATTCTTCCACAATTTATATATGAAGAAATCTTCGCTGCGAGTTCTTTCCTGTTAGTTAACACAATTCCTCCTTCTCCAGAAGTAATATTTTTTGATGACTGAAAACTGAATACTCCACAATCTCCTATGGTTCCAACTTTCTTGCCTTTCCACTCAGCGCCCCAGGCTTGCGCAGAGTCTTCCAGAAGAAACAATTCTTTTTCCTTTGCGATCTCTTTAAGGGAGGACATATCAGCTGGATGCCCTGCAAAATGCACAGGTATTACACCCCTTGTTTTTTCTGTAATTTTTTCTTGGACAGATTGAAGTGAAATGGTGTAAATATCAGGATCTATATCAGCAAAAACAGGAACAGCTCCAGTTTCAAGTACTACGGAAGCAGAAGCCACAAATGTATAAGCTGGAACAATAACCTCATCGCCAGGTTTTATGTCGAGCGCCCTCAAACATGCGTATAAACCTGTTGTTCCTGAGGAAACAGCAAATGCAAATTTTGCACAATGATATTTTTTGAATAATTCTTCGAATTCTCTTGTTTTTTTTCCGTGTAAACTTCCCCACTTTCCTGAATGGAGAACATCAAGTAAAAGCTTTTCCTCCCTTTTATTCCATACAGGCCATGATGGAAAATCTCTTGTTCTTATCGGCTTTCCGCCATTTATAGCGAGCTTCATCTATTCGAGCCATTCTCCTTCGCAGATAATCTCGCATGGACCTGTAAGAAAGACCCCTTCTTCTAGCCATTCAACAAATTGCTCACCGGATCTCGTTTTTACTTTTACCTTTTTTTCCACAAGTCCTTTAACCATTGCTGAAAGGGCGGATGCGCATGAGCCTGAGCCTGATGAGTAGCTTTCTCCAACTCCTCTCTCCCAGAAAAGAACTTCCAATTCGTTCTTATTTAGAACTCTTACAAATTCAACATTTGCTTTTCTCGTGAAAAATGGATGGGATTCAATTTCCTTCCCTATTTGTTGCCATTCCACTGTGGAAGGAAATTTGTTAAAAAAAATAGCACAATGAGGATTGCCAAGGGAGATGCATGTCACCTGATATGTTCTCTGTCCAATGGTCAGGGGATAATCCACAATTCTTTCGTATTGATTCCCATCGTTAAAATGAACATCATCCGAAGAGAAGGATGGTATTCCCATGTAAACTCTTAGTTGAAAGCTATTCTTGCTTCTTTCTATCAATTCACACTTTCTCTCTCCAGCAAAAGTTAAAAATTTGATAACATTATCCTTAACCATCTCTTTGAAATATAGAAAAGCTGAAGCGCATTTCAATCCATTTCCAGAAACTTCTGCCTCAGAGCCATCGGAATTAAATATTCGAAATTTTACAACATTTTTCATCGCATCAAGATTCGAAATTATAACAAGTCCATTAGCTCCTATGCCAAAACGCCTATCGCAGATTTTCTGAGATATAGAAGGAAAATCAAAATCTTCAGGATCTTCAAAATAAGAAACTATAAAATCGTTGCCAGAAGCGTGCGCTTTTAAAAATCTCATGGCAATCTCAAAGAAATAAAAAATTCGTCGCCCTCTCTCCATACAAGAAACATAACACTTTCTCCTGATCTCAACCTGGATAATATCCTTGCAAGATCATTCGTGTTGTAAACCCGCATCCTATTAACCTCCAGAATCATATCCCCTCTTCGCAGTCCAGCTTCCTCAGCTACGCTTCCTCTTCTTACCCTCGTTATCACCACTCCTGCTCTGGGATAACCATATTCCTTGGCTTCTCTCTGGGTTAATGTGTCCACTTCAATACCCAGATTCTCTTCGCTGCTCTCGCTTCCTCTATATCTTGGAGTGCTCTCCTCCTCTTCTAACTCTCCCACTACCACTGGAATGGTTATTTCCTTCCCCTCTCTTATGACTTTTAAATTCACCTTTTTACCAGGTGAAGTCTGTCCAATTAAAGCCCTTAGCTGGGAATGATTCTCTATTTTTTGACCATCAAACTCTATTATGACATCGTATTGCTTTAGTCCAGCTTTATCAGCAGGTTTTCCTTTTTCAACCGAGTGTACAATCGCACCTTTCAAATTTTGAAGTTTAAGAACCTCTGCCACTTCATCAGTAACTGAGCCCACAGAAACACCGAGAAAACCCCTGATCACTCTTCCGTTTTTCTTCAATTGTTCCATTACAAATTTTGCCATGTTGGATGGAACTGCAAAGCCAATACCGATATTTCCTCCAGTGGGAGACAAAATTGCAGAAGCCATTCCTATAACTTCACCTCTTATGTTTACCAAAGGTCCTCCGCTATTTCCTCTGTTTATAGCAGCATCTGTTTGAATAAAATCTTCATAGTCTGCGAGTCCTAACTGTCTTCCTTTTGCTGATACTATACCAGCGCTAACGGTCACATCTCCTCTAAGAATATCCCCCATAGGATTTCCAATGGCAATGACCCATTCGCCTACCTCCACCTTGGATGAGTCTCCCAAAACTAAATAAGGAAGATTATTTTCATTAACTTTTAATAAAGCGACATCAGATTTCTTATCTGCTCCTACTATCTTAGCTTTGTATTTTTTCCCATCCACTGTGTTAATAGAGACAGAAATAGCTTTATCTATCACATGGTGATTGGTCAGGACATATCCGTCCGAGCTTATTATAAAACCCGAGCCTATTCCAGTAGTTCTCCTTCTTCTTTCTTCAGGAAAGCCAAAGAACCTTCTGAAAAAATCATCGTCTTCAAAAAAGTCAAAAAAACCTTCCCTGACCTCTATAGTGCTCACCACTCTTACAACCGCGGGTTTTACTTTTTTAACTATATCTACAAAGGAAAGAAACCTCTGAGGAGAAGGATTTCCCCGAATTTGCTGAGTATCATTTGTGTTATTTTGAGAAATACTTGTAGCTGAATAATTTACTGAATTGGGTTTTCCAGAAAGGAAAAGGAAAATAGAAAGGGTGGCAAGCAATAGAGTTACTCCCCATGATATGGAAAGAATTGTGCGAAATCTCATGAGTTAGCCTCCTTTAGCTTTAAAAATATCACAATATAATTGTAAATGCAAGTTCATTTTCTCTTATATTATAAGACTTTCGAAGGATTAAATGGGTTCCCATATAAATTTTTAAAACTTTTTCTCCACAAGTTAGAGCCCCTAATTTTTCAACCTTTTTATATGGATTTTTGAGAATCACCCTAACTACTTGACAGCAGAAAATAATAAAGATATCATAAATTTTTGAGGTGTGTTATGAAAAAAGCATGCTTTCTTACTCTAATTCAAATGCTTCTTGCTCTTTCCATCTTCTCCCAGACCACTGTTCAAGAGGATGCATACAATTTGTACATAAGGGCAATTAAAGAGCAAAGCCTTGACGCTAAAATTCAACTTTTTGAAGAGTATCTTGCGAAATACGGTAAGATCGGACTTGACTATGACAAATACGTTTACGCTAACCTTGCTCTTTCATACAATCAAAAGAAGGATTACGAAAAAACAGTGGATTTTGGGGAGAAAGCCATAAGTGCTCAGGACATCGATAATCTCACAAAGATCCAGCTCTATCTAACGATTTCAGGAGCTTACAATGAGTTAAATAGAAACCTGGAAAAAGCTCATAACTATGCTAAGATAGCAGAAGAATTGATTACTACTCAGAAAGAAAGCGGATCCACAGTTCTTACTCAACAGCAGTGGACACAACTACTCGCCAGCGTCAATTTCCTCAGTGGCTCTATACACGTCAAAAAAGGCGAACTTAAAGAAGGAATAGATAAGTGGGTGGATGCATACAAAGTTCTAAAGTCTCCTCAGATTCTCAGACAGTTTAAAGTAAATGGAATTGCTCAGTATAATCAGAAAAAATACTCAAATGCAGAGATTTTCTTTAAGAGTCATTTTGAGCTCAGCGGAGATCCTGACTCTGCTTATTGGCTTGGGAAAACCTGTTTCTTTCTCGACAAATTGGATGAAGCTGAAAAATATTTCTTACTTGCCTACGATAAAAGAAAAAATTCAGAGATCGCTTTAAATCTTGGAATTATCACTAATAAGAAGAAAAAAGTGGACGAAGCGATCAAATACTTCGCAGAAGCTGTGGTTTTAAATAGCCACAGTAAGTTCTCTGCTGATGCAAAAAAATATCTGGAAAAGCTTTACCAAGAAAAGTATGGAAATATTGAAGGAATTGACAGACTTCTCACAGATGCAAGAAAAAGATTAGGCTTATCTTAAGAGAAAAAAGTTTCAATAATTTAACTTAAAATAAATTTAAATCTCTTCATGAGAAGGGAAGAAGCGGAAAAAAGGATAAAGGAGTTAAGGGAGGAGATAAGATATCACGAAAGAAAATATTATGTAGAAAACTCTCCTGTGATCTCAGACTACCAATTTGACATACTCCTTAAGGAATTGGAGAAACTTGAGAGTCTATTTCCAGATTTAATTACCCCTGATTCTCCCACACAAAGGGTGGGAGGAGAACCTGCGGAAGGCTTCCCTACTGTCGTCCATGAGAAACCTATGCTTAGCCTTGATAATACTTACACATATGAAGAAATAAAAGAGTTTAAAAAAAGAATTGAAAAATTGGCTCCAGGAGAAAAAATAGACTATGTAGCTGAACTGAAAATAGATGGATTGAGCATGTCCATAATTTATGAAAATGGAATACTTGCTCCAGGAGAAAAAATAGACTATGTAGCTGAACTGAAAATAGATGGATTGAGCATGTCCATAATTTATGAAAATGGAATACTTGTTCGAGGAGTCACTAGAGGAGACGGAGTAAGAGGTGAAGATGTTACCCACAATGTCAGAACTATCAGGAGTATTCCGTTAAAGATAAATGAGAAGAAAAAGGTAGAGGTTAGAGGAGAAATTTACCTTCCTTTTTCTTCTTTCAGAAAATTAAATGAGGAGAGATTAGAGAAAGGGGAATCCTTCTTTGCAAATCCAAGGAATGCTGCAGCAGGTTCTATGAGAACCCTTGATCCGAAAGAGGTTGCAGGAAGGGGGCTTGATTCTTTTATATATTACATTCTTATAGAGGGCGAGGAGCCCCTCGAAACTCATTGGGACAACCTTCTTCTTCTGAATAAGCTCGGGTTTAAAACCAATCCTCATACAAGATTTTGTAAGAATATAGAAGAAGTAATAGAGTTCTGTGAGGAATGGAAAGAAAAGAAGGAGAAGCTGGAGTATGAAATTGATGGTGTGGTTATAAAAGTGAATTCTGTAAAACTTCAAAAATTTCTTGGAGCCACTTCCAAATTCCCAAGATGGGCAATTGCATACAAATATCCACCAAAACAGGCTGTAACCAAGTTAAAGGACATTGTAGTTCAGGTGGGAAGAACTGGTGCTCTTACTCCTGTGGCTATTTTTGACCCTGTGGAACTCTCAGGCTCTACAGTTTCGAGAGCCACTCTTCATAATGAAGAGGAGGTTGCCAGAAAGGATATAAGAATTGGAGATTACATTATAGTAGAGAAAGCTGGAGAAGTTATTCCTTATGTAGTGGGATCTATTAAGGAAAGAAGAAGCGGAGAGGAAAAGATTTTCAAAATGCCTAAGTTTTGTCCCCAGTGCGGTTCAGAGGTGTTCAAACCAGAAGACGAGGTTATATCTCGATGTTTGAATGCTTCTTGTCTTGGAAAAATCAAAGAATCAATTCTTCACTTTGCCTCGAGAAAGGCAATGAACATAGAAGGCCTCGGAAATGCACTCGTTGACCAGCTCGTGGATAAAAAGATTGTAAAGAGCATCTCGGATCTCTATCATCTTAAATATGAAGACTTGGTAAATCTTGAGAGAATGGGACCCAAAAGCTCTAAGAATCTTTTAGAACAGATTGAGAACAGCAAGCAAAACGATTTTTCCAGAGTAATATATGGTCTTGGAATAAGATATGTAGGTGAACACATTGCAGATATTCTCGCAGAAAATTTTAAATCCATTGATGATTTAGCTCGTGCAAAAAAAGAAGATCTTATTAAAATCAGAGAGATAGGAGAGAAAGTAGCAGAATCCATTGAGATGTTTTTTAAACAGAAAGAGAACCTTGAACTTATAAATAAGTTAAAAGAAGCAGGAGTGAATTTCAAATCTAAAGAGATAAAGCCCTTAAAAAATATCCTTCAAGGCAAAACATTTGTAATAACCGGAGCTCTTTCAAAGTTCACCAGGAATGAAGCTGAAAAATTAATTCAAAATCTGGGTGGAAGGGTCTCTTCCTCTGTAAGTTCAAAGACGGATTACTTAATAGTTGGCTCTGAGCCAGGTTCAAAATTAGAAAGAGCAAGAGCGCTTGGAGTAACAACCATATCAGAGGAAGAGTTCCTGAAAATGATAGGAGAAAATTAAAAGCTTTATGGGAAACCTTAAGGATTTACCTTAAAAGTGAAATTTTTGCGAGTTCCATAAAAGGATATGGTAGAATTCCAAGAAAAAGAAGGATAATTATTGAGAAGGTTAAAGCAAGAGAAACCATTGCATCTGGTTGATAATTAACCTCCTCAGAAGGTTCTTTCATAAAGATTGCTTGACCCAATCTAAAATAGTAAAAAAGGGAGATAGCTGAGTTAAGAACACCTGCTACAGCTAAATAAAAATACCCTTCTTTTATGGCTGAAGAAAAAATAAGATATTTTGCGATAAATCCTCCAGTAGGAGGGATTCCTATTAAGGACATCAGTATAATGACTATACCACCAGAAAGAAGCAGGGATCTTTTTGCAAGACCATTGAAGTCATCTATATCTTCTCCCCATATGTTTCCTCTTTTTAAGAAAAGAATTAATCCGAAGGCTGAAATATTCATAAATATATAGGAAAGAGAGTAAAAGAGCACTCCCCAGAACCCGAAATCTCCACCTGAGGCGAACCCAATGAGTATGTATCCTGCATGGGCTATGGAAGAGTATGCTAACATTCTCTTAAGAGATTTCTGGGTTAATGCAGCTATATTTCCATATGTCATGGTGAAAAATGCTACCCAGGCGATCACCCCTTTCCACCTGCTCTCTAAAAATGGAAATGCTTCGAGAAGCAATCTCATAAATATAGCAATAGATGCCACTTTAGGTCCTGCAGAAAGAAAAGCTGTAACAGGAACTGGCGCTCCTTCATAAACATCTGGCGTCCACATATGAAAGGGAACCGCCGAAATTTTGAAAAAAAGAGCACACATTATGAGAAGAAGAGCAAGAGTAGCCAGAGGTGAATCCGAAAAGTTTCTTAATGTATTGGCTATTGAGGTTAGAGATGTGGAAGAGGTTAAACCGAATGCAAAGGAAAAACCAAATACAAATATCCCTGTAGAAACAGTTCCAATAATGAAATATTTAATACCTGCTTCATTAGACCTTTTATCCTTTTTGAGATAGCCTGAAAGAAGATATGAGGAAATTGCCATAATCTCATAACTCAAAAATATGGATATAAGATCTGAGGCGGAGACCATAAACATCATACCTATTGTTGAGAGGATTATGAAAAAGTAATATTCTGTCAGATATCCTCCCTCTATTTCCAGAAATCTTTCCGAAAGAAGGATGACGAGAAAAGATGAGAGTATGCATAATGCTTTGAAAAATATTGAAAAGTTATCCACCTTCAGGGCATTGAAGAAGAGAGAATCAGAATGAGGTTGGATAAAGATAAGAACAAAGGCTACCGTGAGTGAAAAAAGGGAAAGGAGAGGAATTACTCTCTTTCTTTTTAGGAAGGGATCAGCTATCAGAAAAGCAATTAAAACAAAAGAAAGAAAAAGCTCAGAAGATATCGAGGCTAAATCATTTATCATGCTTTGCATCTTCAGCTCCTGTGATTATTTTGAAAGGTAGATTAGCCGGTGATTTCAAAGCCTCAGGATTGACTCTTTCGACTATTTTATAAATTGATTTTTCCATAACTTTAAAATAAGGTCTCGGATAAATTCCTATCCAGAAAGCAAGCAAAATTAGAGGAACGAACTGAAGGAATTCCCTCAAATTCAGATCTTCCATCTTTTCGTTTGCTGGATTTTTAATAGTTCCGAGCATAACCCTTTGATAAAGCCATAGCATATATGCAGCTCCCAAAATAATTCCTGTGGCTGCGAGGGCAGCCCATTCCCACTTCACCTGAAAAGTTCCCACAAGTATAGGAAGCTCTCCCATAAAACCGTTTAGACCAGGAAGACCAATGGAAGAAAACATCATAATGGCAAAAACAGCAGAATAAATAGGCATAACCTTTGCAAGACCTTCATATTCTGAGATAAGTCTGGTATGTCTCCGGTCATAGACTATTCCTACAATCATAAAGAGTGCTCCTGTGCTAATTCCATGATTTATCATCTGAAGAACAGACCCATGAAGGGCTACAGGTGTCATGGCAAACATTCCCAGCATAACAAATCCCATATGACTGACTGAAGAGTATGCAACGAGCCTCTTCCAGTCCTTTTGCATAAGAGAGACAAGAGCACCGTAAATTATGGCAATTATAGCAAGAAGAACCATCAAGGGAACAAATCGTTTTGAAGCATCGGGAAGGATGGGAAGGGAGAATCTTATAAATCCATATGTTCCCATTTTAAGAAGGATTCCGGCAAGGAGAACAGATCCAGCTGTAGGAGCCTCTGTATGAGCATCAGGAAGCCATGTATGGAATGGAAACATGGGAACTTTTATGGCAAAGCCGAAGAAAAAGGCTAGAAAAATCCAAAATTGAGCTCTAGGGTCAAAATTGTATCCCATCATTTTCACTGCATCAAAAGTATATTCTCCTGTTTCAGCACCATGAATAAAATATAGAGCAAGAATTCCCAGGAGCATAAGAACTGAGCCGAAAAGAGTATAAAGGAAAAATTTAATGGCTGCATAAAGTTTGTTGTATGTCCCCCAAATCCCAATTAAAAAATACATAGGAACAAGAACTATCTCCCAGAAAACATAAAAAAGAATAAAATCGAGGGAGACAAAAACCCCTATCATCCCAATTTCGAGGAGTAAAAGGAGAATATAAAACTCTTTCAATCTTTCCTTTATACCACCCCACGAACAGAGAACGGATATAAAAGAAAGAAGAGTGGTAAGGAGAACGAGAAGAAGGCTAATACCATCTATCCCCATGAAATAGTTTATACCCACAGAAGGAACCCAGCTTACTTTTTCGATAAATTGGAAACCGCTAAAGGAAGTGTCAAAATAGAAAACAAGAAGAAGAGAAATTAAAAAATTAATTGCAGATACAATATTAGCTGTCAATTTTATGAATTGTTCCTTCTCCTTGTTAGTGAAAAGAAGGATGAGAATTCCTATAGCTGGAAAAAATGTCACTATTGTTAAAAGAGGAAGTTTTGCTATTTCCATTTTTACACTCCATCAAAAAATTCGGAAAAAGGGGTTTTTAGCAAGAGAAACAGTAGCTTCACAGTATAAAACCTGTTCCTCTTGCAAAAAGTCAAATAGATTAAATAATACCTTCATCTTCTTCTCTAAATAAAAAGAATTATGGAAATTATTAAAAACATTCCAATAATTATGGCAAGAAGGTAGTTCTGTATGAGTCCTGTCTGAACTTTTCTGAAGATCACGCTTCCCTTTCCAAAGCTATCCGCCATTCCATTCAGAGCGCCGTCTATGAATCTCTGGTCAAAAAGCACAGATAGCGAAGCAGTTCCTCTTGTGGTATCAGCTGTTCCGTTTACAATTCCATCAATCACAGATAGATCATATTTTGACAGGAACTCCCCTAAGTTTAATGTTCCTTTTACAAATGTGGCACCATAAATCTCATCCACATAATATTTTCTGTAAAGAAGAGTGTAAAGGGCTTTGAATCTCTCAGTGAGTCTTTCAGGAAGCTCGGGCTTCTTTATATAAAATAACCAGGCTATGTATATCCCTATCCCAGCTGATACCACTGATATAAACATCAAAATATACTCCGTGGAATGAGATATATGATGCACCTCCTCCTCTATCACTGAGGATAAAAACCTCTTGAACCAGTTCCCACCTCCCATAGCCTCAGATAACCCTATATACCCCCCTACCACCGATAATACCGCAAGAATTACCAGGGGCACTGTCATAACCTTGGGAGATTCATGTATGTGATGCTTTACCCCTTCCTCCATCCTCTCCTTCCCATAAAAAACCATAAATATCAGCCTGAACATGTAAAATGCTGTCATGCCAGCTGTCACTACCCCTATAGCCCATAACCACCTCCTCCCTGATAAATATGTGTAGAGTAAAACCTCATCCTTGGAGAAAAAACCAGATAAACCTGGCACCCCTGAAATCGCTAACGCTCCTATCAAAAATACCGGAAATGTCACCGGTAAATACCTCCTCAACCCCCCCATCCTCCTTATGTCCATCTCATCTGATAAAGCATGAATCACTGAGCCAGCACTCAAAAATAATAACGCCTTGAAAAAGGCATGCGTGACAAGATGAAACATCCCCGCTGAATAACCCCCACTCCCACAACCCAGCATCATATAACCTATCTGAGATATCGTGGAATACGCAAGAATCCTCTTTATGTCATTCTGAACAAGCCCCATAGAAGCAGCATATATAGCTGTCAACCCACCTACTACAGCCACTAAACCTGAGGCTATCTCAGACATCGAATAAAGTAGATTCATCCTCGATACCATGTATACACCAGCTGTAACCATCGTAGCAGCATGAATTAACGCAGATACAGGAGTGGGCCCCTCCATGGCATCAGGCAGCCAAACATAAAGAGGTAATTGCGCTGACTTCCCTACAGCCCCTATAAATAAAAGCAATCCTATCCATGTCGCTAACCCAGTGGATAAATGACCCCCCTCTATAAATTCATTTATGGAACTGAATTCCAAACTCCCTACTGCGAAAAATGTGAGAAGTATACCCAACAAAAACCCAAAATCCCCTACCCTGTTAACTATGAAAGCCTTCTTCCCTGCATTCGCTGCAGAATCCTTATGATACCAAAAACCTATAAGTAAATAAGAACAAAGTCCTACTCCCTCCCAGCCCACAAACATGAGAGCTAAATTCGAGGAGAGAACAAGTAGAAGCATGGAGAAAGTGAAAAGATTTAAATATGTGAAATACCTCGCATATCCAGGATCTTTGCCCATGTATCCCACGGAATAAACATGAATGAGAAAACCTACTCCAGAAACAACAAGAGCCATAACCGCAGAAAGAGAATCGAATTGGAAGGAAAGATTTACGGAGAAAAAAGCAGAGCTTCCATCTCTTAAAATAGCTGAAATGCCAGGGATCCACTCAAATAGGACAACTTTTACAATTCTTTTGTTATGGGGAAGCGATAACAATTCTACAGTGGCAAGGGAAGCCAAAATAAAAGAGAGAAAGGGGGTAGCAATAGCGAATAAATTAACCCATTTTCTCTTTTTGAAGAAGCTTATCCCAATTAGTCCATTTATTAGCGCACCTAAACCAGGTAGGAGAGGTATTATCCAGAAATATTTAAGCATCTCTATCCTTTCATTAAAGTCATGTCATCTATATTGAATGTGTCCTTATTTCTCATGAAAGCGATAATCAAGCCAAATGCTACAGCTGCCTCTGCCACTGCTACTGCAATCACAAATAGAGCAAATATTTGACCTTTAACATTTCCAGTGTATTCTGAGAAAGCAATGAAATTCAGATTAATTCCGTTTAGCATTAGTTCAATGGACATAAGGATTATTATAAGGTTCCGCCTCAGGAGTATTCCCATAATTCCAATCATGAAAAGTAAAGAGCCGACCATTATCATAAAATTGATGTTCATGAGCTCCTCTTTCTTGCAAGATAAATTGTGGCAATCATTGCTCCTATCAGGAGTAAAGAGGCAAGTTCAAAAGGTATCACATAATCTCTCAGAAGAACATCGGAAAAAGTTTTTAAATCCAGGGCTTTTGAAGTTGGGAGTTGAGGGTATGAAGATTTCTTTATCAGAATATAGGCAATTTCAAAAGCAAGAAGTAGAAGAATTATTGAAGAACCTATATAAAGAAAAATATTCCTTCTCTTGCCACTTATCTCTTCAAGTTTTATGAGAAATATTATAAAGAGATAAATAATCATTATCCCGCCAGCATAGATAAGAATTTGAACGGCTCCCATAAATTCAGCGTTCAGCATGAAAAATATCCCGGCTATAGAAAGAATGGTGAAAATCAGAAATATAGCACTGTGAACAGCATTTTTCACAGAAATAACAAATATAGCAAAAACAACACTGAGAAAAGAGAAGAAATATAGAAAAATCGAATAAAGATCCATTATACCTCCGCAATTTTCTCTAATATATTGGAATCATAGTAAAGATCCTCTTTATGTATGAAAAGCTTCTTCTTGTCATAAGTAGCAAGTTCATAATCCTTTGTAAATCTAATAGCATCAGTGGGACAAGCTTCCACACACAACCCGCAGAACATACATCTGGACATGTTCCATGTGAAGGTTTTTGGGTAAAGCTTTTTATCAGGACCTCTTTCCCCTTCGATGGAGATAAGAAAATCAGGACATGCTTTTACACACTGCATGCAAGCTACGCAGAGATCCCTTCCATTTTCATCTTTAAATAGCCTTATTATTCCACGAAATCTTGGCTTTGGCTCAATTTTTTCTTCTGGATATTCAACAGTTACCTTGGGTCTGAGCAAATACTTAAATGTAACTGCGAGCCCGATTATTAAATCTATTAAAAGAACTCTCTTTAACCTATCTAAAAGCTTCATAATTACCTCAGAATCAAAATTACAAAGGATGTAACAATGAGATTGGCAAGGGAAAGGGGTATAAGCCCTTTCCAGCTCAATTCCAATAATTGGTCATATCTATAACGAGGAAATGTTCCCCTTATCCATGTAAAAACAAAAAGGAAGAAACAAAACTTGAGAAGAAACCATAGAGGAGCTGGAATTACATCGAGAAAAGAGAGAAATTTGACGGAGGAGAAAGGTCTTAGCCATCCTCCAAAGAAAAGGATGGTAACGAGAGCAGAAACCAATAAAATATGAGCATACTCTGCAAGGAAAAAGAGGGCGAATTTAATGCCCGAATATTCTGTATGAAAACCACCCACTAACTCTGACTCTGCCTCTGGAAGATCAAAAGGAGTTCTGTTTGTTTCCGCCACACCCGCTACAAAGAATATAAAAAAAGCAATGGGCTGAATAAAAACAAACCAAAATCCCATCTCTTTTTGAGAATTTACAATGTCTACAAGGCTTAAAGATTTTGAAAAAAATAGAAGGGGAACTATGGAAAAGCCGAGGGCGACTTCATAACTTATCATTTGAGAAGCGGATCTCAGAGAGCCTAAAAGAGGATATTTACTGTTGGAAGCCCAACCACCAAGGATAATTCCAAATACTGCCAGAGAGGAGAAAGCAATGATAAAAAGAAGAGCAACATTTGTATTAGCAAGATACAATTTAAAATCTATTCCCACTATTTTCACCCCCTCTCCAAAGGGGATCAATCCAAAAACTACAATAACAGGAACAATAACAATTATAGGAGCAATGTTAAAAACAAATTTGTCAGCTCTATATGGAATAATATCCTCCTTAATCAGAAGTTTAATCGTGTCTGCAATAAGCTGTAACAATCCGAAGGGACCTACTCTGTTAGGACCTAACCTTGTCTGGATAAAACCCCAAACCCTTCTTTCAAACCATACGTATAAAATAACTCCAGCAATTATGAAAGCCAGTATAAGGATGATCTTTATTATCGAAACAATCAGAAATTCTATCATCTATCTATTTCACCAAGAACTATGTCAAGGGAACCAATAACAGCAACTACATCTGCTACAAGCTGTCCTTCTATCATTTTCGAAATTCCCTGAAGATTTACAAAGGAAGGAGGTCTTATCCTGACCCTGTATGGAATAGTAGAACCATCTGAGACTATATAATAACCCAGTTCTCCCTTGGGAGCCTCAATGGAATGAAATACTTCACCTGGAGGAGGCTTTATAATCTTTGGAACCTTTGCACAGACCTCACCAGAGGGTAATGATTCGAGAGCCTGTTGGATTATCCTACAACTTTGCCTCATTTCTTCCATTCTCACCATATATCGATCATAGACATCACCAATCTCTCCAGTAGGAACTATAAAATCAAATTTTGAATATACTGAATAGGGGTTAGATTTTCTAACATCCCATTTAACTCCAGAACCTCTTATGCTTGGACCAGATAATCCAAGATCTATGGCATCCTCTGCACTAATAATTCCTACATTTTTTGTCCTTCTAAGCCAGATCCTGTTATCCGTTAACAATTTATGGTAATCATTCAAATATTTTGGAAAAATTTCAACGAACTCCTTTACACTCTTCAGGAATCCATCCGGGACATCTTGAGGAAGACCACCAATTCTGAAAGCATGGCATGTGAGTCTTGCGCCAGTAACCATCTCAAATATATCAAGAATATGCTCTCTCTCCCTAAAGCAGTAAAGAATTAAACTCATAACACCAATGTCAAGGGCGTGAGTGCCTAACCAAACAAGATGGCTAGCAATTCTTGTTAATTCAGTAAGGATTACCCTTATATACTCTGCTTTTGGAGGGACCTCTATTCCCATCAATTTTTCCACAGCCTCTACCCAACCAAGCTCATTTGAAATCGCTGCAATATAGTCGAGTCTATCCGTAATAGGTGTAAACTGAGCATAGGTTCTTTTCTCAGCAAGTTTCTCAACCCCTCTATGGAGATAACCAATTATAGGCTCTGATTTCACTACTACTTCCCCATCCAGCCAGAGTTTAATCCTGAAAACTCCATGAGTGGATGGATGCTGAGGTCCCATATTAACTACAATCTCTCTTACCTGAACCATGCTCTCCTCTTTAAAAATATAAGCATTCGTTTCATCACCTAATATGGCTGTTTTCCATCACCTATCAACGGATAATCCTTTCTCAGAGGATGACCTTCCCATTCCTCTGAAAGGAGAATTCTTTTAAGTTCAGGATGACCTTCAAATTCCAGTCCGAACATATCATAAACCTCTCTCTCGAGCCAGTTAGCTGTTCCCCAGATCCTTGTCAAAGATGATATCTTCTCGCCATCCCTAACCTCAACTTTGACTCTTAATCTATTATGATTTTCAAGGGAAAAAAGATGGTAAACCACTTCAAATCTTTTCTCCCTTTCAGGATAGTCCACAGCTGTCAAATCAGTTAGATAATTTAATTTCAACTCTTCCTTTAGATATTGCATAACAGGTATTAAAAACTCATGTTTAATTTTGATGGTGAATTCATTAAAAGAATATTTGGTTTCAATTAATGCCTGTGAGAAATTCTCTTGGAGTTTTCCATGAACTTTATGAAAAAATTCTGGTAAAGCCTTCTCCTCTTCCATTATATACCTCTGTTCTTTATAAAACTTTCTTTTCTAATCTTTTTCTGAAGCTTAATAAGAGCATCGAGAAAAGCTTCAGGTCTAGGAGGACAGCCCGGAATGTAAACATCCACTGGGATTATCTTGTCAACTCCCATCACCGTGTGATAGGTGGGAAAAGGTCCTCCAGCATTGGCACATTCGCCCATAGCAATAACATACTTGGGCTCAGCCATCTGATCATATAATCTTTTTATAATCGGACCCATTTTCTTTGTTACTGTTCCTGCCACAACCATAAGATCAGCCTGCCGAGGAGATGGTCTAAAAATTTCTGAGCCAAACCTGGAAATGTCGAACCTGGGCATTCCTACAGCCATCATTTCAATTGCACAGCAAGCAAGGCCAAAAGTTAAAGGCCATATAGAATTTGACCTACCCCAATTTATCAAATAATCAAGAGAAGTTATAAGAATGCCAGGAACTGGAAATTCATCATTCTGCGCCATACTTTATAACTCCTTTCTTCCAGACCCAGAAATAACCTGCAATTAAAATGCCAAGAAATATAAGCATTTCTATAAACCCAAATAGAGCAAGTCTGTCATATCTTAATGCCCAAGGAAATAGAAAAACTGTTTCAATATCAAAGATTATAAAAAGAAGTGCTACAAGATAATATTTAATTGAATATCTGTCTCTTGCCTCTGATTCTGAATCTACACCACATTCGTAAGGAACATATTTGTCGTGGACTTGCTTTTTTGGATGGATAAGAAAGGATAAAAAATAAGCGATTATAACGAAAATTATTCCTGCAATAAATATTAGTAGTATTGCTAAATAATCATACATAATAAATACTAAAGTTTAACACATGTGAACTATTTAATCAATAATCATCCTAAAACTCTTCTTCCTCTTCCTCCTCCTCTTCTTCCTCTTCCTCCTCTTCCTCCTCTTCAATTTCCTCCTCTTCCTCCTCGAGGATTTCTTCTTCTCCCAGCTCTTCCTTTCTCTTTTTCATAGCTGCTCTGAACTCTTTTTCGTTTTTATATCTCCTGATATAAGAGGAATCGACATCGTTGTAATAAAGCTCGAGGAGGTCATCTTCGATTTTACAAAAGACCGAGAGCCCAAACCCATACTCTATGCTACCTATCTTCTCGATAATTTTTGCTCTTTTTTTCAAAGCATCCAAAGTAGCAAAACTTGAAACCTCCAACTGCTCCATTCGAACCTCCTAAACAACTTAACTCTATTATAAAAATGCATTAATATATTTTAAATCAACTGTCAAGCATTTCAAGTGGTTCTTGTGAATTTCCCATTCCTACTCTGGCAATGGTGAAAACCCTCACATCCTCTGCTCCGTTCTTTTTTAGAATCTTACTGCATTCAAAAACTGTGGAGCCAGAGGTATATATATCATCTATTAAAAGTATCCTTCTTCCTTTTATCAATTCCACATTTCTTAAGCCAAAACTTCCTGCTATATTTTTCTTTCTCTCTTTCAGGGGCAGAAGAGATTGCGGGATGGTGTTTTTTATCTTTATCAATACATTTTTTAGTAACTCTTTTTTTATCAGCATTGAGATTTGCTCTGCAATAATTTCCGATTGATTGAAACCCCTTTCTTTCCTTCTCTCCTTTGAGATAGGGACAGGAATTATATAGTCACAGTCAAAAATTTTATCCTTGTCCTCCAATGATTGATAAGAATATCGAGCAATAGCCTTTGCTAAATAAGCCATTTTCTTAAATTTAATTAGAAACATTATTTCTCTCATTACTCCCTCGTAAAAAGCAAAGGATCTGTGCAAAATGAAAGGAGGAAGCAAATTAATACAATTTATGCAAAGGGAGGGAGAATCCGCGCTTAAAGGTTTCCCACATTTCTTGCATACATTTTTTCCCACGGGTATGATCTTTTCAAAACACTCATAGCAAGCTATTCTCTCATATGGCTCCAGAGCTGTATGGCATAGATGGCAGAAGGAAGGAAATATAGCGGTCTCAAAAATATAGATAATTTTTCTTAAATGTTTTTTAAAGCTTTTTCCTTCTCTGTTTTCTCTTGACATTCTTTGCAGTACTTAGCCCAAGGAATGGAAGAAAGTCTTTTTTCTCCTATTTCACTTCCGCAGAGAAGACAGTATCCATATTTACCTCTTTCTATTCTTTTAAGAGCCTCTTCAATTTGATTCAGAGTCTCTCTTTCTGCATCAGAAAGACTGTAGAAAAACTCCTTTGTATAGGCTGAAAGAGCCTTATCCGCCTGATCCTGTGTGCTATCATAATCCGTTTCTTTGCCAGAATTTTCTGCGGAAGCGAGATTTTTTAGAATCTCATCTCTTTTCTGAATCAACATCTTCTTAATTATCTCTAACTTTTTTTTGGTCATTTTTTAACTCCTTACTTGTGATATTTACTCCTCATTCCGATGGAAAGAGCTCTGTAAATTTGTTCCAGAATCAGAACCCTGGCAAGTTCGTGAGGAAAGGTCATGGGAGAAAGAGAAAATAGAAAGTTTGCCTCTTCTTCCAATTGTTTATCCAGTCCCCACGGGCCACCAAGAACAAAACAGATATCTTTATACCTCATGGTGATTTCGAAAAGAAACTCAGAAAATTTGAAAGAGCTCATCATTTTCCCTCTATCGGAAAGGACAATCAAATATTCTTTTTTGTTTAATTTTTCTATGATCTTTTCTCTTTCTTTTCTTAAAGAGAGATGGTCATTTTCCTTCCTGCTTCTCCTTTCTTCGTCAATTTCAATAATTTTTAATGGAATCATGGTTAAAATTCTTTTTTTATACTCATCTATTAAATTTTTCAAGTTTTCCTCCTTTGTCTTTCCAACCCATAAAATTTTGAACATCATCCCTTTCTCAGCCATGATTTAAGAGTTTTTCTGGTTATTCCGAGAGTTTTAGCGGCTTTAGTGGTGTTTTTATCCATTTTTTCCCAGACATCTTTTACATATTCTCTAATCATATCCCTAAGGGGAAGCATTTTATTATACCCAATTTTTTTGTAAATGCCATCCTTCTTTAAAAAATTGAGATCAGAAGCTCTTATAAGTTCTTCCGTGCTATCCAACCAAACCCTTCTCACTGCGAACTTAAGCTCTCTTAGATTCCCAGGCCAGTCATAGTTTTTGATAATTTTTCTTGCTTCAGTCTCCAATTTTTTCTTTATTCCTGTTTCCTTTTCCATCTCCTCCCCGAATAAGTTCCAGAATTCTATTATCTCCTCTTTTCTCTCTCGTAAGGGTGGTATCTGAATTGCAAAACCATAAAGTCTGAAAAAAAGGTCCTTTCTGAAAGTCCCATTTTTTACCATCTCAAATATATCTGTATCACTTGAAGCAATAACTCTTGCGTAGAATTCTATTTTTTCACTTCCCCCAAGTCTAAAAATAAATCCATCTTCAAGGACTCTGAGAAGCTTTCCCTGTAAGGGCATAGGCAAAAGATTTATCCTGTCAAAATAAATTGTTCCGCCATTTGCCAGCTCAAATTTTCCCATTCTTTGTTCCTCAGCTCCAGTAAATGCGCCTCTCTCATGTCCAAAAAGATCTGAATCTGCGAGTGTTTCCTGCAATACGGGGCAGTCCACCACAACAAATGGTTTCTCTTTCCCCTTCCCAATTTTATGGATGAGATTTGCAAAAAAATCTTTTCCTGTTCCAGTTTCTCCTACGAAAAGAACAGGAATATTTAAAGGAGCTATTTTAGTGATTGTCTGGATTATTTCTTTTGTTTTTCTGGAAGCGGATATAATTTTATTCATTTGCAAGTTCCATTCTCTTTGCATCTACCCAAAGAGACTCCAGATCGTAATATTCCCTTACTTTGGGTGAGAAAATGTGGATAATAAAACTCCCATAATCAATAAGAATCCACTCTCCCCTTTCAACTCCCTCCACATGAAGAGGCCTTTTCTTTAATTTTTTAAGGGTCTCTCTTATAGAGTCATAAATTGCCTGATTCTGACGGGTGGAGTTTCCTGAAAGAATTATAAAATAATCTGCATAGTCGATGATCTTCTTTACATCAAGGATTACAATGTTGTCAGCTTTTTTCTCTAAAGCAACATTCAGTGCAGATTTAATTGCCTTATTTAATCTCATATTCCTCTCCTCTATACAATCCATTTTCTATTATATATTTTTCTATTTCAGGTAAAACAAAATTTTTTATGGAAAGTCCTTTCCTCACTCTTTCCCTTATTTCACTCGATGAGATAGGAAGAGAGTCCATTTCAAAAATATAAATGTAAGGGTATTTTATCTTTGATTTTTTCTTCTCAAGATAATTTACTTTCTCAAATTTGATCCCCTCCTCAACAAGAATATTTTCTGCTTTTTCCATTGAAGACCCTGGTCTGCTTATTATTATAACAGAATATTCGCTCAAAAGTTTCTGCCATTCTTTCCATGTCTTAATTTCAATAAAAGCATCCACTCCTAATATCAAATATAACTGAGCGTCTTTATTGATTTTTTTCAAATCTTTAAGTGTGTCAATTGTATATGATACTCCTCCTCTACTTATTTCTATTGGCAATGGTATGAACCCATCCCTTCCCTTTAATGCAATTTCTACCATTCTGAACCTCAAGGACGCTTCTGTAATCATGGAAGAGTTTTTATGAGGAGGCGAGGAGGATGGAACAAAGAAAATTTTATCAAGGCAAAAATATTCTTTAACTCTTTCTCCTATTCTTAAATGTCCAAGATGAATGGGGTCGAATGTCCCGCCCAGAACACCTATCTTTTTCTGTTCTCTAAGTTTAACTATTAAAGACCATAATACATTTATTAATTTTTTCACTCCTTGATTTTTCAGAGCTGATATAGCAAAAGATTTGAGACCTTTATTTTCAAATTCTGCTCTGATTTCTTCAATTGTGGAACTATCTTCGAGGAGATCTATTTTGTTCAGAGCAACAATTTTAGGTTTTTCTGGAAGTTCAGCACTATATTTACCCATTTCATTTATCAAAATCTCGTATTCTCTCAATGTCCTGTCCTTGTCTCCATGGGAGACATCTAAAATTATAAGAAGGATTTTTGTCCTTTCTATATGTCTGAGAAACCTTATTCCCAGACCTTTCCCAAGATGAGCACCTTCAATTAACCCGGGTATATCAGCCATTGTAAAACTTCTCATCTCATCAAGATAAATAATCCCAAGATTGGGAATAAGGGTTGTAAAGGGATAGTCAGCAATTAAAGGTTTAGCAGAAGAAACTTTTGAAAGGAGTGTGGACTTTCCAACATTTGGAAAACCTACAATTCCCACATCTGCTATGCTCTTAAGTTCAAGAATTAGAGATTTCTTTTCTCCCTCTTTCCCAAGTTCTCTAATTTTCGGGGCTCTTCTTGTGGAAGAAACAAAGGAAGCGTTCCCCCTACCTCCTTTACCACCAGCTGTAGCGAGATAAATCATCTCAGAGGCGTGAAAATCAAAAAGGATCTCTCCTGTATCTTTGTCCTTTACTACAGTGCCCACGGGAACTTTCAAAAATAGATCCTCGCCCTTTTTACCATTTTTGTTTGAACCCTTACCGTGCTCTCCTCTTTTCGCTTTTATGTGGGGTCTAAACTTAAAGTATGATAGCGAGTCCACTCCTTCATCACTTACAAAATATATACTACCACCGTCACCTCCATTCCCTCCGTCAGGCCCCCCCTTCGGAACATATTTTTCCCTTCTGAAAGAGATGCACCCATCGCCTCCCCTTCCTCCTTCAAGATGAACTATAACTCTGTCAACGAACATAATATCTTAATATTTCCATGAAAAAATTGTGGAACAAAAATAACTGATAAAGCGATATTATAAATTTTTTCAATTTTTTAAAGACCCCTACAAGATTCTATTGGCTATGGAAAGGCAGAACAGAAACATACTTTTTATTACCTCGATTATGAAACTTAACAATCCCATCTATCAAGGCAAAAAGGGTATGATCTTTTCCTACATCCACATTAAGCCCGGGTTTTATAACTGTTCCCCTCTGTCTTGCAATGATGGAACCAGCTCTGACAAACTGGCTTGAAAATACTTTGACTCCTAAATACTTGGGATTACTATCTCTTCCGTTGCCCGCTGATTTTTTTCTTGCCATTATTTCTCCTTAAAAATTTTATCGACTTTTATTATAGAATATTTCTGCCTGTGCCCTGTCTTTTTCTTGTAGTGTTTTTTGCTCTTCTTTTTGAAAACTCTTATTTTTTCACCCTTTTTCTCTCCAAGCAGAGTTCCCTCCACTTTGTAATTTTCCACATAAGGGGTGCCAATAATTATTTCTTCTCCCTCTATCAAAAGAGGCTTGAAATATACCTTGTCCCCAGGGTTTCCAGCTATTTTCTCCACAGATATTTTGTCCCCTTCTTTTACTATGTATTGTTTATTACCACTCTCTATTACTGCGTTCATTATTTCACCTCAATCAAACTCTTTTTTTAACATAATTTTTGGAATCTGTCAAATACTGCAAAGATCCCTGATATTTCTAAATGAAAAAAAATTTCTTCCTGAGCGATATTTGGATAGGGAAAATAAGAAGGTGCCAAATTTCTAAAGATGCTACAAATGGAAACTCAGAGACGCCGCTTTTTTTAATACGAATTAAGGTTTTGACTTTTGTAAAAAACATAAAATTCGAATATTGACACTTCTCTATTACTAATATATAATTTCTTTGTTGGGCCTATAGCTCAGCGGTAGAGCTGCCGGCTCATAACCGGTAGGTCCCAGGTTCGAATCCTGGTAGGCCCACATAAGAGGAATGGAAGAATCTAAGATAGATTTAAGGCCTTTGATTGAGCTTCAAAAATTCGATCTTCAGATAAAAAGCTTGGAAAAAGAATTAAAAGAAATACCCCAAAAAATAGAAAGACTAAAAGATAATCTTGAAGCAGAAAAAAATACCCTCCTCAAGGTAAAAATTGAAATGGAGGAGAATCAGAAAAAAAGGAGGGATTTAGAGCACCTCATTCAAAATTCCAAACAGAATATCGTCAACTATAAAGCCCAGCAAATGAAGAAAAAACTCACAAATGAGGAATACCATGCACTAAGCGAGGCTATTTCAGCTGAAGAGAAAAAAATTTCAGAAATTGAAGAACTCCTTCTTGAAGAAATGCTTCTTGCTGATGAGATTGAGAGGGAAATAAAAATCAAAGAAGAATCTTTTAATAAGGCTGAACTCCAGATGCAAAAGGAACAGGAGAAAATTCTTCAGGAAAAAGTTAAGATTGAAGAGCGTATCAGAGAATTGAAGGGGATAAGGGATAACAATTCAAAGAACATACCTCAGAAATTGATGGATCTTTACAACAAAATTTCAAAGAAAAAGGATGGAATTGCTCTTTCTGCAGTAAAAGATGAATTCTGTTCTATTTGTAATATGAGAGTGAGACCTCAGAATCTTGCTGAATTGAGAAAGAACACCTCTCTGATTTTTTGTGAAAACTGCGATAGAATCCTCTACATAAAAGAAATATACGAAAGCGAGGAAAAGTAAATTATTATCTGGATAACTGTTTTAATTTTAAAAAAGCTGAATTTTGAATGGGTTTTTATTTAATTACTTCCCTATTCTATCCAAGACCAAGTTTACAAAGAGTTTTATCCCTAAAACAATGGAGTCTTCATCTCCATTAAAATAGGGAGTGTGGAGTCCGTGAATAAAACCTTTCTCCTCATTTCTAACTCCGAGCCAGAAAAGAAAAGCAGGTATTTCACGAGAATAAAATCCAAAATCTTCAGCAGTCATTTGAGGTTTCAATTCTATACAATTATTATGACCTATATTTTTTTGGAATAAAGAGACGCTCTTCTCAGTTAAATCTAAATCATTATAAACTGAGGGAACCTGGCTTATAATTTCAATAGTAGCATTAACATCAAAAGATGCCTCTATACTTTTCAGTATTTTGCCCATCCTCTCCATAACCATATTCCTTGACTTATCGCTCAATGTTCTTATGGTTCCCTCCATCTCCACTCTATCCGCAACAACATTTGATCTTACGCCACCCATAATTCTTCCAACAGTTATAACCACAGGATCAACAACATTAGCAAATCTGCTTGATATCGATTGTAGTTGAGTTATAAAATGAGAAGACGCTAAAATAGCATCTCTGCCTTGGTGAGGGTATGCTCCGTGGGAAGACTTTCCATTTATAACTATTTTGAACATATCTGCATTTGCCATGGAATACCCGGGGGTATAACCTATCTTACCCACTTCAATATCAGGCGACACATGTAAAGCAAAAATGCAGGATGGCTTTATTGTCTTGAACAAACCTTCTTTAAGCATTAAAGAAGCTCCTCCTTCCTCTCCTTCAGGCGGTCCCTCTTCAGCTGGCTGAAATACAAAAAGGACATTCCCGGAAATCCTGTCTTTAAATTTTGTAAGAACCTCTGCGCATCCAAGAAGGATTGCAGTATGGAAGTCGTGACCACAAGCGTGCATAACTCCCTTCTTCTTTGACTTGTAAACCACTTCGTTTCTCTCCTCGATGGGTAAGGCATCCATATCTGCCCTTATCGCAACTGTGGAATAAGCCATATCTTTAAAAAGAATGCCTACAACACCAGTTTTTGCAATGTTTTCACGCACATCCAAACCCAGAGCTTTAAGATAATTAGCTACCAACCTTGAAGTTTGAAATTCCCTGTTCGATAGCTCAGGATTTTCATGAATTTGGCGTCTTATGGATATTATTTTTTCTTTAATGGATTGAATATATTCTTCCACCTCTTTGTTTTGAGAATGGAGTTGGTTAAAAATTACATAAAAAATAAGAATTGAAAAAACAAGCTTCCTTTTCATAATCTTTATTTATATTAAATAAAACTCAAAAAGTCAAAGTAAGGTAAGAAAAAATTGCAAAAACTTTTTTGTAGTATAGATGAATTTCTCCTCATTAGATAATAATGTTATAATCAAATATTTAAAATGATTAACTTAGTTCTCATTCTTATTGCTTCATTCCTCTGGAGCACTTCTTTCCCTGTAATCAAGTATGCTCTCCGTTTTTCCCATCCTTTTGATCTTTTATTTATTAGATTTGCCTTCGCTTCATTTTTTTCAACCTTGATATTACTCGTCACTGACAGAAGTTTTTCTCCATTGAAAAATAAAACCATAGCATTCTTAGGGATGGTAAATGTTCTTGGTTTCATCTCCCAGTTCTATGGTCAAAGGTTAACTACATCTTCCAATGCATCTGTTCTTTCTAACACTTCTGTTATATTCACAGCTATTCTTTCCCTGCTAATTTTGAAAGAAAAATTCAATATAAGAAAGGTCATGGCTGGTATTTTTGCAATAATGGGAGTTTTCATTATCTCTACAGGGTTTAGGTGGGAAATAGGGAGCACTTTAAAGGGAGACATGTTAGTTCTTTTATCAGCTGTATGCTGGGCAATATTTACAATACTAAACAAATCCATTCTCTCCAAAGAAAGAGCTCAGAACATTGTTTTAGGAATAATGATCTGGACCTTTATTTTTATCATCCCCTACTCTCTTTTTATAAAAAACACAATTTCCTTAAAAACCGTGCTTTTAGGTCTTTACCTTAGCCTCTTCTGTTCCATTATTCCTCTTTATCTTTTTAATCTTGCCCTTAAAAAAATAGGAGCATTCTCTACTGTGCTCTATTTATCGACGGAAGTAATTTTTGCTGTTTTCCTTTCCTTTATTTTTCTTGACGAAAAGCTTACCTTCTATTTTTTATTAGGCACTCTTCTTGTGTTGTCTGGAATCTCCCTTAATCCCCAGAATTAAGAAATTTTAATCAAATTTATTAAGATATTCTATAGTTCTTTCAAGCCTTTCTTTTATGTTGTAAATCTTCATGGGAAAATCAAGCTTCGAACCTTTCTCAATCAGAGGGATGAAACTTTTAAGCTCAAGACCTGAAAATTTAGAAGTCAGTGCTACTCTTATGGGATGAAAAAGCTCCTTGCCCTTTATCCCTAACTCCTCGCCTAAGTTTTTAACAATTTCTGAGAATGAATCCCATTCAATGTAGTCTGTATCTTTCAGTTTTAGGAAAAGTGTAGATATTACCCTTTTTGAACTCTCTTTTAAAAGGAGATTTTTTGAATCTTCATCCATATTTTTGGGATCGAAGTGAAAGAATATTTTCAGTTCTTTTTTAATTTCATTTAACAATTCAAGATTTGTAATAACTGCTTTAAAAGCCTCTAAAAGCCACATTTTATGACTTTCTTTAAGGTGAGCTGGTAAAAAGCCTTCTTTCTCAAGATAAGGGATTAATTGGGAAAAAAGCTTCTCTATCGGAATTCTACGAATATGCTGGCGATTTATCCATCTGAGCTTTTCATAGTCAAATATAGAGGAGGATTTCCCTACCCTTTCAAGGGAAAAAACTTCTTTTATCTCTTCAATGCTCATAACCTCCCTTCCATCAGGAGAGGACCAGCCAAGAAGAGAAAGATAATTCATTAATGCTTCCGGAAGATATCCATTATCACGAAACTGATCCAAAGATGTTGCTCCATGTCTCTTGCTCAACCTTGTTCCATCCGAACCGAGAACCATGGGAAGATGGGCAAATAAAGGAGGCTTCCAGCCAAAAGCTTTGTAAACAAGGAGTTGTTTAGGGGTATTGGAGATGTGGTCTTCTCCCCTTATGACATGGGTAATTTCCATGTAGTTATCATCTATAACGCAAGCGAAATTGTAAGAAGGAAAATCATTCGATCTCAAAAGAACAAAATCCTCAATAAAATTTGTGGAAAATTTCAAATCCCCTCTTACAATATCAAAAAACTCAACTTCTTGATCAAAAGGAACCTTCAATCTTATAGCTGCTCTTTCACCTTTTTTGATCCTTCTTAAAGATTCTTCAATTTCAAGAGCTCTGCATTTGCCTGAATATTTCGGGACACCTCCCTGAGAAAATGCGAGCTCTCTTTCTCTTCCAAGGGCTTCCGGGCTACAGAAGCAAAAATATGCTAAGCCTTTTTCCACCAATTCGAGGGCATGCTTTTTATATATTTCAATCCTTTCGGATTGTCTGTAGGGGCCAAATTTCCCTCCTATGTCAGGTCCCTCATCCCAGTCCAAGCCCAGCCACCTTAGGTCTCTAAGAAGGGTCTCCTCTGACTCCTTAGTAGATCTTTCCACATCAGTATCCTCCACTCGTAATACAAAAGAACCCTTGTTCTTTCTTGCAAAGAACCAATTAAATACAGCGGTTCTCGCATTTCCCACATGTATATAACCAGTCGGCGAAGGAGCGAATCTGACTCTTATCATTTTCCTTTTAGCATGGCTATTGAATAGCAAGAAATTGCCTCACTTCTTCCAATTTCACCTATTCCCTCGTGAGTCTTCGCTTTTATGCTCAAAAGCTCACTTTTTATTTTCAATATAGGAGAAAGGGTCTCTTTCATCAAAGGAATATAAGGAGAAATTTTTGGTTGTTGAGCAACAATTACACAATCCAAATTCATTACTTTCATTTTTTTCTTTTTCATAATTTCATAAACCTTAGAAAGAAGAATTTTCGAATCTATTCCTTTGTATTTTTCGTCAGAATCAGGGAATAGTTCTCCTATGCTCTTCTCACCCATTGCCCCAAGAATTGCGTCCATGATAGAGTGAATTACCACATCTCCGTCGGAATGACCTACCAAGCCCTTTTCATATGGTATTTTCACTCCTCCAAGAACTAAAATTTTTCCCTCTGATAAGGGATGAATATCAAAGCCTATTCCTATCCTTAATTTCAAGTATTGCCTCCGCTAATAAAAGGTCAAACTTTGTAGTAATTTTAATATTCATTATATCACCTTCCACAGTGTGAATTTCAAAACCAGCTATCTCCATCGCCTCTGAATCATCATTTACATAAATTCCTTTCTCTTCTAATATTTTATGAGAATAAAGGATATCTTTCAAATAGAACCCCTGTGGGGTTTGCACTCTAAAAACTTTTTCCCTTTTGAGGGAACTCACAACAACTCCCTTTTCCACAACCTTAACTGAATCTATTTCTCCTATAACAGGTATGGCGCTTTTGAATCTTATTACTCCCTCCACAACTCGGGAGATAAGTTCTTTGGATACCAATGGTCTTGCAGAATCATGAATCAAAACCACACAATCATTCTCTATTGCCAGAAGACCTTTCTTTACTGAATCTTGCCTCCTTTCTCCTCCAGAAACTATTTTTTCGATTTTTGAGTATTTTTCCTTCAGGAACTCCCAAAGATTCGAGTTATCCATTACAAGAATTATCCTTTCTATTGATGGATGAGCGGAAAAAGTCTCCAGAGACCATTCTAAGATGGACTTGCCTTTTAGTAAATGGAATTGTTTGGGAAGAGAATCTTCGAATCTTTTCCCTCTACCAGCGGAAAGGATTATAGCTTTTATCTCACTCCTCATTGTATCTGCCAAAAATCATTTTTCCTGCTGTTGTCTGAAGAACTGAGGTTACTGTTATATCTATATTCTTGCCCATCATTTTCCTTGCATTATCCACTACTACCATGGTGCCATCATCAAGATAAGCCACTCCTTGATCCTTCTCCTTCCCTTCTTTAATGATAAATACTTTCATGGTTTCCCCAGGGAGAACCACAGGTTTCAAGGCGTTGGAAAGCTCATTAATATTCAAAACCGATATCTTGTGAAGTTGTGCAACTTTATTAAGATTGAAATCATTTGTTATGATCTTTGCCTCCAGTTGCTTTGCCAGCTCAAGAAGCTTGGTATCCACATCCTTTATTTCTTGAAAATCAAGCTCTGAAATTAATACGGAGACAGAGGAGGACTTCTGAAGCCTCTGAAGAATATCGAGACCCCTTCTTCCTCTCTGTCTTTTTAAAGGATCAGGAGAATCAGCTACTTGTTGAAGTTCTCTTAGAACAAACTGGGGAACCACTAATGTCCCTTCAATAAATCCAGCATCGCAAATATCCATTATTCTTCCGTCAATAATTACAGATGTGTCAAGAATCTTATAGCTTCTTCCAGCGCTTTTCTCCCTTAAGAAAGTAAATAAGGTAACAGGATTAAACCATTCATACTTTTTCAGACCCACAACAAATCCCATGTAAGGGAGAACTGTAAGGGAGACAAAAGAGATAAAGGTAGAAGTCACATTATCAGGGGAAAGGAGTTTGTAAATATTTGATAGTAACCAGCCAAAAATTATTCCACCCCATGTCCCAATAGTTGCACCCCAAATCACTTTGAATTGCGCTTTTTTAATTAGAAATTCCATATAGGTTGCAATAATTCCCAGGACTATCCCTGTTAATGCACCATAAATTTTAGGAATATTAAAGGGTGGGAAAAAATATCCTATAATTCCCAGAACTGAAATAAAAATAATTCTTAAAAAAATAAAGCCCATAACCATCTCCTTTTTTGTTATATGTTTAAAACCTTATATAAACTCTTAATATGAGATATACCTTCTATTTCTATACCTTTGATGCTATTTTTTGGCAGATTCTTTTCTGGAAGAACCACTCTTTTAAAACCTAAGGATTTTGCCTCGTTAATCCTTGCATCCGAATCTCTTACAGGTCTCACCTCTCCAGCAAGGCCCACCTCGCCGAAAAATACAGTTTCCGGAGGAACTGGATTATTCTTTTTACTAGATATTAAAGAAGCGATCAAAGAGAGATCTGAAGATGGATCTTCAATATAAATCCCCCCTGCCACATTAACAAAAATATCTTCTCCAGCAAAACTAAAACCGAGTCGTTTTTCAACTATTGCAATAATCATGGAAGTTCTTGCGGGATCAAGTCCAATAGTTGTTCTTCTTGGAGAGCCTAAGTAAACAGTGGGAGCCACAAGAGTTTGAATTTCCATGAGAATGGGACGAGTTCCCTGAAATCCGCAGTAGATGGATACACCCGATTCTTTTCCAGCAAGTTCAGAAAGAAACAAATTGGAAGGATTTTGAACAGGAATCAACCCTCTCTCCTCCATTTGAAATATTCCTACTTCTGAAACCGCCCCAAATCTATTCTTAACAGCTCTTAAAACCCTGTGGCTTTGAAATCTCTCGCCCTCAAAGTATAGGACCGCATCCACGATGTGTTCAAGGGATTTGGGACCTGCTAAAACTCCTTCCTTTGTTATATGTCCGATTATAAAGGATGTAATGCCTTCTCTCTTGGCAGTGCTGAAAATTCTTGAGGTTACCTCCCTCACTTGACCCATGCTTCCTGGCAGAGAACCCAAATTTGCTGAGAACATGGTCTGGATAGAATCACATACTAAAAAATCAGGTCTAAGGGTCTGAAGTGTTTCTTCCACTTTTTCCCATATTGTCTCAGATAGAATGTAAAGATTTTTTACCCTCATTCCTATTCTTTCTCCTCGGAGCTTGATCTGAGCAGGAGACTCTTCGCCAGAAACATAAAGAACTTTATATCCTTTTTCGTCAAGAGCCTTGGATACCTGAAGAAGAAGGGTTGACTTTCCTATGCCGGGTTCTCCTCCAATCAATGTGATAGAGCCTTTTATTGTCCCTCCTCCCATGCATCTATCAAATTCTGAGATTCCAGTATTTACTCTTTCCCATCCATCCACATTTATCTGATCAAAAAGAACAGGTTCATTTTGAGGTAGAGACACTTCTCTTTTTTTATGCTGAAACTCTGCGAAGGAGTTCCAGCTTGAACAGGATGGGCATTTCCCCAGCCATTTAGGAGATTCATAACCGCATTCCTGACATATATAAGCTACTCTCATTTTGATTTAAATCCAATTCCAAAATAAAACTGAGATTTTTCTTTAATCGCAAAATCATCCACACCTACTATAAAAAATAGATAGGGAAATGCATAAATTCTTGTATAGGTTCTGAAAATGGGTCTTGGCCTTCTGTTGAACTCAAAGCTATCAATGGAAAATTCAATATTCTTTATGGGTTGAATACCTAAACTTAATCCGAAACTCGATTCTATGAAACCTGCTTTTGCAAATAAAGCTCCATGCTTTAAACCACCCAGAAATGAATATTTCAAACTGTTTTCTCGTGGCTCTCTTGAAATTTCCGCTTCTAAAAGACCTTCATTTTTAAAAATAGAGAATGTTAGATACCCTCTTGCAAGGGAGTCTGATGAAAGATATTCCCCCCTCACTCCATAAGAAATTTCAGGCAACTTAAACCTGGAAATTGTGCTTCTTGATTCCTCAAGAGTTCTTTTAAGTTCTGTTAAACCGCTATCTATTTTTTCGTAAAGCGAAGGATCGTTGATTACTTTTGAGGCAAGTCCTTCCCCCTCTTTTATTTCTTTGGTCAGTTCCTCAAGCTCCGCGATCAAATCTTGAGCCCTATCCAGTGTGGAAACAAGATTCTCTATGCCTTTACTTAAATTATCTTTGTTCTCTGAGAGCAAGGAGCTAATTTCTCTGGAGACCTTATAAAAATCTGAAGAAATTCGTGAAAAATCTGAATCGATTCTCTCCGTAAAAGTGGAAACTGACTTTTTTAACTCTGGATAATCTGAATTTATGGTTTTTATCAATTCATTCAAATTATTTGAGGTTTGTTCAAGGTTGTATATTAAATTTTTAAGTCTGTTCTCTCCAGAAGGCTCTATCAGGGACTCTATTATGATCTTACCCACTGATTTCACGTCTTCGCCAAGGGAATAAAACGTTTGTCCAATCTGGTCAATAGATAAAGGTTGTATTCCTTCCACATAAGAGTCCTCTTTCAAAAATGGTTTTTCAGGAGGTCCGGGGAATATTTCCACATATTTCTCTCCCATTATACCCATGGAACTCACAGCTGCTTTTGAACCCTCTCTAATTTTTACATCTTCATAAATAAACATTTTTATCTCTGCCATACCATTTTTTAGGTCTATATCCCTGACCCTTCCCACTCTAACTCCAGCCAATCTCACTGAAGAGTTCTTTTCAAGACCAGCGAGAGTTTTAAATCTTGTCTTGAGTATGTATCCCTCTTTCTTAAAAAATTCCACCTCTCTGGTTCCAAGCCATAAAACGAGAAAAGCAAAAATTAAAAGACCAATTGTAACAAAGATTCCTACCTTATACTCTGTTTTCATCCTTCACCTCCGGCACTTTTCATTTAAATTATCCTGAGAGGTCCTTCGGACTCACCTCTTATAAATTGTTGAACAATGGGGTCAGAAGAATTTTTTATTTGCTCAGGAGTTCCTAACTCAATGATTTTCCCATTGTGAAGCATTGCTATTCTATCTGCAATTTTAAAAGCAGAAACTATGTCATGAGTTATAATCACAGATGTAACTCCAAGGGAATCTCTCATTTTTACTATTAGCTTGTTTATGGCATCCGCTCTTACGGGGTCAACACCAGTGGTCGGTTCATCATAAAGAAGAATCTTCGGTCTGAGAGCAATGGCTCTTGCAAGCCCAACTCTTTTTTTCATTCCGCCGCTGAGCTGGGAGGGCATGAGTTTTTCAATTCCAGGAAGTCCAACTCTTTCAAGACTGTCCTTTACTCTTTTATCCATCTCTTCTTTTGAAAGTCCGAGTCTTTCCAGCCCAAATTTTATATTTTCTTCCACTGTCATTGAGTCGAAAAGAGCAGCGCTTTGAAATACCAACCCGAACAACCTTATAATTTTCAAAAGTTCCTCGTCTTTTAACTTAGTTATTTCTATATCATCAACGAATATCCTGCCTTTATCAGGCTTGAGCAAGCCTATAATGTGTTTTATCAATACCGTCTTCCCTGCTCCGCTTCCTCCCATTATGACCATTATCTCTCCATCAAAAATTTCGAGATTCACTCCGTCCAGAACCACATTACCATCAAAACTTTTATGAAGGTCAATAATTCTTATCATCTTTTCAGGGAAAAGGGAAGAATTTTAGCGATGAAGAAATCAGCTATTAAAATCGAAATAGAAGAGACAACCACTGCAGAGGTGGTGGACTTCCCAACTCCTTCAGCTCCGCCTTCTGTCTTCAACCCTTTAAAACATCCTATAATAGCAATTATTGCTCCAAAGAAAATAGCTTTTATAAGCCCAGTGGTCACATCCCACCACTCAGTGTAGAGAAGGAGAAACTCAGAGAAAAGAACAGGATTAACACCCATTAATTGAACAGAAACAAATCTTCCACCGATAAGACCTATGGCATCACCATAAGCTGTAAGGATGGGAACCATTATAATTGATCCCAGGAATCTCGGAACAACAAGATATTTTATGGGATCCGCTCCTAGAGAAAACAGAGCATCTATCTGCTCTGTAACCTTCATGGTTCCTATTTCAGCAGCCATAGCAGATCCAACTCTTCCTGCTACTATAAGCCCTGTTAAAACAGGAATTAGCTCCTTTGTAAGGGATATACCCACAACCGAGCCCACATATATTTCTCCACCGAATCTTTTCATTCCTATGTATGTCTGTAAAGCCAAAACCATACCAGTAAAAAGAGAGGTAAGGGAAACCACAGGAAGGGACCTGTTTCCAATCTCCATTAACTGGGCTAAGAAAACTTTCTTTTCGAAGGGCTTCTTAAAAATTTTTTTGAAAACATCAGCTATGAGGATGGATATCTCTCCCACATCAAGCACCCCTCTACCAATTCTCCAGAAGAACCTGGAGATTAAAGGAAATCTATCCAAGTTAATCATTGAAAATCCTCATAAGGAGCGCGATCCTCAAATCTTGTAAATTTATCAAGAAATGCAAGCTCAACTGTTATTCCTGCAGGACCATTTCTTTGCTTAGCTATTATTATCTCTGCAATTCCCTTTTTGAGAGAGTTTCTATCGTAATAATCCTCTCTGTAAACAAAGGCTACAAGATCCGCATCCTGCTCGATGGCTCCAGACTCTCTTAAATCAGATAATTGAGGTCTTGCTCCCTTTCTTTCTCTTTTTTCAGGAGCTCTGCTCAGCTGGGAAACAGCAACAACAGGTATTGACAGCTCCTTGGCGAGTTCCTTCATAGACCTTGAAATAGCTGATATCTCCTGAGTTTTGTTTTCAAATTTAGCTCCTCCACGCATAAGCTGAAGATAATCGATAAAAAGGATATCAAGACCTCTTTCCATTCTTAATCTTCTTGATTTTGCCTTCATCTCAAGAATAGTTAAAGAAGAGGAATCATCAATGAAAATATCCGCTTTTGAAAAAGCATTCTGAGCCATAATGATTTTATCCCACTCATTATGGCTTATGAATCCATTCTGCAACCTCTGAATATCCACCTGAGCCCAGGAGCCTAACAATCTCATACACAAATGTTCTTTTGACATTTCAAGAGTGAAGATCCCCACTTTTTTTCCAAACTTCACGGCCATGTTAGTAGCAATATTCATAGCAAACGCTGTCTTACCCATAGATGGTCTTCCAGCGATTACTATAAACTCGCTGTTATGTAGACCAGAGGTTTTCTTGTCGAGATCTTTAAATCCTGTGGGAATCCCTGATACCAACTCCCCTCTCTTTGAAAGAGCATCTATGTGATCTACTGTTTCCTGCATTATTTTTTTTATCTCTAAGAAACCCTGTTTAATCCTTTGTTCTGAGACCTCAAAAATTTCATGCTGTGCAAGATCTAAAAGTTCATCTGGATCTGCACCACCTTCCATTCCGCTTTTTATAATTTTCAGACTTGAGAGAATAAGTCTTCTTGCCAAGGATTTCTCTTTTATTATGTTTAAATAACTATCAATGTTAAGACTTTTTGGAACTCCATCGAGAAGAGATGATATGTAAGAGACTCCGCCCACATTCTTCAGTTCTCCTATACTGTCAAGTTCTTCTGAAAGAGTTAAAAGGTCTATAACACGTCCTTTTTCAGCCATTTCAACTATTTTTTTCATGATCTTCTGATGAGCATCCAAATAGAAATCTTCAGGAGTTAGAAGAGAGAGAACTTTATGAAGATGTGAATTCTCAGTCATGATTGCGCCAATTACAGCTCTTTCTGCCTCAGAGTTGTGAGGGAGAGACTTCTGAGGTAATGAAATGAAGTCTCTCATAGGTTCTACTCTTCTTTAACAACTTCGACTTTAAGCTCACTGATAACTAAGGGATGAATTTTAACAGGAACATTATAAACACCCAGTCTTTTGATAGGTTCCTTTAGCATAATCTTTTTCTTTTCTATTTCGAAACCTAACTTTGAAAGAGCTTCTGATATATCTGAAGCAGTAACAGAACCAAATATTATGTCCTTTTCTCCACATTTCTTAGGTATGGTGATGTAAAGCTCTCTCAATTTCTTGTCAATTTCTTCGATGTTGAGTTTTTCCACCTGTATCTTTTTTTCAATTTCCTCTATCTTTTTCTTTAAATTCCTCAAATTATCTTCAGTAGCTGGAAGGGCGAGTTTTTTTGGAAAAAGATAATTTCTTGCATATCCATCCTTCACTTCCACTATCTGCCCCACTTTCCCAAGATTTTCTAAGTTATCTGTCAGAATTACTTTCATTATTATCTCCTATTCGGGTAGGAACGGAAGAAGAGCCATTATTCTTGCTTTTTTTATTGCTGATGCAAGCCTTCTCTGGTGGTAGGCGCAGGTTCCTGTGATCCTCCTGGACAAAATTCTTCCTTTGTCGAGAATAAATTCTTCAAGAAGTGCTGCATTTTTGTAGTCTATATAATGAATTTCCTCAGCACAAAATTTGCAAAACTTCTTTCTTGGAGAAAAGAATCTTCTCGTTTGCGTTTGAGCCACTTTTTTACTCATTATCTCCCTCCTTTTCGAATTTTTCGAAGTAAATGTCACCCTCTTGAGGTTTGCTTTCCTTTTTCTCTCTTCTATCCTTTTTCTTCTTTTTCATCTTTTCCACTTTCTTGAGGTAGTCATCCATTTTTAAGGTCAGAAAACGGATAACTTTTTCAGACTGTTTAAACCGTCTTTCAAGCTCTTTGGTAATAAATGGCTCTCCTTCGTAGAAGAAGAAATAGTAATGACCCTCAGTAAATTTACCTATTCTGTAAGCAAGGGGTCTTCTTCCCCAGTGTTCTTCTTGGATTATAGAGCCTTTTGAATCCTCAATAAATTTTCTTACGCCTGAAAGGAACCCGCGAATTTCCTCCTCACTCAGGTTTGGACTGAGTATAAAACCTGTTTCATACTTTCTCATATTACCTCCTTATGGTTTTAGCCCTTCTGTCAAAGAAGAGCAAGGAGAGATCCTCCTGTTAAATCTATTCATTGCTTCATCGGCTTTTCGATCTAAAATAAGCTCCAGAGCCTCCTCTGCTTTAACGAAAGCTCTTTCAAGAAGAATAAGTTCTCCATTTGAGAATTTTGAAAGAACATATTTAGCCCTGTCCCTTTCATTTCTTCCAATCCCTATCCTAATTCTCAAAAAATCTGAAGAATTTATTTCTGAAATGATAGATTTGACTCCTTTATGAGTTCCTCCTTCTCCTTTTTTCCTTATTCTTATCTCTCCTAATGGAATATCCATATCATCAAAAACAATAATCATATTGGTAAAAGGAATAGGATTAAATTTTAAAAACTCTTTTACAGCCTTGCCACTTAAATTCATAAAAGTCTCAGGCAAAACAAGGAAAAGTTCTTTTTCTGAAAATTGAGAGCTCGCAAATTTGTATAGGCTTTTTTTTCTGAATCTCAAGCCATTCTTTTTCGCAATAATTTCCACAAACATTCTTCCTGCGTTGTGCCGAGTTAATCTAAATTCTCTGCCTGGATTTCCAAGACCTATCAAGACCCACTTCATACTAAACTCATAAAAACCTAAAAATCATTCTTCCTCTTCTTCTTTTTCCTCTTTCCTCTTCTTGATAACCTCTGGTTCCTTTATTTCCTCAGCTGTTAGTGGAGCAACTTCCTCCTCTTTGAGAGCTTCCACAAACACAATAACAGTTTCTGGTTCAGTTATCACTTTTATCTCTTTTGGAAGCTTAAGATCCTGAACTTTTATGGAATCTCCTATCTCCAAAGAGGAAACATCCACCTGGATGTTTTCAGGAATGAACTTGGGTAAGCATTCAATATCAAGTTCCCTGTAGGCAAAATCAAGAAATCCACCTTTCTCAACTCCAATAGCATGACCTGAAAGGACAATGGGCACCTTTACTCTTACAGGCTTGTCCAGAGAAACCTTGTAAAGATCAAAATGAATAATCTCTCTTCTTACAGGATCCCTTTGAAAATCCTTTAATAAAACATCAAATCTCTCTTTACCTGCGTCTACTTTAAAGATAAAGTTTTCACCCAACTTAACTATATGTAGTAGATCTTTAGAGTCCGCATCCACAGGCATGGGAGAGATTCCAGCCCCATAAATAATACCTGGGACTTTGCCCTGAAATCTTAATTTTTTAGAGTATTCCTTTCCCGTCCTTTCTCTAAGATTGACTTTTAATACAACTTCTTCCATATTCACCTTCCTGATTATATATTAGGAAATAAAGAACTTACAGATTTCTGCTGAAAAATTCTTTTTATTGCTTCTGCGAAAAGATTGGAGACGGAAAGAATTTTGATCTTATCGATCAGCTTCTCCTTAGGGATTTCTATAGTATCTGTGACAATTAAAGCTTCGAGAGAGGAAGATTTTATATTTTCTATAGCTTTATCAGAGAGGACAGGATGTGTGCAAGCAGCCCATATTCGTTTAGCGCCGTGATCTTTAAGAAGTTGAACAGTTCTAACCAGGGTTCCTGCAGTGTCCACTATATCATCTATAATTATAGCCTCCTTCTCCTTAACATCTCCTACTAAAGTCGCAGAAGCAACTTCGTTGGGAAAAATTCTTTTTTTATAAACCATAGCGAGCTCTGCAGACAAAGCATTTGCCATCACCCTTGCCCTTTCAACTCCTCCAGCATCAGGAGAAACTACCACAGATTTATTCAACTTTAGGGATTTAAAATATTTCACAATAACAGGAAAAGCATATAGATTATCCACGGGAACGCTGAAAAAACCCTGAATCTGAGGAGCGTGGAGATCCATTGTCAGAACTCTGTTTACACCAGCGGCTTCAAGCAAATTTGCTATGAGCCTTGCGGAAATAGGGACTCTTGGTCTATCCTTTCTGTCCTGGCGGGCATAACCATAATAGGGAATAACAGCTGTCACAGAGCGAGCAGATGCCCTTTTAAATGCATCGATCATTATCAGAAGCTCAAGAATATGAAAATTAACTTCATAAGATGCACTCTGGACAACGAAAACATCCCTACCTCTAACATTTTCAAGAATCTGGAAATTTATTTCTCCGTCTTTGAACCTACCAAGATCAGCTTTCCCGATCTCAATATCCAAAGTTTTGGAAATTTTTTCAGCGAGTTTCCTGTTGGATGAGCCAGAAAATACTTTTAAATACTCTTTTTTCATCAAAATAATCCCAAGCTGGGGTGGGAGGATTCGAACCCCCGAATGGCGGATCCAAAGTCCGCTGCCTTACCGCTTGGCGACACCCCAATTATTTTATAAACAATCTTTTCCAATATTCTTCTCTACTGATACTTCTTACAATTTCCACATGATAATTCAAAAAGTCTTTTCTGGCATTCTCTGCTATCATAGGATCTTTTGTTAGACCATATATGCAGGAGCCACTTCCGCTCATCATAACTAAATCAAAGTCTTTATTTAACAATCTCTTCTTTATCTCCTTAAGTTCTCTATTTTCCATAAGCACCACTTCTTCAAGATCGTTCTTTAAACTCCTAAAATTTCTATCTCTCACTAACCTATTTATATTAGACTTTTTTCTTGGAAAAGTCAATTGGGCCCTGTCCCATTCTCTATAAGCATACTTAGTGCTGATTTGTATTTTTGGGAAAACAATAAAGAAATATAAAGGCTCAAAATCCTCAATTTCTCTTATAACATCTCCTTTTCCCTCCCCGATACAAGTTCCACCAAAAAGGAAATAAGGAACATCAGCTCCGATTTCCGATGCTATTGGTAGAAGCATTTTCGAGTTGAGCTCTTTACAAAAAATTTCTTTAAGAGCTATCAAAGTGCAACCAGCATTTGATGAACCACCCCCCAGCCCTGAGCCAGGCGGAATTCTCTTTTCCACGAATATCCTAATACCTTTAGAGATTTTAAACTCCTCCATAAACCTTTTAGCAGCTTTGAAAATAAGATTCTCCTCATTCCAGAGAATGTCCTCTCTATTCCCTTTTAGAACAATTCCTGATTCAATTTCCTCAAAATATAAAGTGTCAAATAAGTCAATGCTCTGAAAGATGGTCTTTATTCTGTGGTAGCCATTGGGCATTATCCCTTTAATTTCAAGACCAATATTAACTTTTGCAAAAGATCTCAATTTCATTTAGAGATCTGCTCCAGAGTAGCATATTTATAAGAAGAGGGAATTCGCACATCCATATCAATTCCAGATGTTCTTTTCACCCATTTTATCTTTATATTTCCCTCGTTTGTTCTTTCTTTCCAGTAAATTTCTTTTGGGAAAGGAAAATTTTTGAAATTATTTTTTATTTCAAAAGAATTACAATCCTTGCCTGAGAAAATAGAGAATATATCTTCTTTTGATATTTCTTTGTCGAGAAAGAACTTTGTTAATTCAGAGAGCTCTCCCTTCCAGTATGAACTGGATTTCGGAACGACCAGATAAGTTTCCTCTGAAAGAAAAAGATGAAATACAGGTGTTCCTACAAGGGAAAGCCCTTCAATCTTTAGCTTTCCCTTTTCGTAAAAAAAAAGAAAATCCATGAAAGTTGATTCACCTTTATTTTCTATATAAAGCCTTCCTTTACCGAAATACTGTTGTCCATCTTTTACCTCATTAAATCTAAAAATTGCACAAGAATTAAAAATAAAAAGAATTAAAATTGTGAACCATTTTTTCATAATTTTATAATAAGATAAGTTAAGAATTTTATAAAGATAAAAAAATTCCATCCAAGAGATTTTGACTCTAAGACAAAAATTGAAGTATTATAATTATTTACAGTTCAAAAAACAGGAGGAGTAAATGAAAAGGTTAATTTTTCTTCCCTTTTTAACTCTCATCTCCTTAACTTTCCTTTTTCCTCAGGATGACTACATCAAAAGAATCGAGGAGTTCAGGAAGGAAAAGGATAAAAGATTTGCGACTTCTGATTTTTCCCCTCTTTCTCCTATAGCCCATTTCCACTTTGATATTGGTTCTCCTCTCATAATTTCTGTCTCTGAATCTGAAGTTAAAGAAGGAGAATATCGCGAAGCCCATCATATTATTAAATTCTCCTGGGAAGATAAAAAGCTAATTCTTGAATTCATTAAAGGCGAGAAAGAACTGATGATTGACGGAAATCCTGTGTCTGGAAGAACAGAGCTAAAGCCAGGTGCTAAAATAAGATTCTGCCACTATGCCATGGTTTACTCCGTTCAAACAGAAAAAATTGCAAGAATAATGGTTTACGATGTAAATTCAGAAGCTAAAAAGAACTTTAAAGGTCTGAATTATTTTCCTGTGAATTCCGCATACAGAGTCAAGGCAAAACTAATAAAAAATCCTAAGTTTGAGGAGATCAAAATTCTTACATACCAGAACATCCTTAAAACCTTTGTCAGATATGGGTTTCTTGAATTTGAAATAAATGGGGTCAAATGCAGGCTCTCTGCTTTCAAAATGCCCGAGAGTCTCGAATCAAAAGAGCTTTTCGTTCCTTTTAAGGATAAAACCTCAGGTGTGGAAACATATGTTGCTGGAAGATTCATGGACATAGAAGAGGGAGAGGATGGATGCATTATAGATTTCAATATGGCTTATAACCCCATGTGTGCATATAATCCTCATTGGAATTGCCCTCTACCTCCGAAAGAGAATGAACTCCCTCTCAGAATTGAAGCGGGTGAAAAAATATACAAAAAAGAAGAGTAGGTCATTTAGCCTATAAAATCAGAAAGCCACAACTATTCCTATGGAAAATTTATTATTTTCTTTATCCAGGTCATAGGAGATCTCATTGACCAGTTTTAGATTTCTTCTTATCAAATAATTCATATTAACTGTTAAAATTTGGTAATCAATAGGGTTAAACTGAGATCTCAACCTGTTGTAGAGAAGAACAAAAAATAATTTCCCGTTCTCTCCGTAAGGCGAGAAAATTAGCTCTGCAAGCCACGCTTCTGACCTAATTTTCCTATCCTTCTTTTCAAAAAGAGGATTGGTGTCCCATCGCTGTAAAAATTGGATCAGAAACTCAGTTTTCGGTGTTTTAATTTTCAAATCAGGTCCAATATAACTCAAATTATTTATATTGTCTGGTTTTTCTTCGCCATGTATCTCTACTCCACGAATTTCTTCTCTACCCAGATACCCTGTAAATCCAATTCTTATGTTTTCAAAGTTCTTAGCTATCCTCCAGGAAAAATTCTTGTGTCTATCGTTGTCAAATATCTCAGGTGTATCTATTCCATTTCCGTTGACGATCTGAAAAATAAGCTCTGTTCCTGAAATTAGGTTAAGAGTAGCCATAATTCCCCTATCATAAGATAAATTTGCAGAGGAGAGTCCCACTCTAAACTTGTAAATTTTGTAATCCTCAAATGTGAGTCTTAATTCAGAAGGTTTGACGGGATCCGAGACCCTGTATTGACCGAAAACAATGGAAACAGGAGATTTAAAAACATTGCTAAATGAAAGGTAAGCATCTTCAAGCCCAACTTTACCTTCCTCTGTCAACAAGAAATATGTATAGTAAGAAATGGAATTCGAGATATTACCTCCTGATAAAATCTTCATGATATATGGAGCTCTAATATCTGTATTTACTTTTGAATTGGGTTCATAAGTAAGATAACCATCCATTCTAAAAGCAAGAGGAAGCTCTCTGTAAAGGAGTAATGAAGGGTCGCCAGTATCCCTATAAGCTCTCACAGGTTCTTTATCTGGTATTTGATATCCATTTGCCATGAACTCTTCTCCAAATTCTTTTAGATGAGGAATGGGCGCATGACAAACCTCACAGGAAAACCCATATTTTCTTGCAAAAGCAGGAATGGAAAAAGAATTTTGAGAAAAAAACACTAATAAAACCATTAATATTAATATAACCTTCATTATTTTCATTTTTCCTCCCTCTAATCAATAATATTTATTTCGGTTTCAGCGGCATTAACTTCCCTTGTTTTGTATTCATCCTCAGGAACCCCTAAAAATTCAGCAACTGATTTGACTAACAATCTATACTTTACTCTCACCTCAATTCTAACCTTGCCAAAAGGAATATCCTCAGGAATTGCCCATGTATATTTCTCTACCTTTGTCTCTCTCGGTCCAATTCTGTAATCTACTCCAAGAGAAGCGGTATTCCACTGACATATAGTCATTCTACCTTTGGGATCAAAATAGGGAACTCTGTAAATTCTATGTCCTTCCTCTAAATCATCTCTCTTCAAACCCTTAAAGTCTCTAATGCCCATTATTTCTCCAATATCAAAATAAGCTGGTTTATTCGAAGTAATTGTGTAATCCTCTCCTTTAAACCCTTTTTTATCCACAGGAATAGGATAAACTTTTCCCTGGGAATCAATGGCATGAACCTCCACCCACAGTTGTCTATCCTCTACAGAACCTGTTGGCAATTTGTGTCCCGCTTTAGCATTGTAAAGATGAACAGTTATTAAAGCTTTTTCTCCTGGCTCATACTCACTAAACTCAGAATATACTTTTACCTCAATACTTCCTTTCAATTTTGAAGGAACATGTCCTCCTGGGAAATAATGGGTTGCCATATCAGAGTAATATTTTCCCATACTTGCGCTCTTCCCTTCACTATGCCACATATGACAGTCCTGACATCTCACTCCCTCTTTTGAATATGGTCCCTCTTTCCACTCAAGATGGGTGGTTTTTACCCATATTCCAAAGGGACTCTTCTCATTATGGCATAAACCGCAGAAATCAGGGTTTCTAATAAAATCGGAATATTTTGAGATGTGATGGGGGGACTCCACTCCTATCCTCGGACCAAACTTAATTTCTCCTGGAGAGAGAACAAAATTGTAGTTGAAAGGTATCTCTCCTGTAAAACCCGATATGGTATGGCATACATCGCAGGAAACAGACTCGTTAGCCCTTGTATTCTCTGATGGTGGTTTAGGCGGAATATCCCCTACAAAATAAGCCATGGGAGAATGGCAACCATTGCAACCCGCTTTCACTTCTGCAACTTTTTCTTCCTTTTCAGCATGAGGGATAGCGAGCTTAAAATATTCTATTTCATCCCAGGCATGGGAGAAAGCCTGGGACATCATGGATTGCTTCCATTGCATATAAATATCCCTGTGACACTGGGCACATCTTTCAGGGGTTTCAAAAAGACTGTAATCTTTTCTGGGAATTGAAGAACTTGCTAATAGAAGAAATACCAAAAGAGTCGGGAAAAAAAGGAATAGGAACTTTGCTTTCCTCATCTTTCATCCTCCCTTGAAATGATATTAAATAAAAAAAGAATAGTCAAGAAAAAAATCTCTCCAACTGTAAACCTTTAGACGACATGGGTATATCTGTCAAAATGGTTGAACTACTTTTTACTTTCTGATAATCTTATTCCTTAATTTGGAGGCGTAGATGAGATTGGTAATTTTTTCTATTTTAATTTTGTTCCCAAAATTTATTTTTGCTGAGGAAGGACTAATTTTTGAAGACTATTTTACTGAAAGAACCATGAGGATTGACTACTATCATATAGGAAATGCTGAAGAAGAAATAATCACCATTGATAGAATTTACAAAGTAGGAATCTGGGCAGGGAGCAGAAAGAATTTAATAGACAATTTCAACAATGGTAGATACTATGTTAAAGTCTTTGATGCAAAAACAGGAAAATTGATATTTTCCAAGGGCTTCGACAGTTATTTCGGCGAGTATAAGACCACAAATGAGGCAATAAAAGGAAAGAAAAGAACATATCATGAAACAGTTTTAATTCCTTTTCCCAAGAATAAAATTCGAATAGAGTTTGAAACAAGAGGAAAAGATTTTAACCTGAGAACATTCTTCACAGAATTAATAGATCCTGATGACATCTTTATTCTAAGAGAAAACATTAGAACTGATGTAGAAATAATAGAGGTTTTAAAAAATGGGGAGCCAAAAGATATGGTGGACATGGTAATAGTTGCGGAAGGCTATACTAAAAATGAGAAAGATAAACTTAAAAAGGATCTGAATAAATTTAAAAAAGTTTTCTTCTCGCAAGAACCATACAAATCAATGAGGAACAAGTTTAATATTTATTCTGTTTTTAAAGCTTCTGAAGAGAGGGGTTGCGATGAACCAAGTCATGGAATATATAAAAACACATGTCTGGGAACAACTTTTGACTCCCTTAGACTGGAGAGGTATCTTCTCACAGAAGATAACAAATCATTGAGAGATATCGCTGGAGTAGTTCCTTATGATACCCTTCTTATAATGGTAAATCAAAAGAGATATGGAGGAGGCGGAATTTATAATTTCTACTGCACTTTTACCACTGACAATCAGTGGTTTGACTATCTTCTTCTTCATGAATTTGGTCATTCCTTTGCCGGGCTCGCTGACGAATATTACACTTCCACTGTGGCTTATAACGAATTTTATCCCAAGGGAATAGAGCCCACTGAACCCAATATAACTGCCCTGCTCGATCCTGAAAACTTAAAATGGAAAGATTTGGTAAGTAAGGATGTGGAGATTCCCACCCCGTGGGAAAAAGATGAATTTGATAAGATGGATCTGGAACTACAAAGAATTAGAGGTAAGTTGAATGCCAAAATAGCAAAATTGAAAAGAGAAGGAGCTCCTAAACAGGAAGTGGAAAAGCTGGAGATGGAAGCAGAGAGACTATCGAAAGAACATGCAGAAATAGTGGATAAATTTATTGCTAAAAGTAAGTATTTGGGGAAAGTAGGTGCATTTGAAGGTGCAGGATACTCTTCAAAGGGGCTTTACAGACCCATGATAGACTGTATAATGTTTTCAAAAGGGAGGAAGCCCTATTGCAAGGTCTGCGAAGAAGCAATTAAAAGAGTGATTAAAGCGCTTACGGATTGAAACTCTTAACTATGATAAAAAAAGAAAAATTTCCTCTCTTTCTTTTGATATCTTCCCTTAATTTTCATGGCTGAATTACCTGAGATTATAATAATTACAAATCAAATGAATGAGAAAATCAAAGGGAAATTTTTTAAAGAAATAGAAATTTTTCAAAAGAAATGCCTCAACTGCTCTCTGAATCGTTTTATTTCCACGGTTAAGAGCAAAAGAATAGAGGAAATCTCCTATTCGGGAAAGTGGTTCATAATTCATATGGAAAATGGATATATTCTTATAAACCTCGGAATGGGCGGAGATATGATTTATTTTACCCCAAAGGATTGTCTTCCCTCAAAATATCAATTTAAGTTCCTCTTTGAGGACGGAACTGGTTTTACCATAAGGTTCTGGTGGTTTGGCTATGTTCATTATGTAAAATCTCTTAAAGACCATAATATGACAAAAGACCTTGGACCCTCTGCTCTCCACTTTTCGTTCAGTCTTGATAAATTCCTGCAAATAATAAAAAAAAAGAAAGGATTTGTGAAATCGTTTCTTTTAAATCAGAAAAATATATCTGGGATTGGAAATTTTTATATTCATGATATTCTTTTCAAGGCTAAAATTCATCCTCTTAAAAGGGTAGAAGATTTATCCAAAGAAGAGAAAAATACGCTTTACAAGGCAATTAGGGAGAGACTTTCTTTGAGTCTTGAATTGGGTGGTGCAGATTACGAACTTAACTTCCTGGGAGAAAGGGGGAATTTTACTGCTGATATGTATTTAATTGCCTACAAAGAAGGAAAATATTGCCCTGAATGTGGAACCAAAATAGAAAAAATAAAGACAGGAAGTAATTATTCCTTCATTTGCAGGAACTGTCAGAGATTATAGATTAATAAATTTATGTAAGAGGTTAGTTCTTTCAAAAAATCAAATTCATAATATTCTTCTGTTTTTTCCTTTTTTGTGGGGTATGGGATAAGGGTTATGGATATCAGGGAATAAGGACTGAGTGGCAATTCTTCTTCCCCAAAACCCGTAGCTTAGAGCTTTTTTTATTCCGCTCTTATCACGAAGTTGTCGAATAGAACAACACCCCCACCACCTGCTTTGCCCTTTGTCCAGAGGCCTATTCTTCCTGATTTGTATGTTTCGTCAGAGATTTTAGCTATCAGATTTCCGTTTATGTAAAAGGAAAGGTTTGTTGCCTTAGCATCTATCATAATGTTATTCCACTTTTCAAATCCCACTTTTACTATTTCTGAGTTCCGCCAGTGAGAAAGAGCCTGAAATTCACCATTTACAATCTTCCATATGGAGAACATACCAGGTCTTCCTGTATAAATCTGAAAAAGGTATCCATTTTTAAAGCTTTCGTCTGCCCGAAAAATTATCCCTTGGGATGAATAAGGTCCAGAGACTCTTAAAGTATCCACTGAAACTGAGAAATTTAAAAATACTCTCTGAACAAAAGCCACTGCATCTCCAAGCCTATCTCCTCCATCAAAGTGAAGCACTCCATTCTGAAGAGCCCATTTTCCATTCTCTGTAAAATTTATATTTTTAACAGACTTACCCTCGAATTTCTCTGAGAGGAAGAAAGTGGGTTTGGTGATGATAACAGGTTCAGAGGGCTTGCTTGTTGTAGGGGATGGAGAGGATTTTAAGAATTCTTTTCTCACAGATTCAAAAAGAAGAACAAATTTTGAAGAATAAAAATCAGGGTCTACAGAATGATTGGGATTTAGCTCCAATACTTTTCTTATCTCTTTCTTGCAGTTTTCAGTTTGATTTACTGTAAAGTAAGTGAGGGCAAGGGAAAGATGGGCATCAATAAGTTCACTTTTATTTCTTATCAAGTTTATTGCCTGGGTGAAGAACTCTATTGCCCTCTCGTAATCTCCATTAAGATAAGCTTTCTTCCCTTGTTCAAGAATCTGATCCACATCTGTAGATTGAGATAACTCAGAAAAGGAAAATAGGATGAGAAATAGAAAAAGAGCAAATAATAATTCTCTAAAATTTCTCATGGGACCTCAACTTTAATTTTACTGATGGATTTTATATTTCCAGGGATAAGCAGAGGCACAACATTTTCTGGATTTGTAGAAGAACCTGCTGTGGAAAGAGAAACAGAAAGGTTATCAATAAAAACCCTATCAGCAGTGCTGGAATCGTAAAATTCCATACCAAAATAACCTGAGGAATAGGAAGCATCGGAAAAAGAAAAAACATTTGTGTTATTTATATAAAAAGTCATGGTAGAACCACTGCAAACAATTTTTAAAATATTCCAATTGCCAGCTCCCCTTACAGCAGAATGGTAAGTCCATCCTTTTATAGGATACCAATTCTCATTTACAGCTTTCCAAACCGAATAATATCCTGGAACTGCAATGTCAAAAGAATAACAATTCCTAAAACTTGTGTCTGTGCTTCTAAATAGTATCGCTCTATCGTTTAGATTACCAGCTAAATCGTAAAGGTAAAGCTCAAGGGTGAAATTGGCATAAGGTCCAATACTGTAGTAAGTTTTTGCATACTTATTTAATCCGTTTCCATACATTCGATATTGACTTCCTGTTGCCCTCCATCTACCTGTTCCATCATCTATCCAGTAATCCGCTACATTGTCATCAAAATTCTCGAAAAAAGCTCCAGGGTTAAGAGAGGCATTAACAAAAGCTGTCTGATTTTTAACCACATTCACTGATGTGGAATATTCTCTATAGCGGTCTTTTCTCAGTGTCACAGTATGTGTCCCAGCTTTAACATCTGTTAAAACAGCATTTGTCACCCTCCCTGTGTCAGCGCCATCCAAATAAATTCTCGCACCTGTCGGGGTAGATCTCACATCGATTGAGCCTTTACCTTCCTCTTTCTTTTTAGAAAGGAGAAGAGCAACTACAACACCAGTAACTATAGCTCCTCCAATTAAATAGATTAATGCGCTGCTCTTTTTCTTTCCTTCCTTTTCATATTTTTCTTTAACCTCAGGCATTTCCTCCACTTTCTTCTCTTCAGGTTTCGCTTCTTCCTTCTTCTCCTCTGGTTTCTCTTCAGGAGGTATCTTAACCTCCTGAGGAGTCAAAGGAGTAAGGGTAACCTCGAAGATATTTTCTCTTGTCCTTTCCACATTTATTTCCTTTTCTACAGGACCGAATCCTTCCTTTATTATCTTGATCTTGTGTTTTCCTGTATAAAGCATTCCTTTGAAAGGTGTGTATCCTTTGTTCTCTTCATCAATAAATATATTAGCTCCTTCAGGAACAGAGGTAACTTTGACCTCGCTTGTATTTGCTTTTCTTACATCTTCGAACAGTTTTACGAATTTAGGAGAAAAAAATTCAGGATCAGGCTTGAAAAGAGGATTGAGCTTTAGAATGCTTTTTATCTGTTCAGTGCAGTTTTCCATCTGGTTCACGGTAAAATAAGTAAGGGCAAGAGATAGGTGAGCATCGATAAGGGTAGATTTGTTTTTTATTAAAGCTATAGCTTGATTGAGAAGCTGAATGGCTCTTTCATAATCACCATCCATGTAAGCCTTTTTGCCTTCCTCAAGAATTTTATCAATGTCTGTTTGCTGGGCTCGAAGAATGAAATTAAAACTTGAAAAAATGACAAAGACTGCAGAGAAAACCAAGAGAATTAAAATTGAAAAAAACTTAAAATATCCACTTTCCCTTAAAACTAACATTTTCCCTCCTATCTTTTCTCTTTCTCTAATTTTAAGTTAAGAATCTCAGTTTTACCTGAGATTATTTTTACCACTTTTGTAATTGTTTTATATCCTTCCCTTTTAACAGTAACTACATGTTCTCCCTGGGGAACCTTTGTTTCAATCGGGGAGGGACCAAAATCCTTATCATCTATTTTAACATTCCCCCATGGTATCACATTAATCATGAGTTTTCCAAAGGGAGTAAATCTATGGTGGATAGGATGAACCTTATCTCCTACAACTTCCACCTCATAAGAATAAGCCTCATAGCCTTCAATCACAAACCTCACATGATGCATTCCCGTTGGTAATTCCAGAGTTCTTCGAGGAGGAAGTTCATACTGGTATTTTTCATCAATAACCACAATGCAGGGATGAGAAGAGGATAAAACAAGAGCACCTTTAGATGGTTGAACTGGGGAAGGAATTTCAATTTTGCTCTGTTCAGGAGGCTTGAGCTCTTCCTTGGGAGGAGTGGGTTTTTCAGTTATTTCCTCAGATTTTTTCTCTTCCTTTTTAGGCTCAGGGGCAACAATTGCTTTTTCTTCTGGAATCTCTTTCTGAGAGATGCTCTCATCTTTTAAGGAAGGTTCGATAGTCTGCTGGGGAGGTGATATCTCGTTACTCTTCTGGGTTTGGGTAATTTCTTTTTCTGACGGTGCTCTGGAAGAAAAAATGTTCCTTAAAGAAGGGATAAAAATAAAGGAAAGAAGAATTAAGTAGATAAGTAATAAAGGAAGAGCTATAAATAAAGGAGTTTTGCTCTTCTTAACCACGGATTCTGAATAGGAAGGGGCGGTTTTAAATTTTTGAAATTCAAGGGATTCCACTTTCTTGGGAGGGGTTTTCTTCAAAATTACTTCCTCGGGGATCTCAATGGTTTCGAGAGGTTCTGGAGTGATAACTTTTTTAGGCTCAATAGGAATCTTTTGCAATGCCTCTCTCATCTCCTCAGCGCAGGAAAATCTATTCTGAGGGTTCTTTTCAAGTGCTTTCAAAACTACTTTTTCCATCTCGGAGGAAAGGCTCGGGTTTATTTTTGTGGGAAGAGGAGGAAGTTCATTCACATGTTGATAAAGAACCATCAGAGTATTTTCTCCCTTGAATGGCAACTCTCCTGTAACCATTTCATAAAGAGTAACACCTGCTGAATAAATATCGACTCTGTGGTCAATGGGAAGTCCCTTAGCCTGTTCAGGAGAAAGATAATAAGCAGTTCCAAGAATCGCTCCTGATTTTGTGAAGCTTGTGGATTCAAGAGTTCTTGCAATTCCAAAATCAGCAAGAATTGTCCTCTCGGTTTTATCAATCATAATATTGTGAGGTTTAATATCTCTGTGTATTATTCCTTTCTTGTGAATATAGGCAAGTGCGTCAAGTAAATCTGAGATAATTTTAATAGCTCTCTTTTCAGGTAGTTTCCCCTCTTTTCTTATTATTTTATTCAGAGTCTCTCCTTCGATGAATTTCATTATGAAAAATACAATTCCCTGGACAATTCCAATATCATAAATGGGGACTATATTGGGATGTTCAAGATTTGCATATATTTTAGCTTCTCTTCTGAAACGCTCGATGGTTTCCTCGTCTCTCGAGTATTCTTTGTAAAGGATTTTAATGGCTCCAAGTCTTTCCAAATATAGATCCCTTACTTTGTATACAAGAGCGAATCCCCCTTTACCTATCAGCTCTAAGAATTCGTATTTTCCTTCGAAATGTTTTTTTAAAATTTCAACTTCTTCATATGTTTTTTCTGACATTTCTACCTTCAAAAAAAGTATATTTGAGAATAATCAAAGAGTCAAGCTTTTTCTTTTTTACCCCGAATAGCTTATCAATGTTGTGTTAAATTAGCTTTTCATTAATTTTGGAAATTGAAATTTTTGATGTATAATTAAAAATAAAATTTAACTGAGGAGGTTCTTGAAATGGCTTTAATAATCCTTGAAGAATGCATTAATTGTGGGGCCTGTGAACCTGAATGTCCCAACAAGGCGATCACTCCTGGAGATAACATCTATGTAATTGATCCTGAAAAGTGCACTGAGTGCGTAGGTCATTTTCCAGATTCTCAATGTGTCCAGGTTTGCCCTGTAGATTGTATTAAACCAGATCCAGCTTATCAGGAAACTAAAGAACAACTCATAGCAAAATTCAAAAAACTTTACCCTGACAAAGAACCTGTCCTATAACCCAATCTATAAAGCGAAATATAAAATATTTAATTAAATAAGAGAGAGGGAAAAGTGAGAAAAGAGGAGATTATCTCTATTTTAAGAGAAATAAATTACCCTGGTTATGAAAGAGACATCGTTTCTTTCGGTTTGATAAAAGAAATTCAGAACGATGAGAACAAAATCAAGTTAATCCTTAGAGATTTCACAAGGAACGAGGATATTGTGATTAAAGTTAAGAATGAGATCAGGGAAAAATTAGCCAGCTCAATTAAAATTGAAAACATAGAGATCGAGGTGGAGAAAGAAAATATTCAAAAAATTCCAGAGCAACCAATTAAAACCCCAATCCCGGGGGTGGAAAATATAATTGCTATTGCAAGCGGAAAAGGAGGAGTGGGTAAAACCACAATAGCAGTCAATATTGCGATGGCTCTTCACAATAAAGGATTAAAAACAGGCATAATGGACGCAGATATTTATGGACCTAATGTTCCCATGATGTTAGGGCTATCTAACGAGATCCCGGATTTTGAAGGAGAAAAATTGCTTCCGGTTTCGAGGAAAGGTTTAAAAGTCATCTCCATGGGCTTTTTCCTTAAACCTGATACACCTGTTATCTGGAGAGGTCCCCTCGTTCATAGAGCAATTCAACAGTTTTTAAAAGATGTCAAATGGGGTGAGCTGGAATATTTGATAGTGGATCTTCCTCCTGGAACTGGTGATGTTCAGCTTACCCTTATCCAGACAGTTCCTATATCTGGAGCCATAATAGTCACCACTCCTCAAGATGTAGCTCTAATGGATGCAAGAAAGGGTTTAAGAATGTTTGAACAGACAGATACAAAAGTTATAGGGATAGTAGAAAATATGAGTTATCTTCAGTGTCCCCACTGTGGAAGAAGAATAGAACTATTTAGAGCTGGTGGTGGAAAAAGAACTTCCATGGAACTCGGGATTCCACTTCTTGCGGAGATTCCTCTTGATCCTATGCTTCCACTGATTTCAGACGCTGGAACATCTGTTGTTGAGGCTAATTCTCAGGCTCAGATTGCGGAAATATTCTTTTCCATTGCTGACCAGATCATTAAAAAAACAAGGAGCATTCACTGATTTTGAACGATAGAATAATCGAACTTCAAAAGGATTACGAGCAGCAGGAGGATAGATACATCTATAAACCTCCTAAGCAGAAATATACTATAAATATAATTCTATTAGTGGCAACACTAATAACTACAATTCTGGTGGGAACAAATTATTACATTTCTTTTTATCTCGGTGAAAAGATCCCGAGCGACCCTGAGCTTCTGAGAAAATTACTTTCAAATCCCCTCACTTATATATGGGGTCTTCCCTATGCTCTGACAATAATGGGAATCCTTTTCGCTCATGAAATGGGCCATTACATAGCAAGTAGAATACATGGAGTGGATGCCACTCTTCCCTATTTCATTCCTGCCCCCACATTAATTGGAACTTTTGGGGCAGTAATAAGAATGAAAAGCCCTATCACAAAGAAAAAAGCTCTATTTGATATAGGAATCGCAGGTCCATTGTCAGGTTTCATAGTAGCAATTCCTGCTATTATTTATGGTATCAAACTTTCAAGACATATAACATCCTTCCCAGAAAAAGAAGGTCTATTGCTTGGAGAACCTCTTATCATGAAAATAATTTACAAATACTTTTATCCTCATACTCCCTCTGATTTCTCTTTACTGCTTCATCCTATTGGGTTTGCAGCGTGGTTCGGTATATTAGCTACAGCGTTTAATCTTTTTCCAATAGGTCAGCTGGACGGTGGACATATTCTATATTCAATTTTTGGAAGAAGAACAGAGATAGTTGCAAAAATATTCGTGCTCGTTCTTGTTGCCATGGGCTTTATCTACTGGGAAGGGTGGCTTTTATGGGCAGGAATAGTGATAATCATAGGGACAAGGCATCCTCCTGTTTACGATTACGAACCTCTTGATTTAAAAAGAAAATTACTTGCTATTGTAGCTTTGCTCATGTTTATACTCTCCTTTACCCCGATTCCCATAAAAAGAATTTTATAAATCAATAAATCAATTGTTTGAGTTTTCGAATGTAAAGTTCCTCTCTGTAAAGAGTTTGACGCAGGCATTCACCACATCTGGATCATAAAGAGTTCCCTTATATCTGAGTATTTCATCAAGGGCTTCCTTAAGTCCATATCCAGGACGATACGGTCTGTGAAAATTCATTGCTTCTACCACATCAGCAACAGCAAGAATTCTTGCTTCAAGCAGGATTTCTTCTCCTTTTAATTTCTGAGGATAACCCGAGCCATCGAATCTCTCATGATGCTGAAGAACTATAGGAGCAACCTGCCATGGAAAATCTATGGTTTTGAGAATTTCATAACCATGAAATGTATGAAGTCTTATGAATGCAAACTCTTCTTCAGTTAGTTTTCCTGGTTTAACAAGAATTTCTGAAGGAATGAACATCTTACCTATGTCGTGAATCAAAGAGGTTAACTTTATCTCCTCAACTTTTTCCCTTGGGAAGCCAAGTTCAAAAGCTATGGCTGATGCAAGCTTTGCCACACGCCTTTCATGACCCGCAGTGTACGGATCTTTTGTTTCCACCATTTTTACCATGGCGTTGATAATACTCTCTACAATCTTTTTTGATCTTTCATAACTTATTCTCAATTCTTCCTCCGCAGCTTTCCTTTTAGTGATGTCAGTTAGAGTCCCCTCGTAAAATATCACCCTTCCTGATTTATCTCTCACCGCCCTTGAGTTATCTATAGCGAATAAAATGCTCCCATTCTTTCTCTTAAGTTTAATCTCAAAATCTCTTATCTCACCTTCTTTCTCTATTCTCTCTACCCAGCAATCTCTGTCTGAAGGGTTAAAATATAGATGCTTAATATGGGTTGAAAGGAGCTCCTTTTCTGATTCAAAACCGAGCATTTTAACAAGAGCGGAATTGGCAGAAAGAAGTCTTCCATCCGGGGTGCTCAAATAGACGCCATCAAAAATGTTCTCAAGGAATCTCCTGAATTTATATTCAGTATTTTGTATTTCTGTTACATCGTAGAAAATAATGAGCACAGAAGGTTTGGAATCAAATTCAATATAACTTTCTACTATCTGCACCCATTTAGTCTCTTCAGAAGGAGAGAGGAGCTCAACTCTTAAAGGTGTTAACTCTCTCTTTTCTTTCAAAACTATTTCCATTCTTTTTAAAAAGACTCCTCTCAACTCTGGATTTATGAAATCCAAAAAATCTCTACCCAGCGCCTCTTCTTTACTCTCAAAATTAAGCAGATTCAGTGCGGATTTGGTAGAAAATACAACCTTCCCCTCTCTGCAAATGATCATGGCAAGGGAAGAAAGGTCAAGAAGTTTGTTATAAAATTCTTCTTTTTGCTTTCTTCTTTCAACAATTCTCTCTAACTTCTCAATTTTTCCTCTCAAAAAACCTATTTCCTTTAAAAGCTCCTCCTTGCTTTTACTCTCCATTCAATCTCCTTAAGGAATTCGCTAAACTCATATAATAGTTATAAAGAACAATTTTATCAAAAAAATAAAACATATCAACTCAAACATTCAAAGGATCCTGAATGATAAACCTACTAGCACTTTCATTCCACCCAGATCTATACTCTTGGAAAAGGCGCTTTCTTTAGATGGTATTTTTTCGAGCTTAATCAAGCCTGTTAGAAAAGTGCTCTCAAATATCATAATCTCAATGCCAGCAGAGCCAAAATATCCTGTTTTACTGTCTGAATACTGAAGGGGCAAAGATTCCCACCTTTCTTTAAAAGAATTGTAACTTAAGCCTGCTCCTAAAGAGAAAGATACTCTTTCTAAAGACTTTCTTAGTAGAAGTGAAATAGGAAAACTTATCTTTCTGAATTTGAGAAAATATTCTTCCTCACCCTCCCCCAGAGCTTTCCCTTCCATATTTATAATCTCCCAGCCTGAGGAAATGTAGAAATAATTTTTCAGCTTGAGATAGGCATAGACGCAAAAAGGATTTCCTCCTCCGTAAATATCTCTAAACTCTCTCTGGGAAGGGTAAAAATAGCCTGAAGAAAAATTGACAAATAATTTATTTTCGGAAAATGCACAAAATGTAAAGAAGGGAAAAACGATAATTACGAGAAAAATGCTATAAATCCTTGTCATGTAAAACTCCCTGATAAAGCAAGAAATTTCTATTAATATACTGGTTCTTTTCGGGAACTACAGCTACTTCCTGAGAATAGTTACTCTCAAGCCCTGATAAATTTAAGGCTGTAACCACATAATAATATGTAATATCAGGAGAGAGGTTTTTATCTTCAAAAGAATTGTTAGATAGAGGATAAGTATTCAACTTTTTATAATTGAGATGGGTAGTGGTTGATCTATAAACATTGTATCCTACCGCATCATTTACCTTATTCCAGGAAATTTGAACATTCTTAATGGAATTAAACAGAGATCTGTAAATCAAAGATTTTGCTTTAACTCCCTTGGGAGTCTCAGGGTAACCCTCTCTAATGGGCTGTGCAAGATCAGAAAGAATGGCAAGCCCTAATTTTGTTACTGATGTCAAAAATTCAAAATTTAATGTTCCCAGAGTATCGTAAATTGTGTGATAATAAGGGTTTCTAATCGGATTGTCCTCTATAGCGCAGAAAGCACTATAACCTTTTTGCCAGAAAGAGGCGTGGTCAGAGTAGAGAAAAGAGGAACTAACAATTTTTGTTATGGGGTACTGGTAATATGTCATAGATGTCTTTTTTGCTCTCTCTGCCATCCATTCTGAACTTGGATTTACAATAATTTCTAAATCCTCAGGAATCGCATCTGTATAAGCTATCATATCGAAATTAAGCACACCAATTATCTTTTCATTTCTGCTTCTTGCATGTGAAGCGTAATCCTTGCTTCCGTAAAGCCCCCATTCCTCAGCAGAAAAACAGATAAAACGAACTGTAAAGTCCATGGGATATTTAACGAGTATTCTTGCCGCCTCTAAAACAGCAGAGGTTCCGCTGGCATTGTCATCTGCGCCCGGCGCTAAAATTGCAGGCATGTTGGAATAAGAATCGTAGTGAGCACAAATTATAAAAATATCTTCTGGATTGGTTTCCCCTTTCAGCTCTGCAATTACATTCCTTGAATAGTAATTGCTGAACTTAAACGTTTGAAAACTTGTATCCAGACCAAGGCTTTTAAAATAATTAAAAATAAACTCTCCTGCTTCTTCACATCTTTGTGTGGATGCATATCTTGTCTGAAACGCTTGAAGAGCATCTACAAAATAATAAAGCTGACTTTCTGAGACTTCATTTATTATATTTCTTATAAGTTCATTCTCTCTTCCCATCTCTTCTGAAACCTCAACCTCTGCTGGGAAAGATAGGAATGAAGTCATAGGCTCCATAGACAGTGGTTTTTTCAAATATCCATGAGGTATTGAAACCTCAGCATCTTCATCATGCCAGAATAAAATTGTTCTTTCTTCTAACCTGATAGGATTACCTAAAATTTTTAGTCTTTCTATGTCATCAGGCTTAACTGAATAAACGAGGAAAAACCTCTTGTTTTTTATATCTTTCACCTCTATTTTAAAATCAATTCTGTTCTTCTGAAGAACTGAAATTTCGATATCTTTAGCCAGGACAATATAACAAGAATCGAGCTCTTCCACAACATTAAAATTGAAATCTCTGAGAATTTCCGACTCAGCTTTCCCTCTTTTTACTTTAACCAGATGGATTTGCTCATCATAATTTAAAGTTAAAAATAGAATGGGAAGAGAAAAGAGGAAAAAAAGCTTTGAAAACTGCATAAAAAAATTTACAAAATAATGGAAGAATTGTCAAAATTTATAGAAATTTGCATCATTTAAATTATCCCATGCCTGTGGAGAAAAGCCATAAACTTTCTATAATCCTGTGAGGAAATTTTTAAAAGAGAACAGAGAGCCCTATAAGTCCTATTATCTGTTTTATGAAGGGAATTTATTATAATTTTTCTCATTTCATCCCTGCTCAACTCTCTTCTGAGAAATAGTTTTTTTAACTGTTTCCAGGAAAACTCCCCCCTTGTTATTTTTTCTACCAGAGAGCTTGATTTATCCCACCCAGATATTCTTTGGTGAATAAGAGCTTCAATTTCTTTTGGTTTTATCTCTCCCCCTTTTCTCTCTTTATATTTTATCTTATTGAGGATATTGAGAAGCTCTCTCACATTACCTGGATAATCATACATGGTTAAACGTTCGAGAGCTTTCTCTTTAAACAAAAGTCCATTCATTATAAAGTAGAATTTGGCAATTTCTTTTATATCCTCTTTCCTCTCTCTCAAAGGAGGGATATTTATGACATAAGCTGATATACGAAAATAAAGATCCTTTCTAAACAGACCGTTTTTTACTTCTGAGTAAAGATCCTTATTCGATGCACAAATAATCTTACAATCTGCCCTCCTTTCTCTGTCTTCACCCAGCCTTTTGTAAAAACCGGTATCTATGAATCGAAGCAACTTACCTTGAAGATACAAAGGAATCTCTGAAATTTCATCAAAGAACAGAGTTCCTCCATCAGCCTCTCCTACAAGTCCTTTTCTCTCAAACGCATCGGTATAAGCTCCCTTTCTTGAACCGAACAACTCTGCCTCAAAAAGATTTTCAGGTAAAGCAGGTAGATTAACTATAACAAATCCTCCCTTTCTCCCAGATGTTCTGTGGATAAGCTCCGCAAGAAGTCCTTTTCCTACTCCGGTCTCCCCAAGTATTAAAATGGGAGAAACAAAAGAGAGCCTTTTGATCTCTTCCTTTATTTTGAGAGAGAATTCAGAGCTTCCAATCCAGCCATTTTCAGGATTTGAGAGGAACTCATCCACAGATATCTTTTGTATATGCTGTTGACAAATTGTTCCCAAAAGAGTGAACCACATTCTTTCGCTTGCAGAAAATTTTCTTCTCTCTCCTATCCTGTCAAGATAAAGAACGCCTTCCATATATTCCTTGCCTATCGAATTCCTCAGATAAAGAGGACATACATAAACTGAAGAGATCTTGTAAAATATTGCTGAATCGCTTCCTTTTTTAATAAAGAGATCATCACCGAAAATTTCGTGACCAGAGTTTATTGCTTTTTTAATCGAACTTTTTGAAATCCCTTCTATTTCATTCAGTGAATTACCTTTTATTCTGTTTCTTCCCACGATAATCTGAGCTTCATTATTTTTATTAAAAAAAACAGCTCCGTCAATTACCTTAGCTTCGTAAAGGCTTTTTATAATGAAATTCAAGCAAGTTGAAAAATCCTGATTTAAAAAAGAGTTAATTAACTGTTCCATTTCACCACTCAAAAAGTATTTTATAAAGCCATAAGACAAATTTCAAGCCGTTAATTACTTATTGACAATATCTCAAATAATAATTAAACTTTATTGCTGATTCACCAAAAAGGAGTCAAATATGGAAGAAAAAAGAGGAATATGGGGTTCTAAACTCAAATTTATTCTCGCTGCTGCTGGCTCAGCGATAGGTCTTGGAAATGTATGGAGATTCCCTACATATACCGGGCTTCACGGTGGAGCTGCTTTTGTCCTCCTATACATTGTAGCTGTTTGCATTGTGGGAATACCCTTGCTCATAGCGGAGCTTACAATTGGAAGAGGCACTAAAAGAAATCCAGTTGGCGCTTTCAAAACCCTCTCACCAGGAAGCCCATGGATTTATGTGGGCTTCTTAGGAATTTTCACAGGAGTCTTCATACTCTCCTATTATTCTGTCATCGCTGGATGGGTGATAGGCTATATATTTGTCACAGCTTTTGGCAGTTTCAAAGGCGGAGAGGAAGAGATGGTTTCAAAAATTTTTCAGAGTGTATCAGCGAACCCCATAATTCCCATGTTGCTTTTATTTGCAATTATAGCTATTACTGTTTACATTATTTCCAGGGGTGTCCAAAAAGGAATCGAGGGATGGACTAAGATTCTTATGCCCATTCTTTTTCTCTTACTGATTTGCCTCGCCATAAGATCTCTGACCCTGCCCGGGGCTTCTAAGGGTCTACAATTTTATTTAGCTCCCGATTTTTCCAAGATAGATAGTAGCGTTATCCTTGGAGCAATTGGTCAGGCTCTATTTTCTTTGAGTCTTGGAATGGGAACCATGTTAACTTATGGAAGCTATCTATCAAAAAAAGAGGACCTTTTTAGTTCCTCCATATGGGTGGCTTTTGCTGATACAGGAGTTGCCTTTACAGCTGGGCTTGTAATATTCCCTGCTCTATTCACAATTCATGGTTTATCCCCAGCTGAAGGACCTTCTTTAATCTTTAAAGTCTTACCATTCATATTCACAAAAATTCCAGGGGGGCTCCTCTTTGGGACTGCATTTTTTATCCTTTTATCCATAGCAGCGATAACTTCCACAATTTCTCTTCTCGAAGTTCCTACTTCTTATTTGATAGATGAAAAGAAATGGAAGAGGTGGAAAGCTTCCATTTTTATAGGCTTATTATCTTTTATCATAGGTGTTCCTTCAGCCCTATCTATGGGGCAGGTAAAATTCCTCAGCTCTATTCCCATTTTCGGAACAGACTTTTTATCTTTTATGGATCTGATCTGGGGAAATCTGAGTCTGATTATTGGTTCCTTCCTGATAGCTATTTTTGTAGGCTGGAGATGGGGTGTAAAGAATGCAGTAAATGAGATTGAGTCATCAGGAAAAAAATTCCATTTAAAAAATCTATGGGGTTTGCTTATCAAATTCATAACTCCTATTGCCATACTCATAATTTTGATGAACTCTATCTATACAAATATCGTAAAATAGAAATAAGATTATGAGGATATTAAAGGCTCGAAACTATTGAGGAGGCGATATGGAAAATACCCTCGATTTTCTACTCGCTTTTTTTAAGGGCTTGGCGGATTTCATGTGGGGAAACTGGATGATAGCCCTTCTTGTAGGAACAGGAGTATTTTTAACTTTCAGAACAGGTTTAATTCAGGTGAGAAAATTCTTCTACTCTTTAAAATTAATTCTTGAAGGAAAGGCTATGAAAAAGGAATTTGCGGGAGGAGAAGGTGATATATCTCCTTTTGCTGCACTAATGACAGCTCTTGCAGCCACTGTGGGAAACGGCAATATAGCGGGGGTAGCAACTGCTATAGCCACAGGTGGTCCTGGTGCACCCTTCTGGATGTGGGTTGCAGGGTTTTTTGGAATGGCAACCAAATATTCTGAATGTTTTCTTGGAGTGCTTTTCAGAAGGAAATCTCCTGATGGCTCCATGGCAGGGGGACCCATGTATTATGCGAGAGATGGTATTAAGAACCAGAGCATTGCAAAAGTTCTTGGAACCTCTTTTGCAATTGCAGGAGCAATAACTGCCCTTATCGGGACAGGAAATATGATGCAATCAAACTCCATGGCTCTCGCATTTAAAAATCAATTTGGAATCCCATACTGGATTTCAGGTTTGACAATCGCATTTTTAACAGGACTTGTCACTATAGGAGGAATAAAAAGAATCGGGCTTACCTCTGAAAGGCTTGTTCCTTCAATGATTCTTCTTTATTTCCTCGGTTGTTTAGTGGTGATACTCGCTAATATAACTAAATTACCAGAGACCATAGCTATAATAATCCAATCCGCATTCACCACTAAAGCTCTTGGAGGAGCTCTTGTCGGAACAACCGTTCAAAAAGCAATTTCCTTAGGGGTAAGAAGGGGGGTTCTTTCTAATGAAGCTGGCCTTGGTTCAGCAGCAATTGCTCAAAGCGCTTCAAAATCATCTGATCCTTCAAAAAACGGTCTCCTCGGTATGACAGGAGTGTTTATAGACACTCTCTTTGTAAACACCCTCACTACTATAACCATTGTAATTTCTGGTCAATATGTAAGGACAGAGGCAATGGGAGTAAAAGAAGGACTGACATCCACAGCTCTCACACAGGCAGCTTTTAATACTGTTATGCCATACGGCGGATTGATAGTTGCTTTATGTTCTTTCCTTTTTGGCTACACTACCCTTCTTGGCTGGTCCTATTACGGAGAGAAATGCACTGAATACATACTCGGATTTCGAGCCATCAAATTCTATAGGTGGGCTTTTGTAATTCTTGTTTTTATAGGCTCCTTAATGCAAGGAAGACACATAAACATTGTATGGTATATTGGAGATAGTGCAAATGCTTTCATGGCAATTCCTAATCTTGTTGCTCTTCTCGTGCTGAATTCTTATATAAACAAAATAACAAAAGAAGCGTTTTATCAGAAATGAAAGAGGAAAAATTCAGCAGACTCGGCTTTATTCTCTCAGGCCTTGGCATGGCAATAGGAACAGGAAATATATGGAGATTTCCCAGAGTTATAACTCAAAATGGTGGAGGAGCTTTTATAATCCCATGGCTTATTTTTCTTTTCATCTGGTGTCTGCCCCTTTTAATAATTGAGATATCCATAGGAAGACATTTCAAAAAGGGAGTTTTGAGTTCCTTTAAAGAGGGTATGGGAGAAAAGTTCACTTGGTTCGGTGCATTTGTAGCCTGGGTTTCTACTGCTATCCTCTTCTATTATTCAGTAGTTGTGGGATGGTGTATAAAGTACATAATATCAACAATATTCAATTACAGTGACCTGCAAAAAGCTGAGTCTTTCTGGCTTAACTTTACATCAGGATACCAACCTTTAATATTACATGCTATTTCCATCTTACTTGGGGGTTTTGTAATTTTATCTGGGATCTCATCTGGAATAGAAAGAGTGAACAAAATTCTTATCCCTTCCCTATTCTTGGTTCTAATAGCTGGTGTGATTAGAAGTTTAACTTTACCAGGAGCATCAAAAGGCCTTAACTTTCTTTTCTCTCCTGACTTCTCCCTTCTAACAGATTACAATGTTTGGCTCAATGCATTAAGTCAGGCTGCATGGTCCACTGGTGCGGGATGGGGATTAATTCTCACATATGCAGTTTATATGGGAAAAAGGGAGGACACTTTTCTCACTTCCACCACCATAGCTTTTGGAGATTATTCTGCATCCCTCCTTGCTGGAATGACCATTGTCCCCACTTTGTTTTATGCTCTTGGAATGAACGAAAGAGCCCTTTCCGATGTTCTGAAGTTATCCAATCAGGGATTAACTTTTATATCTGTTCCATCTCTCTTCCAAAAGATACCCATGGGAAATGTTGTTCTTCTTGTATTCTTTGTCGCTCTATTTATGGCAGCTTTCACATCTCTCCTCTCCTTGATAGAGCTTCCCACAAGAATTCTCATGGATGCTGGATTTACAAGAAAAAGATCGGTCTTGATGGTAGTAATGGCCTCTTTCTTGATGGGGGCACCCTCTGCTCTATCCATGAAGTTTTTTAACAATCAAGACTGGACATGGGGTCTTGCTCTTATGGTTTCAGGATTCTTTTTCTCCCTTTTTGTTATAAGGTTCGGGACAGAAAAATTTAGAAAGGAAATAATTGAGCCAAGTTCAAGAGTTAAGCTTGGTAAATTATTTGACATAACAGTCAAATATCTAATTCCTCTTGAATTTGTTTTACTTTTAGTTTGGTGGTTCCAGCAGAGCTTAAAATGGGAAAAATGGTATAAGGTTTTCGGAGAATACAGTCTTCTCTCCGTTATTCTTCAATGGTTCATTTTTGGTATGATGTTTTTATTGTTCAATAAGAAACTCTCCAGAGGGGTAGCAAAATGACCATCTCAGGGATTATAGTTCTAACAGTATCCCTTCTGATTTGCTTCGGGGGGTTTGTTATTTCAATTCTTGCTACCCTGAAAACAAACATTGAAGAAAAGGAAAAAACTGAAATTAAAAACTTGGATAGTGGCAAAAAATAAGAAATCTAACAAAAGAATTGAAAACCTTTTTAGGGAAAAGAAGCTAAATTTAAGGAAAAGGGTATCCCTTAAGAAATATTCAACTTTCAAAGTAGGAGGAAAAGCCAAATATTTCATAACTGTAAGAAAGATAGAAAAGCTCATAGAAGCAATAAAATTGGCAAGAGGACTCAAGGTAAGATTCATTGTAATAGGGGGTGGTTCAAACATTCTCTTTGATAGTAAAGGATTTGATGGTCTTGTTATAAGGAATAAGTGTGAAAAAGTAAAGATAAAGAAGGGGGGGATTGTAGAAGTTCTCTCAGGAACAAGCCTCAAAAAAATTATTAAAAAGTGTGTGGAACATTCTCTCGAGGGTCTTGAACCTCTCTACGGAATCCCTGGTACAATAGGCGGAGCCATATTTGGAAATGCTGGAGCCTATGGTAGCTCCATCTCTGATTTCATTGAAAAAGCGGAGATTTTAGATTCAGAAGGAAAAAGAGTTTCTCTAAATAGAAAAGAAATTGAGTTCGGCTACAGAGACTCTTCATTCAAAAGAAGCAATGCCATTATCCTGAGCGTCACATTACTCCTTAAAAAAGGAAGGAAAAGAGAGGTTCTGCAGAAGGTTAAAGAAATAGCAAAAAGAAGGAGAGCGAAAACTCCGCCTTTCCCTTCAGCTGGAAGCTTCTTTAAAAACATATTAAGGGAGGATGGAACAAAGATTTCCGCAGGTGCTCTTATTGAGAAAGCAGGTTTGAAAGGTCTTAAAATTAAGAATGCTGCCATCTGGAAAGAACATGCGAATTTTATTGTAAACCTGGGAAAGGCTAATTCCTCTGAGATCCTATCCTTAGCTGAAAAAGTGAAGGAAGAGGTTAAAAGCAAATTTGGTGTACAGCTGGTAGAAGAGGTTATCTTTATCCCTGAAAAGGAAGAGAGAGCTTAAATGCCGTCCCCTGTTGGCCATACTCTTTTTACTCTCTCAATTGTAAAAATTGCAAGTAGAAAAATTTTTGGAAATAAAGTTCTACTTATCTATGCCTTATTCTTTGGTCTTCTTCCTGATATCGATCTCGCCATGATTCTTTTTTTAGGTTTCAAAGAGGGCGGGAAATTTCATCAGCTTTTTACCCATTCCATATTTTTTGCAACTTTAGTTTTTGTTTTTTTAATCTTGATTACAAGGAAATTAAAGATCAGTTTTTTATTTTCTCTTCTCGTCCTCATGCACTCTATTCTGGATATCTTCTCCATAGATTTGAAACCTCCCATAGGAGTTCCCCTTTTCTTCCCTATCTCATCTGCATCTTTTAACATAGGAATTCTTCCAAAAATTGAAAAATCTTCTTTTTTTTCTCTAATTTCAAAAAATAATATAAAAGCAGTATTAATTGAAATTTTGATTTTCCTCCCCCTTTTATTGATTATATTTCTTGCTACAAAATCTAAAGAGCGAGACCAAGTCTCATCTTGAAAGCTTCCAGTGTGTTTTTCATTAACATAGCAACTGTTAAAGGCCCTACTCCACCGGGAACAGGAGTAAGATAACTCGCTTTATTTATAACCTCAGGATGGACATCTCCGACAAGTGTTGAGCCTTTCTCTTCTATATCCTTGAGTTTTTTGGAATCCTCACCGTAAATAGAAATGAGATCTTTTTTATCATTAATCGAATTCACTCCCACATCCACTACTACTGCTCCTTCTTTAACAAAATTTTCTCTTATGAAGCATGGCTTCCCCATGGCAACAATTAGTATGTCTGCTGAAGACGTAACCTCGGGAAGATGAGGGGTCTTCGAATGGCAGTATGTTACAGTAGCATCCTCATTTAAAAGCATTATCCCCATTGGCTTACCCACAATGAAACTTCTTCCCACAACAACAGCTCTCTTTCCCTTTATCTCTATATTATTCCTTTTTAAAAGTTCCATTATTCCTGAAGGAGTGCATGCCCTCAAACCCTTTTTACCTAAAATTAAATTCCCAAGATTTACAGGATGAAACCCATCCACATCTTTCACAGGTGAAATGGATTCAATTATCCTCAAAGGCTCGAGATGAGAAGGAATGGGTAACTGGACAAGAATGCCATCCACATTTTCATCTTTATTCAGTCTTTCTATCTCTTTTAGAACTACTGGCTCCTCAATATCAGCTGGAAATTTCAAAAGCTCAGACCTGATACTGAGTTTTTCACACTCTCTTGATTTAATATTCAAATATATTTTTGAGGATGGATTTTCTCCAATCAATATTCCTGTGAGTCCTGGCACTCTTCCTGATTTCTCAAAAAGATTTTCTACTTCCTTTCCCACCTTCTCTTTTATATCACTGGCAATAACATCACCTCTTAGCCACTCACCCATTTAACACCTCCAAAAATCATCTTATTTTAAATACAGTCTCATCCCTCTCAGCACCTGTAGAGATAAGTTCTATCTCGATTCCAAGATAATCTTCAATGAATTCAAGGTAATCTCTTGCTTCCTGAGGAAATTCCTTTATATCTCTCAATCCTTTAACTGAATAATCTCCCCATCCTTTTAACACTCTGTAAACAGGCTCTACCTTTTCTAAAATCCACCACTCAGTAGGAAAAGATTTTAAAAACGAGCCTTTATATTTATATCCGACACAAACTTTAATTTCCGATAGATTATCGAGAACATCTATCTTCATTAAGGCAAGAGAATTTATTCCATTTATTCTCACAGAATATTTCAATGCGAAAAGGTCTAACCACCCACATCTTCTTGGTCTTCCTGTTGTGGCTCCATATTCATGACCTGCCTCTCTTAATTTATCTCCCATTTCCTCCTTCAATTCAGTGGGAAAAGGCCCACTGCCCACCCTTGTTGTGTAAGCTTTTGTAACCCCTATAATTTTATGAATGGAGCACGGAGGGATACCAAGACCTGTGATCACGCCTCCTGAAGTGGGATTGGACGCAGAAACAAAAGGATAGGTTCCATGATCCACATCAAGAAGAGTTCCTTGAGCTCCTTCAAACAAAATAGATTTTCCCTCTTTTATTTTCTCGTTCAAATAAAAGGAAGCATCTATTATCATATCCTTGATGGACTCCCCCAATTCAGAACATTCTTTGTAAATCTGCGCAGGATCCAGAGGAGAATATCCAAATCTCTCGAGGATGAAATTTTTCTCTTTAACTCTTTCAAATATTAGTTCTCTAAGTATTTCAGGATAAAGAAGCGCTCCAACTTTTATTCCTTTTCTTCCGGATTTATCCTCATAACATGGACCAATTCCTCTCCATGTGGTTCCTATCTTTTGAGCTCCTCTTTTCTCCTCTTCTATTCTATCTATTATTTCATGATAAGGTAAAATCAGATGGGCATCCTTGCTAACAAAAATTCTGTTTCTCAATCTGAGTCCATGGTTTTCAAGTTCATTTAACTCTTTTATAAATGCTGATGGACTGAAAACCACGCCATTACCTATAATTCCTACTTTATCATTGTGAAGAACGCCAGAGGGAATTAAATGAAGAACTATTTTCTTTTTTTTATACACTACTGTGTGCCCAGCATTGTGTCCTCCTTGATATCTTGAAACTATGTCAAACTGAGGTGAAAGAAGATCAACAATTTTGCCTTTTCCCTCATCGCCCCACTGGGCGCCTACAATCAAAACATTCATTTTTGCCAAAGAATGAATATACCAGATTTTTATAAAATTTAAAAGTAAATCTTAATAATTGCAAAAACAAAAACTATAAGAACAAGGAAAAAGGCTGGAAGAAACATTATCTTCAATACGCTTTTAAAATCAGCCTTGAAATACTGAGCTGAAAGAGAAAGGCAAAAATGGGACGGTGAAAAGAAAGTTCCAATGAAACCGCTCATGTAAGCAAAAAGAAGTTTTGTAAGATCAGGGGAAGGAGAGCCTATAAGGGGAGTAAGAATGGGAAAAGCAATTCCTACATAAGCCTGATTCACTCCTGTGAGAAGTCCTATCAAAAAAGGAAGCAAAAAAAGAGAAACAAAAGAAAAAACCCCATGGAAATTCAGGCTCTTTGATACCTCCTCAAATATGTTGGCATTTTCAAGAACCTTTTTGAATACCATTACAGAAATGAGAAGAAGAGCAGTTTTAAAAGAAATGGACTTAAAGAGAAGCTTTAATTTTTCAGAAATGGTTATTTTGAGAAGGATTAACGATAAAAGAGTGATTACCATCGTGGATAAAAGAATAGGGACATTAAGGAAAAAAGTGAGAACTATAACTGCCCCAATTTCCCAAAGACTCTTAGCAAGCAAGATCAGACTTTCTACTTTGGCATTATTTGTAGCTCTTCTTTTGATCACCGGCAAGTTGAGAAGAAGATAGAGAGTTCCAATGGACAGAGAAAGGATGGTAGCTGGAAACCATGCTCTTATAAGTTTTTGAACAGGTAATCCCCAGAGGGCAGCTGTCATAACAAGTCCTGGATAAAGAGGCCAGATATACTCCCATGTGTGACGGAACCAAAAATTAAGGAAGGTCTTTTTTTCAGGAGAGATATTAAAACTGGAAGATGTTGCCTCCAACATGGGAGCAGAGAAAAGAGCACCACCAGGCATGGGAAGAAGCCCCATCAGGGATGAAGGAAGAATAAGAACAAGCCTTGGAAAAGGAATTAGATTTTGAAGGGAAGAGACAAGATTTTCCATGCTTCTTTTTTTTCTCATTATCTCACCCAATATCAAAATCAACAGAACAATCCCTACAAGTTCGAGGGTGGATCGTTCAAGAACAGCTTCTGCAATACTCTCAAAAAAATTTTTAGGAGACATTTTAAAGATTATCGCGGAAAAAACCCCACCTGTAACCATTGTCAATCCGAGATCTAAGCGGAATTTAAGCAATAAAAATAGCAAAAGTAAGACAGCTGACAATTTTAAAACCAACATTTATCCTTTTAACTCCTTCTTTTCTCTTCTCTGGAATATAAAAGCTATTAATATGCTCAAAACATACAATGCAAGCATTGGAATAGCCATAATTGTCTGGGTTATCATATCTCCGGTCGGTGTGATCACCGCAGCAATTATAAATATTACAATCACAGCTATTCCTAAATTTTTTATCAAAAATCTCGGGGTTACAATACCGAGACGAGCCAACAAAAAAGTAACTGTGGGTATTTCAAAGACAATTCCGGACCCAATAAGAATTTTGATAATAAGATCAAAATATTGTCTTATTGTGATAACAGGTTTAAAGTCAGAGCCCAGGCTCAGAAAAAACTTGCAAGCAATGGGAAATAGAATATAATACCCAAAAGCACCACCTGAGATAAAGAAAATGGTGGTAAATAAAACAAAGGGAATTATATATTTTCTTTCATGAGGATACAAGCCAGGAGATATGAAGAGCCATAACTGAAGAAAAATAAAAGGAGAAGCAATAAAAATCCCTGCAAGAAAAGAGACTTTTAAATACATCATAAAAGGATCAACTATAGAAGTAAAGGCAAGTTTTTCACCCTCTGGTAAAAATTTAAGAACAGGTCTGGCAAGGAAATTATATATATCTTTGCTAAAGTTCCAGGAAACTCCGAAAGCTGATATTAAAGCTATGAAAGAATAGAATAATCTCTTTCGAAGCTCAGCGAGATGTTCAAAAAAAGACATCTCATTGGGGGATTTCCTTTCCTTCTTCATCCTTTCCAATTTCCTTCTCCAAGCTCTCACGAAGATTTTTTATCTCTTCTGCTCTTATTTCATCTTCAATGGTCTCCTTCAACTCATTGGATGCTCTTCTTAGCTCAGAAATAGCCTTTCCAATAGATTTACCAATCTCAGGAAGTTTTTTGGGACCGAAAATCAACAAGGCTATAACTAAAATAAGAATTAGCTCAGGAAATCCGATATTGGGCATTTACAAACCCTGCTCAATCTCTATATTATTGGAGAGAGAACCATGATAGAGGGTCACCTTTATGTAAATTGTTGAATCAGTATCATTTGCAGGAACATACAGAATGTCGGAAGTCTTTCCATAAGAATCTGTTATTAAAGGATTTCCATTGGACAAAAGATTTCCTCTGGTAGAGGCGAATATTAGAGGAGCTCCCACAACAGGGTTATTATTTTCGTCAAAAGCAAATCCATTCAAAATAATCTCTCCTCCACCTCCTCCAATATAATAACCGGAAGCTGTGAGCAAAAGAGTCTTTACAGGATTGTGGTTCTGAATTACTACATTAACAGAAACAGTAGCACCACCCATAAACCAGGCTGTAACTGTAGCCTGTCCAGGAACGCCCGAACTTTTCAAATAAGATACTGCTTTTCCATTCTTTGTTTCCGCTGTCACTGGTTCTATTAACCCAAGGTTCGTTCTAAAATTAACCAGTATACCATCCCTTAATGGTCTTCCGTTCTTTTCGTATCCTATCACAGTTATTTCTGAAGTCCCCGCATGCACAGGAATAATACCGGGATAAGCGATTATTTCAACTGTGGAATCCTCTGGAAGTGGAAGGTTAGATTGGCTACAGGATATTAGCAAAATTGCTAAAAATAAAATAGTAATTGAATTTCTCATGTAAAAATTATCTCATCTTTCCTATTTATGTGTCAAATCCAATTGTGAATGAAACTGGCTTCAAAGTCACTTTATATTTGGAGCATTTTTTAATTAAAAGAGTTTTTAAAAAATTTATCCATTTCAGCAAGGATTTATATGAACCATATATACATAAGGACTAATTCACATGCTTGACTTAATCGGACCAAGCTGTTAAAATTTAGCTTGAATTCATATCATTCAATGATATACGAAGAAATCCTCCCCAATACAATAAAAATTATTCATGAATATGTCCCGCACACAAGAACAATTTCCTGTGGAATATGGTTAAGAGAGGGCTCAAGAGATGAACCTGAAGAGAAGAATGGCATTCTCCACTTCATTGAGCATATGTTTTTTAAGGGCTCAAAAAGATTTGGCGCCAAAGAAATAGCAAAGATAATAGATAGCCTTGGTGGTGAGATTGATGCCTTCACCTCTAAGGAGTTTATGGGAATAAATTTTAAAGTTCTCGACAGAAATTTTGAAAAAGCAATGGAACTTCTTTCAGATATATTTCTTAATCCCCTCTTTCTTCAAGAGGAAATGGAAAAGGAAAAAAGGGTAATTCTTGAGGAGATAAAGTCAGTGGAGGATGACCCTGAGGATCTCTCTCTTGAGTTTTTCTTTAGGAGCTACTTTGATTCTCACCCTCTTGGAAGATCAGTTCTGGGAAAAGAATCCACTGTAAAATCTCTCGAAAGAGAAGATTTATGGAATAAGTTCTCGTCCACTTTCATACCATCCAAAATATTCATAACTTCCTCAGGTTCTATGGATTTCGAAAAAATAAAAGATTCAGTTTACAGACATTTTGGACATCTCCCTTACCATCCAAACCACAGAGATTTATATCCTCCTTCTATAAAGCCTGGTTTATATTTAAAAAAAAAGAAGGATCTTGAGCAGGTCCACATAGTATTTGGGCTTCCCGGAGTTCCTCAAAAAAGCGATAAAAAAATTCCTTTTCTCATTCTTAATGAAATTGTGGGCGGTGGTTTCAGCTCCAGATTATTTCAAAAGGTGAGGGAGGAGAAAGGGCTCGTTTATAATATAGGCTCAATCCCCACCACATTCCTTGATTGCGGAACATGGACAATTCTTTGCTCTTCCGACAAAAAAAATATTGAAGATGTAATGAAAATAATAAGAGAAGAACTCTATAGCATTTATGAGGGAGATATAATTGAAGAAGAGGTAGAGAGAGCTAAAGAACATTTAAAGGGAGGGTTTGTTCTCAACCTTGAAACCACAACGAGTAGAATGGCTTATCTTGCAAGAAATGAACTTTGTTATGGAGAACAGATCTCAGTGGATTCTCTCCTTCAAGAAATTAATAAAACTGAAATCTCTGAGATTAAAAATTTAGCTAAGGAGTTGATCGATCTTAAAAGATCAGCGATTTGCCTTCTCGGTAATCTTAGAAAAATCCAAAATATTGAGAAATTAATATGATGGGGGGTGTGAAATGATTGAAAGATACTCTCTTCCTGAAATGAAAGGAATCTGGAGTGAGGAAAACAAATTCAGAAAATGGCTGGAAGTGGAACTAGCAGTTTGTGAAGCTTGGGCTTCCATAGGAAAAATACCTGATGATGCATTAAAAAGGATTAAAGACAAAGCCTCATTTTCCATTGATAGAATAAAGGAGATAGAAAAAATAACAAAGCATGATATGGTTGCCTTCACCACCTCTGTAGCTGAGTTTATAGGCGAGGACTCCAAGTATTTCCACATGGGATTAACCTCTTACGATGTCGTGGATACAGCTCTTTCAATTCAGATAAGAGATTCTCTTAATTTAGTGATTGAAAAGGCTGAAAAACTAACAAAAATTCTTGAGGACAAGGCTGTGGAATGGAAAAATATCCCTGTGATGGGCAGGACTCATGGAGTTCATGCAGAGCCCATTACGTTCGGATTTAAATTTCTGATTTATTATGAGGAGATGAAAAGAAATCTCCAAAGATTAAGAAATGCAAAGAAAAACATCGAGGTGGGTAGAATATCAGGTTCTGTGGGAACATATATCCACCTTGAAATGGAAGTGGAAAAAATAGCATGCGAGAAACTTGGCTTAAGACCTGAATCCATATCCAATCAAGTGATTCAGAGGGATAGGCATGCTGAAGTAATGGGTTCCCTTTCCATTCTTGCCTCCACTCTGGAAAAAATTGCCACAGAGATAAGACATCTTCAAAGAACCGAGGTTTTGGAAGCAGAAGAGTTCTTTTCCGAGGGACAGAAAGGCTCTTCCTCTATGCCCCACAAGAGAAATCCTGTGAGAACAGAGAGGGTATGCGGGCTTTCAAGAATAATAAGAAGCAATATAATTTCATCCCTTGAAAATAATAACTTATGGCATGAAAGAGACATATCCCATTCCTCAGTGGAAAGAATAATTTTTCCGGAAAGCTTTCTTCTTACAGATTTTATCCTCACTGAGATGATCGATATAGTATCCACTTTGATCGTTTATCCTGAAAGAATGAAAGAGAACATAGAAAGGAGTTTTGGGCTCGCTCTTTCCCAGAGAGTCCTTCACATTCTCATGGAAAGAGGGCTATCAAGGGAAAGAGCTTATTCTATAGTTCAAAGGAATGCCATGAGAGCATGGAAAGAGAGGAAATCTTTTAAGGAAATATTAAAAGAGGACAAGGAGTTTATAGAAGCAATGGTTGATGAAAATATAGAGGAGATATTTGAGATGGATTTCTTTTTTACAAAAATTGACAAAATATATAAGAGAGTGTTGGAGGAGGAGTGAAAAGAAAGTTTAGAGTCCTGGTAATGTTTAAAGATGGGGTTCTTGAACCACAAGGACTAACTGTGATGCAGGTCCTAAGAACAATGGGATACAGTGATATCACAGAGGTAAGACAGGGAAAATTTTTTGATATAACAATAGAAAATGGCGATAACATACAAGAGGAATTACGGGAAATAAGCAGAAAGGTGCTTGCAAATCCAATTATAGAGAGATTTGATATTGTGGAGATCGAATGAGGGCGGGAATTATTGTATTTCCTGGCTCAAATTGCGACTGGGATACTTATTATGCGCTAGAAAGTGTAGGAATAGAGCCAGTCTTTTTATGGCATAAAGAAAAAGATTTAAAAGGATGCGATTTAATAATCCTTCCAGGAGGCTTCTCCTACGGAGATTATCTCAGATCTGGAGTTCTGGCTTCCCTCTCTCCCATTATGGATTCTGTAAAAGAATTTGCAGAAAAAGGCGGTCTTGTGTTAGGGATATGCAATGGTTTTCAAATTCTTCTTGAAAGCGGGCTTCTTCCAGGAGCTATGCTCAGGAACAAGGGACTAAGATTCATCTGCAAATTTGTTCATATTAAGGTGGAAAACAATTCCACACCTTTCACTAAACTTTGTAATAAGGGAGAAGTTCTCAAAATTCCCATTGCCCATATGGATGGAAATTACTATCATTATCCTTCAGAACTCGATAAAATAAAGAGAAACAGGCAGATCGTTTTCAGATATTGTGAACCTGATGGAGCGGTAACTGAGAATTCAAATCCCAATGGCTCTCTCGAAAATATTGCTGGAATTATCAATAAAAAAGGAAATGTTCTTGGAATGATGCCTCATCCTGAAAGAGCAAGTTTTTCCATTCTCGGAAGTGAAGACGGAAGAAAAATATTTTTATCCTGTTTAAATTATTTAATGAGAGGAACATGATAGACAAGGAAACACTGGCTCTTCACAATTTAACCGAGGAGGAATACGAGAAAATAATCGAGCTAATAGGAAGGGAGCCTAACTATGTTGAACTGGGAATGTTTTCAGTGATGTGGTCAGAGCACTGCTCCTACAAGAGTTCGAAAGTTCATTTAAAGAAACTTCCTACAGAGGGTCCTTCTGTTATTCAGGGACCAGGCGAAAATGCTGGAATAGTAGATATTGGAGATGGATTAGCTATTGCTTTCAAGATAGAATCCCACAATCATCCCTCCTATATTGAGCCATATCAGGGAGCTGCCACTGGAGTTGGAGGGATTGTAAGGGATATTTTCACAATGGGAGCAAGACCTCTTGCTCTCATGGATTCTCTGAGATTTGGTCCGCTGGACGAGAATAAAAACCGCCTGCTCATGAATGGAGTGGTTTCAGGAATAGCAGGTTATGGAAATTCTATAGGAGTTCCAACAGTTGGAGGAGAAACATATTTCCATCCTTGTTATTCAAAAAATCCCCTTGTCAATGTGTTCTGTCTGGGCATTGCTAAAAAAGAGAAAATATTTTTCGGAAGAGCAGTGGGAGAAGGAAATCCTGTTTTTTATGTTGGAGCTAAAACAGGAAGAGATGGAATTCATGGTGCTACAATGGCTTCTGCTGAATTTAGCGAGGATTCTGAAAAGAAAAGGCCAAATGTTCAGGTGGGAGATCCTTTCAAGGAAAAGCTTTTGATAGAAGCATGTCTTGAGGTGATGGAGAAAGATCTTATTGTAGGCATTCAAGACATGGGAGCAGCTGGACTTACATCTTCATCAGTGGAAACTGCGTCAAGAGCAGGCACAGGAATCTTTTTAAATCTTGATCTTGTTCCTCTAAGAGAGGAAGGAATGACCCCCTATGAAATTCTTCTTTCAGAATCTCAGGAGAGAATGCTCATAATAGGTAAAAAAGGTAAGGAAAAAGAAATTTATGAGGTCTTCGAGAAATGGGATCTCGAATGCCAGATAATTGGAGAGGTCCGAGGGGATGGATTTATGACTGCTATTCACAAAGGAGAAACTGTTTGCAAAATACCAGTTCGAGCCCTTACTTCAGATGCTCCAGTATACAAAAGGCCTTATAAAAAAAGAGAGAGTCCTCCATATTTAACCTCTGAAAAAATTCCCCTACCCTCTGACATGAATGATATGTTTATTAAAATTCTAAGCTCTCCAAACATTTCCTACAAAGGATGGATTTTCACTCAATATGATCACATGGTTCAAACTAACACAGTTCTCCTTCCAGGTGCGGATGCCTCGGTTCTCTGGATAAAAGAGACTAAAAAGGGTATCGCTATGACTTTAGATGGGAATTCTAATTTCTGCTGTCTAAACCCAAAGGAAGGTGCTAAAATAATGGTCTCAGAGGCTCTTAGAAACATCTCATGTGTGGGAGCAAAACCTCTTGGAGCAACTAATTGTCTTAATTTCGGAAATCCAGAAAAGGAAGAAATAATGTGGGAATTCAAAGAAGTGGTGGAGGGCATGGCTGAAGCATGTAAATTCTTTGGAATTCCCATAACAGGAGGAAATGTCTCCTTTTACAACGAAACCACTGGAAAATCCATACATCCCACACCTGTTTTCGGCCTTGTAGGAATAATAGATGAAATTCAGAATGTCATCACCCCTTGTTTCAAAGAGGGAAAAATTATTGCATTGGTGGGTGATTTAAGAAATGAAATCGGAGGCTCTGAATATCTTAATGTTCTTCTTGGAGATACAGCTGGAAAATGTCCTGAAGTTAATCTATCTAAAGAGCTAAACCTGCACAAATTCATGCTCGAAGCAATAAAAAAGGGTCTGATCAAATCAGCTCATGATATTTCAGAGGGAGGTCTTGCAGTATGTCTTGCTGAAAGCGCTTTCATGGGAGGAGTGGGCTTTGATATTAGTGTGGATGAGCTTGGAGAAGATAGAGTAGATTTTTTATTATTTGGAGAAACTCCCACAAGAATTGTAATAAGTTTCGAAGAGAAAGAGAAAACAAGGCTCGAAGAGCTTGCAAAGAAACACGGCATACAATTTATAATTCTTGGAAAAACAGAGGGGAATAGATTGATCATAAGAAACAGAGGCAATCCAGTAATAAACATGACGCTCGAACATGGAGAATATATCTGGGAGAAAAAAATAGAAGAAAAGATGAGCATTATAGAATGAAAGATTTTAAGAATTTAACTCTATCTTTTCCCAAAATCAAAGAGGAATGTGGGATTTTTGGTATCTATGGAAACGAGAAAGCCTCTGAGTTCACATTTTACGGTCTTTATGCCCTTCAGCACAGAGGGCAGGAAGGAGCAGGAATAGCTGTCTCAGATGGGAAAAAGATCGTTTTGGAGAAGGGATATGGCTATGTAGCTGAAATTTTCCATGAGGAAAATCTTAAAAATTTAAAAGGTTTTAACGCCATTGGACATGTGAGATATTCCACTCATGGTGAATCGAGCCCCAGAAATATACAACCTTTTGTAATAGAAGGTTACAGAGGCTCAATAGGCATTGCCCACAATGGGAATCTTGTAAACGCAGTTGCATTAAGAAAAAAACTTGAAGAGGAAGGAGCGATCTTCCAATCCTCCTCAGATACAGAGATAATTCTTCATCTAATAGCAAGGTCAAGAGAAGAAAGCATAGAAAATGCCATTGTGGATGCCCTAAGTAAAGTAAAGGGTGCCTATTCCCTACTCTTTCTAACACCAAAAGCCATATATTCTGCAAGAGATCCCCATGGATTCAGACCTCTATCCATAGGAAAGGTGGAGAATTCATGGGTAATAGCATCTGAGACATCTGCCTTTGATCTTATTGAAGCTACTTATCAAAGAGATGTTCAGCCTGGAGAGATTTTAAAAATAGATGAAAATGGAATCAGAACTATTTATAATTTTCCGAAATTAAAACCAAAACACTGTATTTTCGAATACATCTACTTTGCAAGACCTGATTCCCTCGTTTTTGGAAAGAATGTTAATGAGGTGAGAAAGAGGTTGGGAAGGAAGCTTGCCCAAGAAAAGCCTGCTGATGCTGATATAGTTGTTCCCATCCCTGACTCAGGACTCTGGGCAAGTCTTGGATACTCTGAGGAATCCGATCTTCCCCTTGAATTCGCCCTTATCAGAAATCACTATGTTGGTAGAACTTTTATCCAGCCACATCAGAAAGAAAGGGTTTTTGGTGTCAGGATAAAACTCAATCCTGTAAGAGAACTTGTGGAAGGAAAGATGGTTGTGCTTGTGGATGACTCCATAGTGAGAGGGACCACCTCAAGAAGAATAGTAAGAATGGTAAGAGATGCGGGTGCAAAAGAAATTCATTATAGAGTAAGTTCTCCACCCATAATAGGTCCATGTTATTATGGAATAGATACTCCTACAAGAGGTGAGCTTATTGCCTCAAGTCATTCCATTGAGGAAATAAGAAAATTTCTCGATGTGGAAACTCTCGGTTATCTTAGTAAAGAAGGAATGCTTAATTCAACAGGGGATGACATTTACTGCACTGCTTGTTTTGATCTGGACTATCCTGTGGAAATTCCCCAGGACGATTTTATTCAATTAAGACTTTTTGAAAGAGGCGGAGATTGAAGAAAACCATAACCTATAAAAATTCTGGTGTGGATATTGATAAAGCTGTAGAAACAAAAAAAAAGATCAAAGAAATTATCGAAAAATACAAAATTTCATCTGAAGCGGGAATTGGAGGATTTGGAGCAATTTTCCCACTTAAAAATTCAGAAACTTTAATTATTTCATCAGTGGATGGTGTTGGAACAAAGTTAAAAATAGCATTTATGTCGGGAATCCACAATACTGTGGGAAAGGATCTTGTAAATCACTGTGTGAATGATATCCTTGTTCAGGGAGCAAAACCCCTATTCTTTATGGACTACATTGCTCTTTCATCCATGAACCCTGATGTGGTAGAAAAAATAGTGGAGGGAATAGCAGAAGCTTGTAAAGAAAACCGCTGCAAGCTCGTTGGAGGAGAGACAGCTGAAATGCCTGGTTTTTATAAAGAGGGAGAATATGATCTTGTAGGATTTATAGTGGGAGCAGTGGAAAGGAAGAATTTAATTGATGGGAAAAATATAAAACCCGGGGACATAATCTTTGGGCTTCCTTCCTCAGGTCTTCATACAAATGGATACTCTCTAGCAAGGAAAATTCTTTTCGAGAAAAACAAATTAAAAATAGACTCTTTTGTCTCGGATTTTAACTGCACAGTAGGAGAAGAACTTCTTAAAATCCATAGAAGCTACCTTAAAGCTCTGGAAGGAATTCTTGGGAAAAAATACATAAAAGGTCTTGCCCACATAACCGGAGGAGGGTTCTACGAAAATATTCCAAGAGTTCTTCCTCAGGGTCTAAAAGCAGTAATAAGAAAAGGGACATGGGAAATCCCTCCCTTATTCAACTATCTTGTTAGAGAAGCAAATATATCAGATCATGAAGCTTTCAGGACATTCAACATGGGGATAGGAATGGTGGGAATCTGTGATAAAAATAACTGCGATAAAATATACTCTCATTTAAAAAGTAAAGGAGAGAATTATTATATAATAGGTGAAATCTCAGAAGGAAAGGGGGTAGAAATAATATGAGGAAAAAGAGAATCGCAATTTTACTATCAGGAAGAGGTTCCAATTTCGAGGCAATCTATAGAGCTATAGAGGGGGGAAAGATAGAAGCAGAGATAGGAATTGTAATTTCAAACAAAGAAGAAGCAAGAGGATTACAAAGGGCAAGAGATTTTGGGCTGGAAACCCTTTACCTTAATCCCAAAGAATTTAATAGCAGAGAAGAGTATGACTTAAAAATAGCTGAAGAAATAGAAAAAAGAGAAATAGACCTGATATGCCTTGCGGGTTGGATGAGAATAATCACTCCACCTTTTATTCAGAAATTCAGAAACAGAATAATGAACATTCATCCTGCACTTCTCCCATCTTTCCCGGGTCTTGAAGCACAAAAACAAGCGCTCAACTATGGAGTTAGATATTCAGGTTGCACAGTCCATTTTGTCACAGAAGAAGTGGATGCAGGACCTATTATTCTCCAAGCTGTGGTTCCTGTCTTTCAAAACGACACAATAGAATCACTCTCGGAAAGAATCCTGAAAGAAGAGCACAGAATTTATCCTGAAGCCATTAAACTATTTTTAGAGGGAAAACTTGAAATCAACGGAAGAAGGGTAATAATAAAGGACTGATGCAAGAAAAGAATCCTTTTTTGAGTAAAACTCTTTTCCTGAAAGGTCTGAAATGCAAAAAACTTCTTTATCTCAGCAAATATTATCCAAATCTCAAACATGAGGTCTCCAGCAGAACAGAGGAACTTTTCGAAACAGGAAATGAAGTAAATGCTCTTGCAAAAAAGCTCTTTCAAAAAGGGAGGGAAATCCCTTCTAACGAAACACGAGAAAAGCAGATAGAATTGACTCTATCCTTTCTAAAAGAAGGAGTCGAAAATATTTATGAGGCATCTTTTTTTCTTGATAGCATATTTGTAAGAACTGACATACTCCATAAAGGAAAGAAGGGATGGAACATTTACGAAGTAAAATCTACCACAGGTTTAAAAGATGAACATATATATGATATTGCCCTTCAGTATTATGTAGTTAAAGGATGCGGATTTGATATTGAAAGTGCAAATCTTGTTCACATTAACCCTGATTACATAAGATGGGGAGAACTGGAGATAGAAAAACTTTTAACAATAAAAGATTTGACAGAAAAAATTATAGATTCTCAGAAGAAAATAAAAGAGAAAATTGAAATTTTCAAAGAAGTTTTAAAAGGAGAAATGCCAGAAGTGGATATAGGAGGACACTGTTTTGAAAATTACACCTGTGAATTCAGAAATTACTGCTGGAAGAACATACCTGAAAATTCCATTCTCAGAATTGAAGCTCACTGGATGGACAGATTTGAACTTTACAAGAAAGGAATACTTGTTCTTGAGGATTTAAATCAGGAGGAATTTGAAGGAAATTCGAAAATGTTTATAGATGCTTATATAGGTAAAAAAGTAATATTCAACAAAAAAAATATTAAAGAATTTCTTGAATCTCTATGGTATCCCATGGCTTTCCTCGATTTTGAAACTTTTTCTTATGCCATACCGCTTTATGACGGAACAAAACCTTACCAACAAATCCCTTTTCAGTATTCCCTTTATATTATTTATTCCAGAGACTCAGAACCTGAACATTTTAACTATATTGCACCTCCGCGAACCGACCCAAGAAAAGAGTTAACGGAAAAACTTTTAAGAGAAATCCCCCTTGAAGCATGTGTAATAGTCTACAATGAGAAATTTGAAAAGAGAATTATAAATGAACTTTCAGAATTCTTACCAGAGCACAGAGAAAAACTTTTACTTATAAATAATAATGTCAGAGACTTAATGTTGCCTTTCAAAAGAAAAGACTATTATCATTGGGAAATGCTCGGTTCCCATTCCCTTAAAAAAGTTCTTCCTGCAGTAATCCCTGAGATGAGCTATGAAGAAATGGATATTAAAAATGGAGAAATGGCAATGTCAGCCTACTTTAAAATGTGCAAATCTAACAGTCCTGAAGAAATAGCTAAAATAAGGGACTCTCTAATTCATTACTGCTCCCTTGACACCCTCGCCATGGTCAAAATACTTAAAAAACTTCAAGAACTGACAGAAAACTGAAGTTCTCTTGGGAAATTGAAATTTGAAAACTTAATTCTAAAAATTAAATATAACTGGCTCTATGAAGGAAAAGGAAGGGAGGAAAAATGCGCAAACTTTCTTTCCATTCTTGTCCCCCCTCATCTCCAAATCATATCCCTTCATTCCCAAACTCCTCTCTAATCCAATTTCTCCAGCAAATATCTTATAAAAATAGGACTCAATTTGTAAAGAAAATTTTTCGGGTTAAAGAGTGTATCGAGTTTGCTTTTCTGCTTTTAAGAGCCTGAGAATTAATAAAGTATTAATTCTCATTTTTATAGTCCAGCCATAGAGAATCTATTTTAGGTTCGGAATAGATAAACCTTGAAAACTTTAAAACTCCGAGTTCAGAATATTTGATTTTGAATTTCTTAACGAATCAGAAATGATCGTTCTCTAAAAATGTTGTTAAAAAAATCAGTAAAAAGAAAGTTTTATATTATCGAACTGATGGCTTTTAAAATAAAATAGAGAGCCTGTTTAGGAAAAACTCCCAAGTGAATAGTGCCAAGGGCAAAAATAAAAAGAGCAAAGATCAAGGAATAACCAGGGATTCCCAATCCCTCTCCTTCTTCCTCTTTCATGTACATGTAAACAATCACTCTTAAATAGTAATAAACTGAGACAAGAGTAGTTAAAATTGCTATAAAAGTTAACCAGAAAAATCCATTCTGAATAGCATGGGAAAAAATGTAAAATTTTGCAAGGAAACCAGCTGTGGGTGGGAACCCTGCGAGAGCAACAAGAAATAAAGAAAGAAAGGCGGAAAGCCACGGACTTCTTTTTGAAAGTCCAGCCACATCTTTTATTTCCACATATTCCCTGCCCTCTTTCATTAGTGCAATAAGGGAAGCGAATGCTCCTCCATTGATGAAAAGATAGGCTAAAAGATAAAAAAGTATCCATTTTTCCCCGCCTTTTCCGAGAGATAAGAACCCCATAAGAATGTACCCACTATGCGCAATGGAGGAATAGGCAAGCATTCTCTTTAAATTGAACTGCCTCAACGCTGCTAAGTTTCCCCATATCATGGATAGAGCAGATATTAACCAAAGGGAATGGGATAGAAATTCAGGGAGATTATTCGGGAAATATATTTTGAAAATCCTCATCAAAACTGCAAAACCTGCGATCTTAGGACCCACAGAGAAGAAAGTAGTGGAAGGAAGAGGAGAGCCTTCGTAAACATCAGGAGTCCAAGCATGAAATGGAACAAGTGAAAGTTTAAAGGCAAAACCAGCAATTATAAGTCCCATTCCAAGAACAAAGAAAATATCAGAAGGAGAAAGACTGTGAGAGCTTGAAAGAACCAAGACAATTCCCAATATTAAGAAAACCGAGGATAGAGCTCCAAGAAGAAAATATTTTGTGCCAGCCTCAGCAGAAGAGACACTTTTCTTATCTATGGCTGAAAGGGCATAAGAGGAAAGAGATAGTATTTCAAGACCCAGAAAAATCACTATAAGATTCTGGGTGGAAATCATCACCACCATTCCTGAGAGAGCGAAAAGCAAAAGAGGATAATATCCGTCAAAGGAAGAAGGATGGGTAGAGGTATATTTGACTGATACAAGGAGAATTAAGAATAAAATTAGAAAGCTCAGAATTAAAAGAAAAATCGAGAATTCGTCAAGTATTATATTGCCAAGATACTCATAATTTTTATTCTCTAAAAAATAATAGCAAATCCCTCCTAATAAAAGAATAAATAAAAGAGAGATGTATGCAAGGATTTCTTTCTTTTTAAACAAAAGGTCTAAAATTAATATAATTAAGATGGAAATCGTTATGGAACCAATCGGAAGGAAAACATAAGGGTTCACTTTAGTCGCTCCTTAAAAATAAATCCTTTCTCCATGGATACAATCCTTTCAACAGAAAATTGCACGGTTTTCTCAGTTTTTGCTATAAATGTTCTGGGATATAGACCTATCAAGAATATTAAAATAATAATAGGAACGAAATAAAGGATCTCCCTTATTTTGAAATCTTTAAATTCACTATTTTCTTTTAGCGGACCCTGCATTACCCTCTGGAAAGCCCAGAGAAGATATGCAGCGGAGAGAACAATTCCAAAAGCAGAAATAGCTGAGTAAGTGATATTATTTTTAAAAGTTCCTGTGAGGATTAGAAACTCTCCCACAAACCCGTTCAAGCCAGGAAGACCTATGGAAGATAGCATTATTATAACAAAGAAAGCAGAAAGAATGGGCAATTTCTTGGAGAGTCCTCCCATCTCACTCATAATTCTGGTATGAGTCCTTTCGTAAACCGCACCCACTATTAAAAATAAACCCCCTGTGCTCAATCCATGATTAACCATTTGAATTAAAGCTCCTTGAGCTCCTAATTCATTCAGATTGAGAAGTCCGAGAGTAATAAATCCCATGTGGCTTATTGATGAGTAGGCAACGAGCCTCTTAAGGTCTTTTTGGGCAAGAGCCATTAAACCACCGTAAATTATGGCACCTATGCTTAAATAAATCATGGGGATTCTAAATTGTTCAACAGCTGATGGGAATAGAGGAAATGCAAATCTTATAAAGCCATAAGCTCCCATTTTTAGAAGAACCCCTGCGAGGATTACCGAACCTGCAGTTGGAGCTTCTGTATGAGCATCGGGAAGCCATGTGTGGAAAGGAATCATGGGAACTTTTATGGCAAAGGAGAGGGCGAAACCGAGAAAAAGCCACATTTGAACCTTATGGGAAAGAACCATTGTAAGAAGATCAGAGAATTCGAAGGAGTAGACCCCGGAAAATTTGTGATGATAAGAATAAAGAACAAAGAAGGAAAGGAGCATCATAAGGCTACCCACCATTGTAAAAAGAACAAACTTGATGGTAGCGTAGACTTTGTTACTACTACCCCAAACTCCTATTATAAAGTACATGGGAATGAGCATTCCTTCCCAGAAAACATAGAAGAGAAATAGATTTAAAGATACAAAAACACCTAAAATAGCGGTTTCTGTTAAAAGCAAAAATATATGAAATTCTTTAACCTTATTTTCTATCTGAGACCAGGATGCCAGAATACATACAGGAAATATCAAAGCTGTTAGTAGAAACAAGGGTAGACTGATTCCATCGATCCCCACACTCCAGTTAATACCCATGCCAAGCCATTCTTTCTTCTCCACAAATTGAAAATCGGATTTACCTGAATCAAAAAGGAGGAAAACAAGGATGGAAAATATAAGAGTTAAAAGCGAAATTATAAGGGAAAAATATCTTAAAAACTCTTTTCTCTCTCCATTAATAAAAAGAAGAAGCAAAGCTCCAAAAAGAGGAGTAAAAATAATTATTGAAAGAAGCGGAAGATCCTTTATAATTTCCATAGCCAGTATCCTAAAATTAATATTGCACCGATAAGAAAGAGTAAGCCATAATCCTTAAGAAGCCCTGTCTGAACCCTACTCAAAACACCTCCACCTGCATTTGCAGTTTTAGCTGAAGTATGGGCAATACCATCAATAGTAAAAACATCCACTCCTTTCCACAAACCTTCGGAAGTTTTAAGAAATGTTCTTACAAAAAGAGCATTATAAATCTCATCCACATAATATTTTCTGTAAAGAAGAGTGTAAAGG